>Ga0308169_10003998_pt1 | contig 13993 bp, 10 predicted proteins | sample PhyBR1_2_FD_202139 | JGI IMG/M metagenome (GOLD analysis project Ga0308169, IMG submission 202139) | Phyllosphere microbial communities from UC Gill Tract Community Farm, Albany, California, United States - DLSLSB.R1 | ecosystem: Host-associated > Plants > Phyllosphere > Unclassified | place...
GTTCTCCCAGGTATTGACCTACAAACTGGGCGGCACGGCGAAACTCAACGAGCCGGCACCGCTCGCCGACACCCCGAAACCGCCGCCCCTGAGCGGTGACGTGGCTGCAGTGGACGCCGGCGCCAAGCTCTACGACGGCTATTGCTCCCAATGCCACGGCATTCATGCAGTCAGCGGCGGCGTGCTGCCGGACCTGCGCAAGCTGACGGCGGAAAAACACCAGATGTTCCTCGGCATTCTCTACGGCGGTCGAGTGCCGGATGGCATGCCGTCCTTCGCCGACGCCTTCACGCCGGAACAGGTGGAGCAGATCCACCAATACCTGATCAAGCGCGCCCACGACCTGCAGCAGGAAGGCGGGGTCTGGAAAACCTTCACCGCCAAATGAATGCACCTGCATCGTTCTGAAACTGACCGCGAGAGCAAGCACATGACCGAGATCATCAATTACCAGAACTTCATCGCCAACGCCTTCATTCCCAGCGACCCAAGCATTGAGGTGCACAACCCGGCCAACGGCGCTTTACTGGCGCGGGTGCCCGAAGCCAGCGGCGAGCAAGTCGAAGCGGCGATTGCCGCAGCGCGCAAGGCGCAAAAAAGCTGGGCCGCCCGCCCGGCCATCGAGCGCGCCGGCTACCTGCGCAAAATCGCCAGCAAAGTGCGCGACAACGCCGAACGACTCGCCCATATCATCACCGCCGAGCAAGGCAAGGTGCTGGGATTGGCGCGGGTGGAAGTCAACTTCACCGCCGATTACCTGGACTACATGGCCGAGTGGGCACGGCGCCTTGAGGGCGAGGTGCTGACCAGCGACCGCGCCGGTGAAAGCATCTTCCTGCTGCGCAAGCCCCTGGGCGTGGTGGCCGGTATCCTGCCGTGGAATTTTCCGTTCTTCCTGATCGCTCGCAAGATGGCGCCAGCGCTGGTGACCGGTAATACCATCGTGATCAAGCCCAGCGAAGAAACGCCCATCAACTGCTTCGAGTTTGCCCGCCTGGTGGCCGAGACCGACCTGCCGGCCGGGGTGTTCAATGTCGTCAGCGGCACGGGGGCGACCGTGGGGCATAACCTGACCCGCCATTCCGGCATCGACTTGATCAGCTTCACCGGCAGCGTCGGCACCGGCTCGCGGATCATGGCCGCGGCGGCGCCGAACATCACCAAGCTCAACCTGGAACTCGGTGGCAAGGCGCCGGCCATCGTGCTGGCGGACGCCGACCTGGACCTCGCGGTCAAGGCCATCACGGCTTCGCGGGTGATCAACACCGGGCAAGTCTGCAACTGCGCCGAGCGGGTGTATGTCGAACGCAAGGTCGCCGATCAGTTCATCGAGCAGATCGCCGCCGCAATGGCCGCGACCCGCTACGGCGACCCGTTGGCCGAGGACAATCTGGACATGGGGCCGCTGATCAACCAGGCGGCGCTGGACAAGGTTGCGCGGATGGTGACCATTGCCAAGGAGCAGGGGGCTGAAGTGGTCACGGGCGGTGCGGTGGCCGACAAGGGCCAGGGCTTCCATTACCAGCCGACGGTGCTGGCTGGGTGTGGTGGCGAGATGGCGATCATGCGCCAGGAGATCTTCGGCCCGGTGCTGCCGATCCAGATTGTCGAAGACCTGGACGAAGCCATCGCCCTGGCCAATGACAGCGAGTACGGCCTGACGTCATCGATCTACACCCGCAGCCTGAGTGCCGCCATGCGCGCGAGCAACGAGCTGGATTTCGGCGAAACCTACATCAATCGAGAGAACTTCGAAGCGATGCAGGGCTTCCATGCCGGGGCGCGCAAGTCCGGCATTGGCGGCGCGGACGGCAAGCACGGCTTGTATGAGTACACCCATACCCACGTGGTTTACATCCAAGTGTGATCTGGCGAGAAAAATGCCGGCACCCGCAACGCAAGGGCGCCGGCATTTTTTTGGGCGTATCAGAACTGGTCGTTGGGCGCGACGACGCCGTGCTTTTTCATCTTGCGGTACAGCGTGGAGCGGGAGATGCCCAGGTCGGCAGCGGCGGCACTGATGTTCCAGCGATGCTGGCGCAGGGTTGCCAGCAGGCGACGGGACTCTTCGTCGCCCAGCTGTTCGCCCAAGCTGACGGCCAACGGGGTGGTGTTGGCGGAGAGTGACAGGCGCTGTGGTGCCAGCACTTCGCTGGGCAAGCAGTCCAGGTCGATAACGCCGTTTTCAGCCAGGGCCACCGCGTAGCGCAGGCTATTGAGGAGTTGGCGGATATTGCCGGGCCAGTGGTAGTCGAGCAGGCACTGACGGGTATCCGCTTTCAGTCGTAGCGCGCGGGTTTCGTCCTGTGCCGCGAGCAGATGCTCGATCAGCGCGGCGCGGTCACTGCGTTCGCGCAAGGCGGGCAGCGCCAGGTTCATGCCGGCGAGGCGATAGAACAGATCTTCGCGAAAGCGTTTCTCGCCGATCATCGTGGGCAGGTCCTGGTGAGTCGCCGAGATCACCTGGACGTCCAGCACCACCGGCACTTCAGCCCCCAGCGGCGCGATTTCCCGCTCCGCCAGCACCCTTAGCAAGCGGGTTTGCAAATGGGCGGGCATGTCGCCAATTTCATCGAGAAACAGCGTGCCGCCATTCGCCAACTCCAACTTGCCCTTCATGCCTTTTCGGTTCGCGCCGGTAAAGCTGCCGGCGCGATAGCCGAACAGCTCGCTCTCGATCAGGGTCTCCGGAATGGCTGCGCAATTGAGTGCGACGAAAGGCCCTGCGCGACGAAGGCTGGCGTGGTGGATCGCGCGGGCAAAGGCTTCCTTGCCGGTGCCGGTCTCGCCGGTAATCAAAATCGGGATGCCTTTGTCGATCACCTTGCGCACCCGGTGGACGCTCTGTTGCAGTTGGGGGTCGAGGCCGGCGAGTTGTTGCAGGTCCGGGTGTGCGTCAGGGGCAGGGCGGGCGATGGGGCGCGGGCGGTGCTGTTGGGAAGGGATCCGCAGGCCGACCTCCAGCAACGCCTCCTCCCGCAGACCACGCAAACGCACGCCTTGGGCGCCACCGTTGGTGAGTTTGAGCAACTCGTCCACCGTGGTTGGCAGCAGGCGATCAATGACGGTGCCCAGCAGTGCCGGACCCTCAGCCAAGTCCAGGGCGACAAAGGCGGCACGGTTGGCGCCGATGATGCGACCGCTTTCATCAAGCGCCAGTAACTGTTCGTTGGCCAGGTCAGCGATTTCATCGAGGGGCTTGAGGGACAAGGTCAAGCGGTCGCGGTAGCTCTGGCGGAAATGTGCATTTTCGATCAGGCGCGCATACATGATCACCAGTTGCAGCGTCAGGTATTGGCTTTCCCGAGGGCCTGCGCTGTTCATGCAGGTCGCGTTCAGGCAGCCGCGCAGCAGGCCCTGTGCATCGAAAATGGGCGCTACCGAACAGCTCAGGCCGAAATTGGACGCCAGGAAATGCTCCTCCCGATGAATGATCAATGGCTGCGCGGCAGCCAGCGTTGTGCCAATGCCATTGGTGCCCACCACCGATTCCTCCCACTGCGCACCCACCACCAGCCCTGATTGCGTATAGATGTCGGGCTGGTCGGGCAGCCGGGAGTCCAGGGTGATGCCGCGCTCGTCGCTCAGCAGCACGGCAAAGCCGGCGGGCACCACGCGCCGGGCCAGACCGCTGACGCCCTGGCTGGCGATGGAAAGATACTGCCGGTGTTGTTCCTGATGGCGACGAATGTCTTCGGCGCTGAGGATGTTCTTGCGGCTCGCCGCGCCGGGATCGAGCCGGTGCTCCACGACGCTGCGGTACCAGGACTGGGCGATGACGCCATCGGGCTTCAGGCCGCGTCCGGAAAAATGGTCGTTGACGAAGGCCGCCAGTTCGCTGGGGATCGGCTGCGCGCTGTGCAGGGTCATGAAAGGCTCCCATCGGGCGTGACGCCCGCGCAGGGCTTTCACGGCAATCTTGTTATTAGGGGATGGTCTGCGTTGCAGATATCTACCATAGACGCTGGCGCGCAAGTTTTCACCGTTGGATTGCAGGTCCGGATCCCGCTTCGTCACCTCTTCAAAAAACCTTTCAACGCCCGGACGATGTCGCAGGTCGATTGATCCGCGATGCGCCCTGGCACCTGGTCCCCTTGGCTGCCCCCCATCTGGTGTTTCCCAAGGCCCACTCGAGTTTCCCTCGCGTCCGGCGTTTCCTGGAATGGATGGAAAGTGAGTTGGGGCAGGGCTTCGCGTATTGACTGTCGGGGGCAGTTTCGGGCAATGACGAGCGTCGTCTCAATGCCCTTGATTGTTCCTGATCAGGTCATAGGCCCGGCGCACCAGCGGGTTGACGGTATTGGGCCGGATCCACAGGTGATAGGTCACATCCGGCAGCCGTGGCAAACCATCGTTCTCACCCAGCACGCGCATGTCCGGGCCGAGCATTTCCATGCTGCGGGGCGTGACGCCCAGGCCGGCGCGGGTGGCGGCCTTGATGCCGATCAGGTTCGAGGCCAGGTAGGCCTGGCGCCATGGGATATTCGCGCGTTCGAGCGCTTCCAGGGCATAGCGCCGATAGATGCTCGGCTCATCCACCAGGATCAGCGGCAGGGGTTCGCCGGGATTGTGGAGGTACTGCGCCGAGCAGATCCACCACACTGGCGAGGTGCGCAACGCGAAGCCTTCGAGGTTCGGGTCCTGGCGCGTCGAGATGATCATGTCGACCTTGCCCCGATGCAGGTCGTCCATCAGGAATGGGCTGCGGCCGACGTCGATTTCAAGGCGCAGGCGCGGAGCCGAGCGGGCGATGTGGCTGAGAATCGGCGGCAGGATGGTGTCGGCGATGTCGTGGGGCGAGCCGATGCGCAACACGCCGCTCAGGCTGCTTTCACGCAGGGAATTGAGCGCATCGTCGTTGAGCGAGAGCATTTGTCGTGCGTGCCGTAGCAATTGCTGGCCCGCTTCGGTGAGCTGCTTGTGCCTCCCGCGTTTTTCGAACAGCGTGACCCCGACCTGTTGTTCCAGGCGCTGCATGTGCTGGGTGACCGACGATTGCGTACGGGCCAGTTGGGCGCCTGCTTCGGCAAAGCTGTGGTGATCGACCACGGCAATGAAAGTGCGCAGTAATTCGAGATCCAAGGTCGACATGGCTATCGCTTCATATCAAGGCTGAAAACGTAAACATTACAGATTTTTATGTGTCGGGTGGGCTGCTCTCGCTCGATATGCGCTTCGGCCCCATGAAACCGTGGTTATTCGTTTTTCGTTTGGAGACCAAACCAGACGAGTTATAACGATATTAGATATTTGAATTTCCGTCGGCTCCGAGCGCTACCTAGGATGCCCACTCATCAGGCCGGGGGACGCCGGCCATCCATGAGGGGAATTCCATGTCATTTGAGCGCTCACCTGTAAAACGCTTGCTGCCTGTCCTGCTGGGCGCCCTGGTCTCGTTGTCGACCGTCCACCTTGCCCATGCCGATGCCACGCTGGACAAGATCGAGCAACGCCACGCGTTGGTGGTGGGCGTGTTGTTGTCCGGTGGCCCATTCGGCGGTATCGATCCCGCTACCCAGAAACCTCGCGGCTTCAACGTCGATCTCGCCCAGGAACTGGGCCGGCAACTCGGCGCCGAGGTGCAGTTGGTGCCGGTGCTCCCCGCCAACCGCGTGCAGTTCTTGCAGCAGGGCAAGGTCGACCTGCTGATTGCCAATATGGAATGGACCGCCGAGCGCGGTGAAATCCTCGGCTTCGTGCCCACGCCGTTCTACCGCGTCGGCGGCACTGCGGCAGTGCTCAAGGACAGTAAGATCAGCCGCTGGGAAGACTTGAAGAATCAACCGGTATGCACCTCCCAGGGCAGCAGCTACATCAAGCCGCTCACAGAGCTGGGCGTCGAGATCAAGGCCTTCAAGAGTTCCTCGGAATCACTCCTGGCGCTGCGGGGCAACAACTGCGTCGCCGCGGTGCATGACGCCACGCTGATCAATCCGTTGGTTGCCGAGAACCCCGAATGGCAGGGCTACCGCGCCCTGAGTCCGGAGCTGAACCCGGCGCCTTCGGTGATCTGGACGCGCAAAGGCGAAAGCGACACCCAGGCCAAGCTCGACCCGATCATCCAGCAGTTGCACCGCAGCGGTTGGCTGATCGAGGCCCAGACCCGTAATCGCATTACCCCGGCATCACCGGCCTTGGTGGAGTTGCAGAAACAGTTCCAGGCCAACGGCGCCTGAGATTGTCGTGCCTACGTCTCTCTCGACCCATTTCGACGCTCAAGGTAATCGCCCATGACCTATTGGCTGGAGCAATTCGTCCACTGGAGCGCCGGGCTTGGCTTCAACTACAACTTCCTGCTCGATGCTTATCAGCGCGGCACGCTGGGGCAGGGCGCGTTGACCACGGTGCTGTTGTGCCTGCTGACCATCATCGGCAGCCTGCTGGCCGGCGTCGGCCTGGCGGCGATGTTGACCTCGGGCAAGCCCTGGCTCACGAGACCTGCCCGGGTGTTTGTCGAAGTCACCCGCAATACGCCAACCCTGGTGCAGCTGTATTGCGCGTTCCTGGTGTTGAACATGTTGCTGACCGAGGCCGTTGGTGCGGCCAACCCGCTGACACCATTCGCCTGGGTGGTGATCGTGATCTCGCTGCACAAAGGTGCGTTCCACGCCGAGGCACTGCGGGCCGGCATCGAAGCCGTGCCCACGGTGACGCTGGAGGCGGCCAGTTCGCTGGCGTTCAACAATCGCCAATTGTTATGGAACGTACAACTGCCGCTGGCCCTGCGTTTCGCCTTGCCCGCTCTGATCAATAACCTGATCGACCTGGTGAAAATGACCGCCGTGGCCTCGGCCATCGCGGTGGGTGACATCACCTACGCGGCCATCATGATCTGGACCCAGAGCGATAACGTGCTGGAGCTGATGATCCTGATCCTGGTTTTTTTCGGCCTGCTGAGTTTCACCGTCAATTGCGTGGGGCGCTGGCTCGAAGCGCGCCTGAGGATGCCCGGCTATGGCCATTGATTCGTCCGTCGTTTTGCCCCGGGCCTGGCCGCGTCGCCATATCGGCAAGTTGCTGTTGGGCGTGGGCGCGCTGTGCGCACTGGGATACTTCGCTCAACACAGCCCGGTGCTCAAGGCGTTGCTGCAGTGGTCTCCCGCCTTGGCCGCCGGGTTCGGCCAGAACATTCTGATCAGCCTGCTGGCCATCGGGTCGGGCTCCGTGGCGGGGCTGCTGGTCGGTGCCATGGTCCTGTCGCCCCTGCGCCTGCTGCGCTGGCCGGCGCGGCTCTGGGTGCAGGTCTTCCGCAACGCGCCCTGGTTGGTGCTGATCTATTTCACCACCTATGTGTTTCCGTTCGAGATTCGTATCGGCAGTGCCTATGTCGCGTTCCCCGACTGGGTCAAGGTCACGCTTGGCCTGGCCCTGCCGGCCAGCGCCAATGTCGCGGAGATCTTCCGTGGCGCCATCGCCTCGATCCCCAGCACCCAATGGGAAGCCGCGCGGTCCCTGGCGTTCAGCCGTGGGCAGATCTTCCGCTCGATCATCCTGCCGCAGTGCTTCAAGCGCATGTTGCCGCCATGGATGAACCTCTACGCAGTGATCACCATGGGCACTGCGCTGGCTTCCCTGGTGGGCGTGCATGACGTGATCGACACCGCGCAGATCGCCAGCAACACCGTGAACCAGACCGGGTTCACCGTGGTGATCTACCTGAGCCTGCTGGTGCTGTTCTTTGCCTATTGCTACCCGATTTCCCGTTTCACCCAATACCTGGAGCGACGTTATGACTTCTATTGAAACCGTCGCCGAACCCCTGGTCAGCCTGCGCGACCTGCACCTTTCGTTCGGCGGCAACCCGGTGCTCAAGGGCATCGACCTGGAGGTGCGCCGTGGCGAGGCCGTGTCGATCATCGGCCCGTCCGGCTCCGGCAAGTCGACGATCCTGCGCTGCATCACCGGCCTGTTGCAGCCCCAGCGGGGCAGCATTCGCGTGGGGGCGACCGAGGTCCACGCCCTGGCCCATGAGGCCCAGCGCATCGAGCTGCGCAAGCGCGTGGGGTTCGTGTTCCAGCAGTACAACCTGTTCCCGCATCTGTCGGTATTGGAGAACCTGGTGATCGCGCCGCGCAAGGTCCTGGGCCGCCATCGAGCCGACGCCGAGAAAGACGCCCGTGCCTTGCTCGCCAAGGTGCGCATGGAACACAAGGCCGATGCCTATCCAGGGCAGCTCTCGGGCGGCCAGCAACAGCGGGTGGCGATTGCCCGTGCCCTGGCGATGCGTCCGGAGCTGATCCTGTTCGATGAAGTGACCTCGGCCCTGGACCCGGAAACCGTCGGCGAGGTGCTGACGGTGATTCGCGAGCTGACCGAAGAGGGCATGACCTGCGTCTTGGTGACCCACGAAATGCGCTTCGCCGAGGAGATCAGCGACGTGGTCTATTTCACCGAGAACGGCGTGATCGTCGAACATGGCAGCGCCGCCCGGATTTTCCAGCGCCCCACCCACGAGCGCACCCGGGAATTCCTGCACCATGCCCTGGGCGAGTCGGGGCGGCGGGTGCCCATCGCCGCTGATCCGTACCTGTTGACCAACCTGAGCCGCTACAGCTTGTCCGTCTGACTTTCCGTTAAACAAGGAGCCCGCCCCATGAGTATTTTCAAGCGTCCTGACGTCATCGAAGATTTTCTGCAGAAAGTGCGTGTCATCCACCAGCGCGGCGTGGACCGCGCGGCCTTGGAGGACATCGTTGCCCTCCTGGAAGGCCTGGCCGAGCGCCGCGACCTGTTCAACTTCGACGCCTTTCCCGCGCCGGTTCCGGGGCAGGGCAGCACTGCGTTCCGCTATCGCCTCAATGACGACGGCGACACCCCGACCTTGTACCTGAACTCGCTGTTGCCCGGCAAAAGCACGATCCCGCACAACCATGAGACGTGGGCGATCATCAGTGCCGTCGAAGGCCAGGAAATCAACTACGTCTATCGGCGCGATGATGAAGGTCGCGAGCCGGGCTACACCACTTTGCACTTGGAAAAAGAAGTCATCGTGCAGCCGGGGACGTCCATCGCGTTCCTGGGTGAGGACGTGCATGGAATCCGCGTGGCCGGGGAGCAACCGACCCTGCATTTCCATCTCTATGGCTTGCCGCTGGAATCGCTCAACGGCCGCTACGGCGTCGAGGCGGACGGACGCATCCTCAATTACAACGCCTCGCAAATGGCACCGTCGATCAAGGCCTATGCCCACTGACGCCCCTTGAATTCCAGTCATTCCATTTCTTCCGGCGGGACCCCAATGAGCCAGACCGTAACCCCCCAGCAACTGCAACAGTGGCTGTTCGACGGGCAAGAAATCGCCCTGTTCGACGTGCGCGAGCACGGCCAGTATGGCGAAGCCCATCTGTTCTTCGCGGTGAACCTGCCCTATAGCCGCCTGGAGCTGGACGCTCGGCGGCTGGCACCCAACCCCGCGGTTCGGTTGGTTATTCACGACCAGGATGGCGGGGACCTCGCCGTGCACGCGGCGCAACGCCTGCGGGCACTGGATTACGTGAATGTGCACATCCTGGAGGGCGGCGCCGACGGCTGGCAGGCCGCCGGCTATCAGCTGTTCGCCGGTGTGCATGTGCCCTCCAAGGCGTTTGGCGAGCAGGTGGAGGCGGTGCGTCACACCCCTCACGTCACTGCCCGTCAACTGGCGCAATGGCAGGCCGAGGGTGAACCACTGGTGATCCTCGACGGCCGACCGCTGGAGGAGTATCGCAAGATGACCATTCCCGGTTCGATCTGTTGCCCGAATGGTGAGTTGGGCTACCGCGTGCACGACTTGGTACCGGACGAGCAGACCCCCATCGTGGTCAATTGCGCCGGCCGGACCCGCAGCATCATCGGTGCCCAGACGCTGATCGACCTGGGTCTGAAAAACCCGATCTATGCCCTGGAGAACGGTACGCAAGGCTGGGACCTGGAAGATCTCCAACTGGAACGCGGTAGTGAGCGTCGGTATGCCGATGAGGTATCAGGCAGCACGTTGCCAGGCCAGCGCTTGGCGGCGGCACGACTGGCCGCGCGGGCCGGGGTGCCCGCCGTCGAGGCTGCCCAGGTCGAGCAGTGGGCGACGGACGCCGGGCGCAGTCTGTTTCTCTGCGATGTGCGCACCGCCGAGGAGTTTGCCGCCGGCACGTTGCCGGGCGCGCAACACACACCGGGCGGGCAGTTGATTCAATCCACCGATCTGTATGTGGGAGTGCGCCAGGCGCGCGTGGTGCTGTTCGACAACGACGGCGTGCGCGCACCGATCATCGCCAGTTGGCTGCGGCAATTGGGTCACCAGGCCTTTGTGTTGTCGGGCGGGTTGAGCAGCGGCGTGGCTTTACCGGTTCCAGCCGTTGTCGCGCCGCAAGCATTGCCGCTGATCAGCGCGCGGGCCTTGGCCGATGCCCTCAGGGATGACGCCGTGGCATTGATCGACCTGCGTTCGAGCAGGGCCTATCGCCAAGGGCATATCGCCGGGGCGCGCTGGTCGATCCGGCCGTTATTGGCCAGTGCGCTGGCGGGTGAGCGGCGGCCATTGGTGCTGGTGGCCGATGACCCTCGATTGGCGGCCTTGGCGGCACTGGAACTACCGCAAGCTGAAGTCCGCTTGCTGGAGGGCGGTCCTGATGCCTGGCGGTCGGCGGGCCTGGCGCTGCGAGAAGGCATCGACACATTGCCGGATGAAGCGTGCATCGATTTCCTGTTTTTCACCCATGACCGTCACACTGGCAACAAGGATGCGGCGCGCCAATACCTGGCTTGGGAGATCGGCTTGCTGGCGCAGATGAGCACCGATGAAATCGCCAGCCTCAAGCCATTGCACGGACCGCTTCAAGGCGCTGTCGACGAGCGACTCCGCACCCGTCTGATCCATGGCGCGCGCACCGAAAAGGGCAGCGGTGCCAGGACCGTCAACGTACCGGTCAGCCGCCTGAGCACGGTGCTGTTCGACAACCTGGCACAGATGCGTGACGCCCGTTCCCGGCGCGACAGCGAGCGTGTCCTGACGTATGGCGCCCGTGGCAATCCGACGGCGTTCGCGCTGGAAGACCTCGTCACTGAACTGGAGGGTGGTTATCGTACCCGGCTGTTTGGAACCGGGTTGGCCGCCGTGGCGCAAACCTTCCTGGCCTACCTGCGGCCCGGCGATCATGTGCTGATCACCGATGCGGTCTATGCACCGGTACGGCGCGTGGCCCGGGATTTCCTCGAAGCCTTCGGCGTAGCGGTCGACTACTTCGCTCCCGACGGCAGCGACCTGCCCGGACGGCTGCGAGCCAACACCAAGATGGTCTACACCGAAGTGCCCGGCTCACTGTTGTACGAGCTATGCGACTTGCCAGCCATCGCCGCACTGTGCAAATCCCGCGGCATCTTGCTGGCCGTGGACAACACCTGGGGCTCGGGCGTGCTGTATCGGCCACTGGCGTTGGGCGCCGACATCTCGATCATGGCCCTGACCAAATACCTGGGCGGGCACAGCGACGTGGTGATGGGCAGCGTTTGCACACGGCAGGAGGCCTGGCCGGCACTCGCGGCCATGAGTGACACCTTCGGCAATACCGTCAGCCCGGATGACGCTTACCTGGTCCTGCGCGGCGCACGTACCCTGGCCCCACGCCTGGAGACGCATGAGCGCCAGGCGCTGGAAATCGCCCATTGGTTGCAGGCGCAACCGCAGGTCAAGCGGGTCTTCCATCCGGCGCTGCCCGAGCATCCCGATCACAGGTTGTGGCAACGGGATTTCAAGGGCAGCAACGGTCTGCTGTCCTTCGAGCTTCGCGAGAAGGACGATGCTCGCCTGGAACGCTTCATCGATGCCTTGCAGGTGTTCGGGTTGGGGGCGTCCTGGGGAGGGTTCGAGAGCCTGGTGACAGTCGCTGATACCCAGGATCGAAACAGTGCCGAAGACCGGGCGTTGAATCCGGTGGTCCGGTTGCATGTCGGGTTGGAGGACGTCGGGGTATTGATCGAGGATTTGCAGCGGGGGTTTATCGCCGCCGGATGAGCTACGACAGCTTTGATTTTTCCAGGGCGGAATGCGTGAGGTTTATCGCAGAAAAACGACGGGCCCAACGATGCGCCTCACGAAACCGCTCGACAGCCGAACGATCATTTCGACTGGCGAGCGCTTCAACGGTGGTCTTGCGCAAATCAGTGTCCTCATCCACGATCCAGACGCCCGGCTCCCGGTCGCGCAGGGCCATTTCACCGAAGCGGGTAGAGATGACCGGCAGGCCGAGGGCGCGGTATTCGTAGTATTTGATCGGGTCGACCGACGCGGTCAGGCGGTTGAGCTTGAACGGGATCAAGCCCACCGAAAACGTTGCCATGGCCGCGACTGCACTGGCATGGGAGCACTCGGGGAGCAGCTCGATGTTGGCAGGCAATACGCGAGGCACTGCAGTGAAAAGAGGGCCGATCAGCCGGATCTGGTTTCCAGGGTTGGCCTGCGCCAGCGCGATGACCAGGTCCCAGTCGAACCAACGACCCAGCGTGCCGACGTAGCCGAGCACTTGCTGCTTGGGGCCCAGGTCGAGGCTTTCGACCGGTGCCAGCCCCTGCATTTCGCAGGCGTTGAGGGCCAGTTCTATCTGGCCGGTCATGCCCCGAAGCTTGTCGTGAAGTGGGCTGGAGGATGCCAATACTTTGTCCACTCGTTGGATGAGCTGCGCCTGGCGACGCGTCATGGCCCTGTGTGACAGGCCTTGGTAAAACGCCGGGAAATCATCCATGGCATCGTAGATGGCATGGCTTTCAGGGACGAGTGCCAGCAGTTGCAAGGCCAGTTCGGAAGGTTTTCCAACGCATACCGTGCAGGGAGCTTGTGCGGAGAATGTTGCAGCCTCCCTGAGCAGGTTTTGCCAGAGTCGCTTGAGCAGCACTGCCGATCCCGGCAAGGGCTCGATGGGTAGGCTGTGGGGCTTACGGACCTGTAGCCAGGGGGGAACGCTGACGTTTTGTTGGCCGGCAACAGGCGGCTTGCGCTTGAAATCGCTCAGCATGGGTAAGCGCGTCGGATATGGATCGATCCAGAGCACCGGCGCCCCGGTCTGCTGGTGATACCAGTTGACGAAGTGATGGGGGCGTTGGCTGAAGCTGGCCCACGGTACCGGGGACAGATAAATCATTCGCATGACTGCAAGTACTGCCTTAGCACATCGACGATACGTGCCGCGGCCTTGCCATCGCCATAGGGCGATACCCCGCGGGCCATGGCTCGGTAAGCCTGCGGGTCATCGAGCAGGCGCTGGGCCTGCTCGACGATGGTGTCCGGGTTGGCACCGACCAGCCTGACCACGCCGAGTTCGACCGCCTCCGGGCGTTCGGTTTCCTCTCGCAGTACCAACACCGGTTTGCCCAGGGCCGGGGCCTCTTCCTGAACGCCACCGGAATCGCTGATGATCAGGTACGAGCGCTTCATTGCCGCGATGAACGGCGCGTAATCCAGCGGTGCGCAGAGGAGGATGTTCGGGGTCTGGCCAAGCAGGCGATGTGCGACGTCCTTGACGTTCGGGTTGGGGTGAACGGGATAGAGAATCTGGATGCCTGGGTTCCGTTCGGCCAGGCGTTTGAGGGCTTGGCAGATTTTCTGGAACGGTTCGCCGAAGTTCTCCCGACGGTGAGCGGTGACCAGCACCAGGCGTTTGCCGGCGGCCAGGGGGATGGGCAAGGCTGAGTCGTGCGCAGCGGTCGTCAGCAAGGCGTCGATCACGGTATTGCCGGTCAGGCTGATATCGCTGTCGGCGACCCCTTCGCTGAGCAGGTTGTCCACGGCGCGCTGGGTGGGCGCGAAATGCCAGCGGGTCAGCTTGCTGGCGATCACTCGATTGGCCTCTTCGGGAAACGGGTTGCAGAGGTCGCCGGTCCGCAGGCCGGCTTCGACATGGCCAAAGGGAATGCGCAGGTAAAAACACGCCAGGGCAGCACACATGACCGTGGTCGTGTCGCCTTGGGCCAGCACGACATCCGGTTTTTCCATTTGCAGCACGCCGTCAAGTTCAAGCAGCAGGCG
>Ga0308169_10003999_pt1 | contig 13988 bp, 22 predicted proteins | sample PhyBR1_2_FD_202139 | JGI IMG/M metagenome (GOLD analysis project Ga0308169, IMG submission 202139) | Phyllosphere microbial communities from UC Gill Tract Community Farm, Albany, California, United States - DLSLSB.R1 | ecosystem: Host-associated > Plants > Phyllosphere > Unclassified | place...
GGATGAGGATGCCGCACAAGAGGGAGGGGTCGAGAAGAAGCTGGATGCTGGCGAGCGGGTGCCGCTGAAAGAGGCGGCGAGGCAAGTGGGCGGAGAGGCAAGCGACCAAGCGGAATCGCCTCGAACCAGGGTTCTGTCCGTGACAGAGCTGGAAGACCTGTTCATCAGCGCTGCTCCTGACCTGGCCGGTACGTGTGCTCGTGGCTCAGCGTCGCATCTTACTCACGACCAGACTTTGCGACAACCCGTGTACCCTCTCCGTCCACCTTGGTCGTCGGACTGGTCGGATACCCGAACGTCGGTAAATCGTCGACGATCAACGCCCTTCTCGGCGCCAAGAAAGTCTCAGTCTCGTCCACACCCGGAAAGACCAAGCACTTCCAGACGCTCAACCTGTCCGACGAGATTACGCTGTGTGATTGCCCGGGTCTCGTCTTCCCCCAGTTCGCCAACACCCAAGCCGACATGGTGGTGGATGGTGTGCTGCCGATTGACCAGATGAGGGAGTACTCTGCTCCTGCCGATTTGGTTTGCACGCGGATAACGCGTGAGATTCTGGAGGGGACGTACGGTATCCGCATAGATGTGAAGGAGGAGGAAGACGGGGGTACGGGTCAGGTCACATGGGAAGACTTGCTCTCCACCTATGCCAGTGAGTCCTGCCGTTGTCCTTCACACTTCTGCGCTAACAGGCAGTCGCGCGAGGCATGACGCGCTCATCTTTCGGTATGCCCGACACGTCCCGCGCCGCGCGATACATCCTCAAAGACTACGTGAACGCCAAACTCCTCTTCGCCCACCCGCCACCCCACATCGACGTCGACGAATACATGTCAACAAGTCGCGCCCGTACCGTCAAAGAGCTCAACGAGGCGTACGACAATGGCCGAAAGCGCGCGCCCATCCAGCACGTGTCGAAGAACGCCGACACGTACGTCGCGCCCGCTCCGGACGCCGAGGCCCTGCGCCAGAGGCAGTTCACCACCAACTCGATCCGCGCCGATGCGGCCTCTGCGCCCACGCGATCAGGCAAGCAAAAGGCCGCTGCCCTCGACGGAGTCTTCTTCGCCGAGGCGGGACCTGCCCCGCGGCCGATGCTTACGGGTGGACAGGCCGCGAATCAGCGCGACCAGCAGGAAGGCGGATTGGGATTCTCGCGGAATACGGCGTACCCCCACCAGCGCATGCTGGGACCCGACGGGATGCCCATGGTGGATCTGGGGATCAAGACGACGGGACGGAATAACGGCAAGAAGCACTTCAAGGTCAAGGAGGGCAAGAAGAGGAGTGGTAGGGGATACGACTAGGCCGGGGAGCCGTGCTCGGCTGCCTGCCTCTCGGTTCGTTCAGCTTCACGACATGATGTATCATCTGCACATGATTGAATGTCGGTGAGGCCTGCGCTGGCGTGGCAAGATGCACAATGTTGCATTCGTGGCGACGTTGAGGTCATCGCTCCATGACTGCTCATGACTTGACATGTACTTGGCCCGAGGCACCAGCGAGCTTCGCCCTTGTTCTCCTTTCTCGGCGCACTTTGTCGACAGAGTGGCCTGCCCCCCAACCTCGATTCATTCATTCCATTCTCGCCGCTGTGCGTCTCCCTCCTCAGCGCTTCGTGGTCGCCTTGAATCTTCCACTCCAATCTGGGGGCCGCTCGAAAAGGAATGTTTTGCGCGTGAATCCAGCATGCTACGCTGCGGGGCTGCCTCTCGGCTGCGCCTGCACGTTCTGCATACTCGGGGACCTGTTGAATTGCTGCAAGAATGTCAGCTTCATCACGCCACGATCCTTCACTACACTCACGGCACCCTGCGGCGTCTGCCCTCCCGCCGCCATCTGCTGATTCGCCTGTGCCTGTGCCTGCGCCTGTGCACGAGCCTGTGCCGCCTGCTCATTAACCACTACTCAATCCTAGGCACCGCGAACCCGCGATGTACTCACATTCCGCCTCAGTTGATCGTGGAACGCCTTGACCGCCTCGGGCGTCGCAACCTGCCCGTTCGCCTGGATCTGATTGATGATCTGCTGGACAGCCGCCTGGCTAAGTTGAGGCGACGACGTCGCACCCTGCTGCTGCTGCACCTGCGCAGCGCCCATCTGTGGGCTGCCCGCGCTGCCCGCGCTCGCGACACGGAGATGCGCCTGCGGGATGGACGGTACGCGGCCCATGGCCGATCCAGGTGTTCCGATCTGTCCCTGCGAAGGGCTGGAGTGCGGCCCCACCGCCGCGTGCATCATCGCTGGCGATCCGTTCATCCCGTCCACGCTCCCATTGGGCAGCTCGCCCACCGAATGGGCGTATGGCGACGCCGCAAGCTGCGACGATTGCGAATGGGGCGTTCCTCCAGGTCCAGCCGATGCCGCTCGGTTCTGGCTCTGCTGCGCTTGCGCCGCCTGCCGCGCCGCGGCCTGTTGGGCCTGCAGCATTTGGATTTGTTGCTGCATTTGCGGGTTGTCAGCTTGTGCAGCAGCCGCGGCAGCCACGTTGGGCAGCGGTCGATTGACGTTGACGGGCGTGCCATTCGCGGAAGGGCCAGCGGACTGTCGAGCAGCGTTGGCGGCTGCCGCGGCAGTGAGGAGCTGTTGTTGGCTGGGCGCCATGTTTGGCATGGCCTGGCCATTGGGGGCAATTCGGGGCGGACCTTGCGCCGGCTGGCCGACCTGGCCGGGCGGTCGCATCTGCGCCTGTTGCGCTCCGGGCGGAAGTTGTTGTCCCGGTTGCGGCATAGGTCCACCCTGCGCTGCGGCCTGCTGTTGTTGCTGTTGCGACATCATCTGCTGTTGTTGCCGTACGACCTGCTGCCGCGCCTCGTTCATCTGTTGCAGGCGCGCTTGACGTTCTCGCGCTTCCCGCATATCCCGCTGAAACTTTGCCTCGACGAGCTCGAACGGCGTTCCGACCGCGCTGCTCAGGTAGACCATGTGCGATTCGTGGACGTTAATCACTTTCTTGGGCTGTTCCTTCACCGCTGCAAATCAGCCATTCACGCTCTGTGAACCGAGCAGCTCCACTCACCAGCAGTCTTCTGCTTGGCCTGCTCGCGACGTCGCACCAGCCTTCTCATGGAGTCAAAGAGTACCTGATGCCGGATCGACTTCTTCGTACCCTCGTACTTGTTCTTGCCAGCTTGCTTGGCATCTCGCTTCGACATGCCCGGCGGAGGCGGCGCGCCCTCGGGTAGACCGTCCGTTCCATTCTGACTCGGTAGCGTGGGGACGGAGATACCGCCGCCAGGTGTCTGTTGACCGGAAGGTGTTTGGGCAGGTCGGCCGCTGGGTCCAGCAGATGGTGGTACCGCAGAGCTGGGCGCAGGTGTAGCACCAACAGTGCCAGCCGGCGTGGCCGCGGACGAGGGCGCAGCTGCTGAGGGGGGCACCGCCGGAGTCTGCGTTCCTTTGGCGTTCGCAGGGATAGCTACCTTGGGCTCTGGTCGGGGTTTGCCCTTGCCATCCCCGTATGTCCAGTGATACCGGTCCCAGCAGTCATACGCGCTCGGCCGGTCGGTCGGAATGACCGTCAGGTCCGAATTAAGCGTGTCGGAGATAAGCTGCCAGTTGAACGGGTACATCGCAACGAGGCGTAGCAGGATCGCATCTTCCTCTTCGGTCCAGACATGCTGGTGCCGAATCTGTTGACCTGACGGTACTGGGACAGGGGGCGCCAGGCGGGGGTTGACGGGTCGGTAGCTCCTGCCAGAGATGACGCCCCAGCTGGATGAGACCACCTCGTCAGGGATGTCCGTGCTGCCCTTGGGATCTTCGAACCACAGTCCGTCGTGCAGATCCCACGTGCCATTGACGTAGTTCCTGGCCGGCTGCAAGCTGGACACGAAGACAGGTCGGATGTCGAGCAACCGGGAGGTATGCGCAATTCGATGACTGTTCGTCTGGCCTTCGTCCATGCGCTTGTGTACCCGGCCTTCTTCGGGAGGTGCTGGGCCGGTGTAGAAGCCAAGGTCGGGAAAGAGATCGGTGAGGGTTGGCGGCGTGAGTATCTCCTCTTCAATGTCGGACTGTGGCGGATCAGGTCGCTTGCCGAGAATCGAGTCGACAACGGCCGTTCCTTCCTCGACGTCGACGTCCAGCACAGGCTTTCGGGCGGTGAGCAGTTCCTCGACGTTGGCGAATCGCTTGTGGATGACCAGACCCGGGTATGGCTGTGCCTGTTTTGGTTCAGGCGACGATTTCTCTGCTTGTACCTCGCCCGCGGGAGGAATGTCTGCCGTTAGCGAACATCGCCGAGATACGTAGTACTCACCCTCGAGCCCAACCACCGCCTCGCCCACCTCGACCTCGCCCTCGGCGTCGACTTCGCCGTCCGCATCCACCTCGCCATCCGCATCTTCTTCTCCATCCGCGTCCTCTTCGCCTTCCGCATCCGCCTCTTCCGCTTCATCTCCAGCCTTCTTGCCTCCCGCCATCTCGATGTCCTCGTCGACCTGCGGCTTGGTTTCAGCTGGCATGATCTCCTCGAGCACATCAGCGCCTGTGGCCTGCGCCTGATCCGTGATCGCGACGCCCTCCTCGGCATCACCTCCCACCAACATCTCCACGTCATCCTCAGCCGAACCCGGCGCGGCGTACGCTTCTACTGGCGCTGCAATCGAGATCGCCGTACTCCGTCCCGGGATCGGTACGTGGTTACTCTGTCCCCATCCGCGGCCGCCGACCATCGAAGCCGCCTTCTCCTCGGGCGAAGCAAGATGCCACTCGACACACTGGTACGCAAATTCCCTCGCTTCAACCATCATCCAGCGCCGCTCTTCCGCAAAATCAGTGCGCATCCATTCCTGTCATCAGCTGAGTTCACGAAGAGCACGACAAGCCCACCATCTCCTCCAAAAGGTAGTCCCAATGCGCTTTGGGGACAGCCGGTCCGCGTAGTTTTCTTGGCTGACGGAGGCTCCACCTCCCCGCGTCCTTCTTTGCGTCTATGCGCTCCATAGCGCGAACATGCCGCATCTCTGCCGCAGCGATCTTCCAGTCCTCGGTGGTCAAGCACTTGGTCGACTTTGCCAGACCGCCAGATAGCGGATTGATCTGGTACTCGATAGCCAGTACCGCCAGGTCCTTCCGCTTGTCCTCCGCGCGATTTCCTTTCCGACGTTTATCAGCGGGGCGGTTCGGTATAGCGGGTAGCTGGGGGAGCGACGTAGCATAGTCCGATTCGAGAGGCATAAGTATACGCGGCGAGCCAGGCTGTGAGGCGGGGTTGTAGGTGTCAGACGGGATCCAATCGGCTACAGGGGCTATCGTCGGGGGCGAGAAGCCAGAGAACGGGCGTTGGCGGGGGAGGATATCTCCCAGAGAGGCGGTGGGCTCTGGTGGGGGCGTTGGAGAGTGGCCCGAACCTGCTTGAAAGGCTGCCAATGCCGGATCGGCGCGGACGGGTCCTGAGGAGCTGATGGGCTGTGGCGCAGGCGCAGATGTCGTCGCTGAGGCGGATCCAGAAGCCTCGTTGACGAGCTCGGATACGGCTACTGGATCTACAGCCGGAGCGGCAGGGAGTTCGTCCGGGAATACTGTCGCTGTCGGCGGCGGGGACAGCGGAGGGAGCGACGGTACGCGAAGTTCGCGTATACGTGACGGCCTGGTCTCGTTAGCGCCATCTACGTTTGTTGGCAGAATCCATCCCACCCTGCATGCAGTCTGTACCCCTGTCTCCACGCTGCATATCCTTCCGCATCTGCCCCTTCTCCAATAAGATCGGCATCGAAGTCGGGGAATCCGTGATTGTCGAGTTGTCCTCCAACTAGCCGATATGTCCGGTCAAGTGCTTGCTCGTGTTTTGCAGTCAGGTCGCTGCATTTTCAGCATCTAAGCATGTCGTGTTCCTCGTCCAGCTCACTCTATTTGGGCCTGCTTGGCCGCGAGGACATCATGTATGACCGATCTGAGCTCATACGACTGGATGCTCAGCTCGGAATGGCAGCTGAGGGAAAACGAGGAAGGAAGGGAAACACACCGTGACTGTGGACTCCATATTGCACCAAATCGAGCGGTCTTTCGGTGCAGGTGTGAATATTGCCTCTACTCTTGCCGATGCGAGCACCACCGGTCTCGGTTGTGTGGTGTTGATGCGCGCAAAGAGGGGTCTGTTGATGAAGTATGTTCAAAACAGTGCGAAATGCAACTCGTGAAGGTGCGATGGCACGCCTATTGGCCGAGCACCAGCAGGGCGTCTCCTGTCATGCCTATCTCATACAGCCCTTTATCTTCCTTTGATCGTCTTGACTTTGGGGCTCCATGTTTCAAGAGTCTCTTTGTTCTCTGTGCGCATTCAAAACGTCCTATTGTTCTCGGTTCTGGAATGAGACAGAGAAACACTCCCGGTCGCAGTATATAGCTTGACAAGGGGCTCGCCATGTCTTCGTCACCCTTCACATCGGCAACAAGGTCCAGGATGAGCCATACAGAGACTGTCACCGTCAACGGCGCGCCGATTAGCTCGCCTCAACCACCATTTGGCAAGGCGGCGGCGGCGGCACAGGCGACACAGCAGGCGCCGAGCGAGTTGCTCCCCCACGCACCGCACTATGCCATCAGACGGTCTCTTCCAAACACCCCTCTGGCAGTGTCAGTCATCGCTGCATCGCTCGGAGCCCTGGCGGCGGGGTCACTCGCGTTCGCGGCTCAGCCTTTGCTCCGTTCGCTCGGTAGTGCGACCTGGACGTGGGCGCGTCCGCAGCTGGGTCTATACTTCGTCGCGATGGGGATGTTCCACCTGTGGGAGTTTTGGACCACGGCGGGCTGGAACCCCGCCAAGCTTAGCGTTGACGGTGAGTGTAGCGAGCTGTACATCCTACGCACAGGTTGTCACGTATCAACAAGAATGGAGCTAAGCGGCAGCCTTCCTCCTGAACAATGGAAAGCAGTATCACATCGCCCACGGCGTAGGGCTTGCCGAGTACTTCATCTCGTCCTTGTTCTTCCCACAGAAGTACAATTCGATCCTCAGCTCGCCGGTGTACCTCGCTTCCGGTGCGTTACGATTTGACGGAAGACCACGTCGTGAGCTAATCACCCAGTCGTGGCTGTCTTGATCTGCGCGCAGGCCCTGCGGTCGCTGGCTATGATCCATGCAAACAGGTCCTTCTCCCACATCGTCAAGAGTTTCAAGCACGACGACCACACACTGATCACCCACGGCGTCTACGCGTGTGTCTCTCGCAGGATCATACATAAGCAAGCGCTGACACCAGCTACTCCCGGCATCCTTCGTATGTGGGCTTCTTTTACTGGGCGGTCTCCACGCAACTCTTGCTCGGCAACCTCGTCTCTGCCGTCGCGTTCGTCTTTGTCCTGTCCAGGTTTTTCTCCGCGCGGATCATTGGTGAGTCGACTGCCCGGATGAGGGCGACGACTCTCAGCGCTAATGGTGCAGATGAAGAGAAGCACTTGGTCAAGTTCTTCGGTGACGAGTATGTTCAGTATCGGAAGCGTGTCGGGACTTGCCTGCCGTTCAAAACTTCGGAGTGATTGGCTACACTGCATGGGATATCATACATGACATCTAGTTCGCTGCATGAAAGGATTTGCACGAGATCCGAACTCTCAAGGGGGTGTCCGGTGGCCAGGTCGGCATCGGTCCAATCGCTCGGTTCCTTATCACTCTTCTCCGCTATGTTTTCTCACACCCGCTCTGCCCAGGCTCTGATCTCTTCCTGTGAGGACGTTGCCCAGCGCATGGCGTATACACAGAACAGGTTGTGCCATTCCAATGACGGACTCGACATCTCCTTCAGCCTGGCCCAACAAGCACTGCAAAAGACCCCGCAGCAACAGCAGCACACCTGATCAAAGCACACAGGCGATGCATCGGCACAGAGCGCCCGGCTGTCAAACGAATAAAAAGCTAAAACAAAAACGAAAAGGGTGGTAAGAGGCGTGTGGTAAAAAGGTACAACCAGCAGCCCTCCTAATATCTCCAAACAACTAGGCGAACTCGCCACCGATGCGCTTGCGCGGCTCGTCCTGCCCTGCTCCTCCATCTCATACGGATCGGCGGTACATTTAAGCACCGAAACCGTAGAGGGTTCGGCCCTGTCGCTTGAGGGCGTAGACGACGTCGAGCGAGGTGACGGTCTTTCGCTTGGCGTGCTCAGTGTAGGTGACCGAGTCTCGGATGACGTTCTCGAGGCTGTTGTCAGCAGTGTTCGACGAAAGGAGTGATGGTTCGGATGGGTGGATGAGAAGTGGTATAAAGCGGCACTTACAAGATCTTGAGGACACCTCGGGTCTCCTCGTAGATCAGGCCGGAGATACGCTTGACACCACCTCGTCGAGCGAGACGTCGGATAGCGGGCTTGGTGATACCCCTGCCCGTCAGCTACGGCTCGAGATCTGACCTGCTCTACCCCAAGGGGCACGGCGTGTGACAAAGCGCGCCCACTCACTGGATGTTGTCTCGAAGGACCTTCCTGTGTCGCTTGGCACCGCCCTTGCCGAGACCCTTGCCGCCTTTTCCTCGTCCAGACATGTTGTTGATAAAGTGTAAAAGTGGGGGTGGTGGTGTTGAAGAGTGAAGTAATGAGAGGAAGGGGGGGATTAGTCGATTAGAGCCGTGTTTATATGAGACGCGCTGGGGGCGATGGCCGTGCCGAGACCGAGGGCGTGGATGCAGAAAAGCGATGACATGGGCGGGTGGCGAATGGGGCAATAACACTAACGTAATACGCGGGATTAGCATCAATCTCGGCGTTTCCGGCGTTATCACACTGCTTATCCACTGATCCTGCACGTGACCCACTGATTCAAAGGTCATCCTCACGTGAGTTGAACCGGTCGATAACGCCGCGCGAGACATGCTTGGGGGTGGGGGGGGTCGGGGCAGCAGAGAGGTTGTGCCGGATGAGGTGCGAGCATCACGATTGGTCAGAACCATCTGCAAGCATGTCCGCACAGGATACAGCCAGCGTGTTCATCTCATGAACGGCTGAAGAACATATACCGACCTCCAGGCATCCAAACTCCCCTTCCTCCTCCCCCGCCCGCTCGAGATTTGGAGGGATGAACTGGCCTCGTCGGGTCGTTACTGCATCAATGCATCACTGCTCGTTACATCATCCTCTGCATTCAGGCCACCTGCACAACCTCGATCCACTCCTCCCCTGTCCTCGTCCAAGACCGTCTCGGCCGCCACTGCTGCTCCGCCCCTGCCGCACTCGCCGGTCCCACCGCATCCACCTCACCCGTCTCTGTCCGCAAGGTCCATCCCGACAAACTGATGATGCCCGGCTGTGAGACCCACACCTTGGCGGCCACCTCGCTCTCTTGCAGGGCGTCGAGCGTCCCGCGATGAGATAGCGTTCCCGTGAAAGCAGCTTGTCCGGCCTCGCCTTGACTGCACCGTCAGCCTCGTTCGTGGCGCGAGAGTGACAAACTCACGCGTCTGGTCCAGGCAGATCCAGCATCCACCGCACCGGCAACAATGGCGACCGATTACGTATCGAGAACGTGACCGACACGCTCTGGCCCATCTTTACGTCCGCGTGGACTCTCCTGCCCGACTCGACGCGCACCCGCACTGCCACCGGGTCCACTTCCTGACTGAGCACCCCGTCCAGCACCGTGTCCATCAAGACCTGCCTCAACCGGCCCGTCTCCTCGTACATCGTCCTGGTCGTCTTCCCTCCTTTCGCAATAGCCTCGTCTACCTCTCGCCTGACCGGCTCGACGACCGAGAATTCGGGAGAAACTCGCACGCTATGCAGGAACGATATGCCTCTACGTTCCGGCGATCCGCGGATTGTCCAGGATACCGCCAGGTCGAGATCGAGAGGGTCAAGCAAGGGGAAGATGTGCGAGAGCGTCGATATGGGGATGGTAGGAAAGGATCCCTGTAAGTACGCCAAACGGTGTTGCTGGCGAGAAGTATCGTAAGCGGTGAGGAGGGTCGCCGAGAGATCGCCCTGTAGCGATATTACCCCGGGTTGAGGATCGGTCGAGACGTCCGCCTGGCCCTGCACGAGCTTGGCCAAGCTGCCCACAAGGTCCGCCTGGGACAGATCGATTTTGGTCTGTTCCGCCTGAACAGGTATTTGCGATCGCCAGACCTGGTTGGGAAATATCTCAGCCGAGATTGCTGTGGGCATACCGGCGTACGCAGCACTGATTGGCGTGACTGAGTCAACATTGATGCCGATCGAGGAAGTGTTTGCAACTTCCACGCCCACGATATAATCCTTCGCGGCACAGCGAGCAGCCCGCACTTCGGCGTGTAGATCGAGCAGCGGCAGGACCGAGAGCGAATGCGACAGCGTCGTTGTGGCCAAATCGTTCTCATCTTCGGCGTGAGCATATACTGCAAGGCCGAGCAGGTCCAAGGGTCCTGGTCGTGGGCAGGACACAAGGACAGGCAGGGAGAACTCCTCTCCGGGTTGTATTATAGACGATCGTAATGTCGATATTCTGTTCAGCACAAGCTGATTCCTCAGCGTTCCACCAGTATTTCCATGCAGGGCTGCTGTTAGGAACGTCATCCTGGGCTGAACTCACTATCCAGTATTGTTATGACTTGATCGCTGGTCGCCAGCTGGACGTTGTCAACGGCCACCTTGCCTGCGTTCCGTATACGGAGTTTGGCCTGGACCTGCTCGCCTGCGTACACTTCATCCGGCAAGGTCTCCCATTCGATACACAGAATCGGCCTCGGCTGCCCAATCTCAACGACAAGGCTGTTATCCTTGCCATACGTCGGAGTGATCCGTTGCGCCTTCGTGGCGTGCAACCTCTTTCCGCGCTGTTCGAGCGACTGCTCGCACGGAAAGAAGCGGTGGAAGGAGAACGAGACAGAGCTGATGGTGACAGTCGCTGTCTTCGAGGCTACGACCGGGATCGAAATAATTCGGCTCTCGTATGGCTCTAGCTCAATGTCGTCGACGGCGGTGATCGTGAGCGCGTCGGCGGGCGAGGTCTTTATGGCCAGATCTGACAAGACTAACGGCGCGTTCAGTGGGTTTGTCGCGGTCAATTCAATGTGGAACTCCTCTTCTCGTCAGCTTGTCACCGCGATACAGACATCGCGCCTCACCATTGACAGAGGCGACGATCTTCCTTTGATCTGGCAACAAGCTCGCGGGCCGCTTGCCCTTCCGATCCCAGCTGTGCAAAGCGTGCTGCTCGAGCTTCGCCCACCGTTCCGTTGTCCCACTCCCGGATGCGTGCGTCGAAGGCAAAACGATCTTGGAAGCTTTGACGTCAAAGATTGGCGTCGGCAGCTGCAGCTTCGCTTTCGACGATGCCAGCAGTTCAGGATGAGCTACAAGTTGCTGAGCCATGAGCTTGATGTCCAAGTCAAGCTGTGCACCAGCTAACACACCTCATAGGCCAGCGCCAGATCCTCCAGAATGCCACCTTGTGACCCATGCGCACCGGTATCCTCCTTCCTCAACAACCGCAGGAAACGCTCCACCGCCACGTCGCTCTCGCCCAGGGTGTACGCTTGTCGTGCAAGCGAGTATTCTATCCGATCTTGCGCTGCGGTCCACGGAGCATCGCGATATATCTGCGACGCCCGCTCAAGACAGCGTCTAGAGTACGTTTTCTGCTCGTCAGCCGGACTTCAGCCGGGTTACAGAGAAAGCCTACCAGACCGGCAGTCTCATACCGCCTCGCGGCCAGCACTAAATGGAATGCTCTCCGCCGCCTGCCTCTGTTCGTCTTCCCGCCTTTTGTATCCGCGCTGGCCGCCTCTTCAAGCAACACAGCACTTGACACCTCGTCGGCTTCCCCCGCAGCCTTCACCAACGCCGCGCCGACACCCCTCCATTCCCCTATCGCCTTCCATGCCTCGTAGTATAGCACCGTTATCCGCATAGCGTCCAGCTGGATCTGATTGGCGGGAACCCGTCCTTGGTATGCAAGCACAGCCTGTTCGAGCCAGGACGAGATGTCGGTGTGTTGTAGTGTAGTGAACGGGTTGGACGGTGGAGGGGGCGGGGTGGAAGGGAGAAAGTATGTGTGAGAGAGGAGTAGAGATAGGCCGTACATCTCCGTTGCTGCCGCAGCATATCGCCAAGCCCGGTCTTGCGCAAAGTCCCGCCGGAGCGAGTCGTAGACCGTGCTAGCGAAGCGGTAGTCGCGGAGCATGAACGCGAAGTCGGCCAGGCGGCGCGTGAGGGCTTCAACAGCTACGACCGGGTAGCTAGTTTTAGCGGAACTCCTCAGCTGTACTCAAGCTCACTCACTACCCCTTGACAGCGTTGTACCCAGTTGACGCTGCATTGGGCGAGGGACTGCTCGGCCTACTGCTGAATAGCTTCCTTCCCGCGCCGAACAGCCTTCCGGTGATTCCTCTCCGATTCGACTGCCACACCTCGTTCCACTCCCTAACACGCGCTTCCATCCAAGGTACCAGACTCTGCACCACCAGCTCCCGTACCAGCGCCGCGAGCCGTTGTGTGTCCTCAGCAGTCAACCTCGCCCCGTACAGCTTCCTTCGGGGCGGTTTGGTGGGCGAAGCGGGTGTATCCCCCTCTTCAAGCAAAGAAGCCGCGGCGAGAGGCGAAAGGGTCAAGGACGATAGGGCCGAGGCGTACACTTGCGAAAGCGCTGACGGGTTGGCCGCTTCGGGCGTGAATGGCCGAGGGAGGGGTATTGAGGGATGTGACGTGGTATCTGGCGACAGGGGAGCCGCGCTCTGCGCAGTCTGCGAGTTGATCACCAATAATGTTGAGTGCGGCCCGTAGATCTTCTTGACACTAGCGAGAAGGTCATACGCCCTGTGCGTCAGCGCAACTGGGGACGATATGTAACACGTGGACTTACCTGGTGAGGTCCTCGCCCATTCTACTGACGTCGTGGATCACCACGAAGAAGCGCATGACCCCCACTCCGTCCAGCCAAGGTACAGCTTGGCTCATGGGGCCTGTCGATCGGCCGACTAACCGTTGCAGGGCTTCTAGCGGTTCGGGCGTTGACGTCGAGATGGCCAGAAGGATGCCGACAGGGTGGTTGAACGTTTCGTGGCTGGCTGTTGGGCGAGTAGACAGCAGCAAGCTCCGTGTGAGGGGGTAGTGCTGCTCTTCTTCTGCAGGTCGTTAGCACCTAGACTTGCAAGACTGTAACCATGCGATTTATCGACGCCCTGTGCGGTGCCCGCCCTCCGCTTCCAGAGACTCCTCTTCGCCCATTACCAGATTCCGATAGTCGATCAAGTCAGGGTAGCGTCTGGCCGATCCAGGCCAGGCCAACTCACCAGGCTTCCTCGATCCCACGTAGCTGCTTATGAGGTCCACGATCACATCCGCATTGGGCGCCGCCGTCTCCGGCATTGGGAAGACCGTCCCATAGCTGACGAAGCGAAGCGGAAACGTGGGATGAACTCCAGGTGTCAGAGTCGAAGATAATATCGATACTGTCATGAGCTCCCTTCGTTGCACTGCTACTCGGCCAACGCACCCCGCTCCGTTCCACCCTCCCATGGCCGAAGTAGCTCCTCTAACCCCCGGCAGCCGTTCGCCTCGCACGTGGTGACCACATCGTCGCTGGTGAGTACCGCTATCCGAGGCGAGAGTGACTGGATGATCGATAGCGGGGGCGACGGCATCTTATGTCGGCCTTTTGGGCCATGTATGGAGTTGGAGATGGGCAGGGGTAGGTTAGGTGGACGCGAAAACAAGCTGGGGGTCAAGTGCGTCACGCCAGGGTAAGGCGTGCGTCCGGGTAAGGCAAGGCGTGCCACACTTCGCATACCTATCGGAGCAGATCACCTTGAGCTTCGAAAAGTTGGCCCAAGTCTGCCCGTTTCATCTCGTCCTCATCGTCCTCCTACGCCTCTACATCGCCATGGCATCATCCTCATTCCGTTCCATCGCCTCCTCGGCATCACGCCCCATCAGCGCGCCTCGAGCCGCATCGACGGTATGCCGCCGGGCATACGCATCCAAAGTCGTTCAGCCCACACCAGACGACTATGAACTTCCCGACATCCACCTCGGCCCAAGCCACCAGAACCGGTATCGCGATCATTTTGACGAGACGCT
>Ga0308169_10004000_pt1 | contig 13986 bp, 16 predicted proteins | sample PhyBR1_2_FD_202139 | JGI IMG/M metagenome (GOLD analysis project Ga0308169, IMG submission 202139) | Phyllosphere microbial communities from UC Gill Tract Community Farm, Albany, California, United States - DLSLSB.R1 | ecosystem: Host-associated > Plants > Phyllosphere > Unclassified | place...
GACTCCGACGTCGTACGACATCGGAGTTGTCGTTCCGAGTCAGACAGGTCCCCGCCCGGTAGGGTTCCCGCGTGGACGACACCCTCGCGCACCCGCTCGTCGACGCCATCGGACCAGGCTTCGTGGTCAGCGAGACCGATGCCGCCGTGGTCGAACTCTCCTCCGCGCGCACGGGTCTCGTGCTCGACACCCGCGCCGCCGGTCTCGCGTTCGTGCTGCTCACCCCGCCGACGAGCCGCATCACCACCGCGATGCTCGCCATGCTCCGCCGCACCGGCAGCGCCTGGATCGTACGCGAGGGCGACCGCTACCGCGCCGCCGGATCGCCCACCACGGCGGACGACGTCGCGACCGCCATGCTCTCGCCGCAGGCGTCGCCCCGGTCGACACGGCTCGGCGCCGACGAGGTGCCTTGGACCGAGGTCGTCGTCTCCGTCCACCACCCGGCCACCGAGCAGACCGGCATCGGTCGGACCGCCGAGCTGCTGCTTGAGGGCCTCGCGGGCACGACGCCGTCCGGCTGGGGCACGGTCGAGCCCGTGACGATCGCCTGGAGCGTCGCCGCCGTCACCGACTTCGCCCGTCGGCGTGCTCCGCGCCCGACCCGACTGGTCGCGACCGCTCCGGTCGAGAGCGGCGTGGCCGCGGTCCAGATCCGGGTCGAGCGGTCCGCCACGGGCGTCACGGAGGAGACACGGTTGGCTCTGCCTGGAGGCGCGGTGCAAGTCCCTGACGCTGCCTCACCCGAGCGCGTGCTCGCGGAACTCGCGCGTCGCCAGCGAGTGCTGCTGGGGACCGCCTGGCGGTCGGCCGGCCACCCGGACACGACCCTCTCCGCGCGTCAGATCGGCATGCCCGTGCCCCTGGGCGCGATCGTCGGCGCCGCCGCGTTGCGCGACCTCAGCATCGATCCGGCCGCCCTGCCGCCGGGAGCGATGGTCGTCGGGCCGCCGCGCGTGCCGTCCCTCGTCCTCGACTTCACCCCGCCGCAGCCCGGGCTGACCGGCGGTGCCGAGGTGGAGGCGCGCTGGCGTCGGCTCGCCGAGCTCGGGAACGCACTCGGGCCGCGGGTCGTCGAGTTGCTCGGGGCCGGGGCGCGCGCATGAGCGCCGAGTGGGTGATCCTGTCCGGTCAGCACGTCGATGCCGTGGCCGTCCTGAGCGGTGCCGCCGAGGTGGACCCGGACATCGGCGTCCGGCAGCTCTGGGACGGCGATGCGCTGCAGCTCGTCGACGCGGGCGGCGTCGTGCTCCTCACGCTCTTCCAGTCCCGACGGCTCGAGAGCACCGTCGACGCCGAACGGCTGCTCGGGCGACCATTGCCCCGCCCGCTGCCCGAGGGCGACGAACGGCTATGGTGGACCGAGATCCACGCGGCCGCGCAACCCCCGTTCCGGGGGACGGCCGAGCAGATCGTGCGGAACACTGCGGACGCCGCCGGGGGAACGGCAGTGTCCCGCGCCGCAGCAGGACACTGACCGAGTCGAACGGGACGACCAGGGGGAACGATGGGGAACGGCTGGCAGATCGAGCCCGCGGGTGTGCAGACCGCGCTCACCGACACCGAGAGCGCCGCGACGAGCCTGTCCACCGCGTTCGACGGCCTCGCCGACGCGCACGCGGCGCTCACCACCGCGGTCGGCGACGACCAGGCGGTCGCCGGAGCAGTCGCTGCGCTCATCGAGAGCCACTCGGCGCTCCTGACCCGTGTCAGCAACCACATCACCGCCGGCCTGGCCGGTGCTGCCAACGCGACCCTCGCCTACTACCACGGTGACGAGGAGATGGCCGCGACGGCACAGGCCAACGCGATCCGTGCCTCCAGGACCGGCGACTTCTCCGGTGTCGATCTGGGTGGTGACCAGTGACGGGCCAGTGTCGGGCGGACGGCCTGATCGACCCGGACGCGATCCCCGGCGCGAACATCAAGGCGGAGCAGGTCGACAGCGCCGGCACGGCGTTCTCGACCTCGGCGACCGACGTGCAGACGCGCGGGTCCGCGGTGAAGACGGCCTGGGCGAAGCTCGGCGGCAGCTACACCACCCCCGACTCCGCCGAGCTGCTGACCGTCATGGACGGGGTCGAGACGGACACCGCGTCGCTCGCGGCGACCCTGCAGAAGGTGTCCACGCACCTCAGCGACTACGCCACGGCGGTGGCACCGATCGCGAAGCGGCTCGTCGAGCTCAAGGCCGAGGCGGAGACCTTCGTCGCGAAGGCACTCAAGGGCAAGACGGTCGGGCCGTGGGACCCCGAGCACCCCGCGAACCAGGGCATCGTCGGCCTGGTCCAGAACTTCGGCCAGCAGCTCGACGACGTGCACCTCCCGTGGGACCAGTACACGCCGTACGTCGACGAGAACAACGAGCTGCTCACCAAGGTGGCCGAGCAGGAGACGAAGCTCTCCGCCGCCTCCGCCGAGTGCGTCAACGCCATCAACGGGCTCCGCACCGACATGTGCCTGGCCGAGGTGCAGGCCGTCGACTACACCGCAGCGGTCAAGGCGAACCAACCGATGCCGTGGGGGAGCACCGGACGCGGCGACCAGTCCTGCTCGGAGTCCTTCAGCTCCGGGATGGACGACGCGCTGCAGGGGACGCTCGACGGCCTCGGCGGCCTGATCGGCTACAACTCGCAGACCGGCGGATGGGCCGACGGTGACTGGGCAGCGCAGTCCTGGAAGGGCTTCGCGGAGTCGCTCGGTCTCATTGCACTGATGGGCAGCCCGCCGCTGCTGATCGCCGGTGCGCTGCCGAAGGGCATCCTGCCGGACGTCGTCAGCGACACCGCGCGGAACATCCTCGACCAGCAGAAGACCCTCGTCGAGGGCTTCGTCGGGTCGCCGGAGGACTGGCGAGACGACCCCGCCCACGCCGCCGGTGGTGCCGCGTTCAACATCGGCACGCTGTTCATCCCCGGCGCGGGCGAGGTCGGCGCCGGCGCGAAGGTCGCTGCGCTCGGCTCGCGGCTCGCGGTGCTCGGTGCAGACGGGTCCAAGCTCGCGGCGTTCGGGTCGAAGCTCGCCACCGCCGGGACCGCGATGGTGCGGGTCGGGGACGCGCTGGGGAGCCTGCCTGGCAAGGCGCTGTCCGGGGCGTCGGACCTGCTCGCGGGGAGCCGGGGCGGGTTCGCGAACGCGCTGCGGTGGCTCGGGGACAAGATCCCGACCGTGAAGGTCAGCGTCGAGCACGCGGTGGCGACGCCGGACGGGCTCGGGTTCGGGGTCGGGCGGCCGCACATCGAGGTCGGGCATCCGGAGCCGGGGTCGCACTGGTTGCACTCGGTGGCGGATCACGTGGAGGGTGAGACGTCCCCTCGACAGTCAGTAGGCCAGGAATCGATGCCGCACGCTGAGCCGGAATCAGGGCCGGACTCCGCTGCGCCTCCCGGAATCGCTCACGAGGATGGTGCCACCCTTCATCCGTCGGATGGCGTGCGCGGACACGTCGCGGACTCTCCGCGGGAACTCGCGCACGCAGAAATGGAATCTCGAACTGGCTTCCGTCCACCGGACACCGCACGGGACATGCAGCCGACCATCGGGGCGGCCGAGCACGGTCACGTGGGACACTGGACCGCAAGCGAGCGTACCGAGGGTGGCAAGGGGATGCTCGACCAGGAGTGGGTGACGGGGATCAAGTCGCTGCCCGACGGGCGGATCCCTGAGTACGAGGTGCCCAATCAAGCACATCCGACTCACCCGTTGAAGCTCGACGATTTCAGCGTTATCGATGGGCGCCCGACTGTCACCGAAGTGAAGGGCAACTACGGCTGGCTGCAGAGCCTGTCTACGGCTCGGAAGGCAGAGATGATCGAGGAATGGGCCAAGTCGGCCATGGCCAAACTCAATGCGCTTGATGACCCAGACGTGCAGTTGCGGTGGGTGTTCACTCGGGATCCGGACATCGCGGCAGAATTCGCTCACGCGATTCGACGACTGAGGAATGTATCGGTAGAATACATTGAGATGCCTCGCGATTTCAAAGGATGGTAAGCGTGCAGACCAACGTCACCGACTGGTACCTCGTGGCGGACTGGGATGCAAGGCCCGAGTCGGCGGACGTTATCGCGGCGCGCCTGGTCGACACTTCGGCCGCGATCAGAGTTGCGCTGCCTGTGTTCGATGGAACGTGGACGGTTCACGATCAGAACGTCGATAGCGCAGATGAGAGATCGTGGTCCGAACTCGTCGCTTCGTCGCCGTACAAAGTCGACGGCGTTGCGGAACCTGCACGAGGTTTCACCCTGTCGCTGGCTTCAGAACTTCCTGGTCAGTCTGTGCTGCATGCATCGGTCACGGCTGGTGCAGCGTTCCAGACCATCATCAACAAACCGAACGAATTCGTTGTCGACTTTCGGGCCCGCCACTTCGGCGATTCGGTAGAAATCGATCTGCCTGTTCCGGCGGACGAACGGTTCCGGGAACTCGGATCGAGGATCAAAGACATCTGGGGCGCCTCGGATCTCCGCGTCGAGTTCGACTGAGGTAACTCATCGAGTTCCCGGCGGGCGCGACTGCGGGTACGGCGGAGCCAACGAGCGCCACCTCGACCACGACGGGGAGAGGAAAAAGGCGTTCTGCAGTCCGACGCGGAGACCATGGGTAGAGACCCGATGCCGAAGACCGGTCACGGCGCGTTCCGGCTGACTGTCGACGATCTCGATAAAGTTCTCGGCGAAACGCTCGATGCGAACAAGGGGTCCGTGGATGGGTGGTTGGCGGGATCGGACAAAGTCAAGGCGTTCACGACGACGGTCAGGGACCCGATTGATCGGTACTACCTCCATGAAGTCGTCGATAGCCGCTCGGTGAGAGCGATCCACAGACGCGACATCTCTGCACCACAGGGCTTCTTCATCAAGACCGCGTTCCCAACGCCTCCGGAGGTTTGATACATGCCTGACGTTGAAGATCTTGGAACGGTGGAACTTCGTCGAACATTTCTCGCACTTTCGTCTCTCCTCCCTGCAGTCTTCTACCCCACATGGGAGATGGACTACCGTGATGCGTCTGAAGCATTCGATGATGCTCTGGGAGCATTTTCTCCGCAGTCCGCCATCGATGTACGAGCGGAGATCGAATCATTACTCAGTACCGATATGGACGATGAAGCCGTGTCAGCTCTCCTCCTTAAGCTGAACGCCAGCGTCGACCCGATGACCCACACCGGATTGGGGGGACGGGCGTTCCTCGAGGAATTGGCGAACGCAGTCGTAACGCATGTTTTCCGGCCGTCGGGCTAGCGACGTCCATCGAGATACCGGTAACAACAACTTGTTTTCCGGGTACCGCCGGACGAAATCGATCGACTCATCGGTCGAGCGCTCGATTCAAAGTCGGATGAGATCAGGTCTTGGCTTGGGACGACCCCGCGAAGCCCGCCTAACCAAGGTCGACGCAGTTCACAGTCGAGTTCAACTCGCACATTGGGCGACATCTTGCCGAGGGGAAGTTCACCGCTGTGCGACGAGTGCTCATCCAGCTGAAGTGGTCACAGCAAGCGCCGGGGCACCTCTGGATCCGTACCGCTCATCCGACGCCGGAGGAGTGTCATGACCATCGAACAGGTCAAACAGATCGAACGGGTCGATGCGGACACGTACCGCGAGCTTCTTCCGATGGTCGGTCGGCTGCTGGAAGGCATGTACCTCAGGTGGTACGTCGACTTCGACTTCGTCGATGAGATCGTCCTTGATCTCATCGAAGGCTACGACGATTCCGACATCACGCGGATACTGCGGGAATTCGATGATGTCTTCGCCACCGGACTTGCGCCGTCAAACGCGGAAGGCCTTCTGTCGCGCCTCGAATCGGACGCCCCCCTGGGCGTAACGGGCTCGACGGACCTGAATGGCTTCAGCGCATCCGGACGATTGTTGCATCGGCGTTTTAGGAACTGCTACGGAAGAATACGCCGGTGCGGATCACCGGGAACAACCCCTACTTGCCTGAGCAATGCAGCACACTTCGCGCATGCGGTTCGACACATTGAGGGATGTGTCGGTCGAAGTCTCGCACGAGACGGCAACAAGGGCTGGAGGCCCCACCAATTGAGTTCTGCATCTGACGTCATCGACCAACAGGATGCGCTCGCGACCTTCACGTTCGACCGGCTGGGATCAGGGTGGCGACGTTCGACGAGTGTCTTCGTCAGTCTCGGCGCGACCGCGCGAATCGAGCGGGCCGTCGACACTGGCGTTGGAGTCATTCACACCCCTCCCGCTGACCTCGCCGAATTCGAGGCGTGGAGTCGTCTGCGCGAAGTCATGGCCGAACCAGAACAGGGTGCCTGGTTCACAGGGCGTCTGCGCCTCGATTCAAGTGGTGCTCACCAGTTCGAGTTCTCCTGGGACGACGAGCCCCGATGGCCACTGCTGATCGACATCGATGGACAGCTTGTGGACTCATTGCCGGTGGAGACTTCGGAATTGCGAGAAGACATGGTGATGCATCCGCGGCCTGCGGCCACGACACCACCATGGCTCGTCGAGCGTCTCGGCGCATCTCCGCTGCACTTCTCCGACAGATGGGACGCCCGACTCGAGCCGCTCGGGAGCAGCCCGAACTGGTCGATCGTCCGGGAAATGGTCCGTGACACGATCCAGCTGCTCGGCGATGATCGAGATGCCGTACTGGAACGTGATGTGATCACCGGAGCGGTTTACAGTGAACTGCTGGCATCGACACGGGTGAGTCAGATGATGCGCTTACTCCGAGATGCAGCGGCAGCTGGTGTGGTCGACGACCCGGCGCAGCTGGATTCGGACGAGGGTGGCCCGTCGCGAGACGCGATCAGCAACGACCAAGCGTTCCATCGCAACGTCGTCGTGCTGCTGTCGCTCATCGACCAGCTCGCGGACCAGGAGATCGCCAACGTCGTGAAGTCTTGAGAAAGCTCCGGGACCATGGCCACGCCAGTTTCGAGACGAGGTCACCGTCGGCGGTGAACATGAGCCCATCGGTTCGCGAATGATCCACGGACCTCGTTCAGCAGCCGCCCCGCGAGGGCAATGCCGTCGTACCCGAAACACTCGATCGTGATTCCTGGGTCCCCGAACACGACACTGCTCGCCACGTTCATGTCGCCGGCGAGGGCAACTGCGCCACACTGGCCGCACGTGAACACGGGTTCTGGGCCGGACATCCAGTCGCCGAGGTGCGAGATGTCCTCGTCGACGATTTCGCTGTCGCACTGCCAGCAGCGCGGACCTTCCATGTCGCTGACCGCGTCCCACATCGAGTCCTCGACGGAGCAGAGGATCGCGCTTGACGGTGCGCTGCTCCACATCGACTCACGGAACGAGTCCGCGTGCGCACCGAGGGCATCCGGCCCGTTCGCGGACGCCGATCGGACGCTCCAGCCGACGCGCGGAGCCAATCGTTCACGTCGGCAGCCATTCGTCGCTGATCACGCTCGGCGATGTCGAGGGCAACGATGAGTTCGGTGTGTTCACTCATGGCTCGATCCTCGCAGACGGCTCGTTCCCGGCAGAGTGGAAGCATGACCTCGACGACGAGCATCCTCACCAACCTCCGCCCCGTCGGAGGTACCGCCCTCCAGGCCGACCACCACCGGACCGTGTACCGGGCGAACACCGAACCGGTGGATGCGGACGCGTATCCGACGGGTCTCTCCGCGGTGATCGACCTCCGCCGCGTCGACGAGACCGACGCCGTGCCACATCCCCTCGCCACGACCCCCGGCTACCAAGGTGTCCCGATGTTCGATCCGTCGTCGGGCCTGGAGTCGGCCGCCGAGGCGATCGCCCTCGAGGACCAGTACATCGACTGGCTCGCCCGGCACCGCAGCGGGATCGCCGACGCCCTGCGTGCCATCGCTGCGACGGACGGTGACGTCCTGGTGTGCTGCTCCGCCGGCAAGGACCGGACGGGGATCGTCAGCGCCCTGCTCGCCCGCCATTGGGGTGACAGCCTCGAGGCGATCGGGGACGACTACGCCGCGAGTGCCGCGGGGCTGGCGGACCGGTTCGCTCGGGAGCGCGCCGCGAGCACCGACCCGGAGGCGACCGCGACCGCGCAGCGGTGCGTCCCCGAGGTCATGACCACGGTCATCGAGCACGTCGAGCGCCGCTGGGGGAGCGTCGACGACTACCTGCGGGCCATCGGACTGCAGGACGCGGAGATCGCGGCGCTCTGATCGCGACGCTGGTCGCGTTCTCGACGTGACCACGGACTGGAGGCGCGGTGCGGGTCCGACCCACACCGCGCCTCCAGGCAGATGGTCGCGTCAGCGACCCGTCGGTCCCGTCACCAGGCGTAGTCCTCCGGTGAGGTCTTGTGCCCCGGGAAGATCTCGTCGAGCCGGTCCAGCGCACGCTGGTCGAGGCGGATGTCGACGGCGCGGACCGCGGACTCCCACTGCTCCATCGTGCGCGGGCCGGTGATCGGCGCGGTGACGCCGGGCTGGTGCAGCAGCCACGCGAGGGCGAGCTCGCCCGGGGTGTGGCCGAGCTCCTTCGCGAAGGACTCGTAAGCGGTGAGCTGGTCGCGGTGTCCCTCGACGTACTCGGCGCTGCGGCCACTCAGGCGGCGCGAGCCCTGCTCGGTCTTCTCGATGATGCCGCCGAGGAGGCCGCCCTGCAGCGGCGACCACGGGATGACGCCGAGGCCGTACTCGCGGGCGGCGGGGAGGACCTCGCGCTCGATGTCGCGGACGACGAGGTTGTAGATCGACTGCTCGCTGACGAGGCCGAGGGTGTTCCGACGTGCAGCGACCTCCTGCGCCTGGGCGATGTGGAACCCGGCGAAGTTCGACGAGCCGACGTAGAGCACTTTGCCCTGCTGCACGGCGACGTCGATGGCCTGCCAGATCTCGTCCCACGGGGTCGCACGGTCGACGTGGTGGAACTGGTAGAGGTCGATGTGGTCGGTCTGGAGGCGCTGCAGGCTGGCGTCGAGCGCCTGGCGGATGTTGTACGCGCTGAGCTTCCCGCCGTTCGGCCAGTCGATCATGTCGCCGTAGACCTTCGTCGCGAGGACGGTCTTCTCGCGGCGGCCCCCACCCTTCGCGAACCAGCGGCCGATGATCTCCTCGGTGGCGCCCTTGCCCACCGAGCCGCCGTAGCCGTTGGCGGTGTCGAAGAAGTTCACGCCGAGCTCGTGCGCCCGGTCCATGATCGCGTGCGAGTCGTCTTCGCTGGTCTCGGGGCCGAAGTTCATCGTGCCGAGCACTGCTCGTGAAACCGACAGCCCTGTCCGTCCGAGGTGTGTGTAGTCCATGAGTCCGGTCTACGCGATCGTGGGTGAGCGTGGCAGGCCCTGCGAGTACCGGCCTCGGGGCTCCGCGCGGAGCCGTTCGGGTGGTGGCTGCATGCCGCGCGGAGCATGAGCAGGTGCGGCAGGGGAGTAGCGTGCCGTCTCGTGAACACCCCAGCTCTCCGTGGCAGCCGGATCCTCGGGTTCGGCCACCACCAGCCCGCACGCGTCCTCACCAACGACGAACTCTCGACCATGGTCGACACGAACGACGAGTGGATCCGCACCCGGACCGGGATCGAGACCCGGCACATCGCCGGGCCTTCGGACACGGTCACGTCGATGGCCATCGAAGCGGCCCGGAACGCACTCGCGGACTCGGGCGTCGCACCGGCCGACGTCGGGCTCGTCATCGTCGCGTCCACCACCCATCGCGACCGTGCGCCCTACACCGCGGGCCGGGTCGCCGCGGCGCTCGGGCTCTCGCCGTCCGCCGCCCCGATCGACATCAACACCGCGTGCAGCGGCTTCGAGTACGGGGTCGCGCTGGCCGACCAGGCGATCCGCGTCGGCTCGACCGACATCGCCGTGGTCATCGGTTCCGAGATCCTCTCCGGCATCGTGGACTGGTCCGACCGGTCCACCTGCGTGCTCGTCGGGGACGGTGCCGGCGCGGCCGTGCTCGGCGTCTCCGACGAGGCACAGATCGGACCGGTGTCGTGGGGGAGCGTGCCGCACCTCGAGGAGGCCGTGCTCGTCTCCGGGGACCCCGAGCGCTTCAGCCAGGAGGGCCGCTCCATCTACCGCTGGGCCATCACCGAAGCCGCCGACCACGCCCGCGCTGCCGTCGCCGCCGCCGGGCTCACGCTCGACGACATCGAGGTGTTCGCGTTCCACCAGGCGAACCTGCGGATCATCGAGCCCCTCGTCACGGCGCTCGGCGGCGAGTCGAAGTTCGTCGTCCGGGACGTCGTGGAGTCGGGCAACACCTCGGCCGCGAGCGTGCCGCTCGGCCTGTCGAAGGCATGGGCGCGGGGCGACCTGCCAGAGGGTGTGCCGGCGCTGCGGTTCGGGTTCGGCGGCGGGTTCGCGCACGCCGGGCAGGTGGTGACGACGCCGGTGCGGGTCCGGTGATCGGGAATTGACCGACGGTCGGACTGGAGGCGCGGTGCCCGCTGGCAGCGCGCCTCCGGCCCGCCTGTCGGTGCGGCCCGGTACGGCCCGCGACCGGGCGGCCCTCAGACCGTGTCGTCGGTGTGGTCGGGGGTGTCCGCCCAGAGGTCCTCGCGTCCCTTCCGACGCGTGATCGCCCGGCGGTCCTTCGGCACCTTCGTCTGCTTGGGCGCCTTGACCTGCTTGGAGTCCTTCGACTGCTTCGGTCCCTTTGGCTCCAGCACGATCGGGAACTGAGCGGGCGGGAGGCCGAACCCCGTCCGCGAGGCCTGGATCACCTTCCGTCCCAGGGCGTGGTTGCCCAGGCCGCCGACCGCAGCACCGATCCCGAACGGGAGCGCTCGCCCCACGATCGTCGTGCCCTGGCGTGCGGCGAATCGCTTGATGAACTGGTCGCGGACCTGTCCACCGATCCCGTTCACGACCTGCTTCGGAAGCGAAGAGGTCACCATCTCGCCCCAGAACGCCGTCCGGACCTGACCGCCGGCGATCTGCCCGGCGAGCTGGTTGATGAGCTGCGTGCCGGGCGTGCCGAGGATCATCGCCATCACGAGCATGCGGGCACGCTCGGGGTCCTCCAGGGCGATGCCGTGCACCTCGGTCACGGACTGCGCGAAGAGGGCGGTCGTCTCGAGGAACCCGACCGTCTCCGCCCCGCTCAGGCCCAGGGCAGCGGCCATGCCGACGCCCGGGATCACGGCACTCGCACCCACCGCTGCACCACCGGTCGTGACGGCCGCGAGGTACTGCCGCTCGAGGATCTGGATGATCTCGGCCGGCGTCGAGTCGGGGTGCCGACGGCGGAGTGCTCGGACGTGCGCGACCACGACGGGCCGCTGCACGCTCAGCACACGGTCGAGCATCTTCACCCACCCGGCGGGTTGCTGCTCGGGGGTACGGGCGTTCGGGTCGGTGGGGTTCGAGGCCACAGGCGCTGCCGGCAAGGGCACGATCGCCTGGTCCTTCTGCTCTCGGGCCATGCTGACGACGGTACGCCGCACGGGTGGGAGCTCCGTCGGACTGTGCTGTGCGGCGCGTCATCGGCAGGGGATCCCAGCGCGGTGGAGCTTCAGGCGGAGTCGGTCCGGGTCCATGAGGTCGGCCCAGGTCACCCGGACGACCGTGCGGACCTCGGGGAAGGACCGGACGAAGTCCTCGCGTTGCTTCTCCTGCCAGTGAGCCTCGGCCGTCGACCGGCCGTCGAGCATCGCGTCGTCCTCGTACTTCGCCCGCCCGTCCACCTCGACGACGACGCCGTGCTCGGGGAACCAGAAGTCGACGATCGCCGTGCGGTCTCCGAGTCGGGCGAACACGTGCTGCTGGACCGGGTCGGGGACTCCGAGCTGCCGGAAGCGCACGCGGCACACCGACTCTGCGGGCGATCCCGACGCCGCCGACCCCATCCCGACCGCCACCGCAGCCTTGTCGCTGCCCCGGGTCGGTCGCGCGGACAGTTCGTCGTGGAGCATCGCCGGCAGGGCTCTTCGATCGTGCAGTGCGGCATCGATCATGGGTACGGCATCGATGAGGTCGACGGTCGACGCGACGTCGATGAGGGTCCGAACCAGCGAGGTCACCTGAGCGCCGGCGAACTCGGCAGGCATGGTCGGCGGGAGACCGTCCCATCGTGACGGTGACGACTCGGTCAGCGCGTGCACCCGGAGCAGTGCAGTGGTCTCGCCGCGTGCACGGCGCGGGTCCGACACCTCCACGCGGTCAGGAGGTCGTCCGACGAACGGCAGCCCGTGGACCGCCGCAGCTGACCGGTGGGAGATCTCGACCGGCGGACGGATCGCCGGCGCCGTCGCCCGGAGGAGCAGGAGGTGGTTGTGCTCGGGTCGGAGCCCTTCGAGGTGTTCCGGACTGACGAGGACACCCGGGCGGATCGCGACGAGTTCGCCGCGGTGGACCTGGCGTTGCAGCGCACGGCGTTCGGCGCTCGGATGGCCGCCGGTACGGATGAGCGGAACGGCGAAGACTCGTTCGTGCATGCCGCAACCATGGCGCGGTGGACCGAACCACACGGCGGAGGCGGGGTGATCTGTGGATGGTGAGCCGTGCCTCCAGGCTGTGGAGGGGGAACACGGGTGCAACGTGCGACAACGTCGATGTCGTACGACAGCTGTCTTGTCGCAGACGAGCGTGCGCAACTGTTGTGCGCGCGCAGCAGCGACAACGCCGATGTCGTACGACAGCGGAGTAGTCGTTCCGAGTCGGCGCGGGCGAAGCCGGCCCGTGCGTCAGCGCCGGGCGAGCTCCGCGCGCAGCGGCAGGTCCTGGTCCTCCAGGATGAGCTGCGCGCCGGCCGAGGTCCGCGCGTTCACGACGATCGGCGCGAGCAGGTTCACCGTCGTGCCGGACTCGCCGGGGTTCGCGACGACGAGCAGCATGGCGTCCTCGGCGGAGGTGAGCCCGAGGCCCGCAGCCTGCTCGTCGGTGAGCTCGGGGGAGTACGAGGGCAGGTGCATCGCGGCGTCGAGCACGAACAGGCGCGAGGAACCCCCGACCAGGGTGAACAGCCCCTCGGCGCCGTCCACCGGGGTCAACGCGAAGACCGGAGCGGGCGCGAGGCCGAACGGTGGGACGGCGAAGGTCAGGTCGATGCTCATCGGAGGTAGTCCATCAGGGTCGGCTGCAGGACCTTCGCGGTGACGGCGAGGGCTGCCTGGTAGTTGGTCTGCTGCACCTGCAGGTCGAGGACGGCCTTCGCGAGGTCCTTGTCCTCGATGCCGGCGCGGCGGTTCTCGAGCGAGACGCTGGCGGTCTTCAGCGAGTCCTGCGCGGCGAGGGCGGTGGCGTGGCGGACACCGACGTCGGACTGCGCGCCGCGCACGGTGGTGATCGCGGCGTCGACGTCGGTGATCTTGGCGTTCACGTTCACACCGTTCTGCAGGTCGCTGACGATGGAGTCGATCATGCCGAACACGGAGGTGCTGCCCGACCCGAAGACGGCTTCGCCGGAGGTGTCGACCCGGACGGTGGTGCCGTCGCCGATACGGCGGTTGACGTCCGTGCCGGAGGCGGCCCAACCGGTCGCCGGGTCGTAGGGGGTGCCGGACGTGGACGATCCGGCGAACACCGGGCGGGTGCCGTACGTGGTGTTCGCTCGTGCTTCGAGGTCGGACTTCAGCGACTGGAACTGGGTGACGAACGCGTCGCGGTCGGTGTCGCTCATCGTGCCGCTGTTCGCTGCCTGCACGGTGAGGTCGCGCACGCTGTTGAGCACCGAGTACACGCTGGACAGGGCGCTGTCGGTCGTGGCGAGCCAGCCGACGGCGTCGTTCGCGTTCCGCGAGTACTGGGCCGCGGCGGCCTGCTCCTTGCGGACCTGCATCGACGACGCGGTGCCGACCGGGTCGTCGGAGGGTCGCTGGATGTTCTTCAGCGTGGTGGCCTGCTCGGTGAGCTGTGCGACCTTCGCTGCGCCGGCCTGCAGTCGTGCGGACGCAGCCGCCATCGACATCTGGGTGGTCACCCGGGTGATCACGATCAGCCCCTCCCGACGAGTCCGACGCGGTTGATGAGTGTGTCGAGCATCTCGTCGACGGCGGTCAGGACGCGCGCCGCGCCCTGGTACGCGTGCTGGTAGCTCAGCAG
>Ga0308169_10004004_pt1 | contig 13981 bp, 17 predicted proteins | sample PhyBR1_2_FD_202139 | JGI IMG/M metagenome (GOLD analysis project Ga0308169, IMG submission 202139) | Phyllosphere microbial communities from UC Gill Tract Community Farm, Albany, California, United States - DLSLSB.R1 | ecosystem: Host-associated > Plants > Phyllosphere > Unclassified | place...
GATGCCGGTCGAGGTCGCCTCCCAGAAGAGGTACGACAGCTTGAGGCCCGACGAGAGCTCGACGAGCGAGCCGTCCGGCTCGGCGGAGACGGTCCACTCGACGTGCTGCTTGACCTGCCCGACGCCCTTGTCCTCGTCGACCACGACGTCGGTGTTGATGTCGACGACCGGGTAGAGCGCCGAGAAGGTCCACTCGGGCGAGAGGGCGAGCGAGACCTGGGCGCGCGCGAGCGACGACGGCGGGAACAGGTAGATGACGGGTTTGCCGCCGACCGCCTCGGGCCACAGCTCGAGCGGGATCGGCTCGGCCTCGTCGAAGTCCTCGCCCAAGTCGTAGTAGCCGTCAAGGGCGTCCTTGATGGAGAGGTAGCTGTCCAAACGACACCGGTCGACCTCGAGACGCTGATTCTGAACGGGCAGGCCGAAGTGGTCCGCCACCGCTTGCTGAACCTTGAAGACGCTCGTCGTCGGGTGCACCCTCAGGAGGACCTGCGTAGCAAGAACTGAGTTAGTCACGGCCTGAGAGCAGACGGGGTGAGGGCGACGACGTACCCCGCCATGGTACGGCTGGCCGCCTCTGCGCACATGCAGGGTGAGGGACTTGCCGGATCGACAGTCGGTCGCAGGCTTTTGCGCGACAGGAACGCGCTCGACGGCCGCGACCGCATCGAGCTTGCGCTTCTTGGCGACGGACGAGGAGCACCTGGCGGGCTCGTCGAGCTCGACCGCCTTGTCGTCGACGAGCTCGCGCTCGGCCGAGCCGTACGTCGTCGACATGGTGAAGACGGTCTTGGCGCCCTCGGTCGTGAGCTCGACGTGCCGGGTGTGCGGCCTGGACGTGACGAGGTCGCGGCGCTCGCGCTTGACGGCGGGCTCGGCGTCGGGCTTGGTCGAGACGTGGACGGCCTCGTCGTTGTTGAGCCAGACGGTGAGGGTCTTGGCGCCGTCCTGGACGTTGAGCACGACGTCGTACGGGCCCGAAGCAGGAGGAGCAGGCGGTGTCGGCGGCGCGGCGGGCGCCTTCGAGGCGGCGGCGGAGGACGAGGCGCGGCTGCAGGGAGAATCCGAGTCAGAGTGCGTCTCTTTGCGCGGCGGGAAGGGAGTGAGGACGTACGTGGATGCTCGTGGAGGCATTGCCTGGTCGTCCTTGACGAGAGCGAGGTGTCGAGGCGGTGTTCGAGAGCGACGAGAAGCGCACGAGGAGCAAGAAGCGAGTTTTGCGTGGGCGCGTCTTGGAGCGCCACGAGGACGTCAAGAGTGGTATCTAGAGCGAGTTGCGGTGCAGCAAGGAGGTGCTCGACGCGGCGGGTCGACTGGTGAGGAGCGAGAGGGACGAGATGGGGGAGCGGCGGAGTTGGCTCAGCACCACTCGCCCTCACTCGCTCAGAGAGGGCAGAGGCACTCGCAGTCGACCACCAAGCACTATCCAATGCGCCCCGACGAGCGCTAGCCCGCCCAGATGCCGTTCTCGTTCGCCGCCCTCATCACCTCCCCGCTCTCGCTCGCGTCGTCGGTGCTGCCGGGCATCCCGAGCGTGCCCTTGCCGGCCAACCTCCAGCAGCGACTCGTCGCCTTCCTCCTGCGCCGCACCCTCGGCCAGTTCCTCAAGGGCGGCCTCGACGATGACCGCGTCCAGGCCGACGTCCGCGCAGGCCGCTTCGTCCTCAGCACCGTCCAGGTCGACGAGCAGGTGCGCCCAGTCCCATCAGAGTACTCTCCTTACCCCCTGGGGAGGCGGCGCTGACGACCTCGCACGACGCGCGCAGGCCATCAACTCGCTCCTCGCCCCCACCTCGTCCTCATCCGACGACCCCGACCTCCCGCCACCGCCCCTCCCTCTCCGCTTCGAGTCGGGCACGATAGGCTGCATCACGGCGAATGCAGCCTGGCCCCTCACCAAGCTCGACCTCGCCGTCGACGACGTCGAGCTCGTCTTCCGCGTCGACCCCGCCCCTCGTCCCGACTCTGCATCGCCGACACCGCCACACCCCGCTCCTCGTCGCTCGCCGACCGACGACCACCCCTCGATCAACGGCGAGGCCGCCCTCTCAATGTCGATCGCACACTCGTTCGTCTCGCACGAGTTGCGCCCGGACGAGGACGCCGAGCTGCGAGCCTCGCTCCACCTCTCGCCCTCGGCGTCGTCGGCCTCGTTCGACCTCCCCGGCGCGTTCGGCGGCGCACGGCGAGATCCTGCCGCTGACGCCGGCGAGGACGACGCCGAGATGGTCGAGACGACCGTCATGGCGCGCTGGGTCGAGCGGGTCCTCGCGCGCCTCGAGGTGCGCGTCAGCCGCGTCCGGGTCCGCCTCGTGTGGGACGCGCAGGACGGCGAGACGGGCGGCGGCGGCGGCGAGCACGAGGCCGAGGTGCGCATCGACGAGGTGCTGGGCCGCGGCGACGCCGGCGATGTCGCAGGGACGCGCAGCCTCGAGGTGACGCCGCCCAGGGTGTACCTGCGCTCGGCACCGCCGCCGCCCGGTACGCCGCGCGCCGTCGCGCAGCATGAGCCCGAGTCGGCGGGCTACGCGTCGGGCAGCTCGGAGGAGTCGGACGACAGCGCCGGCGAGAACGACCTCCTCGCCATGTCGCAGTCGATCGCCGACCTGCGCACGTCGTTCCACTCGGCGGCGTCGTCGTCGGCGCGCGACATGTTCCACTCGGCGGCGGGCGGGTTCAGCACGGTCGACGAGGGCGACGACGACGAGGAGGACGACCCGTTCCAGAACCCGGACGGCGGCACGCCCGACGTCTTCGAGACGCCCCAGTCGAGCCCGCACCGCCGCGACGAGACGCCCCTACCGACCGAGCCGACGAGCACTCGCGGCGTCGTCGACGACTGGCACCTTGTCGTCTCGCTCGGTCCGCCGCCGTCCACCTCCTCGTCGCCCGAACCTCGCCTCGCCTTCTTCCTCACGACCGCCCTCCCGCCTACCTCGTCCTCCGACCAGGCGCCTCGGCGCCGACCGACGACTACCCTCCACGCCGAGCTGTCGCAGCCCTGGACCGTCGCCCTGCACCCGGCGCACCTACCCGCTCTCGGCGCGCTCGTCGCGCAGCTCGCGCCGCCGCCGGCCAGCTCGGCCTCGTCGCCTGCAGAGCGACCACCTGTGGCCAAGCCAGGCGCGACGAGCCTGCACATCGACCTCGCCCTGCGCGCCGTCAACCTCGTCCTCCTCCTTCCCGCGCCCGGCACCGCGCCCGACTCGGCCTTGCGCGCGCTCTGGGCCGCCGGTCCCGACCCGCTCGCCGGCCCTTCACCATCCCTCAAGGTGCCGCACGTTCGTCTCCGCCTCGACGACCTCGCCTTCCGCTCGTCCCCTTCGTCGCCCTCCGCCGCGCCCGAGATCACCCTGCGGCACCTCTCGTTTCTCGAGACGCACGCCCACCAGAGCACGTGGCGCACGGTCCCGCTCCTCGTCGACGACGCAGGCCTGCCGCGCACGCTCTCGGCCGGCACAGGCGGCGCAGCGGTCGAGAGCGTCGACTGGCTGCGGCCCGAGCAGGCGCTCTACGGCAAGGACTGGCGCGTCCTCCCCGCGCGCAAGCGCCGCGTGTACCCCGCGCCGCAGCCGGCTACGAGTGCGCCGGAGGACGAGGCGCGCGAGCCTGAGCCGGCCGTGCGGCTGCGCCTCGGCGCGCGAGGCGGGCCGACCGAGGTCCGGCTCGCGCCCGTGCACGCCTTCATCGACGCCGGCGCGCTCGGCAGGCTCGGCCCGCTCGTCGACGCCATCGTAGATGCGCTCCCGCCTTCGTCGTCGGCGCCGTCGCCCACCAAGCCGGAGCCGCAGCACGGCCGGCTAGACAACCTCCCGCAGGCGTCGGCCCTCCCTCCCTCCCTCACCTTCCACGTCCCACTCCTCCGCCTCGACATCCGCGTTCCCGCCCCGCGCCGGCACCGCCTCTCGGCCGGCGACCCGCTCGCCCTGCGCGGCGGCCGCCTCGTCCTCGACCTCCTCGAAGGCACGGCGTCGTTCGGCGGCGACGCGACGCACGTGCGTGCAGGGCGCCTCGCCGGCTACTTTGCGTCGCCCGCGCCCGGCACGACGTCGGCGAGCGAGTTCCTGCGCGTCGCGCCGCTCGCCGACGAGCCCGAGGCGGTCCCGCCGGCGCTCACGCTCTCGAACAGCGCCTCGGGCGCGCCGCTCGTCGAGCTCGCCGTCCCGCTCGTCCACGTCACGCTCGACAAGCCGACGTGGGACGGCCTGCAGCTCGTCGCCGACGACGCCGGGCAGTTCGTCGAGGAGCTGCGGCGCGCGGCGGACGAGGACGGCGAGGAGGACGAGGACGACGAGAGGGGCGGGAGGGAGCGGCTCATTGGGTCGAGGTACTTTGGGGCGGGAGCGGGAAGGGCGAGCGAGACGGAGAGCGCGGCGAGCGTCGCGACGGTACGGGGAGGTAGAGAGGAGCGGGCCGGGCAGGGAGGGACGGGCACCAGCTTGAGGGCTCTCGTTACAGACGGTGCGTCGTCTCGCTCTCTCAGAGCGTGCAGGAATGTATGCTGACGCCCCTCACCCACACAGTCATCGTCGACCTGCACCTCGACCCGCTCGACCCGCCGACGCTCGACACCTCGAAGCGGCACATCCGCCTCCTCGCGAGCGACCTCGGCGCACAGGTCGACGTCCTCGCGACCGGCAAGGACAACCTGCGGGCGTCGGTGAGGATCATGGACGTCCGCATCGAGGACGTCACGAAGCAGGGCGGCGAGATTCCGCCTCTCGTCGTGCTCGCGAGGACGATGCCGAGGAGCCTTGTGCGTCCCCCTCCTCCTCCTGCCTTTCTTCTCCGCGAGCACTCCTGACACTGTTACTACCTCGCAGACCGCCGTATCCGCACCGCTCGTCGACCTCGTCTTCTCGAGCTCGGGCGAGAAGGAGTCGAGCCTCAAGGAGAGCAAGATCCAGCTCGCCCTCAGCAACTTCACCTACTTCGCGACGGCCGACATCGCCTGGCTCGAGGAGCTCGGCGCGTTCGCCAAGTCGCCCGCAGGCGTGCGTCCCCTCTCCTCCTTCTGCCTCCCCCTCCCGTCGCCGCTCGAGCTGATGCTCCCTACCCATGCGTGCAGGCCTTCGAGCACGTCGTCCCCAACGAGCTCACTCGACTGCGCGTCCGACTCTCATCCGCCTCGCTGCACGTCTCGGCGCCGACCCGTCCGTCACACCTCGTCCTCGTCATCGCCGACGCCCGACTGCGCACGGACCTCATGCCCGACCTGCCACGCACCACCTTCGCCGTCGAGGTCGCAGGCGTCAACGTCGGCATGGTCGACAGCGAGGCTGACGTCGTCAAGGAGGACGGCAAGATCGCGCGCGAGTCGGCTTGGCTGCACTGGAAGGTGCGCCCCCCTTCCTCACCCTGTCGAGCCTGAGCCTGCACGTCCAGCTGACGTCCCCTTGCTACAGAGCATGGGCTTTGCGCAGATACTCGACATCCAGAGCGCGTCGATCACGGCGCGCCAAGGCAATGGGCTCATCCTGCCCGACTTCGAGGTGCGTCCCTGCTCCCTGGACCTGCGCTCACCTCTCATACTGACGCTCTCACCCTTGCAGCTCCTCATCGACGGCGCCAAGATCGAGCTCGCCCTGTGTGCCGACACGATGTCGAGCCTGCAAGCGTTCGTCGCCGACCTGTCGAGCGCGCCGGCCTTCCAGTCCAAGCAGTGCGTCCCCCTCTCACCACCCCTCTCTCGCCTCGTCGGCCCTTGCTGACGTCTCTCTAGCAGGTCCAGTACATCCTCGACAAGCTCAACTCGCCGAGTACCTGCGCGAGCCCGCTCTCGCGACCTCCTCGCCAGCCTCGACCCGGCCGCTTTCGAGCACGCGCCCTCGGTGCACGACCTCCCCGAGATCCTCGACGACGACGTCCCCGCCAACCTCGACTACCTCGCCGACGCCCTCAACCAAACGAGCGTCCGTCCGAGCGCGAGGCGCAACTCGCTCGAGTCGTCAGCCAAGAACCAGGGCGAGCTCCTGAGCGAGGTCGACGGCGAGACGATCCGCATGTTCGCGCCTCGCGGCCTGCACATCATCGACGACTGGCTCGCAGAGTCAAGGGTCGACGACACGGACTACTCATGCGTCTCTGTTTCGCCCTCTCCCGCCAACGTTGGTCGCGCTCGTCCTGACGCTTTGACCCCCCTCTGCAGAGCTCCCGCCAGCAAGATCCGCTGCCGCCTCACCAACGCCGACATCACGGTCCACCTGCATGAGGGCTACGACTGGGCGTCGACCCGCAAAGCGATCGAGGAGGAGGCCAAAGCCGTCCGTCGTCGGCTCGAGAAGATCCGCCAGCTCCTCTCGACGGGGCAGGCGCCCGACGCGTCGGCCGAGGACGCCTCGGTCCTCATGTTTGGCTCGGTCCAGCTCGGCCTGCCGCCGGGCGCGAGCGAGCTGCCGCCCAGGGAGCTGCTCGTCGCCATCGACGAGGAGCTCGCCGCCGACTCGCGCTCGGACGTCGTCAGCACGGCGGCGAGCAGCTGGCAGACACTGCCCGCCGGCGGCTCGTCGTCACGTCGCGCAGCCCCGCCCGCCGTCGTCGGCAAGGCGCGCAAGCGGCTCACGCGCTCGAAGGCGTTCGCGATCGAGGTCAACCTGCGCGGCCTGAGCGCGAGCTTCGACGCCTACCCGTCCTCGCCCGCCTCGCTCGCCGCATCCATCTCGGCGGGCGCGACCGAGCAGCTCGCGAGCAAGGTCCAGGCCGACGTCGCCGAGTTCGAGATCCTCGACAACATCCGGACGTCGACCTGGCGCAAGTTCCTCACCGAGCTGCGGCCGAACGACGGCGGCAACGTGCGCCCGACGGGTGCGCCGATGGCGAGGGTCGAGATGAGCACGGTGCGGCCGATCGGCAGGGTCGCCGACGCGCAGGAGGAGATCCTCATGAAGGTGCGTCCCTCTCTCGCCTTCGTTTTCACCTCGCCGAGCTGACGCGCTCTCGCCCCGCTCGCAGATCAAGATCTCGCCGCTGCGCCTGTACGTCGACCAAGACGCGCTCGACTTCCTCAAGGCGTTCGGTGCGTTTGAGCTGCCGTCGGCGAGCAAGACGAGCGCGAGCGCTCCCTCAAGCTCGCCTTCACAAGAGCCCTTCTACCGTGCGTCCATCTCTCTTTCTCCTTCTCGGCTTCACACGTGCACGGTCCCTGATACGAGCAACCCTCTCGCAGAGCGCGTCGAGGTCCTGCCCGTCAAGCTCAAGCTCGACTACAAGCCCAAGCGGGTCGACTACAACGCGCTGCGCAGCGGCAAGACCGCCGAGCTCATGAACTTCTTTCACTTCGACGGGTCCGAGATGACGCTCAGGCACCTCGTCGTCACCGGTGTGCGTCCTCGTCCTCTCTTGCTCAAGCGGTCCGGGCGTCCGCAGCTGACGCTCTCTCCCTCTCCTTCGCTCTGCAGATCTCGGGCACGACGACGCTCTCGTCGCTCGTGCAGGACATCTGGACCCCGGACGTCAAGGCGCACCAGCTCGCCGACGTCATCAGCGGCATCGCGCCCGTGCGCTCGGTCGTCAACGTCGGCGCGGGCATGGCCAACCTCGTCCTCCTCCCGATCGAGCAGTACCGCAAGGACGGGCGCTTCGTGCGCGGCCTGCACAAGGGCGCGAGCGCGTTCGCGCGCCAGACGACGCTCGAGGCCATTAACGTCGGCGCAAAGCTCGCGACGGGCACGCAGGTCATCCTCGAGCAGGCCGAGCATGTCCTCGGCGCGAGGTTTGCCGCGCCCCTCGCGCTCGAGACGGTCGCGCCGTCCTCCTCATCGTCGTCGTCGGCGGCGGCGGCCGCACTCGGCGATGGCGAGGTGCTCGTCGTCGGCGAGGAGGGCCTGTCGGACGAGGAGCGGCGCGAGGTGCGCAGCCGGTACGCGTCGCAGCCGGCCGACCTGCGGCAGGGCATGCAGAGCGCGTACAAGAGCCTCGGCGAGAACTTCAAGGAGGCGGCGCAGACCATCCTCGCCGTTCCGATGGAGGTCTACGAGCGGTCCGGGACCGAGGTGCGTCCCCTCTCTCTCCTCCTCCTTCTCCTCCTCGGCGACCGAGTACTGACTCTTCCTTCCCGCAACAGGGTCCTGTTCGCTCGGTCGTGCGTGCCGTGCCCGTCGCCGTCCTCAAGCCCATGATCGGCGCGTCGGGCGCCATGAGCAAGGCGCTCCTCGGGCTGCGCAACTCGCTCGACCCGGACGCGCAGACGGGCGAGCTCGAGGACAAGTACAAGCCGACGGCGTCGACCTCGAAGAGGGGGTAGGAGGTGGTGCTCTGCCTGGTCGTCTGTCTGTTGTAGTTCTTCCTCTTCGCCTCGTCTCCTCGTCGTTGTCGTCGTCGTGTTGTTCGTCATCCGCTCCCGCGCTCGCCGCGCACGTTCAGCTCGCCTTTCTGTTACCCTTGTCGTTGCAACCTATGCTGGTTCTCACGCGCTATCTGGCTCGAGCGAGCCTGGCTTGTGCTCGCCCTGGAGAGCGGCTGTCGCTCTCGCTCGTCTCACGTGGACCGGCGGCGCGACCTCGGCATGGCGGTCCTGCTCGCGCGTCTGAAGCCCTGTGCGTGCTTTTCCCTCTCCCTCTGTGCACCGGCTCAGCTGACTCGAGCGGCGCGCGCGCGCAACAGCGAGCGAGGAGACAAGCGAGGGCGAGGTCGACCGGGTCCTCGAGCAAGTCGAGCAGCTGGCGGGAGAGCACGGCATGGACGACGAGAGCCTGTGCGAGGGCTACAAGCTTGCCCTAGGCGGACTGCTCGGTGCGTTCCCCTCTCTCTCCTTCCTCGCCTCCCCCACCTCATCGAACCTGTGAGCTGATGAAGCTCTCCTCGCCTCGGCACTCCGTTGCGAGCCTGCAGATACCGACCAGAGCCTCCGGCTACTCCCTCAGCTCATCCCCCGTACCACCCTGCCCCTCGCCCCGGTCCTCCTCATCATCTCGACCCTCGGCGACTCGACCCACTCCCTTCCTCCTCGAGCCGGCAAGGTCGACTATGCGGTCCAGCGCCGCGCGCTCGAGCAGCTCGTTGCGTTGGTCGAGCTCGGGGCGGTTGGGCGAGAAGGACTCGAGGCGCTCGACCGACTGTACGGCGCCGTCGAGCAAGGCCTCCAGTTCCGCATCCTCCGGTGCGTGCGCCGTGCCGCTCTCCTCCGTGCATGCGCCCTGCGACTGACTCTCTGATCCGCACAGCGAGCCGACTGCCGCCCTCCTGCGCCTCATCATGTGCAAGCACCACGTCCAGCCTCATCGAGTCGACCGAGTGTGCGTTCCGCTCTCTCCTCTCGTCGTCGACCTACTCGACCTGCTGCTGACCATGTTTCTACCTCGCACACAGACGCTCCCTCCTCCTGCACGACCCATCTCCGCCGGCCTCGCTCTCCCGCCTGCTCGACGAGTACCGCTCCTTCGACGCCGGCCACGTCCACCAGTCTCGCAAGCGTGGCGCCCCTCCAGGAGCAGCTTCGGTAGACCTCGAGGCGTGGAAGGTGCGCGTGTTGGATGTGCTCGAGGGCGGCAGCGTCGAGGACGAGGTCGAGAACGGTCACCGGGTGCGCTCGATCCCCTCTCTGAACGGCTTCCTCGAGCGCGTGAGCGAGAGCTGACGCTCGAGCGCGCCCATGCAGGACAAGCGCCGCAAGCACTCGCATCAAGCTCGACTGCCTCCCTCGACCAACTTTGCGGTGCGTCGGCGTTGCGCTCAGCGCAACTCCTCGAGACTCGGTGCTGACGCCCTTACCTCCACAGCCTTCTTCCGCCTCTACACCTCTCGCCGACCTCTCCTCGCTCGCCGACCTCGCCGAGGCCCTCGACAAGGCCGCCCTGCCGACTTACGCAGCGAGCGTGCTCTCTGCCGTCACCGGCTCGACCCGCAGGACTCGACCGCTCGACGAGGCGGACCGAGCGCGCTCGTGGGGCTTACTCCTGCGCAGCGGCTATGAGCACGACCGTGCGTCCCTCTTTCTCCCTCGGTGCGTTCCCGGGCGAGCTGAAACTGACGCCCAGCCATTGCTCGCAGCCGAGCACCTCGCGCGCCTGTCGCACTGGATCGTCTCGCACCTCGAGCACGAGCTGTACGACCTGAACCCGACCGAGGCGGGCCATGCACGTGTCGAGGACCTTCTCTGTCGGGCGAGGGACATCTGCGAGCTCGGCGGGGTGCGTCCACGCTCGTCGCTCTCGGTTCCTCGCGCCGGCGCTGACGTCGAGCTGCCGGGCGCGCAGGAACTTCTCGAAGCGCTCGAACCGTTCCTCGCCTCGTTCCTCGTCGACTGGGACGGCGAGCGGCATCGGGCCGTCATCTTTCAGCTCGTCGCGCTGCTCAAGCCTCGGGCGTGGACCGGTCCGTCCGCAGCCCCAACTCCTTTCCGATCGAGCGACACCAGCTGATGCGCTCTCTCGCCTGCAGATCTCGAGCGGCACTTTCTCGGCAAGCTCTGCGCCCTCGCCAAGACCGCCTCGATCGACTGGATCGCCTCCCTCGTCGACTGCCTAAGCGCGCTCGTCCGCAACCTCGCCGTCCGGGACAGCTGGAACCCTCAAGCTCCGCTGTGCGTTCCCTCTCCCCCTCTCGATCTCTTGCGAGTCGATGCTGATGGTGTCTGTTGCAGCACGACACCGTTCGGCCGACTCGACTCGAGCGCGCCGCACGTCTCGAGCTTGGAGAGCATCCTCAAGCTCACCGACGAGCTCATCCTCGACGCGACCGCAGTGCGTCACGCTCTTTCTCTCGGCCCTCCTCTGCGCAAGCCTGACTCAGATCCCTCGCAGCGCCACCCGACCTCGCTCGTCCTACGCACCGCCGCGCTCAGCTTCTACGAGTCGACCATCCTTCTCCCTCTCGAGCTCGACCTGCCCGTCGTCATCCTCCCCTCGCCCGCCTTCACCTACCTGTGCCTCCTCTCGAGCGAGCTCATGAGCGTCTCGCGGATCTGCGGCATCGTCGCGAGGTGCGCACGGTCCTCCTCGCTCGTCGCTCCACGTCCGGCATCCGCTGACGCCTTACTCCTCCTGCCCGCAGACTGCGCGAGGCACTCACCGGCACCGACAGCGCCATCGTCAAGCTTCAGGACGGCGCCGCGCTCGACCCTGGCTCGGACGCGATCGAGGCGCTCAACGCTCAGCTCGTCTCGCTCGTCAACGCCTTGTGGTTGCGCCGCTTCCTCGCCGGCGACGGGTCAATGAGTCTCTCTTCGTGCGTCCACTCCTACTACATTCTCGTCGCGAGGTCGAGCGCTGATTCGAGCGTGCGCAGGGACGTCCTCGACGCGGTGCGCTCGAGGAGCGAAGAGCGAGGGCAGCAGGTCGCGCTCAGCCAGGACCTCACGGCGCACGGTGCGCTCGCCCTTCTCGCTCGGGACTGCCTCTCGGTGCGTCCACCTTCCTCTCCCTCCGTCGTCGCCGCTCGAGCGCACTGACTCGGGGCTCGCGCGCAGGTCCTCGCCGCCGGGGAGGGCAAGTCGGCCGACAGCCTCGTCGGGCCCGTCACGACCAGCGCGCTCAAGCAGCTCGCCAAGGTGCGTCCTCCTCTCTCTTCTTCGTCGTCACCCAGCGGCGCCGAGACTGACGCCCTCGAGCCTCGCGCAGGATCCAGCCGCCCTCCACATCTCGTTCAACGAGTTCCGCCCGCGCCTCGTCGAGTACCTCGAGCAGCAGGGCGCAAAGGGCCTCGCGAGCTTCCTCTTTTCGAGCTTGTCGAGCTTGGTGCAGCGGCGCAAGTCGAGCGTCGGCGGGGCGTGAGCGGCAGCAGGTCGAGCTTGAGCAAGGCGGTGCGAGGGGGGCGAAGCAGGGTCTGAGCGCGCTCTGCAACGAGACGAGCTTCCACGGTCTTGAGACGCTCTCGCAAGCACGCCGAACGAGAGCCGAAAGAGCAGGGCGAGGAGAAAGATCGAGATACAGGGGCCGCTCGAGCCGCTCGGACCCCTCGCTCTACGCGTTGCCCATCGCCGCGCCCTCGGCCGTTGTTCCCTCGCTCGCGATCCACGCTTTGGTCGCCGATACAGTCTCGTCGTTGTCGCCGTCGTAGAGGTAGAACTGCGGGAGGAAGAGCGTGAGCACGTCGGCTCGTCGAGAGGGAAGGAGAGGAGGGAGTGGTGGAGGGAGAGCGCGACGAGAGGGGAGTGGAGAAGAGTGAGCGCGACGGGGAGGAGAGAGCTGTACCACTTGCTCCTTGTCGTACTGCGGGCGAGAAAGAGGAGCGCCAGCGCAGCATCAGCAGGAGAGCCCGCCTAATCGACGGGAGCGAGAGGACAAGAGGACGCACATTGAACCACGTGATGCCGACATAGTGTGGGAGAGCACGAGCCGTCTCCTCGCTCGTCAGCTCGTCGAGCCAGGCGAGCCGCTCCTCGACGCTCGCGACCCACATCGTGCCCGTCTCGCCCATGGCAAACTTGATCGAGCCGTCGGCGCACCACTTGTCGTACATGCCCTGGACGTGGTCGAGGAACTTTTCCTCCTTTCCCCTGGGGTAGTAATCAAGCCCGTTATGGAGAAGAGGCGAGAGTCAGGCTGAAGCTGGAGGAGCAAGGAGGAAGGAGGAGGACGAGGGAGGAGGACGAGGGGGGGGGAGGACGCGCGAGACGCTCGTGGCTCACCCAAGGTAGTGCACCGTCGACAGGTCGTCCGGAAAGTACTTCTCGTAGTCGGACACGCCGCCGCCGGCGACGTTGGGCGTGAAGAACATGCGCACGAGCGGGTTGTCGGCGACGGCGGCGGCGACGATGGGCCAGGCCTCCCTGAAGTCCTCGACCGTGCCCTGATAGGTGCCGTCAGTCAAGTACCAGCTGCGAGCAGGGAGAAGGAGCGTGAGTCGAGAGGAGCGGCAAGAGGAGAGGAGGGGAGGGTCGAGAGAGAGGCGACGTACTTGATCTCGTGCGCGAAGCGGAGCCAGACCTCGACGCCCTCGTCGGTGAACTTCTTCATGACCTTTGCGATGGCGAGCGCCTGCGAGTTGTCGTCCTTGGTGAGGCCCGACCAGCCCTTGGTCGGCATGACGGCCGGCTGGAAGATGCACTTGCACGCCTTGACGTCGTCGAGCTGCGCACGCAGGCGAAGGAGGGCGTCAGCGGCGGCTCACGAGCGAGCTAGAGCGACCGAGAGGGGAGCCGATGGCGAGGGGAAAGAGTCGAAGGAGCCGGCGGAGTAGACACGACGCACCTGGCTCAAGAGCTGACTCCCATCCCACTCGCCCGAAGCCGGCAGCTGCGCGTACCACCCGTAGTACGACGACTTGATGCCGAGCCCGTCGTTGATCTTGGCCATGTCCTGGTTTTTGTAGCTGCGAGCGAGGGAGGAAAAGGTGTCAGGGAGGGGTCCGTGCGCACGGGCGGAGGAGGGCGACGCAATCGGGGAGGAAGCCGATTCCGATGTTGCTGCAGGTGGAGGCGGAGCTCGAGTCAATAGTGCAGGAGAGCGAGAGGCACTCGATGGGCGGCAAGTGAGGGAAGGGAACGAGACGCACTTTCTTGCAAGGCCGGGCTGCTTGGTCGCGCTCGCGCCCGACGCGCTGCTTCCCCCGCCGCTCGACGAGTTGCCGCTCGACGATCCGCCTCCGCTGCTGCTCCCGCCCGTCGCCTGCGCCGCCTCGGTCGACACGGTCGTCGTCACGACACCGCCCGACAACGTCTGCGTGACCGTGACGACCTTTGCGCTCGTCGCGCCGTCGCTGCCGCTGGCCGTCGTCGGCGAGCTGTCGCTCGAGTAGAAGTACTTGTAGAGCGCAAAGGCGCCGAGGAGGACGAGGACAATGGCGACGGCGATGCCGCCGAACAGGACGAGGCTGCTCTTGGTCGTCTGCTGGTCGGGCGAGAGGGGCGCGGCCGCGGCTGCGCGGGGCGGTCGTCTTGGCGGGGCTGTCGAGTCGTCGGACGAGTAGTCGGAGTCGTCGCTGTCGTCGTACCGCGGCGGGAACGAGTCCCACTGCTTGCCAAGCGAGCGGACCTTCTCCTCGCCTCGTCGCCGCCGTGGCGGTGCACGCGCTTTGCGCGACCGTCGCGAGCGCGCGTCGTCGC
>Ga0308169_10004005_pt1 | contig 13981 bp, 23 predicted proteins | sample PhyBR1_2_FD_202139 | JGI IMG/M metagenome (GOLD analysis project Ga0308169, IMG submission 202139) | Phyllosphere microbial communities from UC Gill Tract Community Farm, Albany, California, United States - DLSLSB.R1 | ecosystem: Host-associated > Plants > Phyllosphere > Unclassified | place...
AACGAAAACGTTATCGACTCATTGGACCGATGATAGGCGATATCGAACGCCTCGACGATGACTGCTCGAGCCTCGGCGCAGTACGAGACCGAGTTGGTGTACAGGTCGCCTCTCTGGGCGTTGGCGAGCAAGGGGAGAAATATGGAGGAGAGGGCGACGACGAGGTAGGTTGGTATGAGGCGCATCCTGCAGGGTGAGCGACGCTCGGAAAGTGCGGCTTTGCTTTGTAAGAGAAGACTTGTGTCGGGTCGCCGAAGCAACTCACCTGCGCCGTGCGACTCAACAATGACGTTGCCGAGCCGTTACAGAGGACAAAACGGCCCAAGTCGAAGCGAGTGCGCGGGTCGGTAACCGAAATTGAGGTGGGGCGATGCGATGCACGAACAGAAAGTTGCGTTTCAGACTGGACCCCTTGACAAAGAACGATTGGGGTGATAACGGTCCGACCTGGTCACACGTTCTCCTCGGCGGCCGAGTCGCTATGCACAGAGATATGTTACAGTCTAGTCGTGCGAGTCGGGAGCCGTCCAGCGGGCAAAGGTCGAGCGGTGAAGAGGTGAACGATGCAGATGCAAATGCAGATGCCGTCGTCGTCGTCGTCGTCGTCGTCGCAGTCGTGAACGATCGCGCGATGTCAAGTGTCGGTGTGATGAGTCTGTGATTGTCGTCGTCGCAGTGACTGTGTGCTGGTGTGACGTTTGCCCTGAAAATCGACTTTTAGGCTGCGATCTAACGCCTCTGGCTCGGCTCTCTGCCCCTGAATGCCCAGTGGCGATCCAAACTTCGGGGTCGTCACGCCTTCCTAACTCTGTCGTCGATGCTCCGACAAGGGCTGCACAGCTTTGCTGGGGGGGACAATGATGCTGATGGATGGTCGATGATCGTATGAGTCAGTCACCATAGTTCATAATTTCGATGGCCAAAGACAGACTGCTGCTGCGTAGATGCATCCGAAGCTCACGAGAGCTGACGTGGGTCTTTTTGGAGCGAGCGCCGGGCTCCGACGCCGAAACACAAAGGAAAGAGTGATCAGAGGCGTCGTAGATTTCACATGCCGCGCGTCATGGCACCCTCTTGATCTCGCTCTCGCTCTCCCTCTTCGCTCTTGGCTCAGACCTACGACGCTGGCTCGTGACCGTCCTGAAACCCGATCAATGCCCGTCTTCGGCCGGCTTTGGCATCGCAGAACAGACACCCAATACAACATGCATATGCGTGTGCTTTCGGATTATAGCTTTCAGTAAGAGCCGGTCCGGCCCGTCCACTTGGCTCGAACTCGGTTCCGCACCCCCAAGCACACCACTACTCAAACATAGCTTCCGGCCTCCCACTCGGACGAGTCGCTAATACGGGATACCACTATCATCAGCTCATTCCTCTTGCCTCTCGCACAGCACCCAGTCCAACTCACTTCTGCATCTTCTGGAACCCATCATAGACATTACTCCTCATGTTCTCATGCGCATTGCGGATGACGCCCACCATGTACTCGGCGGCCTGTCTCTCTCCTAGCTGAAGCTGGAACCGATCCCTCAAACGGCGGATGGTTCCCTCGCCCTTGAAGCTTGGCAGCGCCGTACCCAGCATGAGGTGGCACGCGTCGACGAGTTGGTCCGCGTGCGGCCGGATAGCGAGGAACGCCTTGACGGTGAGCTCGGTGAACATCCTGTATCCCTGCGAGTCGCGGCCACCCATGAGCGACACCATCTCGTGGTTGAGCTTGAACGAGTTGGGCTCGAACTTGACTCCTCCAGGGCCGATGTCAAACAGGAAGCCAAAGTCTGAGGTTAGCCTCCGCAAAGCGATCGGCCTATTCTCTGCAACTCACCAATGTGGACAATATGACCCTCCCCGTCAATCATGATGTTTCCATTGTGCCGATCCTTGATCTGCAGGATATAACACGCAACAGAGTACGCCGCCATGCTCTGGATGAAGTTCAGCCGGGCCTTCTGGAAAGGCACCGTGTCGACCCCTCCGTACTTGTCAACAAAGTACCCAAACAGGTCGTTGATCTTCGCTCGGCCCATCTCGTCCCGCGACGTCGCGTTCGGCACCACGTCGATGACACCGCATCCGGGTGCCGTCGCTGTTACGCGATACGGGAACAGGTACAGCACCAGCCCGATCTGCGTAAAGACATTCTTGAACATGGCGATGATCTGCAACGCGAGCACGTCCTGTCGGCAGTCGTCGCCGACCTTGAAGATAGCCGATTGCCAAACGTCGTACTTCTTCTTGATCAAATTCGACTCGTCCGCGACTTCGATGGACGCGTCCGGGGCGAGCTCGAGCCGTTCCTTCTGGACTTTGAACGTCGCCATGAATGGAGCCTGGGATCAGCTCTGCTTCTGCGCTGATTTCAGTCCGGCGCACCTTGGCATGCGACTGCAGTGGCCGCCCAGACTTGCGATCCAGGTCCACCACAACGCCATCCGGGTTACTAGGCAGATACACCCCGACCGACAGCTTGATCTTCATCATCTCCTCGTCGATCTTGGCCTTCTTCTCCGGCTTCGACTTCTTGATGTACGGCTTGAGCTTGCCCGAGATGCTCGTCACCGCGTCGAAGAAGTTGAACTCCAGGTCGTAGAAGTCGCGCGCTTTGCCAGATAGTCCAGCGACGATCATATCAATCATGCGGTCCAGCAGCGGCTTCATTGGGTCCGGCTCGGTCTGTGATCAGCCCCACCCATACCACGGTATGTCTCCTTTCGCTACAACTCACCGCATTGTCGTCCTTGTACGTGTTCGCCTTCATGTTCCAGATGATCTGGTGGCAGAACAACTGCGAGATCTTGGACGTCTCAAAGATGAAACGCTCGACGTAGCCAGTGTCGTCCACCCTCAGGGCCTGCACCACCTGCGGGACAAAGAAGAAGGTGAGCTCGACGGGGTGCTGCTCGAGCACCCGCATAGCGTATTGGAGCAGGAGTGGGTGGTTGCCGTATCGCGGCTGGAAGTACACCAGAGCCGTTACAGGCGGGACGGCCGCCCAGACAGGTAGCCACTTGAGCAGGCCGGTGGATCCGACGTCCAGGCGGTCGCCGAGCAGGAAGTGCAGCGCCTCGGCAGTGTCGATCACGCTCCTTGGGTCGGCGCGGACTAGTCGAGTAATCTCCGCTTGGACCTGCGGCAGCTTGAAGCGCTCGCCCATGTGGACCGTCATTGCTGGCGAGATCTTCCACGCGCGCTGCAGCAGGCGAGACCATTCGTCCTGCTCGTCAGCTCACGGAACTCGTATACCTTAAAACTGACCATCGTGACAGAGCGCTCCAAGGCTCCGGGTGCCGGCGTCCTCCCAGCCTCATTGACCGGATTGCACCACACGCTCAAGCGATTGATTTCGTTTTCCACCAGCAGCTGCAAGATCCTAACCCGATCTCGATGTTGAACAGTGTACTCGTGCAGAGTAGTAGAGCCTGCCGTCAGCTGCGAACATACATGGCCAGTGCGCTCACCTCGAATCAACAACGCCGGCGGCCTGTCCGACATGCTGCTCGTAGAGTAATCACCGCGAACATGATCGTCCGTGATCGCCTGCGCAAACTCCTGCAAAAGCTTGATTTCCGCCCCGACCTGAATGCGATCGCTCCCGAACGACCACTGAGGCCGGACGGCGAACCAGGCGAATGCGGCACCGTAGAGCCGATCTCGGAATCGCAGTTCGAGCAGTGCCTCCATGCGCGCCGACGCCAGGATCTGAAACCCGAAGAGCAACAGCGAGAAGCGCACCTCCCTCGCAAGCGGGTGCGTGCTGCCATCAGCGATGATGCCTGATGTGAACGCGAGGCACTCACCTCATCTTGTGAGCGGCAATGAGCGAGCGCATCATGAGCCGAATGAGCGAGACCATGATCCCTTCCTCCCTGTACTTGACCGCCTGGAACTGGCTGCTGAGCACCTGGACAAGGAGCAAGTGCGGGCGGAGCATCTTCCTCGCTTTGGCGAGCTCGAGGTCCATGACCTTCTTGTCGCTCGGCGCATACTCGACAGGCACCTCGAACGGGTCACGGTAGTTCATGCTTGTGCTGAACAAGCCCTTTCCCTTGCGGATTGTCTCGAGCCATCCGGCGGAGATCTCGCCTATGACCGCAATCTCGGCTTCGGGGCGTTGTCGAAGAAGCCATGTCCATGCGTCAACGCCTGCGGCAAGCGAGAGAGGCGTGAACGCGGTGATGGGCAATGCGACCAGGTAATGGATGATATCGCTGTCCATATTTGCGCTCGAGGCGAGCACGGAGGACGCACGGAGGAGGAGACGGCGGATCTCGGGAATGGTCGGCGCGTGATCCTTGTTCCGGATTGCTTCGACCGCTTGCGCCATCTGCGACTTGAATGCAGCCAGCTCGGCCAACGACGACTCGGTGGGCGACCCTTGAGAGAGATTCGACAGGCCTGACAGTCAATGCCGGCCTTACTATATTGTCGCCGAGCCAACTTGCCTTGTCCGAGAACATGTCTTGCACCGCTCAACTCGCCGTTGAAGTAGTTCTTCGCAGCGAATTGGCTTGCGACCAGGTTCGAGCTGTCCGCTGGCCATCCACCGATGCTCGGCATGAGAGCTGTCATCAGCATGCGTTCCGAACCGATTCGCCGCGACTCACTCTCTTGCCTGTCAAGCTTCGAGATCGCCTTGGAGTAGTGCAAAGCAAGACCCGCACCCATCTCGACACTGTCAATCAAGAGCACATCCCTCGATTCGTTCAAGTAAGTCTGCAGTCAGCGGCCTGTCGCAAAATCCAAAGCACAGCTTTTGAACCCACCTGCAGCGTCGACTGAACCTCGATCGGCGCGCGCGAGATCGCAAGCGTGAGCCACTGTCTCGCAACGCCATACAGCTGCGTCACAATCTCATTCCGGACAGCATAGTCGTCGGTCAGTTGCAGCGTGATGTCCATCTTGTCCGACTTGAACTCGTACACTGGCGAGTACTGTCATCAGCTCGAGATTGCGATCACCATCCGAGACCCAGCTCACCTCATCCGTGTACTGCAGCTCGCAGCTCCGGCGCATCAGCGTCAATATCTCCAGCAGCGTAAAGACCACCAGGCGATCGCACATCAGCGCCGAGAACGTCTCAAGGATCTGGCGGGCGTATCCGAGCGCTACCTCCCGGACTTTGCGGTACCGGTGTGTACACGCCACGAGGATGGCGCAGACCTCTTCGGCCACCTGCGGCGGCATCGAGTGAAGGACGACCCGCCGGCTCAGCTCTTTGAGGAAACCGGAAGAGATCTGTCTTTAGCGATAACATCCACACCGTCGCGCATCTCAACCAAATGAGCCGAGCCGGGGACACACCTTCTGCGCAATGGCATGCAGACACCCGATGAGCGCACTGGAGTTGACCGACTCATTGCAGAAGTACTGCAGCAGCACACTAGGGCGGAACCTCGCGGTACGGGCTTCCTCCAGGTCATAGATCGCCATGAGTAGCGTCGTTTGCGCGGTCGTCATATTGCGGATCTCGTACACGTGTTTCTGGTTCGGCAGGTACTCGGACAGCGCGGTACGCTGTTTCGATTGGATCTGACATCAGAGCCGCTCGGCTGCACGAACCACGGACTCACCGACGCCGCAAAGTCCTTGCGCAGGATGGACCCATATTCCAAGTCACTGTCGACGTAGTCGTTCGCGCTTTCAAGGACCAACGCCGGCGTCTTCTCCGCAATGACCCCCAGCGCGTGCACGCCCATCTCGCCCAGCTGCTTCTTTCCCCGCTGGCCGCTGATCCCGAAGACAACGCACAGGAACCACAAGCTCCTGAATCCGCCTACGAGCTCCGGACTCGCACCCTTGTCCGGATGGTAATTCGCATGGCCCAACAACTCGGCGATCGGGATGAGCAGCGCGGCCAGCCACGCCTTCATATCCGCCACGCGCGCTTCCGAGTCGGCGCGAAGATGCGACAGCTTCTCTTTGTCCCGGCTGTCGTAACCCGCCGGCGCCATCGCGACCATTTGCGTCTGTGTGCCCTTGTCCGCGAAGAGCGTAAGCAGCTCGGTGAGGTACGCATCCGCGCAATCGAGGCGGTTGCCCAGGCCGCGGGCGAGCTTGCTCTGAGCGGCGAGCACGGCATTGGACGACAGGCGCGGGTCTTCGGGATGCGACGAGCGAGAAATCTGCGAGAACGCCCGGATGACCTCGAGGAGGTCGTTGTTCGACGCGGCGAGGGCGAGCGGGACGAGGTTCGTGACAATCGTGGCTTCCGTGACTAGGTCGACGCCGCGGAGCCGTTGGAGCAGGAGCGAGATGCTAAGGTGTATAATCTGGTGTCAGCGATGCATCGCTTCGACGCTGCAACTCACGTCATCTCGGCCGATCTCGAGCGCTAAACGGGAAACCACTTCGACGGCCGTGACAGCCACAAGACGACGCCCTCGCGCATGAATGCAGGATGAGATCGGATGGAAGCCGCGCCGCCCGGAGCAATGGTCGAGCCCCCATGCGAAAGGGTGTTGAGAAGCGAGTAAAGCGTGGATGAGACCAGGTCGTCATTCGCAGATACCTGACATCAGGACATATCCCCAGGCTCGCCCCGTGTCTCGTAGTCGCTCACCTCGATGCAGATAGCCAGACACTTCGATCCGGCCAGCACAGCAGGCGGGACACTGCCTCCTGCAGCAGCCATCTCCCCTTCGAACGCAGGCAGGGGGCTCATTAGCAGACGACGGATATGCAACGTCATAGCCGATCCCAGGGCCGGATGGCTGGCGTCAGCATGGTTCCCCTGAGCTGAGCCGCATTGACTCACTTTCGAACGAGTATCGACGTGCACACGAACGCAGCCTCCAGAACTCGTGGATCATACGCGGTAGAATCTTCGGACAGAAGCAATCGCAACCGAGTCAAGTGGCTAGGTTCTGGCTCCTGCCGATGCAGGCTCAAAACATTGAGCAAGTGCTGTCAGTTAGCTCTGAGCAGCTTTGGCAGCAACAACCTCACCAGCACGGCAACGGTCAGTTCCACCTCCTCGTCCGCCGCCGCTCCACCCAACGTGAACAAGCTATCCCGACGATCTGCCAAGCGATCATCCACCATGGGCTCCATGATATCCGCTAGCCACCGGGTGGCTTCCTCCTCGAGAGCCTGCAAGCCCGTCTCACCCTCACTGGTCAGGCCTAGGCGGTGTTGTTCGCCCGCTCCAAGCGGTTCGGCGAGTAGGCGCCGGATATGATCCGCTTGAACGGTGTCGCTCACTTCGGCCAGCCAGCTAGGGCGGGCGAATGGCGTCTGGTCGACGGACGTCGCTGGGAGGAGGCTCCCTGTGAGGATAACGTTGGCGATCTCCGATACGAGCATGACCACTCCGCCGGGTGTAACGGGGTGGGGCGCGGTGTACGGGTCGGAAGCGGGTATGTAGTGCACGAGCTTGACGATATTCTCAGAAGCGCAGATGAGGCGCAAGGTATCGAGACATCGGTGCGTAAAGCTTCTGCGGAGGTGCGGGAGGGTGCATGTGGAGAGGACAGAGTGCACCGATTGGAGGAGCACGAGAGGGAAGGCTGGCTGTCAGTGCGGCTGTGCATGGGTGAGCGGTGTACTGACCAATGTTGTTTCCCTTGAACAGAGCCTTGATCCGGTCGAAGATGTCGACGATGATGTTCTCCACGTCATCCTTGACCGAGTCGTCCTTGCTTCCCCATGCTACCCAGATGACAGCCTTGAGCAAGCCTTCGCATAGTTGAGCCTGCGCAACGGTTCCCACGCCGGAGCCATCGTATCCGGACGAGCTCGAAGGGGTGGATTCGATGTCGGTGTCAAAGGCGGAGAAGAGACCATTGATCAGAGTCCGCAGCTGGTGTACCGATTGGCCCAAGTACGGCGAATCGATAGGAAGGGAAGCGACGTAATGCGCGTAAGAGATAGCGTGATTGATCTCGAGGTCATCCTGCCCGTCAGCTGTGATGGCGTGCGCGCAGCCGCCAGCTCACCCAGGTATCTTCACTCTCGCCTGCTGCATCCGGCAGACCGTCTATGATCGTCTTGAGGTCGGCTGCATCTTGCTCGACCACCACCGAGGGATGGCGGGCCAGGCTCGACGCGAGCGAGGTGAGGATCTCGAGGTGCAGTGGCTCATCGAGGCTGCTGTCAGCCCAGTCAGACAAGCTACGACTCACGAGTCCATCGCGGGCTTGCGTAAAAGTAACAGGTCTGACAAGCAATGCAGTAGACCTTGGGAAAAACAAGCGTGTTCATCATCACTGTGCATCCCGCGGCCGTCGTCACCGGCGCCCTCTCCCATGGCCGAGCACGGCGATCGCCGCTAATGTGAGGATGGAACAAACAGCCGTTCCAGCGATTTCACTCGACGCCGTCCCCGTTCATCTCTTCATCACTTCGCAGCATGGACAGCCCAAACGCCTCAGCGGGGCCCTCACGCCTGGGCGCATCAGTCAGTACTCCAGACAACTCGACACCGATGTCGCACCACCTATACGTCGGCAACCTGTCCCCGACCGTCGACGAATACACCCTCCTCCAGATCTTCTCCAAGTTCGGCAAGGTTACAAAGATGGACTTCATGTTCCACAAGACGGGCGTGCAGAAGGGCAAGCCACGGGGATACGCATTCGTCGAGTTCAGCAGCAAGGAGGTGGGTGGCCCTGCTCCCACGGTAGATGTTCCCCGCTCACCACAGGACGCAGCGAAAGCCATGACGAAGCTGCACGAGCGTCTCCTTCGCGGACGCAAGCTCGTCGTCACGCCTGCCAACTCCGTGCGTACCCACAACCCGCTCGAACCCCCAGGCTGACGGAAGGCACCCGCCACTGATCTTCCACTCCCGCACAAAGGCCGTCGATATACAGAACAACCCAAGACGACTACCTTGTCGCTGCTCAAGTCGAAGCGCCATCCGCAGAGGTGAGCCGTGATCCGTGATCTGTCTTGCACACAGAGTCCCCAGCCCAATGTCGATGGTCATTTCAAACGGGAGCTGACCACAGCGCTTCTGCTCAGATCGCCGCGATGGAAGCCAAGCTAGCCGCCATGGACGCCACGAAACCCAAGGATGAGGACTACATCCCCGGCTCACGCGCATATCCCCTCGGACCGGGCCCTTTGAGCGCATCGGTCTCGGCATCGGGTTCAGTCTCGCCCGTTATCAACGATGACTCGCCAAGACGGCGCATCGGATCACCAGATGCGTACTACGTGCCTTCGCCCGAGAGGCCGTCTGGGCGAGAGGAAGATCAGTTAGGCGAGGACGAAGCGGCTCGGGCGGCGGCGGATCTGGAGAAGGAGTTCCGGGAGGAGCTTGGCAGCGACGCCGTCCGTGGAGGCGAACACAAGCTCGACCACGCTGTCAGTTCACCTCCCTTTCCGCCTGGGTCTGCAAGTCCGGCAGGGATGGGCGCAAGAACAGCGAGCCCGGCACCAAGTTCCGCGACGACGGCACCGACCCCGATATCGGCCGCGCTTCCGCCCAAGCCCCCACAAGCCGCACCCACACTCCCGGCAGGCACACGAAACATTGCTCGCGAGGCAGCTTTCAAGAAAGGTCTCGCCGGCCTGCCGAAACGACCGGCATTTGTGCCATAGCTGGCGTTAGCGGGAACGCTACACGTATGTACCCGGCGTGCTGTTCAAAGATGCATGGTTGCAGCGTGTGTCTGCAACATACGCCTTGCGGCTATGATTACTAAAATATGCCATGGCTGACAGTACAACAAGCTAGAACGCTGCGCCCACTTGCGCGGGTCACTTGAAGCCTGATGGCGCTGGAGTATGTCGCCGACGCATGTCAAGTTGTCGTTGCGTCCTTCCCCCTTTCAAGGTCGGACTTGGGCGCGACGCTCCCCTTCACAGCTCATCGCCTCCGCACGGGTTCCTCGCCCCACTGCCCAATGCTGCTTCCATCGCTGCTCATCCTCGGATCGCCTTCACTGCTCCACTGCGACGGGCTGCTCGTGCCCGCCGCCGGTACGTCGCCGATCTCTTCGCGGACATGCAGATCCGCAATGGACAGCGACGAGAGCGAAGCGGTCCCCGAACCGAATCCCTGTCGGTTCGTAACGGTACCAGCAGAAGGAACCGCCAGGAAGTTACTCTGCGCCGCCACGGCCAACCCGAGGCTTTCCACGCGGCTGGATAGCCAGCCCGCAAAGGTTGGTGACATGCAGAAGGTCGTGTAGAAGTCGCTCTCGACTCTCGCTTTGGTCATGAGCCCACGATTCCGGAAGGCCAGTGGGTTGGGTCCGCGGGTCTTGAGGTGCGTGAGAAACGCGGGGAGGGAGAAGGGCTTGATGGGTATGCTGGATGCGGTGGGTGCGGTTGGACTAGGCGATGGAGGCGGAACCAGGGTCTGGAAGTATCGATTGAGCGGAACGAGCATCTTTTCGGTCAGTTGCTGGAAATGCGTGCGAAGGGCGTCGATCTCTGCTGAGTCTACCGTCAGCTCATGCACAGGTGATCGATTCCGAGCTCACCGTCGAGATCGCCTTGCGCTACCAGCGTTTCCAGCCGCTTCAAGAGCGGCCGGTTCTTCTGCACGCTTCTATGCCGCCGGGAGATGAACCCTTCGGGCTGGTCGACCTTGCCTGCAATGCCGTTCACCGTCCTCCTAGGCTTCGGTGAGGGGATGCTGATGACGTTCGGCCAGTGTGATGCGGCGTTCCGAAAGAATGGGTTCTGCTGTGAGCTTGATCTGCCGATCACTTTCGGTCCAAGCTTACCGTGACGCCAACAACAACACCAGGCTGCGGCTTGTTCGAGTTCACTAGCAGTGAGAAGTCATGGTCATGTATATGCAAATACGGCCTGAAGTCTCCTGCAGGGGGGATCTGGCGTCAGAGAGCTGACTAACACAGACCGCGAAACTCACCGGACGAAGGAGGTCTCTGAGCCACCAGACGATTTCGGAGCATGTCTTCGGGTCGGGGGCGATGACGAGCACCGGCTCGGCGAGGATGAGACACTCCCACAGAGACCACAAAGACGGCAGGATTGCTGAGAAGGAGCGGAGAGGGGACGACGGCGGCAGCGAGGCGAGGATCTAGGATCAGTCTGGCGCATCGCTGGCAAAGCTATCAATCTCACGGGTCGAGGGACAGAGGGTGTGACCGGAGCGGGCAGAGCAACTTGCGGCGTGTCGTCCGTATCAGGCAGCTTGACGGTGATCACCTCGGACAGCAAGGGCAATTCCAACAGGGCATCGGACGTTGGGTCCGGCCTGCATGATCAGAGCCCACTCCGTCACAGTGCCCAACGCGGTCGACATACCAGGACGCGATGGCATGACACGCGGCTTCCAGGGCCGAGTATCCATGTTCGAAGAAGACGGGCGCTATGCGATCCAGGACCGAAGCGAACAGCGCTGGAAAAGGCAGATGCGTAAGGATGACCAGCGATTTCTACCCATCAGCATCCGCGGCCTGAACGTGGAGCTCATGCTCACCTGCATGTACCCCCTTGCTATTCCACCGTCTCTCCGCTGTTCAAACCACACGAAGCCATACAACCACTCCCGGCCCCGCTCGTCCCATTTCCGATACTCCTCCGCCTTCTCTTCTTTTCCTATCGTAGCTGGATGCCTGGCATCGGTCCCGTTCCCGTTTGGTCCCTCATCCCCGTTAGAGGAACTGATTCCTCCCCCGGTGCTGTTGCACGTGCCATCCACGGGGTCGACGGACTCGGACGAGGACGTCCGCCCAGGCATGGGCGACGGCGGCTCCGGTGAAGCCGTATCGACCGGCAGTTGCCGTATCTTGAACGAGAACATGATATCGCCCTCGGCGAACAACGACGTGTCCGGGAAGCTCGAGAACGCCCTGGGCGTCAGCCAACGGCGATCCATGCCGTCCAAGCGACCAGACTCACACATTCTCCCTCTCTCCCGACCCCCATCTCCGCCCCATCACCCGTCGCTCGACGACCGGGCCCCTCTCCAAGTCAAAGTTGCATACCACAATCTCCTTGACCCATCTCTCCATCCGATAAACCACCTGGTCTGGGACCAACGGGGGTGGTCTGGCTTCTCCAGGTCGGCGACTCCATCCCACGCGCATACTGGGCGTGCGGCTCCCGCTCCCGCTCCCGTTTGCACTCCCATCGTTCCTCCTCGCTTTACCTGAGCCCGATCCAGGTCCCGAACCCGGTCCAGCGGAGAGGTCCACGCTCGGCAGGCGGACATTCATAGACCGCGATCTTGACACCGTCGTGATCGTGTTGGACGAGGAGGTCCGGCGCGTGAAGCGCGTAGGTGATCCATGCGACCCTTCTCCGCTTATCCCGGCTGAGCTGGCCCTCCGCTCATCAGAGCGAAAGAGCGAGCCCGTGGGCGTGCGGTCAGTGTCGTCCCCTTCGTCTGTCACCGGTCTGGGCCACAGGCTCTTCCCAAGCAGCCTGTTTGGCGTCGGACTGCTGGGTGGGGCAGCGACGTCGCGATATGTAGATGGACCGGCGCCAGACGCGAGGATGGTCGAGAGCTGAGGCGAGGATTTGGAGAGTGAGAGGGATATGTCCCCGCTATCCGCGTCTTCGTCATAGCGAGACATGGACATGGGGTGGGACGAAGACGGTGAGGGTATATATGTATAGTACAACGCGATGAAGGGGGATCACTGTTGAGCTGAGGGGTTGATCATGGTCAATTGAGCCGATCCGCTTTCAGGAACCAGTGGCGTCGATCAATCAACCTTCCCTTACTGCTCTCGGACAAACTCGTCGTCCATCCTCCCGGTACCCAGTCATCGTCCAGTGGGCAGGAGAAGCAAGCTGCTGAGAGAGAGTTGTGGGTGCGCAGCTCAGACCGTTACGATACATTCCGATACATACACGCTCTATAGTCTTATCGTACAACGACCGCCGCGCTCAATTACCGGGCAAAAGGCCACCAAGGCGCCGGGCCATTCGTGACCACCCGTTCCGGCTCGACGCGTTCGATGGCGCCGTATCCCATTGGCCTCTTCTCGGTCCTGACACAAGCGGCCGGTTGCGTGTAAAACACTTGCTGTTCGTCCTCATCCACCTCCCCGTGCTCCTCGTCTTCGTTCACATCCGCGATGATCTCCAGAGCCCTGCCTTTGCCCTTTGCGCTTCGGGGGCGTTTACCAGTATCGAGGCTATCGTCTCCTCGAGAGGGTCCCGCAAGGACCACACCAGAGTCAACAGCCTGGTATCGCCTGGCAGTACCGTCCACGGCAGGGACCTCCACACTGGCCGAGTCAGGCGAGACCTCCTCGATAGCTTCTTCCGCCTCGCCCAGCTCGCCCAGGTCCTTCTTGAAGACTCGCTTTAGCCCGACTGGGATCAAAACCGCGACAACGACCGCGATCAGACCAAGGACATTGCGCAGTGACAGCAAGTGGAAATCGGCAGCGGATGTCATAGTATCGAGCGAGCTGCCGATTGTGACGTGGATGACGGACACTGGGCCGATACCGATGAAGCAGCTGAGCCAGAAGAGCGCGACGCCGATGCCGAGGTGCGGGGCGACGAAGTTGGCAATCCAGTGAGGTGGGAAGGGGGCGATTCGAAGCACGACGAGGAAGGCGAACACATCGCCCCATGATACGGCTTTGCCTTTCTTCGGGTCGCCCATGATCTTTACTCGCCATGTCTCAACGCGAGCGCGGTAGAACGGCAAGGCAAGGAGCGGCGGGGCAACGATAGACGAAAGGGTATAACACAGCACAGAGCCCACGGAGTCGCACTGGTGTGAGCGCCGCCTTTCACAGGCTCAGAGTTGGCTTACCAAGCACGAGAGAAGGAGGCCATAACCGATTCCGTACGCTGCGCCGAACAGGATCGAGATGTACATGGATCCGGGGAGGGTGAAAGTTTGAACGCTGTCATGAGCTCGAGGGAACCGTAAGCATCGAATAGAAGCGTTGACTTACAACAAGTAGGTGACCACCCCGCATGCGAGCAGCCGGAAGGGATACTGCTTCTTGTACTTCTGGAACACCTCGCTGAGGGTCAGAGCACGTCTCGGACAACGAAGTGCGAACGCGACTCACTTCAAAGCCTGCAGATC
>Ga0308169_10004006_pt1 | contig 13977 bp, 7 predicted proteins | sample PhyBR1_2_FD_202139 | JGI IMG/M metagenome (GOLD analysis project Ga0308169, IMG submission 202139) | Phyllosphere microbial communities from UC Gill Tract Community Farm, Albany, California, United States - DLSLSB.R1 | ecosystem: Host-associated > Plants > Phyllosphere > Unclassified | place...
CGGACAGGTGCCGGCGCTTTTCGTCCCAGTCGCTGTTGCGCGGCAGGCCGAGGCGCGTGCGCCAGGCCTGCGCGATGTCCAGCGCCGTCGACCAGTACGACAGTTCGTACGCCGGGTTCATGCTGGCGGCCGGATCGTGGATCTCCTGCGCGATCCACAGCGGCGGGCCCAGGACCCAGCGTTTGTTCCTGTCGTCCCACGCGAGCATCGACGCCATCGCATCGGCCGTCGCGAACACGAGGTCGCGGTAACGCTGGAGCGTCGCGGGCGTGGGGTCGGCGCGGTACAACAGTTCCGCGAGGTGGATCGGGTGCGGCTGGTTCCACACGATCAGCGGATTGCCGCCGGGGCTCTCGCGCCCCTGCGGACTCGTCATCTTGGGCCAGCGCGCACCCTGCAGCCCGCGCGCCGCCGCGACGGCGCGCGCGGCGGGCAGCGTGGCGCGGAACCAGTCCAGCGCCCGCGCCAGGTACGCCGGGCGGCCCCACAGCGCGAAGTGCGCCGTGTGCCACCAGATCATCTCCGTGTGGTGCTTGCCGTACCAGGTGGACGTCGTCAGCCCGCTTTCCTGCGGCGGAAAATCGCCGCCCGCCTGGATCGCCGTCAGGTATTGCGACAGCACGACGCGCCGTTCCAGCTCGGCCGCGCGCGGGTCCGTGCTGCCGCTGAAATCGACGGCGCCGCCGCTGCGCCAGAACGCGGGCCAATGCGCGGCGCTGCGCGCGAAGACGTCCGCCGCATCCGGCGCCGGCTTGTCCGGCGCATACGCGAGCGTGAACTCGAGCACCTGGCCGGACTTCGGCCGCAGTTCGAACGTGTGCGGCGCCGGTGTCGCGATGGTCACGGGCATCGAGGCGCGCAGCGCCGCGCCGTAGCGATAGCCGTCGCGCGCATGCGCCAGCACGAGGGTGTCGGCCGTGCGCGTCACGATCGTCGTCGTGTGCGACGCCGGCTGCGACCAGTCCAGCGGCGGATTCTGCTTGATGCCGCCGACGTAGCCGCGCGGAAGCGCGAACCGCACGGCCAGGCCGCGCGCGAGCAGCGTCGATTCGATGCGCACGGCGAGCGTGTCGCGCTCCGGGTCGACGGCCGTCGTCACGACGACCCGTTCGCCGTCGATGGTGTACGCGCTCGTGAGCACGCCGCGCCACAGGTCGAGGCGCTGGTCGATCGCGCCCACGTCCGCCAGCGCGAGCGGTTTGCCGTCGCGGTGCGTGTAGGCGATGGCGAGCTGGCCGAGCGGCTGCGGATGCGGATTCTCGCGCAGCCAGGCGGCGGCCGGCACGTCCATCCGCGTCGGATAGTCCATGGTCTTGCCGTGCGCCGTGTACGCCTTGTTCGCGTCGGCGAGCTTGTACCCGTGCGGATTCGGATCTTCGTGCCACGCCCACCGTGCCTGCGTTTCGAGGCCGATGCCGTCGGCGCGGTAATGGTCGGCGAAGGTCTGCAAGCCCGTCACGTCGGCGGTGAAACAGAAGCGGCCATTGCCGACGCTGAGCGGCGCCCACGGGTCGGGCGCCGTCAGGCGCGGGGAATGACGCGTGACGAGGGCCTGGCGGTCGATGCGGTCGGCCGCGTGCGCGGGCAGGACCGACACAAGCAGCAGCAGGGCGGCGATGGCAAAGGCGGGCATGGTGTCTCCAGGGATGCGACAGCCGATGATAACTGCCTGCCTTTCCCCTTGTTTTCCCATTTTGATCACGTTTTTGACCAGATTTCCTTTCGGTCAGTCCACTGAGCGGTCGCCGATTGACCCTGTTCGAGGCGGCTGTCTACCATCTTTACGCCCATCGATAATCCATAAGGAAAAACGGCATGAAGACGAGACGCAAGCAAAAGCGGGCCCGCGCCCACCACACAACAACGATGTCCGCGTTACTGATCGCGGCAAATCTCGGTTGCCACGCGAACGCGCAGGAAGCCGACGCACCGAAGCCCGAGGAGAACAAAGTCGTCGTGACCGGCTCCCGCCTGGCCAGCCGCGGCTTCCTCGCCCCGACGCCCGTGACGACGGTCGACGCGCAGGAACTGAAATTGACCGGCACGCAGAACCTCGAGGTGATGCTGTCGGATACGCCGCAATTCACCGCGAACCAGCTCAGCAGCCCGACGGCGAACACGGTGCAGCCGGGCCAGCCGTCCGGCACGTCGACGCTGAACCTGCGCAACCTGGGGCCGACGCGCAACCTGGTGCTCGTGAACGGCCGCCGCTTCGCCATCACGGGCCCGGATTTCACCACCGACGTCAACACGATCCCGGCGGCGCTCGTGAAACGCGTGGAGACGGTGACGGGCGGCTCGTCCGCCGTGTACGGCTCGGACGCCATCTCCGGCGTCGTCAACTTCATCCTGCGCGATCATTTCGAAGGCGTGGAGATCAACGCGCAGAGGAGTATCGACCAGCCCACGCGCACGCCGAACGACTCGCTCGACCTGACCGTTGGCGGCAATTTCGGCGGGGGCAGGGGCAATGTCGTCGTCTCCGTCAACTACATGGACCGCGACGGCTTTACGCGCGGCGAACGTGGCGGCTGGGCGCTGCCGTCGCTCGGAGATGGCTGCGTGACGGCGGCATCGTGGTCGTCCACGCGTCCCGGCACGCCGCTCGCGGTGCCGGCGGGGCAGACCTGCGTGGCGGCGGGCGGGCGTCCGGGCCTGATCTTCAGCGGCTCGTCGAACGTGCCGACGGGACGCATCGGCAACCTGCCCGTCGTCGGTTCCGCCGCGTCGAATCCGGCACTGAACGCGGCGCTCATCGCGGCCGGGCTGCAGAACATGTCGACCCTCGGCGCCATCTTCGACCCGACCGGCAGGACGGTGCGTCCGTACGCGGCGCCGGGCGATGCGTACGATCTCGGCCCGCTGTCGTACATGGTGACGCCGCAGAAGCGCTGGATGAGCAATGCGTTCGCCCACTACGATTTCAGCGAGCGCGCCACCGGCTACATGGAGGCGCACTTCAGCAGCAATTCCGCGAGCGTGCAGATCGGCCCGACGAGCGCCAGCGGCAACTTCCTCTTCAATACGAACAACCCGTATCTGAGCCCGCAGATGCAGGAAGTCCTGCGCCAGCTGGACCTGCGCGAGACGGGCACGACGCGCGTCACCAATGGCACGTCGTCGCTCACCACCACGCCGGGCGACGGTCTCGCCGTGTTGAACTACAACCGCCGCTTCTCCGACCTGGGCGGCCGCGTGGCGGACACGGACCACCAGGTCTACCGCATCGCCCTCGGCCTGCGCGGCAGCCTGCCGGACGTGTCGGAACGCTGGCTGCGCGACCTGAAGTACGACGTGTACTACACGAAGGCGCGCACGACGGAGACGCAGGACCAGGCGGGCTCCATCTCGCTGAGCCGCTTCCAGAACGCGATCCTGGCGCAGAACGGCGCGGCGCCCGTGCTGAATCCGTTCGGCCAGAACCTGACGGAGGCGTCGGCCAATGCGATCTCGGTGGCGTCGAAGTCGAAGATCACGGCGGAGCAGAACGTCCTGGCCGGTAACGTGGCGGGATCGCTGATGGACGTGCCGGCCGGCGCCATCGACTTCTCCACGGGCTTCGAGCGCCGCTACGCGTACAGCGCCTACAGCCCCGACGTGTTCCTGTCGTCCGGCGACGTCTCGGGCTGGAACGCGGCCCGCGCGACGAAGGGCTCGACGACGGTGAAGGAAGTGTACGGCGAGGTGCGCGTGCCGCTGCTGGCCGACAAGCCGTTCGCGAAAAGCCTGTCGGTATCGGGCGCGTTCCGCCGCTCCGATTACGACGTCGCGTCGGTCGGCAAGGTGTGGACCAGTTCCATCGGCGCGGAATGGGCGCCCACCCGTGCGCTGACGTTCCGCGCGCAGAAGCAGAAATCGATCCGCGCCCCGAACGTGGGCGAGTTGTTCGGCGGGCAGGGCACGAACGGCCCGACCGCGACCGACCCGTGCTCGAGCCGCGCCCCGCTGGCGCAGCAGACCCAGGCCGTGCGCGTGCTGTGCGAAGCGACGGGCGTGCCCGCGAACCTCGTGTTCGACCCGGCCGTCCAACCGTCGCCGTTCATCACGCAGGTCGTCGGCGGCAACCCGGACCTGTCGGCGGAAACGTCGCACACCGTCACCGTCGGCGCCGTGTTCATGCCGCCGTCCGTGAAAGGCCTGCAGCTGAGCGTGGACTGGTACCGCATCACTGTCGACGACGCGATCTCGACCCTCGGCGGCGGCGGCATCCAGTCCGTGCTCGACCTGTGCTACAACACCATCCGCAACGCGGAAAGCAGGTACTGCCGCGCGATCAACCGGGATCCGATCACGGGCCAGATCGCGGCACCGACGTACGTGATGACGACGAACGCGAACATCGGCGGCATCGCGACGCGCGGCGTGGACCTCGCGGGCCACTACAATTTTACGAGGGACGGCATCCAGTGGACGCTCGATTCCAACTGGACGTACGTGAACGAGCTGACGTTCACGCCGATCCAGGACCTGCCCGGGCTGAAGAACCGCTGCGTGGGCACGTGGGGCGGCACGTGCGGCCAGCCGGTGCCGCGCTGGAAGGGCACGACGCGCGTCAGCATGAAGCGGGGACCGCTGCTGCTGTCGGCCCGCGCACGCTATACCGGCCCCGTGACGGTCGACTCGTACGCGCTGGCCGCGAACCCGCCCGCGCTGGAATCGCTGACGAATCCGAAGATCAAGTCCTATACTTGGCTCGATTTGACCGCCGGCTGGGAATTCAGCCGCATGGTCAACCTGACCGGCGGCGTGCGCAATGTGCTGGACAAGGATCCGCCGATCCTCGGTTCCTCGCAGCTGCCGGCGAATAACACGATCCCGGCCACGTACGACACGCTCGGACGCCAGCTGTTCGTGACCCTGAACGTGAAACTGTGAAGGAGACCCGCAAGATGACGGAACGACGTACCCTGCTGCGGGCGGCGCTGCTGGCGCCGTGGCTGCTGCCCGCCGTCGCGCGGGGCGCGGCGTGCGCGGGACGCCGCGTGCGCGGCGCCGGCTGGGCCGACGCGCTGCGGCGCGACCTAAACGCGATGGCGGACGAGCTCACGCGCACCCTGCGCCCGTGGCGCGTGCCGGACAAGGTGTTCGTGCCCGAGGCTTACGGGCTGCGCACCGGCGAACCGGCGACGTCCGCGATCCGGCGCGCCGTCGACGCCTGCGCGGCGGCCGGCGGCGGCATCGTGCGGCTGGCGCAGGGCGACTACGTCAGCGGCACGATCGACCTGCGCTCCGGCGTGATGCTGGAAGTGGCGGAAGGCGCGCGCCTGCTGGCCAGTACGGACTTGAAGGACTATCCGGAGCGGCGCGCGCGCCGGCCCACGGTCCAGGACAGCAATATGGGAATGAACCAGTCGCTGATCTTCGCCGAGGGCTGCACGCGCGTCGGCGTCCGCGGCAAGGGCCTCATCGACGGGCGCGGCACGCCGGACAACTTCCCGGGCCAGGAAACGACCGGCGCCACGCCGGGCCGGCCGTTCCTCATCCGCATGCTCGATTGCAGCCAGGTCGTCATCGCGGACATCCGGTTGAAGGATTCGCCGTGCTGGATGCAGAACTACCTGAACTGCGACAACCTGATCGTGGACGGCATCCACGTCGAGAACCAGGCGAACCACAACAACGACGGCATCGACATCGACGGCTGCCGCCGCGTCATCGTGCGCAACTGCTTCATCAGCGCCGAGGACGATGCTCTGTGCTTCAAGGGCGCGAGCCAGCGGCCGATCGACCAGGTGCTCGTCGAGCACTGCCGCCTGTACAGCACCTGTAACGCGCTGAAGTTCGGCACGGATTCGCAGGGCGATTTCCGCAACGTGCTCGTGCGCCACGTGGAAGTGGGCGGGCCGGCGGCCGACATGCGCGCGATGAAGCGCCGCAAGGCCGACGGCGGCATCTCGTGGGAAACCGTCGACGGCGCCACGGTCGAACGGGTGCTCGTGCACGACGCGCACATCGTGCGCGCCGAGAGTCCGCTGTTCCTGCGCCTGGGCGACCGCGGGCGCGTGCGGCCGGAACAGGCGCGCCCGCAGCCGGGCCGCCTGCGCCGCATCGTGTTCGACCGCATCACGGGCAGCGACAACGGCAGGCGCGGCTCGTTCTTCACGGGCGTGCCCGGCCACGCGATCGAGGACGTGCTGCTGCGCGACGTCGACCTGCCCATGACCGCGACGACCGAGCCGGCGATACGCCAGCAGGACATCCCCGAAGCGCCCGCCGGGTATCCTGACCCGCACATGTTCTCACCCGTGATGCCCGCCTACGGCCTGTGGACGCGCCACGTGCGCCGCCTGACCTTGCAGCGCGTACGCTTCACCACCACCGCCCCCGATCCGCGCCCGATGCTGCTGGCGGGCCCCGACGCCGACTCTCCCTGCACACCATGAAATCACTCGTCTTCCTGCTGGCCATCCTGCTGGGCACCGCGCACGCGGCGGAACCCGTGCAAACCTACCGCAACCCGATCCTGTACGCCGACTATTCCGATCCGGACGTGATCCGGTCCGGCGACGATTACTGGCTCGTCGCGTCGAGCTTTCACTTCTCGCCGGGCCTGCCCGTGCTGCGCTCGAAAGACCTCGTGCACTGGACCATCGCCGGCCACGTGCTGCCGCGGCTCCCGTTCGACCCTGCGTACGACATGGTCCCGCCGTACACCCTGACGGACAGCACGTCGAAGCCCGTCACGGGACAGCGCTATGCCCGCGGCGTGTGGGCGCCGTCGCTGCGCGCGCATGCGGGTAAATTCTACGTGTACTGGGCGACGCCGGACGAGGGCATCTTCATGAGCACGGCGAATGACCCGGCCGGGCCGTGGAGCGCGCCCGTCGCCGTCGTCGCCGGCCCGGGCTACGAAGATCCGTGCCCGTTCTGGGACGACGACGGCAAGGCCTACCTCGTCCACTCGAAGGTCGGCGCCGGGCCGCTGATCCTGCATGCGATGAGCGCGGACGGCACGCGCGTGCTCGACGCAGGCAGGACGATCGTCGAGGACAAGGTCAACCTGCCCACGCTGGAAGGGCCCAAGGTCTACAAGCGCAACGGCTATTACTACATCTTCGCGCCCATCGGCGGCGTGGGCCACGGACCGCAGGCCGTGCTGCGCGCGCGGCGTATCGACGGGCCGTACGAGGCGCGCAAGGTGCTGCTGCCGGGGAATGGCATCGAGGGGCCGCACCAGGGCGGCTGGGTCGAGACGCCGTCGGGGCAGGGCTGGTTCATCCACTTCAACCGCACGGGCGCGTTCGGGCGCGTTGCGCACCTGCAGCCGGTCGTGTGGAAGGATGACTGGCCGGAGATGGGACAAGCCGGCCTGCCCGTGCTCGAGGGACCGGTCCCGGACACGGGCCGCAGCGCGCCCGCGGACCGGCTGCAGGACTCGGACGAATTCGCCGCGCCGGCGCTGGGCCTGCAATGGTCGTGGAACCACAATCCGGACGACGCGCACTGGAGCCTCGCGCAGCGGCCCGGCTATCTGCGCCTGCAGGCCAACGAGGCGAAATACCTCGTCGGCGCGCGCAACGTCCTCACGCAGATCCTGCAGGGCCCTGCGTCCGAGATCACGACACGGCTGGAACTGCAAGGGCTGGGCGAGCGCCAGCGCGCGGGCCTCGTGCTGTTCGGCGTCGGCGTGCCGTGGGTCGGCGTCGTGCACGAGGATGGCAAGGACTATGTGACGGTGGCGAACGGCGGCGTGGAGACGCGGGTGGGCAAGGTCGACGGCAAGGCGATCGTCCTGCGCGCGGCCGTGGCGGAAGACCAGACCGTGCGCTTCTCGTATGCGCGCGACGGCAGCGGGGACTTCCATGCGGCCGGCACGCCGGTGAAGCTCGCGCCGTTCTCGTGGTGGAAAGGCAGCCGGCCCGCCGTGTTCACGTGGATCAAGGGCGACACCGACGCGCCGCGCGAGGGCGGCGGCCCGCGGCCGATCGTGCGCGATTACGTCGACGTCGACTGGTTCCGCGTGACCCGGTCCGGACGCTGACGGCGTCAGGCCTCGATCACCCGGTTGCGTCCCGCCACCTTGGCCGCGTACAGGGCCTTGTCGGCGCGGTTCACGGTCTCGGCGATGGGCTCGTCGGGGTGCCAGATGCTCAGGCCGGCCGAGAAGCTGACGCGCTCCGTGGCGCCATCGCAGGGCTCCAGTGCGGCCACGCGCGCGCGCATGCGCTCCAGCACGGCGCGGGCGTTGGCGGGCGTCGTGTTCGGCAGCATCAGCAGGAATTCCTCGCCGCCCCAGCGCGCCAGCGCGTCGCCTTCGCGCAGCTCGGCGCGCGTGGCCCGCGCGAAGTCGCGCAGCACGCTGTCGCCCGCCGCATGGCCGAAGCTGTCGTTGATCCGCTTGAAGAAGTCGATGTCGAGCACGGCGATGCAGGTCGGTCCGCGCGCGGCGTCGCGCCGGCGCTCTTCCTGCGCCAGCAGCTCGTTCATGTGGCGGCGGTTGGCCAGCTTGGTCAGCTCGTCGATGGTGGCCAGCGTGCGGATCGTGTCGAGCGCCGTCAGCAGCTCGTCCTTCTGGGTCTTCAGGCGTGCGCGCAGCTTGCTCATTTCGCCGGTCAGCAGGGTGACCGCAAGCGAGGCGACCGCCACGAACACGAAGTTCACGGCTTCGGCCGCCGGCGGAAAATGCAGCGGATCATGCGCTGCGTGCCACCACATCGTGCCGCCCATGACGGACAGGTTGAAGGCGGTCAGCATCAGGGTCTGGCGCGGACGCAGGGCGAAGACGCAGAACACGACGATGACCGGCAACCCCACCAGGGTCGCGCCGCGCAGCGGCCCGGCGATCGAATAGCCCCAGACGTGGCAGCTGATGCTGAAGACGCCCTGCAGGCCCGCCAGGATGGTCGGCGCGAGCCCGATGCGGGCGCCGATGCGCACCAGCGGATAGAACACGGCCACGCCCGCGGCGACGTAGAGGCAGATGGCACGGGCCTGCGGCTGCCCCGCGAGCGCGGCGGGGCCGAACAACATGCCGATGACGATCGTGTACATGATGGCCGTGCCGGCCCAGTATTGCAGCATGCGGTGCAGCTTGCGGTCCGCGCCGAACAGCATGCGCGCCGCCTCGTGGCGGGTGATCATGCTCGTGCCCCCGCCAGTTGCGCAACGTCGCGCGGCTGGCGTTGCTGGGCCTGCAGCATCTCCGTGATGCGCTCGGCCGGCACCGGAGGGCTGAACAGATAGCCCTGCATCTCGTCGCAGTCGTTCGCCAGCAGGAAGTCGCGCTGCTCGACCGTCTCCACGCCCTCGGCGATCACGCGCAGGTGCAGGCGGTGTCCGAGCGAGATCACGGCCAGCGCGATCGCCTGGTCGTCCGAGCTGGAGGCCAGGTCGCGCACGAACGACTTGTCGATCTTGAGCGTCGAGATCGGGAACGATTTCAACGCGGACAGGCTCGAATAGCCGGTGCCGAAATCGTCGATCGACAGCGTGACGCCCATCTCCTTCAGTTCGCGCATGCGTTCGATGGCCTGGTTCAGGTCGCGCATCAGCAGGCTTTCCGTCACTTCCAGGTCCAGCGCGCAGGGCGGCAGGCCGGTGTCGCGCAGGGCGCCGGCGATGCGGTCGACGAGGCGCTTTTCCTCGAACTGGCGCGCCGACACGTTCACGGACACCGTGAGCGGATCCAGCCCCGCCGCGCGCCATAACTGGGCCTGGCGGCAAGCGGTTCGCACGACCCATTCGCCCAGGCCGACGATCAGGCCCGACTCCTCCGCGAGCCCGATGAAGCGCATCGGCGGCACGATGCCGTGTTCCGGATGGCGCCAGCGGATCAGCGCTTCCACGCCGAACAAACGGCCCGTGCGCAGGTCGACCTTCGGCTGGTACAGCAGGTGGAAGCGCCCCGCGGGGGCTTGCAACGCGGGCGCCTGGCCATCGGTGGCGTCGTGCGTCTCGTCCGCCAGCGTGGTGTCCAGCGCCCGGCGCATATCCTCCAGCATCACGAGCTTGGCCTCGACGCTGGCGTTCATCTCGCGCGTGTAGAACTGGAAGTTGTTGCTGCCCAGGTCCTTGGCGCGGTACATCGCGGCGTCGGCGTTCATCATGAGGGTCTTCGGATCCTCGCCGTCGCGCGGGTACACGACGACGCCCATGCTGCAACTCACGCGCACGGCCTGGTCGCCGATCTGCACGGGTTCCGTCACGGCTTGCCGGATCTTTTCCAGCACGGGCGTGAGCGCGAGCGGGCTTTCGCCGGCCTCCGGCAGCAGGATCACGAACTCGTCGCCGCCCAGGCGGCCGAGGGTGTCCGTGCGGCGCAGGCAGGCCTCCATGCGGCTGCCCACGACCTTCAGCAATTCGTCGCCGGCGTTGTGACCGAGGCCGTCGTTGACGAGCTTGAAACCGTCCAGGTCGACGAAGGCGAGGGCGAGATGGCCGCCGTTGCGCTGGGCGTTGCGCACGGCCTGGTCCAGGCGGTCGCGGATCAGGCTGCGGTTCGGGAGGCCGGTCAGCTCGTCGTGGTGGGCCATGTGGCGGATGCGTTCCTCGGCCAGCTTGCGCTCCGTGATGTCGCGCACCATCGCGACGGCGCCGCCTTCGACGGGCACGATCTGGCGCTGCAGCCAGCGCCCGGCCGTCGGACCGGAGGCGGCCTGCCATTCGGCCTCGATGACGCGCTGTTCGAGCACCACCTGCACGAGGTGTTCCCACATGCCGTTCGTGCGGTAATACGGCAGCGCATCGCCCAGCAGCTGGCCGCGCAGCGCCTCGCTGGCGATGCCGGTGAAGAGTTCGGAGCGGCTGTTGGAGCCCTCGACGAGGAAGTCGACGATGGTGCCGTCCGCGCCCGTCACGCTGCGCAGCACGAAGAACGCGTCCGGACTCGCTTCCGACGCGGCCGCATAGGTCTGCTGTGCCTGGCGCTCGCGCCGGCGCGCCTTGGCCACCTGCCACGACCACGCGCTGATCATCGCGACGACGGCGACGAGCAGCGAACTCGCGGCCGTCGCGCCGACGAGGTAGGTGCCGTAGTGCTGCTCGTACTGCGCCATCTGTTCGCTGTCGGCCAGGCCCACGACGGCCGTGAGCGGGAAGCCCGCCAGGCGGCGCGCGCCCGCATAGCGTTCGATGCCGTCCGGCGCCGTCGGCTGCGGGGCGAGGGCTTCCTCCCCGATGCCGTCGAGCGCGATCGGCTGGCCCCACGACACCTTGTCGCCGATGCGCACGGCGCGCGCGACGCCGTCGCTGCCGACGAGCGCCAGCAGGCCCAGTTCGCCCGCGCGCGAGCGCTCGTACGAGCTGGTGAAATACGCAGGGTCGACTTCGACGATGGCGACGCCGGCGAAGCGGCCGTAGCCGTCCTCGATGCGGCGCGTGAAGTGCAGGTGCGGTTCGGACCGGGCGGTGTCGCCGACGGTCTGGCTGACGAACACCGTGTGGCCGGTGCCGTTCGCGTGCACGGTGAAGTAGGGGGCGCGCGACACGTCCTGCGCCGGCATGGACGGATTGCTGTCGACGATGGTGCCGTCGCGGTCGGCGACGCTGACCTGGAACACGAGGCCCGGCGGCAGCAGCTCTTCGGCGCGCAGCGTCGGCAGGGCGGCCTGGGTGCCGTTCAGTTCGACCGAGTACTTGATGACCTTCAGTGTCTGGTCGATGGCGTTCAGGTTGCGCGCGACCTGCGCCTCGTACGTGTCGAGCTGTTCGCGCACGGCGTCGTGCGCCGCGTCGACGGCCGCGCGCCGTTCGGTTTCGATGAAGTGGAACGTCGCGACCCAGATCGCCAGCAGCGGCAGCACGGCGAACAGCGGCAGCGCAAAATGGGTCTCGAGGGCGCGCGCGAGCCAGCGCGGACGGCAGCGGTCGGAGGCGGCGGGCGACGTCATCACTGCACCACGAGGACCGCGCGCACGCTCGCGTCGAGCGCGCTGCGTTCGATATAGCCGATCGCTTCCGGGTCGTCCGCGACCTTGCGCCGCACGGCCGCGCTGTCCGCCAGCTCGGAGGGCGGCTGGCCGCGGCCCGTGAACACCAGCTTCGACCAGTGCGCCTTCAGGAGCGCGGGGGTCTTGTTCGTCACGCGCGCATAGAACTCGTCGCGCACCGGCGCGCCGACGCGCAGGTCGAACGGCACCGCTTCCGTGCCGTCCGGGAAGCGCACGGACTGGCCGAGGAAGATCGCGGCTACCTGGTCGGCGCGCAGCGTGGCGATGGGATTGCGCGCGGAGACGATCACGACGAGGTCGGCCGCTGTCGCCGGGGCGCCGGCCAGGATGCCGCACAGCAGGGACGTGCCCAGCAGGCGGGAATACTTGAGCGCGGCCATGCTAGTACACGAAGTCGAGTGCGACGCTGGCCACGTGGACCGGGTGGCCTGGCACGAAGCGCGTCGTCGGGTTGATGAACGTGCCGCGCGAGCCTTCCAGCGGCGTCACGCGGTCGTATTGCAGCTTGAGGGCCATGTTCGTGCGCAGGTCCCAGCGCACGCCCGCCGCCTGCGATGTCTGTTGCGGGATCGTCCACAGCAGGGTGTTCAGGCCGGCGTTCAGCGCGGCCGCCGCCGGCGCCAGCGACGGGGGCAGGGCGGCGACCGGCAGGCCGGGATCCGTCGTCGCGCCGGCGGCGCGCACGCGCGCATACGTCGCGTACGGCGTGAACGCCCGCCAGCGCCAGCCCGCGCTGACGTAGGCGCTGCGCGTCGAGCCCAGGAAGGAACGGCTGACCGTGCGGCCCGCTTCGGCCATCACGAACCACGCGCCCGGGTCGTAGTTCACGCCGATATTCGCGAGCATCATGCGCTTGTGGTCCAGCGCGTAGCGCCGGGTCAGGTCCTGGCCGATCGGGCCGAAGGCGTCGAACGCGCGGAACAATTCGGCGCCGATGTCGCTGGAGATCTCGGCGCTGGCCACGTTGGCGCGCACGCTGAGCGCGCCCCAGTCGCTCGTGTTCGAGATACCGACGCCGCGGCGCCCGTACACGTGCAGCGGCTCGATCAGGGACACCGAACTGTGGCCGTAGAACACCTGCGACGCATTGCGGACCGGTCCCAGGTTCCAGCGCAGGGTGGCGTCGATGCCGTCGCTGCTCGTCACCGGGAGGACGTCGTAGCCTTCGACGGGCGGGCGCACCCACGGATACGCATAGCCGACCTTGCGGTAGTCCGCGGTCAGGAAGACGGGCAGCGCGATGCGGCCGACGCGCAGCGCCAGTTCGGGCGTCGCCTGGTACTTGATGTTGGCCCATTCGACGCGCGGCCGGTAGGTGTTGTCGAGGCCTTGTTCGCTGACCACCTGCAGCACGGCCGACCAGTGGCGCGCGAGCGTGGCGTCGAGCTGCACGCCGAGGCGGCTGTCGACGTCGGTGCTCCAGCGGCGCGTGGCGCCGGCACCGTTGGCCTTGAAGACGGACGATGTGTAATCCGCCTCGCGTCCGCCGGCGTGCACGACGCCCAGCGTGCCGAAGCCGGAAATGCGCCAGTCCGGCTTGTCCTGGGCGCGGGCGGCGCCGGCGACGGCAAGTCCGGACAGCGAAAGAAACAGGAATTGGGCGAGGCGTTGTCGCTGCATGGGTCTCGTCGGGATCGGCCGAACGGCCGGAATTCATTCAGCCTGCGCGGATGGCAGGCACCGGGCGCAGGAAGCGCCGGTCTCGACTTTAATCGGTGTGCATGCGGAAGTCGACAGCTTTGGGCCCGCAGCGGCCGATGTTCAGTATCTTGTTGTGCTTCGGCAACGAGGGATGGTGGTCATTTCGGCCATTCATGGCGCTTGATACAACTTCCGGGGACCGCTCGGGAGCGATCACGCCCACAACCGTTCGCCGCCCAGATCCAGCTGGGTGAGATAGAGGCGCACGTCGAACTCGAACTGGTGGTAGTCCGGCTCCATCCAGCAGCACAGTTTATAAAAGGCCTTGTCGTGGTCTTTTTCCTTCAGGTGCGCCAGTTCGTGCACGGCGATCATGCGCAGGAAGGCCGGTGGCGTGTCGCGGAACACGGTGCCGATGCGGATCTCGTGCTTGGCTTTCAAACGGCCG
>Ga0308169_10004007_pt1 | contig 13976 bp, 11 predicted proteins | sample PhyBR1_2_FD_202139 | JGI IMG/M metagenome (GOLD analysis project Ga0308169, IMG submission 202139) | Phyllosphere microbial communities from UC Gill Tract Community Farm, Albany, California, United States - DLSLSB.R1 | ecosystem: Host-associated > Plants > Phyllosphere > Unclassified | place...
GCTCGTGAAGGTCACGCAGTCCAGCTGGCGCGCGGCGATCGCATCCACGAGCCGGGTGACGCGGTCGTCGTCGTCCTGGGCGACCGACCACGAGTAGGGGGCGACGGTGATGACGCGGTAGCCCGCGTCCCGCAGCCGCTGCAGTTGGAGGTCGTCGCGCTGGCCGTGCAGTTGCACGCCGACAGTGATGCCCGTCGGGTACTCCGCGATCACCTTGCTGACGAGGGATGCCGTGGTCTCCTCGTCGCTCATGCCTGCGTCGTCCAGTCCGGCCGCGCGCACCGCCCCGCGCGCCTTGGGACCACGGACGAGGATGGTGGACTGGGTCAGCACGCGCTGCAGGTCCTCGCCGAGTCCGGCGGAGTCGGCGACCTCGAACCAGCGCCGCATCCCGTAGCTGGTGGTGGCGAGAAGCACATCGGGGGAGGCGTCGATGATCCCCTCGGTGTCCGCGATGACGGCTGCGTCGTCGTCGGCGTGCCGCATGTGCACCGTCGGCGCGTGCAGCACGGTGGCGCCGCGGCGCTCGAAAGCGTCGATCAGGTCGGCGGAACGGCGGTCGCTCGTGACACCGATGCGGAACCCGGCGAGCTGGTCGGGCCGGAAGGCGGCGATGCCGGGCCGGTCGTCGGTCATCTCAGGGTCCCGTCACGGAGGAAGCGCCGGCCGCGCTGGCCGCGAGTGCGGCCGCCGCCTCGGCGTCGCCGCCGCGAGCGAGCCGGACGACCTCGCCGATCACCACGACCGCCGGCGATCCGACACCCGCGCGAACGGACTCGGTGAGGATGGTCGACAGGCTGCCGAAGGTCGTCCGCTGGCGGGCGGAGTACCCCTGCTCGATCACGGCCACCGGCATGCCGGGGTCCATCCCGAAGCGTGCGAGCCCTGCCGTGATCGACGGGAGGTTCGTGATCCCCATCAGGATGACGATCGTTCCACCGAGGCCCGCCAGGTTCTCGAGCTCGGCGGGGGAGAGCGGCGCATGCCCGGAGACGACGGTGAACATCCTGCTCGTCTTGCGGTGCGTGACCGGGATGCCCGCGGCGGCCGGCACCGCGATGGCGCTGGTGACACCGGGGATGACGCGGACAGGCACGCCGACCCGGCGGCACGCCTCCACTTCCTCCCCGCCACGCCCGAAGACGAACGGGTCGCCGCCCTTCAGCCGGACGACGTTCGCGCCCGCGAGGGCATGGGCCACCAGGATGCGTTCGATCTCGTCCTGCGGGATGGGATGGTGGCCCGGGCGCTTGCCGACATCCACCAGCTCCGCGTGCGGCGCGAGCTCGCGCAGCGTCTCGTGCGGGGCGAGCCGGTCGAAGAGCACGACATCCGCGTCCGCCAGAGCGCGCACGGCGGCGACGGTCAGCAGGTCGGGGTCGCCGGGCCCGCCGCCGACGAGGGTCACGCTTCCGGTCCTCGTCATCGGGTCTCGCCCTCGACGACGGCCGTGCGGAGCGGGATGGTCGTCCCGGCCACGAGGACCGGTCCCGCCGCGCGCTCCTCGGCGGTCGCCGGGCGCAGCTGGCCGCGCTCCTCGACTCGCGCGATCGACGGGTCCGGGGTGCTCGGCTCGTTGACGAACGACCGGAACCGGCGCAGGCGCTCGGGGTCGCGCAGGGTGGCGGCCCACTCGTCCTCGTAGGTGTCGATGTGCTTGGCCATCGCCGCCTCCAGCTCCTCGGCCAGGCCGAGGGAGTCCTCCACGATGACCTCGCGGACGTGGTCCACGCCGCCGTCGAGGTCCTCCATCCACCGGGCCGTGCGCTGCAGGCGGTCGGCGGTGCGGATGTAGTACATGAGGTAGCGGTCGATGTAGCGGATCAGGGTCTCGTCGTCCAGGTCGGAGGCGAGCAGCTGGGCGTGCGCCGGCTGGAAGCCGCCGTTGCCGCCGACGTAGAGGTTCCAGCCCTTGTCGGTGGCGATCACGCCGACGTCCTTGCCGCGCGCCTCCGCGCACTCGCGCGCGCATCCCGAGACGCCGAACTTGAACTTGTGCGGAGCCCGCAGACCGCGGTAGCGCAGCTCGAGGCCGACGGCCATCCCGACCGAGTCCTGCACGCCGTACCGGCACCAGGTCGAGCCGACGCAGCTCTTCACGTTGCGCAGCGCCTTGCCGTAGGCCTGCCCCGACTCGAACCCGGCGTCGACCAGGCGCTTCCAGATCTCGGGCAGCTGCTCCAGCCGGGCGCCGAACATGTCGATGCGCTGGCCGCCGGTGATCTTCGTGTAGAGGCCGTAGTCGGTGGCGACCTGCGCGATCACCGCCAGCTTCTGCGGCGTGATCTCACCGCCCGGGATGCGCGGCACGACCGAGTAGGTGCCGTCCTTCTGCATGTTCGCGAGTGCGCGGTCGTTGGTGTCCTGCAGCTGGCCGCGGCCGCCGTCGAGCGGGTACTGGCTGTGCTGGCTGGCGAGGATGGATCCGACGGCCGGCTTGCAGATGTCGCAGCCGCGTCCCCGGCCGAGCCGGCCGATCGTGTCCTCCCAGCTGCTCAGCTCCAGCACGCGGATGGACTCGAACAGCTCCTGGCGGGAGAGGTCGAAGTGCTCGCAGAGTGCGTGCGAGACGGTCGCGCCGGACTTGGTGAGCTCCGCCTCGAGGATCTTCTTGACCAGCGGGACGCACGAACCGCACTGCGTGCCGGCGCGCGTGCAGGTCTTGAGCTCGCCGAGGTCGTGGCAGCCGTCCTCGACGGCCGTGCGCACGGCGCCGGAGGTGACGTTGTTGCAGGAGCAGACCAGCGCGTCGTCCGGCAGCGCCCCTCCCGCCGGCGGCTCGGCGCCCGCTGCCGAGAGGTAGGCGGCCGGCTCGGCGTCGAGCGTGCGGCCGAGCAGCGGACGCAGGCTGGAGTAGGGGGCGGCGTCGCCGACGAAGACACCGCCGAGCAGCGTCTTGGCGTCGTCGCTCACCACGAGCTTCTGGTAGAGGCCGCGCGCAGGGTCGGCGTACACGATCTCGAGGGCGCCGGCTTCGCGGGCGAACGCGTCGCCGAAGCTCGCCACATCCACGCCGGAGAGCTTGAGCTTGGTCGCGTCGTCGATGGTGGTGAAGGTGGCGTCGCCGCCGAGCAGCCGGTCGGCGACCGTCTCCGCCATCGCGTTGGCCGGTGCGACCAGGCCGACGGTGCGGCCGTCGATCGCGGCGACCTCGCCGATGGCCCACACCGACGGGTCGGACGTACGGCACGCCTCGTCGACGACGACACCGCCGCGCTCGACGGTCTCGATGCCCGCGTCGCGGGCGAGCTCGTCGCGAGCCCGGATGCCGATGGCGAACACCACGATGTCCGCCGGGACCGTTCGGCCGTCCGCACAGCGCACGCCGGTCGGCCGGCCCTCGTCGTCGAGCAGGATCTCGCGGGGGCGTGTGCCGAGGTGGAGGTCGATGCCGCGCGCCTGGATGAGCCGGCCGAGCGCCTGCCCGGCACCCTCGTCGAGCTGCGCCGACATCAGCCAGCCGCCCGAGTGGATGATGACCGACTCCGCGCCCAGCGCGGCGACGCCTCCGGCCGCCTCCAGCCCGAGCAGCCCGCCGCCGGCGACGGCCACGCGCGGAGCCCGGCCGAGCGACTCCCGCAGCTCGGCGACCTCGGCGACCAGCGCATCCACGTCGTCGATCGTGCGGTACACCCGGCTCACGTGGGAGCCGGGGATGTCGGGGACCGGCGCGGACGAACCGGTCGCCAGGACCAGGTCGTCGTACTCGATCACGGCGCCGGTGGACGTGGTGACCGTCCGTGCCGCGCGGTCGATGGCCGTCGCGGCCTCGCCGACGCGGAGCTGCACGGCCGCATCCTCCCAGTGCGTCGCGGGCTCGATGGTGAGGTCGACGCCGCCGTCGGCGAGGCGCTTGCTCAGCTGGACACGGTCGTAGGGGAGGTACGGCTCCTCGGCGAGCACCACGATGGAGCGGTCCTCGCCCGCGCCGCGCGAGATGAGCGCATCCACGAGCCGGTGCGCGGCCGGGCCTCCGCCCACGATCAGGGTGCGGGTCAGTGGTCGTCCGGTCGTCATGCGGGCCCCTTCCGGAGTCTGGCGGTTGCAGTGTGGCGGCTGCCGCCGCACGGCGCGGAGGTTCCCGCGCGGTGTCCTTCGAGCGTACGGCGGCGCGGTTTCCCCCGAATTTCGTCGTTGTAACCGCGTGTTAACACAGGACGCACACGACCGGGTCCGTGGTGTGAGAACCGGTTCACGGGGAAGTAACAGTGCGCGCCGCCGCGCGAAACATCGCCTCCCTAGGCTCGCCGCATGACGATCACGCAGACCTTCCGTACGGAGTCCCGGCGTGCCGACTGGGTGCGCGCCTGCCGGGTCGAGGACCTCGAGCCGTCGTGGGGCGAGGCGGTGCTGCTGCGGATGCGGCAGATCGCGATCTTCCTCCTCGGCCCGCGCGAGGTCTACGCGGTCTCGCACGAGGATCCGGACGGTGGCGCTCCCGTGATGGCGCGCGGCATCGTCGGCTCGCGCGGCGACCGTCCCACCGTCGCCTCCCCGCTGCACAAGCAGGTGTACGACCTGGGGACGGGCGAGTGCTTCACGGACTCCGCGCTCGTGCTGCGCACCTACCGCACCCGCATCGTCGGCGGCTTCATCGAGGTGGAGTTCGAGGACGCATGACGACGGCCGTCCTCGCCGCCTCGCACGGGACCTCCTCGCCGAGCGGGCAGGTCGCCGTGCGCCAGCTGGTCGAGCGCGTCGCCGCATCCCTCGATGCCCCGGTGCTCGGCTGCCACGTGGATGTGGAGCAGCCCGACGTCCCCGCCGCGCTGAGCTCGGCGGCTGCCGTGGCGGACCGTGCGACCATCGTGCCGCTGCTGCTCTCCGCCGGCTACCACGTCTTCGTCGACCTCGCCGGCAGTGCCGCCGCCGCACCGCTGCCGACCACCGTCGCTCCCGCGCTCGGCCCGGACCCGCGACTCGTGGATGTGCTCGCCCGGCGCCTCGCCGAGGCGGGGATGAGCGACGGCGATGCGGTGGTCCTCGCGGCGGCCGGGTCGACCGACGCCCGCGCCGTGGCGGACTGCCGCACGACGGGCCTGCTGCTGGAGGCGCGCATCCACCGCCCGGTGACCGTCGGCTTCATCTCGGCCGCATCCCCGTCCCTGCCGCAGGCCGTCGAGCAGGCGCGCGACGCGCATCCCGGAGCCCGCGTCCTCGTCGCCACCTACCTGCTGGCCCCCGGCTACTTCGCGACGCTCGCCGAGCAGGCGGGCGCCGACATCGTGGCGGCTCCGCTGCTCACGGCGGACTCGACGCCGGACGCGCTGGCCGACATCGTGCGGGAGCGCGCGGCGGCCGGAGCCGCCGCCATCGTGCCTGCGGCCCGCTGAGCCCGCCGCCTGCGCTCACCCGGGGCCGCGCAGCGAAGGAGATTCGAACCGAAACCGTTCGAATCTCCTTCCCCACTGCCATCCGAAGGAGATTCGACCCCCGATCTCCTTCGTTACCCGCCGCCGGCCATTCGGCGTCAGGAGGCGAGCTGCTGCACTCGCTGTTTGGAGAGGCCGAGCACGGCGCCGGCTTCGGCCTGGCTCATGTGGGCATCCCTCAGAAGAGCCCGGACGGCTGAACGGCGAAGGGCAGCGGCGCGCCGGTCGGCCTCGGCCGCTTGAGCTCGGAGGGCCTCGGCCTCGGCCCAGGTCGTCGCAACGTCCTCCGGGAGCTCAAACGACACGTTCACTGTCAGCTCGTCGATGTCGACATCCAGAAGAGCCGCTACCAGATCTCGCGCCATCACGGGAATCTCCGCGAGCGAGCGGGCCTGAGTCACCGCATCGAGCGCGGGAACGCGGACGAGCCACCAACGGCCTTCGCGGCTGGCGATGGCGTCGAATTCGCGCTGATCGGTCTGGGTCTGTCGGGTCGTCGTCATCTCGGGGGTCCTTCCCCTGGTCATCGGTGCTGCGTCAGTCATGCTGCTTCTGAGGATGCGACCTGCGGCTACTTCCAGCCATCCGGCGCCCCTGGCAGAATCCTCACCACCTGCCGCACGACGCCTTTGGTCACGGTGCCGTGCCTCGGGATGGCGAGCGTCTGGATTCCGTCGGGGGACTTCCAGACGTTATGGCCACCCGTCGTGCGCGCGAGGTGCCAACCGCTGCTTTCCAGAAATCGCTCCACATCGCGCAGCTTCACTTCCTTGACCATCATGATAGGCTATCCCCCCTTGTCGCGCAAGGCTAGGCGCCCTAGTCGTTATGAAGGCAATCCCGCGCTTGCCCACCAGACAGTGAAGGAGATCCGAACCGAAACCGTTCGAATCTCCTTCCCCACTGCCATTCGAAGGAGATTCGACCCCCGATCTCCTTCGTTACCCGCCGCCGGTCGTCAGTGCGCGACCACCGGCTCCGGAGCCTGCGACACGTCCGCGACGCCGTCGCCGGCCGCCCCCGGCCCACCAGCGGCGGCGGGAGCCACACGTCGGCGGTACAGGAACGCCGTGAGCACTGCGCCGAAGGCGAAGAAGGCCGCACCCCACCAGTACGCCGTCGCGTAGCCGTGCACCGCGGCCTCCGCCGCGACCTGCGGATTCGGCGGCAGGTGCGACGCTACGTAGTCCGTGACCGCGGTGGCGGCGAGCGTGTTGAGCAGCGCCGTCCCGATGGACCCGCCCACCTGCTGGCTCGTGTTCACCATCGCGGAGGCCACACCGGCGAATCTGCGGTCGACCCCGAGGGTCGCGGTCTGGATGGCGGCAGGCATGGTGGACCCCATCCCGAAGCCGAGGACCATGAGCGGCGGCAGCAGGTCGACGGCGTAGTTCGCCGTCACGCCGAGGTGCGTCAGCGAGACCATCCCGATCGCGGCGATCGTCATGCCGATCGGGACCATGACCTTCGGGCCGAAGCGCGGCACGAAGATGTTGGTCGACAGCTGTGCGGCGAGGACCAGCATCACGATCATGGGCAGGAAGCCCAGGCCGGTCTGGATGGGCGTGAACTTCAGCGTGGACTGCAGGTAGTACGTCACGAACAGGAAGATCCCGAACATCCCGGCGCCGGCGATGAGGATCGCGCTGTACGACGCGCCCCGGTTGCGGTCGAGGATGATCGGCAGGGGGAGCAGTGGATGCGCGGCGCGCCGCTGCCACACGACGAACGCGATCAGCAGAACACCCGCCGCCGCGAGGTAGCCCCACGAGAGCGCGGAGTCCCAGCCGTCGGATTCGGCGTTCGAGAAGCCGTAGACCAGGGAGAAGAGCGCCGCCGACACGAGGATGGTGCCCGGCACATCGAGCTTCGGCCGGGGGCCGGTGCGCGGGACCGTGGTCACGAAGACGGTCGCTCCGGCGATGGCGATCACCGCGATGACGACGTTGATGTACAGGTTCCAGCGCCAGTCCAGCTGCTGGGTGAGCACTCCGCCGAGGAGCAGGCCGACCGCGCCGCCCGCTCCCGCGAGTGCGCCGAAGATGCCGAACGCGCGCGCTCGTTCCTTCGGCACGGTGAAGGTCGTGGTGAGCACTGCGAGCGCGGTCGGGGCGAGCAGAGCGCCGAAGACGCCCTGGAGGGCACGAGCGCCGACGAGCAGTTCGAAGCTGCTGGCCGCGCCACCGAGGGCGGAGGCGCCGGCGAAGCCGACGAGGCCGATGATGAACGCGCGCTTCCGGCCGATGAGGTCGGAGATCCGGCCGCCGAACAGGAGGAGGCTGCCGAAGGCGAGGGAGTAGGCGGTGACGATCCACTGGCGGTCGGCGTTGGAGAAGCCGAGGTCCGCCTGCGCGGAGGGCAGCGCGATGTTGACGACGGTGGAGTCGAGCACGACCATCAGCTGCGCCAGAGCGACGGTGACGAGCGTCCACCAGCGGCGCGTGGACGGTGCGGCCACGCCGGGTGCCGAGCTCGTGGGTGAGGGGATGTTCTGAGACATGAGCGTCAGCCTATACGAAACTCGACAGTTCCGGATCTCTTTTGTTCAGGAATTAACCTAGACTGTCAGAGATGGAAACCTCAGCCCTCGCACCGAAGCTCGGGCGCAAGCGGGACCACACCCGCGATCCCGAGATCCTCGAGGCCGCCCTCGACGTCCTCGCCGAGACCGGCTACGACCGGATGACCGTGGATATGGTGGCCGCGCGCGCAAAGGCGGGCAAGGCGACCGTCTACCGCCGGTGGGCCTCCAAGGCCGAGCTGGTCGTCGACGCGGTCGCCTGCATGAAGCGGGTCGACGTCGACTCCGAGACTCTGCCCGACACCGGCACCCTGCGCGGGGACCTCATCGCGATGATGAAACCGCACACCATCGTGGACGCCGAGAAGAAGCTGCGCGTCATGGCCGGACTCGTCTCGATGCTGGCCGAGAACCCCGAGCTCGCCGACGCCGTGAACGCGGCGATCGTCGAGCCGCGCGCCTCCATCAACCGGATGTTCCTGCGTCGCGCCGTGGAGCGCGGTGAGATCCCGGCGGACTGCGACATCGAGCAGCTCGCGCTCGTAACCCCCTCGATGGCGGCCTACCGCGTGCTCGTGCTGCGGAAACCGGTGGACCGGCACTTCCTCCTCCGGGTCATCGACGACATCCTGCTCCCCGCCGTCGGGATCAGGCGGACCGGGGCGACCTCGGCCTAGCGTTCCGCGCACACCTCCTGGCAACGACGACCCTTGGCGCCTGTTGGCTCCGCCAGTGAAGGAGATTCGGACGAATTCCGTTCGGATCTCCTTCACCACTGCCAGCAGAAGGAGATTCGACACCCGATCTCCTTCGCTACCCGGACAGCCGGCGTGGCCGATACGTCCTCACGCGTCGGTGACGAGCAGTCGATGACAGGGAAGGGGCGGCGTAACCCAGCTCGAGATCAGGGACCTACTCGATCGACATCGTCTCTGCCGACAGGTAGGCGTGGGCGGCCCACGAGGCGGGGTCTGCGGCGAAGTGATCGCGTAGCGCGTTGCCCGCGAGCGCGTTGTCCAGTGCCGACATGATCATGGATTGGTCGAGCACCAGGCGGCGGTGCCCGACGGAACCCGTGGCGGGGTTGACGGCGTCATAGAACCCGCCCCCACTGGAGTAGATGCCCGGGTACAGGGCCCGCAGCTTCTGGATGTTCGCGTACGCCTCTTGCGGGGTGACGGACAGCGCCAGGAAGGATGCGTGCGGAGTCACGGTGGTCTCGGAGGCGCAGCCCGGGCATTGGGCGATCGCTTGGCCCGTCGCGAAGGTCTGACCGGTCGCGCCGAAACTGCCGTAGGCTCCGGAGTCGTCCGCCGTGCTCGAGGGGGAGAGGCCCCACACGGGGAAGTGCAGCTGCTCGGTGGCGTACTTCTGCTGCACCTGGGCGGCGCGCACGTCGGCGAGGCCGAGACTGGTCGTGCCCCAGCTGGTCTCGGGAACGATTTCGTTCGCCATCAACGCTTCGAACATCCCGCCGGCCCAGGTCGGCAGGAAGGTCGTCGTCGTGCCTGGGTAGGTGTAGTGGCCTTCCCAGACGTTGAACGGCTTGCCGGTCTGCGGATCCTTGACGGTCGTCCAGTAGCCGCTGACCGGCCACTGCCCCTGCCAGGAGAAGTCGGGGTCGCTCGCGCACTGCTGCGGTGGGAGGGTGCGCCACGTCTTCCACCAGACATCGCCGGGCATCTGATGCAGCCCCATCCCGGCGTACATCGCAATCCGCGGGTCGCTGAACAGGGCACCGTTGTGGTACCCGGCCGGCCCCTGGCCGACGTAGTATCCGCCGTACATCTGCCCGGTGGGTTGATTGTCGACGGCTGGATTGGTGTTGCAGTCGTTCTGTGCGCGTCCGTCGTAGAAGATCGAGAAGTCCATCGCGTCAACGAGTGGGTCGATCTGCGCGCAGCTCGGGGAGTGCGGACCGGGCGACCATGAGCCCGGTGGCGTACCAGCCGTTGTCGACGGCGGAGAGGAAGAAGCAATTGTCCTGCGCCGGTGTGGTCTCGGTGGCGCAGTCGGCCTGACCCGGGTTGAAGATCGCATGCCCGGTGCTGGTGTCGTACCACTGCAGGAGAAATCCGTGTGACGATTCGAGCGTGCTGACGGAGGTCAGCAGGGATGAGACCAGGCGGCGCTCCTGGGGCCGGTCGATGAGTTTCAGGTCGCCGGCGGATACGACGGCGTCCAGGTAGACCCCGATGTTGGCGGCTGAGGTGTACGCGCCGCGGGTCGTCCCCGGGCCGATGTTGTCCAGCGGAAGATGGGTGACGGGGTCGAGGTCCGAACTGTAGAACTTCCAGGTGTCCTGCGCGATCTTGTACAGGTCCGCGCGCTGGGGAGCCGTCAGGGGTGCCGAAGCGGACATGGGGCTGGACGAAGGCGCTCCCTGAGCTGTTGCCGGAAGAACGGGCGACAGGGTCGCCGTTGCGAGTCCGGCCACGGCGGTCAGCCCGAGGACGGAAATGGTCCGAAGCCTCTTCGGTGGTCTCGATGTGTTCTTCATGGGACCGTCTCCTCGCGTCATTGCCTACAGGATGTGCGCGCGAGTGGATAGCCGTCCCGCGCATCGCCTGCGCATCCTATGCGCTTAGATCCGGCCGTGACAAGGGGTGCGCGTGAACCGACGAGGGATGGTGGGGCCGTCCGCGCAAGTGGGAAACGCGGATGTCGACGCGATCGCCGGGGCGGAAGGAGCCGCGGCGGCCGGCACGCAGCCATTCACATCGGCGTCCCGTGCGGCCGAAGCGGCGCCGACCTCGTAAGGTTGCCCGTGGAGGTGGCGCGATATGGGGAAGCGTCCGACGGTGTACGACGTTGCTGAGCGTGCCGGCGTGTCCATTGCGACGGTCTCGTTCGCATTCCGCCGACCGGATCAGGTTCGCGAGGAGACGCGGCTGGCGGTGCTGGAGGCTGCCAAGGACATCGGCTACATCCCCAGCGCTTCGGCCCGCGGCCTGGCTCGTGGGCGGACAGGGGCGCTCGGCCTGCACTCCTTCGACTTCCTCCTCGAGCACGCCCAGCGCCCGGCCGGGCCCCCGCGGCCGGAGACGGAGGAGAGCGCTCTCGACATCGCGCAGCAGGCGATCCCGTGGGAGGACACGAACGAAGACTCCCTCTCGGATGCCCGCGCGTTCCCGCTCTACGTCGATGAAGTCCAGCGCGGATTCGAGCTGGAATGCAAGCTCCAAGGACGACCGCTTCTGTTGAGCAGTGGTACCGGATCGGCCGCGTCGCTCGCCGAGACGGCCGGCTGGGTCGACGGCCTGGCGATCTTCCCCACCGTGGCCGCACCGAAGATCCCGGAATCCATCTCGCTGGGCCTGCCCGTCGTGCTGTTCAGCTCCGCAGGCGAGGGGGACCGGTACCACCGAGTGATCGCCGACAACGTCGCCGGGATGCGGGATCTCGTCACCCACCTGGTGGAAGAACACCGGCCCACCGGTTTCGGCTTCGTGGGCGGACTGACGGTCTCCGATTTCAAGGAACGGTTCGACTCGTTCCGGCAGACCCTCCACTCGCTCGAGCAGCCCGTTCCCGACGACGTCCTCGACGATTCCACCTCGGTGGACGGCAGTCCCTTCTCCGGTCTCATCCAGGCCATCGAAGGCGGCCGGCTTCCCGGCGCACTGGTCTGCGCCAGTGACCAGATCGCGCTCATGGTGCTGGACCTGCTGGCCCGGCATGACATCTCCGTGCCCGGGGATGTCCTGGTGACCGGCTTCGACGGCATCATCGCCGGCCAGCTCTCCACTCCGACACTGACGACGGTGCGGCAACCGATGGAATCGATGGGCCGGGTGGCCGCCCGCCTTCTCATCGCGGAGACCAGCACGCCACACGGATCCCCCCTCACGATCCGACTGGGAACCCGGCTGATGCGCCGCCACAGCTGCGGTTGCTGAACTGATCGACTCGTCTGCTTGCCCTTCGGCGGGCGAGGTGTCATACTCGACCGCAGCCAATCTAAGCGCATAAGTTGAATGGCAGCACACCAATGAGGTCCCGGTTCGAGGAGGAACACGTGAAGAAGACCACACAGCTAGCGGCGATCGCCGTCGGTTTGAGCGCGGTACTCGCCCTGGCGGGTTGCGGCCATACCACGGGAGGGTCCCCGACAGCGGCGGCGGCGGACACCATCAGCTCCGGCCCCGCCAAGGGCACGATCACGATGTGGGCGATGGGTGCGGAAGGCACCTCGCTGCCCGGCTTCGTGAAGACGTTCGAGAAGGCCAACCCCGGTGTGACCGTCAATGTCACGGCGATCCCGTGGGATGCGGCACACAACAAGTTCCAGACAGCGGTCGCCGGGGGCACCACACCGGACATCGCCATGATGGGGACCACCTGGATGGCAGACTTCGCGAACGCATTCAGCACCGTGCCGTCGAACTTCGGTGACAAGGGCTTCTTCGACGGCTCGGTGGCGACGACGAAGGTCGCCGGGCAGACCGTCGGCGTTCCCTGGTACGTGGACACCCGGGTGCTGTACTACCGCACCGACCTGGCCAAGAATGCCGGATGGGACAAGGCGCCCACCTCGTGGGATCAGCTGAAGCAGCTGGCCTCGGACATGCAGACCAAAGCCGGCGCCAAGTTCGGCATCCGGTTGCCGATCGGCAATGACGCCTTCCAGGGCACCCTCTGGATGCCGTGGTCGAACGGCGCCAGCCTGACCAGCGGTTCCAAATGGACGCTGGACACTCCCGAGATGGTCAAGGCCTACGAGTACTACCAGAGCTACTACAAGGCCGGCATCGCCGACCCGAACATCGAGTCCGCCACCCAGGAGGCTTCGTTCGTCGACGGCAGCACGCCGATGTTCATCGACGGTCCCTTCGAACTCGGTCAGCTCGCCCAGGTGGGAGGCGCCGGGTTCGACAGCAAGTACGCCACGGTGACCCTGCCGGCTCAGAAGTCGTCCACCTCGTTCACGGGCGGCTCGAACCTCGTCGTGTTCAAGAAGAGCGCCAACCAGGATGCGGCCTGGAAGCTCGCCCAATGGTTCACCAAGCCGACGGTGCAGGCGGACTGGTTCAAGCTCAGCGGCGATCTGCCGGCAGTGCAGTCGTCCTGGAAGGAGTCCGCGCTGGCCTCCAACGAAAAGCTGGCCGTGTTCGGTGAGCAGTTGAAGACCGCGAAGTCCACCCCGGCGACGACCACGTGGACTCAGGTGTCCGCCGCCGCCGACACCGCCCTGGAGACGATCCGCCGCGGTACCGTCACGGTTCCGGACGCGCTGAAGGATCTCCAGTCCAAAGCCGACAGCATCGGGATGGGCTGACCCTCGTGTCCGCCCCAACTGTGGCCGGGACGCGTGTGCGTCCCGGCTACGGCCGGCGCCCTTCGCCGGCCGTGGCCGCCCGCAATCGGCGCCGCGCGCTGATCGCCTGGGGGTTCTGCCTCCCCTTCGTGCTCGTGTTCGCCGTGTTCATGCTGCTGCCCATCCTGGGCTCGTTCGCGATGTCGTTCACCGACTTCAAAGCAACCGACGTCCAGGCGCCGTTCAATGTGGACTTCACCGGGCTGCACCAGTACGTCGCCCTCTTCTCCGACCCCCGGTTCCTGAAGTCCCTGGCGGTCACCGGGACGTTCGTCCTGGTGGGCATCCCGATCACGATGGTGCTGGCATTCGTGCTGGCGCTGGCGCTGAACTCCGGGCGCGGGCGCATCGTCGCGCTGTTCCGGGTCGGCTTCTACGCTCCGGTGGTGACCAGCATCGTCGCGGTCTCGATGGTGTGGCGGTACATCCTGCAACCCGATGGATTGCTGAACAACGCCCTCGCGGTCGTCGGCATCCACGGCCCGAACTGGCTGAACGACACGACCTGGGCGCTCCCATCGCTGATCCTCATGGCGGTGTGGCGCAACCTCGGCACCCTGATGGTGATCTTCCTCGCCGGGCTGCAAGCCCTCCCCGAAGAGGTGAACGAGGCCGCCCTGATGGATGGTGCGAGCCCCTGGCGGCGGACCTGGTCGATCACCCTGCCGCTCCTGCGTCCGACGTTGCTGCTCGGCGCCATCCTCATCTCCGTCGGCTACCTCCAGTTCTTCGAAGAAGCCTTCGTGATGACCAAGGGCGGCCCCCT
>Ga0308169_10004009_pt1 | contig 13965 bp, 13 predicted proteins | sample PhyBR1_2_FD_202139 | JGI IMG/M metagenome (GOLD analysis project Ga0308169, IMG submission 202139) | Phyllosphere microbial communities from UC Gill Tract Community Farm, Albany, California, United States - DLSLSB.R1 | ecosystem: Host-associated > Plants > Phyllosphere > Unclassified | place...
AAATGCTATATATGCGGAGCACCCACATCGGGAATCTTCAACAAGGCGGAGAAGATCCTGGCCAAGATGGAGGAGAAGAACAGGAGGAAGAGGGAGGCGCGGGGAGAGCAAGAAGAGAACGCAGATGCAGATGGAGGCATCCAGTTCGGCGGTGGGGACAGCGACGACGAGGCTGAGGAGGGGGCACCCCCTGAAGCTGGGGATGGTGAGGACGAAGAGTAAACCTTGCACGTAGTTTAGGCCGAGTGTGGCCGTGGCCATGTACAACTAGCCAGCATTATACCCCGTAGCCGCCACCTGCCCTTACCCAAGTACGTGCAAGTCACGTCAATGGAGATGCAACAGTTGCACACCGCGCTCCACCGATTCATGTGGCGGCATCGCCAGCAACGCTCTGTCTTTATTCAGACCACTCGCCTCCCGCTGGGAGTCCGCAAATCCCTGACTGCTCTTCTTCGCTCTCATCGAGACAAGTTGATACCTGCATGAAGTGCTAGCCTAGGTGTAGAGGGCCCCGTGCTATACGGTGCACGGGGCGGGATAGCAGGCGCGGGGTCGCGAGAGCGGGTGGCAAAGTGCCACACTGAGATAATACCGCAAGACGCCGGGGGACCTCGTTGACGCTCTGTATGGGGGGGTGATCACAGGTAGGACCGTCAACGACAAAGGCGTCGCCGCCGTTGTTGACAACAAAGCTCGACTAGCTACATCACTCCTTCCCTCTTGTCGAAAGCAGGCACCGATCGACCGTCTGAGCGAGGTACTTGCCCTCGCTTCTCTGTGTAAATTTCCAGTGGTGAGTGCATGTCTCCCGACCCCCCAGTGCCAGACCCGGGCGCCACACCCCGGGAATAGCGTTGAAAAATCGAGGTGCGAGTGGGTAGACGCCTCGTTGTCGTTGATGCGTAAAACACCGCCGAATCCCGCTCACTGCTCAGTCAGCGTCACCACTCGCATCCGCCTCATCGAGTGCTATCTCGGAGATATAGCACAAGATCAGATTAGATCTCGCTCGCCTCCACCGGCACCGCCGACCTCACCACCCGCCCGCAACCCCCCTCCGCCCCGCCATGGACGAGCACCAGTCCGACTCGGACGCTCTGGCATCCGCCCTCGGCGCCATCGGCGCCGCGCAGGATACATCCACCACCCACCATTTCCACCACCAGCTCCAGGCGCCCGATTTCACGCAGACGCACCATGTCGGCGTCGGGTCAAAGTCGCCCCTTGACCACGAACACGATCAGCACGTCCACGGCCTGCACGGCGACCCCCAGTCCCACGCCCACCAACATCAACATACCGGCCTCGAGCATGACCTGGGCCACAGCCTAGACCACCACCACCACCACAACCACGGGTCGCTGGATCACTCGACGCTAGACCACCACGATGACCATTCGCTGGTGGACGTGCACGCGCTGGACATGGTCGTTCACGGCGGAGACGGCGAGGACGAGATTGACTTGAACCCGCCGAACGAGGAGCTGGACCTGAACCTGGGACTGGGCGACCAGGACGATGATCTGCCTCAGAGGAGTAATCATTTTGGCAGGCCGCCCAGTATCAGGAAGGCTTGCGATCTGTGCCATGCCGCCAAGCAGGTGGGTGTTGCGTCTCTTCTTACATGCCTTCCCTGCGACATGCCCCGCTCTTCTCAGCATCTCCCTCTGTCGACCTTTCCGCCCCCCCCCCGCTGACCCCCAGAAATGTTCCGGTGACAGACCATCCTGCACGCGCTGCGCCGCGGGCGGCTGGGCATGCGTCTACGCCCCGCGTCAACGCCGTCGGACCGTACCGAAAGAGCACAAGCTGGCCATGTCGATGCAGATGTCCACGCCGCCAGACCACCAGCCCCGCTCGCCGACTCTATCCTTGCCTCCACCGCCGCATCACCACCACCAGCAGGCTATGAAGAAGCGCAAGCTCGGCTCGCGGGAGAGCCTGGGCGGGTTCGGCAGCGGCGAGATGGACATGAAAATGGCGATGGGGATGGCGGTGGATTTGGGCTTGACGGGCGAGGAGGAAGGCGAGGAGATGATGACCATGTCGGACGAGCAGATGGTGAGTTGTTGGCTTGGACTGTCGGGCTTGGATCTTGGCGCGCGGCCACGGCGCTGCTTAATTTGGGCGGTGCTGATTTGCAGCTCGAATCCATCGCCATCGACGGATACCTCGCCGACCTCCCACTCGCTACGTTCGTACACAACCTCCCCTATACAGCTGCGCCACCGCCGCCCGAGCCCCAGGTCAACTTTAACCCAGAGGACTTCACTTCTGGCGGCGACAATGTCTTCCCTGCTGGTGGAGTGATGGACCAACACACGACCTCTGCTCTGCGCGACGCCATCTTCTCGCTCAACGAGTCGAACGCTGCGCATGCGGGACACGGCGACGGAGCCGGCGAGGAAGGGCACGAGGGCGGAGAGGGCGAAGATGCAGAGGGGATGGACCCGCACTTGGCCCTGCTCGACCTGTCGCATGCCATGCCTGGCGAGGGCGAAACGGACAACCAAAACGAACACGTCAACATCAACTTCACCCCTTCCGCACCGACACAATGCGCACATATCCCGCTTGTGTTGCACATTCTCCACCTCCTTACATCGCAGACTCTCGAGCCCAAGGCGGGGACGAACACCCCGCTCACGCTCTCCGTCTTCGCCCCGCTCTCGCGCTCGCTGCGCCTCTTTCATGCCCTCGTACAGTGCCCATCCTGTTCGGGCTCGCCGCAACAGACCCTCCCGCAACTCGCCCTGCTCAGCCGGACAACCACCATCCTCACCTTCCCCTTCCCGCCCATATCGTCGTCATCCGTCGGCTCCAGTGCGCAGATCACCGTCCACGGCGCCCGGCTGAGCGGTACAGGCCTATCCGAGGCGATCGAGCAGCACATCGTCGGCGTCGTATGGGATTCATGGCGCGCAGCTATCCGGGAGATCTTCGCCAACCTGGAGCGCAAGGCGCAGGAGGTCATCTCGCAGAGCACGGCAGCGGCAAGCGCGGCGGCCAATGGAAATGGGGCGGGCGGACGGGGAGATGGAGAGAATGGAACGCCCACTACGGCTCCTACGGGGCCGGAGACCCAGCGGGCGGGGTTGATGTTCCAGGCGATGTCGCGGTTGGTTACGGCGATGGACGAGGTGGAGGACAACTAGGCGGGTGGAGTGGAGTCAGGGCCGGACGAGCCCGAAGCGAGGGCATGAGGGCGAGGATCAGCGAAGAGCTGAGGTGATCAAGCGGGGTTAACGCGGACTGGAGCTGCGGGTCGAAGGAGAAGTCTAATCAGTAAGGAAAATGGAAGACGGAAGCAGCCAAGTTTAAGCATTTCCTTTCTAGTGGAGTACGGCGTGCATTCGGGCACGCAATCGGTTTCGGCATCGGTTCCGCAAGCCATGTTGTTCTGTATATATGCAACCAAATGCTATTTCGAGTGGGAATGTGAGCCTGTATAATCGCTCTGAGGAAGAAGTTCCGGGGCCAAGAATGTCCCGTCGCAGCGATTCGCGCACGCCACGGCGACGGAAGCCCCACAGCTCGGCCGTCTGGCGACGTGTCGGAGGTTCGCCTGCGGCAAGTCTCTTGGAGAACAAGTGCATGGGACCGCGGCGGGGCGGCCTGCCTTGCGGCACCGGTGGCCAATCGGTGGCCAATCGGTGACATGGGGTGGAGGTTTCGTTTCAGGTTGGATTGGACCGTCGGTCGGTATTGCCCTTGGGCTGTTTGCAGAGGACCGCCGTGCCCGCACTCACCGACAGGCCGTCTCCCCGGCGACGGTATAAAGCACGGCACAGCGCAGCGCATCCCATTTGGAACGGTGGTCGTCGCAGCTCGCTACAATGGCGTCCTCATCACCGATCGACCTCGCGTCGCTCATCCGATCCACTCCCGACCCGGAGGCCCCCTCGACACCCACCGGCCTGCGCCTCAAAGCATGGTCCGTCTTCTCGAGCATCGCCTTCTTCGCCTGCCTGCCCTGGACGCTGCTGCGCACGGCGATGCGGCACAGACTCGGGCATTACCCCAAATGGCAGCGATTGGGCGTATCCCTCCGGGCCCAGGTCCTCAACCTGTACTTCTGGTCCAAGCTCGTGCTCCATATCCCGCCGCCGCACGCCGAGGAGTGGGTCGTTGCGAGGCCTGTGTCGGGCCACCTGGGCAAGGCGCGCAAGGGAGTTGGGGTCCAGCATGTGACGGTCGAGCCTGTGCGGCGCGAGCTGGTCAAGGGCCTGGCGGATGTGCGGGGGGTACAAGGGGTGCCGCGGCCGGGGTGGATGCTCTGGCCGGCGGGGGACGGGACGGATGTGCGGCGGTATGCGGGAGGTAGTGGGCTGGAGATGGCAAGGGACGGGGAGAAGGTCGTGCTCTACTTGCACTCTGGGTGAGTGGGGTCTTTCATGCGACATCTTCGCATGATCAACGCGCTCGGCATCGCATCGCTGACGCTCAGGGTGTATCTGTTCGGACACCCGCTCGAGACCGCCTTCGCCTGGAACAACTGCAAGAGCCTCAACGTGCGCGTGTTCGGTACGTTCCGAGTCTGACGAACGCCCTCGACCCTTCAACTTCAACACCCCCTCTGCCTGCCGCTCCGCCTGCGTCTCCGACTGACCGCCAGCATTCAACTACCGCAAGACGCTGGACGACGCGTCCGCGCACCCCGCGCCGCTCCTGGACGCCCTCGCCGCATACATGTACCTCACCACGGCGCTCCAGTTCCATCCGGGAAACATCACATTCATGGGCGACTCCGCCGGCGGGCACCTGTGCCTCCTGCTCACGCGGTACCTCCCCTTTGTGTCCCTCCCGCTTCCCGGTAGCCTGTGCCTCGCGTCCCCATGGGGCGACATGACCGTCTCCTCGACCGCGACCAACCCCGCCTTCCCCAGCCAGAGCACAAACGACGGGCAGGACTTTGTGTCGTACCTGGCGGACCTGTCCATCCCGTCCGGCATGAGGCACTACACTCTGGCCGCGCGGAGGTCGTGCTGGTTCTCGCCCGCGCTCGCCACGGCGCACGAATGGGGGTACCTCACGCGCACGCGCGTCTACATGATGTACGGCACGAAGGAGCTCCTGGCGGACGAGGTCCAGAGCATCGCGGCCGGGATGACAGAGGCCGGGGTGAACGTGACGCTGCGCGAGGTCAGTCCGCGTCACAAGCTGGCGGCTGTCCGTCGTGCGGTCCACGAGGGCGTCGTTGACAGCAGGACGTGGACGGCATGCACATCGGCCCGACGATCAAGTGGCCCGGGTCCAATGCTTGGCAGGTATGGATCGACGACGTCAAGGCAATCATGGACGGCAAGAGTGTGTCGTAGCCCGCGCGCACGTCGGCGGTGGAGCTCGAGGCAAAGCCGTAGAGCTGAACGAGGGATATCATGACGATCAACACATGACCATCTGTATATAGATCATGTAGAGACGTGAGCGATGATCATGACGAGCTGCAGATGACCCCGCCTGGGGACGGCGTTCAGCCCCGGGACTCACGGGCGGCGTGGTGCCGGGGGGTGGAACCATCGCCTGGGTGTTGATACGGCCACGCCTGAGTTACAATTCAAGACGCTCAAATGCGCTCCCACCGCGCCCAACACCAACGGCTGATTGCGCGAGCCTGAGCGGATCACCTCGCATATGGTGATCACATGGTAAAACAACTCAAAAGTATATACAACCCCTTCTCATATCTCTCACTGTCACTCGGGCTCGGCCCCTTGTCCTTCAACGCATGTAAACCGTATCGTGAAATGGTATATACAACCCTCCCCATTTGATCATATTGCGGCCCGATAAGCAAGAACGTCCGTCTCCATATACATACAATCTCCACTTCCATTCGCCACTCAGTCCGCAAGCTGCATGAGCCCCGCGATGGTGCCTACGCTGCCAAAGACCGCGCCGAGGGCGATAAGCCCAGCGGTCTTCATGTATCCGTTGCGCTCCGGACGAACGGCGACTTGCCCTTGGGTGATATCGCCCGGGTTGACCTTCTGCACCTTGTTCGCTGTGGGCGCATTCGCCATCTCAATATCCGTATCGGATACAGAAGCCACATCGACCGTTTCATCGTGCGATCGCTTGAGGGGCCGTTTGGTGGTCGGCGGCGTGACAGGATACGCGTCTGAGCCGCTGGACGAAGTCGACGCGGCGGGAGACGACCACGGCGCAGCGACCGGCCGCATGGCGGGCTCGACGATGCGCGACGCTGACGTGAGCTCCCCGCCGAGAACGCCAGATTCACAGCTTACCAGCTTCGCTTACAACCTCGTCGGTAACTTCCGCAGACACACCGACAACAGATCCTTCGGCTGACGCAGCAAGTTCCGGGATGACCAAGGGGCCCTTGGCTTCCGCATGCTCCGCGGTGCAGGGCCTCGCCGGAGCGACATCCTCGTCCTCGTCTTCACCTTCCTCATCGTCGTCCTCGCTGACCTGTTCGTCGTCGTCCTCGCTCAAGTCGCCTGCATCATCATTGTCGCTTCCATCCTCCTCATCGCTCAGCTCGCTTTCATCCTCGTCCTCCTCAGAAAGATCGTCCTCCTCAGAAGAATCCTCGTCCTCGGAAAGATCCTCGTGCTCCTCGCTGAGTGGGGAATCATCTTCACTCATCCCAGCAGCGCTCTCGCCATCTTCCTCGCTGATTTTCGACTCGACGTCGTCGTCTTCCGCGCTGAGCTCTTCGTCACTGCTAGCGGCGTCCTCGTCGTCGCGCACAGAACCATCGCTGTCCACAAGAGACTGTGTGTCCGCTCGGCCCTCGTCATCAACCGAAACGGGCGACATGGAGCGGGAGTGGTCAGCATCAGGCGATACAGGCGAATAGCGCGGAGAGACAGGAGAGTAGCGAGGGGACATCGGCGACATTGAAGGCGAAGTCCGCTCCGGCGGCGGCGAAAGGAAGCAGTACCCCGGTGATCCCGGCAAGTCGCATGGCGAGACGGGATCTGCGGGCGCATCGTTTGCGTTACGGTCCAGGTGTCGAGGAGACGGTGCTGCCTTGTGCTTGGGGAATGATGGCTTCTCTTTGCCCGCCAGAGTCTCAGACCGGTGAGCACCATCGGGAGGAGTTTCCTGCCCGAAGGAGGAGCTGTCGACTCGTCCCGAGGGAGGTCCACTCCTGCCATTAGCTTGCGCTAATATCATCTTCTTCCGTACTTACCCGAAGGCAACGGCTGCCAGTCGAGGAAGCACTGGAGTGGCAGACTTCTCCTGCTTGATCGCAATCACCTCTTTTGTCTTCGCAACGACAGACGAGCGGAAGATCTTCTCCATATCCATCTCTTCCTCTCGAGAACATTCGGTAATCTCCGAGAATAACTTGCGCAGTCTCGTCGCCTGCTTGTCGCTTGAGACCGGACGTGAAAGGCCGGATGCGTCGTCATCCTCGTGGTCCGAGTAAGAGTACCATGTGCCGTAGTCCGGGTCTCGTGGAGGTGGTGAGACAGCGTCGGATCGAGCAGCAGCTCGGCCAGCTCGACCGACTCGAGGCGTAGCGGCGACTTGAGCGACATGAGACTCGTCAACGCTCAATGGCGAGGACGGTCGGTCGAGAGCAGGTCGGTCTATGGCGAAGCCCGCTTGCTCCTCGTCAAGCGAAGCGACTTCGTCATCGGATTGGCTATAGGCGTAGTCCTCCTCGTCGTGAATAGCTTCCTGCTCATCCTCTTCGTCCACGTAGGATCCGCCGTCATCGGACCCTTCCTCCGAATCTGACGCCACCGCCTCCTCCTCCTCCTGTTTCCCGTGCTTCTTCTCAAGAAGCCTGGCCAACAACGACGATGCTTCGATCCGGTCCTGTGCCGCATTGAATTCTTTTTCGTCGTCTCGAACATCCTCGGCCGGCGCTTCGAACCCGCGCACTTTGCTGGACAGGAGGAGGCCTCGGGCAGGCCCGTCCAGATCTGGGACAGACGCGGCGAGTCGACGGTATTGTGGCGGGGGCGGAGAGGGAGATTCGGTGTGCGACCAGCTCGCCCCGGCAGGCCTGATGTCAAAGGGGGCGACTCGAGTGCCAGTTTTAAGGACGAGCTTGGGCAAGTGATCGTCTCCAAACTTGAGCGTGACACTGCCCGCCGCACAGAGCTGGTCTTTCACGACTGAAATCGCGCTATTAGGCTCCTCAACGTTGCGCTCCGGCGCCTCGTTGACGTCGTCTTCGTGGTAGTCAACCTCTGCCATGCCGGACCAGTTCTCTTCGTGGTCGTCTTCTTCCAGGTGGTCGGCATCGTCGAGGAACCCGTCATCCGAGCCGGGTCCGTTACGATCCTCATCATTGACATCAGTTTCGTCGTTGTGATCGTCGACCTGGTTGTTATCGCCGTCTTCGACCACGTCTTCATCCTCGTTCAAGTCCATCGACTCGCTGAAGTCCATCGAGTCGTTGAGGTGCAGATCTTCCTGATGGTCGTCGAGGTCCAAATGATCGTCGCCCCCTTCAAAAAGTTCGTTGACCATGCCGTCAAGCTCAGCCAGGCCAGTCATACCGAGATCCGCCTCTTCCTCCGCTTGCGCCTGCGCTCCCTCCTCCTGGAGCCGTTCCGGCTCGCTATCGTACGCATTCAGCTCAATCGTCGAGCGCCGCATCGAAAGGGGCGCCGGGAGTCCGCTACCGTCCGCAAAGGAAGTCTCGGCGACATCGTCGGTCGAAGGCATAGGCGGCCACGCCGGTATGAAGGATGACTGATCGGGCCTGCTGTGGTAGTCGGGCACAGGGAGGTCGACAGGTGATGCTGGATCATCACGTGTACGGGGCTCGGCCAGAGGACTGTCGAGTGCGCCGCCGTAAGATCCGCCGCGCAGATAGGCGAATGGGCCATCAAATGAATAATCTCGAGTTGCGCGTTCGGGTCGCTCCGCGCCGATAAACGAAAGGTCCTTCTCCGCGAGAGGTCGGACCGCCTGTGGCGCCGGAAGACTCTCGTGGTCCCTTCGTGGGGTGGCAGGCGACAGACGATTTTGCAGGCTGGGAAGCGAGTACGAGGTCGACACGGCGCTATCGTCGGTTTGCTCGCGGACGTGCGACCGGTCTCCACGGGGAAGGTCCTCTTCGTCCCCGCTAATGTACAAAAGCGACTCGGGAAGACCGTATCGGCCTGAGCTCGAGTCAACAGGCGAGAGGGACATCGCGGACGAGTCACGATCTTCTCGGCGGGTGACGTCGGCCTCCTCAGGCGACGACGGCACCGAGATGACCTCGACAACGGCGGTAGTGGCTTTGGCCGTGAAGTCAAGGACGTCATGGGGCTTGGGCTTGATCTCGAGGGCCTCGAGAGCCACGGCTCGGAGGATCGCATCAGCATGTCTGTCGGAGGCGAAGCCGTAAGCGACATCGGTCCTTCCCGTGTGGAGGATATCTCGAGTGCCAGCGGCGCTGAGGCCGGCGGCGGGATACGCGAACTCAACGACCAGGCGGATGGGGTCATGGGCGCGGTCGGAGGCGAGCACCGTCTTTCCGAGGATGAGGGTATCTCCCTCGAGGAGTTGAGTCGGGGTCATAGGTGCGAGGGTGAATGTCCTCTCGGCTTTATCGAGAGGCGTGATCGTTGTACCGTGCAGGGACGATAGGTCGGCGATGTAGACGTGCCCGGAGCGGGTCACCAGCAGTTGCGCGTGCGTGCGCGAGACTATGGGCGACGCGAACCCCTGAGGGTGAGTCGAGTTCCATGATGGTGGGAAAAGTCTAGTTTGAGGGATGGTAGATTGTCCGCGGAGGTTGGTGTATGAGTAAGGATGACGCGAGACCACTCACCCTCGTATCCGGTCCCTCAGGTTGGCTGCTGCTCTGTCGGCCAAGCAGGATGCCGCCTCCCACGATCCCATTGCTCTTCTGCCTTCCGGAGCCAGACGACGAAGCGGCGGCGTCGACGGTATGGTAAGGCCGACTGAAGAGCTGTTCGAGGGTGAACTGCTTATCGGCCATGGCCGAGGGGCTCTTCTCCCGCCTCAGGCGGATGTACCACTCTGGCGGTTTAGCACAGTCCATATTTGCTGGCCGAGCCTGAGGAAGGGAAGGGAGACATGTGGATGAGGGGGCAGCGCCGAGCGAGCTCGGATCGCCTCTCGTCGCTGGAAGGGGGGACCTCGTCCTTGTTCTTCCTTTATCGCATGCCCCCAGCAGCGAGCCGCGCAGTTCCCACCCGACTTGTCCAACGCCGCTTTGCCCTCCGAGCATCCAGCGCAGATCCTTCTCGACCAGAGCAGTCTGTAGCTCTGTCTAACTTGCGGAAGAGGTTTCAAATGCGGAGTAGAGCTCACCCTCGGTTGCCCCCATCCTGACGGGGTGGCAAAGGCCTGAGCGGGCGGCGCGCTGATAGATGGTGAGGTGTTCGTGTGGGTCCCGCTACCCCAGGTCACGCGAGCAGAATGGACTTGTCTCGGCACGACCGACTCTATGTACTGCAGAGGCGGGTCAGGTCACTAGGTCTACACGACGCGGAGGCGAAGGAGCAGGTGAGGTGAATGAGCGAGCGCTGAGGTGGTCGTGATCACCTGGCCGGCTGATGGGAACCGGCCGGGTCAGCTCGGGTGCGTCGCGTGGCACGAGTATATTCGGTCCACCCCGTACGTGTGTCGGCTCTAGCCGACGGTGGCACTATCTGCCTCCTCGGTGGACCCAACTTCTCCTCGGTATGCATGCATGAAAGGCTTCAAGCAGAGGTCCGGTTGATATGTGTATGAGCAAGAAGAAGACGAAGCGGACCTTACGGATGATAGTCATACCCGAGAGTGGTTCGGCATTCAGGTATATACCATTGCCCGTACGTCGAGTTCCCTTAACGCGCACCCTGAACGTGACCAGATCTCCGTCCTGTGAGCTCGCTTGTGCGCTTCCGTCCAGCCACGCTCCACGTCGCCGGTCTTTCGGCGTGGCTCGGTTATGTGCGGTACGTAAGACCGTTGGAAGTCTGGCGCGTGCCGGGCCAGCACAGAATACTCAAAAGACGCCGTTCGGATTCGTGATGACTGACCGACCTGTGCCCTTTCGAGAAGAATTCGCGCTGGAATGGCCCTGACAATCGCCCCATGGAGCGGACGCGCTAGCATGCTTGGCTCGTTCATGACGCTGCGTGTCAGACAAGCTTGTCAGATCTATCTCCCGGTGTTTCGATGCGTGAGTGGGCCTGGACCGTCACCCTCTCAATGAGGTAGGTCGACGGGTTCATGACGAGACCCAGCACCAGCCTGCCCAGCTTCGGTGTATGGTACCAGGATGCTTCCGGACTGACTGCGCCCCTGTCGCCTCCCGTGCGCGGTACCTTCCCGCAGGCCATGGCGTTCGGATCGCGTGCGTTTCTGCGGGCCACGAAGCCGGACGGACGGGTGGGCAATCGACCATTCGGGCAGTCACCAGCACATTCAGTTGTTTATCCGTATCCCGTAATTAGCGGCATCTCCCAAACCGGCCGACGAGGGGGAATAATGGGGAGTCGTAATTGAATTACAGTTTGCTCGGCGGGCGACGGGGCGACCGGACGCTAAGGCTGGAGCTGCGCGCTGCATGCGTCAACAACCCGGGGCGTTTGTCATTCACGTGTGGCTTCGCTTGCATCATCCTGGCCCGCACCGTCGCATCAACTTCTGTAATTTTCGGGCGCAGTCGCATCGTGATCCCAGCAGTGCACGTCGAGGGGCTGCGTCAAGGCTCACTCACTTGGGGCTGGACGACTGACACGGAGACGGTTGACGACGGACGGACAGTCAGACCTTCGGGCCGAGAGACAGGATCCGAACCTAGGGCGCGGCGTTGACATCTCGACTGGCACGATTGAAACGCGGTGCCTTTTTCCAACTCCAGTTCACATCAACCGTCCATCCTCGGTCGTCGATAACGAGCATCCCGTTCCTCGCCCCACGGCGGCACATCATCCCCCTCGGCCTCATCCATCCTGGTCGACACCGTCTCGGGCAGTGAGACTTCCAGACCCCCGCGCCGAGCGCCCAACAGCGACGTCATAGCCCGTCCGTCCACGCCGAGCCAGACCACTATCGGTCACCACGCGACCACCGCTCATCATCTCCCTGGCGTCTCTCGTCAACATTCCGCTCACCCTCCCTACTGGTCAACCACGCGACACGGCGAAAGATGGACATCGATCCTCCAGCGCCGGCCGCTTCCAGCGCGGCGACCGGTAGCGGGCAGTCACTCCCAACGCCCGCTTCGACCGCTTCGTCCTCTTCCTCCACTACAACAACGACAACGAGCAATATCAAGAAAAAGTTCAAGCTCGACCCCATGTCCTTGTTGCTCCCACATGAGCGTAAGCTGTACGCGCAGGCCAAGGCGGCCGGCAATGGAAGTTTGAGCGCGAGTGCGAGTGGGAGCGCTAGTCCAGCAGGCCGCCCGACTCCGGGCCCGCTACAGGGTATGTCCCGTCGACAGATCTACCCCTTCACCTCCTTTGGATGCCTGGCTGGTCTGATACGGACGGACTGCGACTCATGCTTGACATAACCTCCGCTCACTGCAGGCTACGCGCACCCAGCTCAACATCACGCCCCCGCCCCCATGCCGCTCTCCCCGCCCGCCTCGCTTGTATCCACCCCACCACCCACCTGGGACACCGCCTCCCAGTTCCCCACTGTCGACTCCACCCTCAACTCACTCACATCCACCCTACCCCTTCGCCATCCCTCGGGCAGTAGCAACACAACATACGCGCACCAGCCCGCCGGCGGAAAGGCCAAGCTGGAAGACTGGGAAGTCGTCGAGACGCTCGGTACAGGCACATTCGGGCGTGTACTCCTCGTCCGTCAACGTCCAAATTACCGCCCCGTGGCATACCATCCGATCTTCCCGCACCTGTACCAGTCGTCCGACCCGCTCAGCCCCCCTCCCGCCGCGACGCAGCGCGCGGACGGGCAGCTTCCGCATTTCGCCATGAAAGTCCTGCGCAAATCGGAGATTGTCCGCCTGAAGCAGGTGGAGCACATCAACTCGGAGCGCGATATCCTCGACCGCGTGCGGCATCCGTTTGTCGTCGAGCTGTACGCGACGTACCAGGACACGCTAAACGTGTACATGCTGCTATCGTACATCCCGGGCGGAGAGTTGTTCTCGCATCTCCGCCGCGCCGGGCGGTTCTCCGCAGACGTGACGCGCTTCTATCTCGCGTCCATCGTCCTCGCGATAGAATACCTCCACGCCAAGGACATCATCTACCGCGACCTCAAGCCCGAGAACCTCCTGCTCGACCGAGTGGGGTACCTCCGCATTGCCGACTTTGGGTTCGCCAAGGTTGTAGAGGACCGGACGTTCACGTTGTGCGGCACGCCAGAGTACCTCGCCCCCGAGATTGTGCTCTCGCAGGGGCACGGCAAAGCCGTCGACTGGTGGGCGCTGGGCATCCTGGCGTTCGAAATGCTCGCGGGATATCCGCCATTCTTCGACGATCACCCGCTGGGGATATACGAGAAGATCCTGCGCAACGAGGTGGCTTTCCCCGCGCACATCGACCCGTATGCGAAGGACCTGATACGCGGGCTGCTGACGGCGGACCGGAGTAAACGGCTGGGCAACCTGCGGGGAGGGGCCAAGGACGTCATGACCCATGCGTGGTTTGCGGGCGTGGATTGGGGCAGCCTGGAGCGGAAAGAGATTGGCGCGCCGATCGTGCCCCGTGTGGCTAGCATGGGTGAGTGATCGAATTGGCTGTTTGATGTGCGAGCAGGGCTGACTGTAGGCGACTCGCAGAATTTCCAACGGTATCCACCGCCCCGGCCACAAGAGCTGCCAGGGATATTCGGTGCGGTGTACGATCCCGCGCAAGATCAGTACGGCCCGCTGTTCAGCGATTTCTCGTTCCCCAAGCAATGAACGTTCGCACAGGAAAACGGGATGGCGGAGTAGTCTCGTATCTGAGATAGAACGCGTAGTAATCGGGTTCTTGTCGCTTGTCATGGACGATTAGCAACCGGCTGGTCTCGGGGCGGGCATTCATGTCGGACAAGCGTCTCTCGCTCGTC
>Ga0308169_10004012_pt1 | contig 13958 bp, 5 predicted proteins | sample PhyBR1_2_FD_202139 | JGI IMG/M metagenome (GOLD analysis project Ga0308169, IMG submission 202139) | Phyllosphere microbial communities from UC Gill Tract Community Farm, Albany, California, United States - DLSLSB.R1 | ecosystem: Host-associated > Plants > Phyllosphere > Unclassified | place...
ATCCGCAGAAGAAGGTGTGGCTGGCGGTCGACGAATGGGGCACATGGTATGCGCCCGATCCGGGGACCAATCCGGGGTTCCTGCGCCAGCAGAACACGCTGCGCGACGCGATGGTGACCGCGGTCAACCTCAACATCTTCGCCAAGCATGCCGATCGCGTGAAGATGACCGCGATCGCGCAAATGGTGAACGTGCTGCAGGCGATGATCCTGACCGACGGCGCCAAGATGGTGCTGACGCCGACCTATCACGTGTTCGCGATGTACAAGCCGTACATGGACGGCACCGTGCTGCCGATCGACATCACGTCGCCCTGGTACAACAAGAACGCGTGGACGATGCCCGCGGTCAGCGCGTCGGCGGTGCGCGGCAAGGACGGCATCGTGCGGATCGCGCTGGCGAACCTAGATCCGAACAAGGCCACCAGCGTGTCGGCGACGCTGCCCGGCGTGACCGCGCAAGGCGTTACCGGGCAGGTGCTGACCGCGTCGACGATGACCGCGCATAACAGCTTCGCGGCGCCCAATGTCGTCGCGCCGACGGCGTTCGACGGCGCGCGGTTGAGCGGCGGAACGCTCGCGGTGACGCTGCCGCCGATGTCGGTGGTGATGCTCGAACTGAAATGACCGGACAGCGCCCGCCGGACTAGCCGGCGGGCGCTTGGCGACGCCTATGGGCGTGCCGGCTTGAGAAGGTCGTGCATCGCCATCCAGCGTGTGAATTCGTCGAACCACCCGGTGCTCGTGGTCGGTTTGGGGTACATGCCGAAGCCGTGGCCGCCCTGTTCGAACAGGTGGAACTCGACCGGGCGCTTCGCCGCGCGCCAGCTTTCGATCAGCCCGAACCCGCCGGTGCCGAAGAACGGATCGTCGGCAGCGAGCGCCACGAACATCGGCGGTGCATCGGCGGGGACCGTCATCGCCGCCAGCGGCCCATAGATGTTGCCGATGAACGCGGGCTTGGCATCGCCGCCCGCGACCGTGGTCGCCATCGTCAGCATCGCACCGGCGGAAAACCCGACCATGCCGATCCGCGCGGGGTCGATATGCCATTCGCCCGACCGGCGACGCACAAGCGCGAAGGCCGCGCGCGCATCGGCGATCTGCGGCGCGAGGCCGGCGATCATCGCATCGGGGCTAAGCCGCGGCGCACGGGCGCCGGGGGCGAACATCTCGGCCATCGACCGCTCGAACGCGGGCATCGCGACGGGGGTCGGGTTCAGCCGATATTTCAGGACGAACGCCGCCACGCCCTTGGCGGCAAGCGCGCGCGCGACGTCCCATCCTTCGTTCTGCATCGACAGCGTCCGGAACCCGCCGCCCGGCGCGACGATCACCGCGGTACCCGTCGCGGTCGCGGCGTCGGGCAGGAACGGCGTCAGCGTGGCGAGCGTGACGTTGCGCGTGAACACGCTGCCATATTGACTGTGCCACGCTTCGGGCGCGGTCGCGCCGGGCAGTTTTCCGGTGTCGAGCGCGATCGCATCGGGCTGGGCGGGCGCCGCGATCGGCACCATCTTGTCGTTTTGCGCGGAGACTGGCGCCGCCAGCAGCAGCGCGGCGGCAATCCCGATCCAGCCCGGGCGGGCGCGCGCACCCCGACCGGTCGCGGTGACTCTCGGCGCACGAATCATGCTCGCTCTCCCCCTGTGTTTTATTGTTGATGCGGACAATAAAGAGAGCGCTACCATTGTCCAATACTAAGCGTATCCGGGTCCAAACTCTTCCAGAATGAATGCGATTTTGGGATCCTGCTCTACGAAACCTCCACCAGAATGAAGAAGCGTGAAGAAATGGATGCATCTGCGCGTGGATGGTCCCAATCCGCATGCAATGAGGCCTTACTGACCTAGGTGTGGAAGGCGGGGGGCATGTATTACCGTCAAGTATCGGACGAGGTTCGTGCTGTTCCCGTCGGCGGGGATAGTATCGCTATCGTCGGTATGGCGTGCCGCTATCCTGGCGGCTGTCACGATCCGGAAAGCTTGTGGCAGCTTCTCGAACGGGGTGGTTCGGCGGTACGGCCGGTGCCGGCTGGGCGCTGGCCAGAGACGCCCATCGCGACGAAGGACGCTGTGGGCCGGTTCGGCGGCTTCCTCGATGCGTCGTTTCCCGAACATTTCGATGCTGCGTTTTTCGATATGTCCCCGGCCGAAGCACGCGCGCTCGATCCGCAACAGCGGCTGCTGCTCGAGGTCGGCTGGCGCGCGCTCGAAGCCGCGGGGATCGTCGCGGATCCAGAGGCCGGACGCGACATCGGCGTGTTCGTCGCGATCGGCACGGCCGATCATCAGGGGCGCGGGCTGTGGCATCCCGGCGCTGGTGCCGATTCCTTTACCGCGACCGGGGCGTCGTTCGCGGCAGCGGCAGGGCGGCTGTCCTACAGCTTCGGTCTGACCGGGCCGAGCCTCGCGGTCGATACCGCCTGCTCCTCCTCGCTCGTCGCGCTGCATCTCGCGCGCCAGGCGATCCGCAATGGAGAGTGCGAGGCGGCGCTGGTGCTTGGCGTCAATGCCTTGCTCAGGCCCAATCTGTTCGCGTGTCTCGAAGCGATGAACCTGCTCGCGCCCGACGGCGTCTGCCGCGCATTCGATGCGGCCGCCAGCGGCTATGTCCGCGCGGAGGGGGCGGGTGCGCTCGTGCTCAAGCCGCTCGACGCGGCGCGACGCGATGCGAACGCCGTGCTGGCGCTCTACCGCGGATCCGCGATCAACCAGGATGGCCGCACGGCAACGCTGACCGCGCCGAGCAGTGCTGCCCAAAGCCGGGTCATCGCCCGCGCGCTCAGGGATGCCGGGCTCGATGCCGACGATATCGACTATGTCGAGGCGCATGGAACCGGAACGCCGTTGGGCGACGCGATCGAACTCAAGGCGCTGACCGAAAGCTATGCGAAGACCCGCGATCCGGCGACGCCGCTGCTGATCGGATCGGTCAAGACGAATATCGGCCATCTCGAAGCGGGGGCGGGGCTGGCCGGCGTGATCAAGAGCGTATTGGCGCTGGAGAAGGGCGTGGTCCCCGGTCACCCGCATCTCGATGCCCCCACGCCGCATGTCGACTGGGCGACGGTCGCGATGCGCGTGCCGTCGGCGACGATGGATTGGCCCGCGCGCGATCGACCGCGCCGCGCGGGCGTCAGTTCGTTCGGCTTCAGTGGGACGAACGCGCACATCATCCTCGAACAGGCGCCGCCCGCACCAAGCCGGGATGCCGCGGGGATGGCGGGGGTGGTGATCCTGCCGCTGTCGGCGCGAACACCCGCCGCGCTCTCGGTGATGGCGATCACGCTCGCAGACTGGCTGGAGGCGGCGCCGCGCACGTTGGTCGACGCGGCGTTCACCTTGGGGGTGGGGCGCACTGGCTTTCCCCATCGGTGGGCGGTGATTGGCGATGATGTGGCGGCGATCGTACGAACGCTGCGTGAGGGGGCTACGCAATCGCGTGTCCAATCGGGGGAGGATCGCGCGCCGCTGGAGGGGCGGTTGCGCGCGCTCACGCTGGCCTGGGAGGCCGGGGATGCGGTCGACTGGCGACGGTTGTACCAACCGCTGGGCGCGCGGTTCGTCGCGATGCCGGGCCATCCGCTGGATCCGCAGCGTCACTGGATCGACCTAGCGGGCGAGACCGCGCGCGCGCCCACGGTGGAGCGCCAGCCCGGGGATGGACCCGCCGGGTTGCCCGATCGCATCGACGACTGGCGGGCGCTGGTACGCGATCATGCGCGCACGGTGCTTGGCGGTTCCCCCGCGCTGGACGAGGATGTGCCGTTGCAGGAGCAGGGCTTTACCTCGTTGCTGGGGGTCGAACTGCGCCGCCAGCTCGAGCGCGCGACGGGGCGGACGCTGCCGGTCGGGTTGCTCTACGACTATCCGACGCTCGCCCGCATCGCGGGGTTGCTTGCGGGCGAGGCACGCCCCGCCGCCACGCGCCGCGCCTTCGTCGCGCCGCCGGCCGAGCCCGATCGCGATTTCGAGTTTCTGGACGCGCTTTCCGCCGATGACCTGGCGGCCCTCATCGATCGTGAAGTGGACAGGCTATGACGGACATGACCGCCCAAGACACCAACGTCGACACGCTCAAGAAGACGTTCATCGCGCTCAAGCGTGCGCAGGCACGTGTCGCCAGCCTGGAGGCCAGACACGCAGAGCCGATCGCGATTGTCGGGATTGCGTGCAGGTTGCCGGGGGGCGCCAACGATCCCGATGCCCTGTGGTCGCTCCTGTGTCGCGGCGAAGACACCGCGGGCCCGATCCCCGCCGATCGCTGGGATGAATCGCAATTCTACAGCGCGGCGGCGGACACGCCGGGGCGGACGCATGCCGCTCAGGCCAATTTCCTCGACATCGCGGTCGATGCCTTCGACGCGCCGTTCTTCGGGGTTTCGGCCAAGGAAGCGTTGAGTATGGACCCGCAGCAGCGCCTGCTGCTCGAACTGGGGTGGGAGGTGCTCGAAGATGCGGGGTTCGACCCGGCCAGCCTGCGGGGCAGCGCGACCGGGGTGTTCGTCGGGATCTCGAGCGACGATTATGCGCAGGCGCATCGTCATTCGGGGCGGCTCGAACTGATCGACGGCTATTCGTTGACGGGGACCTGCATGGCGCCGGCGGCTGGCCGTATCTCGTACACGTTCGGGTTCGAGGGGCCGAGCCTGGCGGTCGACACCGCCTGCAGTTCCTCGCTCGTCGCGGTCCACCTCGCATGCCAGAGCCTGCGCGAAGGCGAAAGCGACGTCGCGTTGGCGGCGGGGATCAACCTGATGCTGTCGCCGGTCTTCCACATCGCGTCGTCGAAGCTGGGCACGATCTCGCCCGACGGCTTGTGCAAGACCTTCGATGAGTCGGCGGACGGCTATGGTCGCGGCGAAGGCGGGGGCATGGTGGTCCTCAAGCGGCTCGCCAATGCGCAGGCCGATGGCGATCGCATCCTGGCGGTGATCCGCGGGTCCGCCGTGAACCAGGACGGCAAGAGCAACGGGCTGACGGCACCCAATGGCCTGGCGCAGGAGCGCGTCATTCGCGAAGCGCTCGATCGCGCCGGACTGATGCCCGCCGATATCGACTATATCGAGGTGCACGGCACCGGGACGTCGCTGGGCGACCCGATCGAGGTCGAGGCGATCGGCCGGGTGATGCTCGACCGTCCCGTCGATCGCCCGGTGGTGCTGGGGACGGTCAAATCGAATATCGGGCATCTGGAGGCGGCCGCCGGAATCGCGGGGCTGATCCGCGCGGTGCAATGTCTTCGCCACGAGGAAATTCCTGCGCACCTCCATCTCGACCAGCCGAGCCAGCACATCCCCTGGGGGCGTTATCCCTTCAAGGTCGTTACCGAGCGGACCGCCTGGTCGCGCGGTGATCGGCCGCGGCGCGCGGGGGTCAGTTCGTTCGGGTTCAGCGGCACCAACGCGCATGTGATCCTGGAAGAGGCGCCTTTGCTTGAGGACAAGGCCGGCGCCTTTCCCGAGATGGGTGAGGGCGAGGCGCTGATCCTGCCGCTGTCGGCGCGCACCGAGGAAGGCCTGGTGGCGCTTGCCACGCGCTGGCGGGAATGGCTGTCGGCACCGACGGCGCCCATCCCGGCGGGTGTGGCCACCGCAGCTGCGGGGCGGCACCATATGGCGCAGCGGGTGGCCATTGTCGGGCGCGATGCCGAGGAGTTAATCGCCGGGCTTACCGCGTTCGTGGAGGGCAAGCCGGACCGCGCGGTCGCTACCGGGAGCGGTGGGACGCGGCCGCGGATTGCCGGGCTCTTCACGGGGCAGGGATCGCAATATGCGGGCATGGGACGTGGCCTCTATGCCGGCGAACCGGTGTTTCGGGCAACGATCGACGCTTGCGACGCGGCGGTGGGGGATCGCCTCGGACGGCGGCTGGTCGATCTGCTCTATGGCGATGACGCGAGCGATGCCGAGCTTCAGCAGACGGGGTTTGCGCAGCCGGCGCTCTTCGCGGTCGAGCTGGCGCTGTATCGGCTGTTGGAATCCTGGGGCGTCGTGCCGCAGGTCGTGTGCGGTCACAGCATCGGCGAATTCGCCGCGGCGCACGTCGCCGGCATCCTGTCGTTCGACGCCGCGATCGAGATGGTATGCGCGCGGGGCCGGCTGATGCAGGCACTTCCCGACGGCGGCGCGATGGCGGCGGTCTTCGCCAGCGAGGAGAAGATCACGCAGTTCCTCACGTCCAGCACGGATATTTCGCTGGCCGCGGTCAATACGCCAGACGATGTCGTCGTTTCCGGCCCGGCCGAGGCGGTGCGCGTGCTGCTCGCGGAGTTGGAGCAGCGCGGCATCCGGGCGCAGCCGTTGCGCGTGTCGCATGCGTTCCATTCGACGCTGATGCAGCCGATGGTCGCGGACTTTGCAGGCGTCGCCGCGCGCCCGTTCGGGAGCGCGAGCATGCCGATCGTCTCGACCGTCACGGGCCGCCGCGCAGGCCCCGACGAGATGGCATGCGCCGACTATTGGACAGGGCAGATTGGTGCAACGGTGCGCTTTGCCGCCGCCGCCGCCGCGCTGGCCGAAGACGGCGTGTCGCAGTTTCTCGAATATGGCCCCGCGCCCGTGCTGGCCGGGCTCGCGCAGCAATCGATCGATCCGGAAGGGCGCCAGTTCCTGGGTACGCTCGTGCGGGGGGCGGACGATGACCGCCGCTCGACGTTACAGAGCCTCGCGCGGCTTTACGCCAGCGGCGTCGATATCGACTGGAAAGCGGTCTATCACCGCCATCGCGCGCGAGTGGCGGTGCCGACCTATCCCTTCCAGCGGAAGCGCTATTATCGGGCTCCGATCGTCGATGCCGGACGCCACGCGCCGATCGTGAGCGCGGGTCATGCGCATCCGTATCTCGGGCAGCGCATCCATTCGCGCTTGTTGCCGAGCGGGGCTGCGCTTTATCAGGCGCTGTTCACCGCGGAGGCGCCGTTGTTTTTGGTGGAGCACCAGATCTTCGGTGTGATCATCTCGCCTGCCGCCGCGCATCTGTCGATGGCGTTTGCCGCGGCGGGGCATGGTCGCGGGCTGGAGGATGTGTCGTTTACCGCGCCCCTCGTCATCGAGGCAGCCGCGCCGCGACTGGTCCAGCTTGGCATGACGGGGGACCCCGCGCCGGTGTACACCGTGGCCAGCCAGGCGGTCGACGCACCGGGAGAGGTGTGGACCGTCCACTCGGAAGGCTGCATGACGGCGATGCCGGGCAGGCTCGATCGGGTCGACCTGGACGCGATCCGCCGCCGTTGCACCGTGCCGATGGCACCCGCGGAGTTTTACGCGCTGATCGAGACGCTCGGCTACAAGACCGGTGAGAACTTCCAGTGCATCCGCGAGATCGCCAAGGGGGATGGCGAGGCGCTGTGCCGGATCGCCGCACCACAGCCGATCGATGGCGAGGCGATCCATCCGGGACTGATCGATTCGATGCTGCAGACCGTCCTGCCGGCATGCGAGCGATCCGCCGGCCATCTGCTCGACGGCGATAGCGTGCTGATCCCGCTGCACATGGCCCGGGTCGCCCTGTACGGCAGCCTGGACCAGCCGCTCTTCTACCACAGCCGGGTCGAGGTGGGCGGCGAAGTGGTCAAGGCCGAGATCCTGGCGTGCACCGCGCAAGGTGAGGCGGTGCTGGCGATCGAGGGGTTCCTGCTCAAGCGGACCGATCGCGCGACGCTGTACCAGGAGATGCGCGACGACGACCGCGAGCGTGTCCAGCGGATCGCGTGGCAGCCGATCACCATCACCGCCGACGCCGAGCTGCAGGGGAGCGGCTGGATCGTCCTGTCCGGGGGCGACGCCGGCAATGCATGGGGTGGCGCATTGGCGGCGCATATCGTCGCATCGGGCGGCGAATGCCTCGTCCTGGAACCGGGTGCCGATCTTGCGCGTGCCGTCGAGGCATGGCTCGCGCGGCGGGCGCGGGCGCGGGCGCGGGCGCTGGCGCGGGCGCTGGCGCGGGTGACGGTGCTGTTTGCCGCGGAGGAGTCGGGTGGCGATCCCGTGGCGGAGACGCGCGCGACGCTCGCCGCAGTGCTGCCCGTGGTGCAGGCGCTCAACCGTGGCGCGATACCGGTGGAGGCACGGTTGTGGCTGCTGAGCCGGCAAGCGCAGGCGGTGGTTCCGGAGGATGGGGGTGCGACCCGGCCGACGCTGCCGGGTGCCGCGCTTTGGGGTTTCGGACGCGCGATCGCGTCGGAAATGCCCGAATTGTGGGGCGGGCTGATCGACGTCGACCCGCGGGCGAACGCCGCCGGCATCGCTGCGTTGGCGGCGCTGGTCGCGCATCCCGGCGGGGAAGACCAGCTTGCGATCCGCCGCGGCGGGCAGGTCTTTGCCGCGCGGCTGGTGCCGTCCACGGATCGTCGGCAAGAGGCGCTGCCGGAGCTTGCCGAGGGGCAGAAATACAGGCTCGATCGGGGGCCGCTCCGGACGCTCGACGATCTGCGGTTTGCGCGGCTTGCGCGCGCGGCGCCCGGCAATGACGAGGTCGAGATCGAGGTTCTCGCCGCCGGCCTCAACTTTCGCGACGTGCTGAACGCGCTGGGGCAATATCCCGGAGAAGCGGGGCTGCTCGGATTCGAGGCGGTCGGCAGGATCGTCGCGCTGGGGAGTGCGGCGGGCGGACTGGCACTGGGCGATACCGTGATCGCGCTGGCGGCGCCGGGCTGTATCGGTAGTCATGTCACGGTCAACCGCGCGCTGGTCGTCAGGAAACCCGCGGACATGTCGGCCGTGACCGCGGTGGCGCTGCCCGCCGCGTTGCTGACCGCCTATTATGCGCTGCATCATCTGGGGGGCATGCAGCGCGGTGATCGCGTGCTGATCCACGCGGCGGCGGGTGGCGTCGGGATGGCGGCGGTGCAGCTCGCGCTGGCGGCCGGGGCCGAGGTGTTCGCGACGGTCGGCTCGCCCGAGAAACGCGCGGTGCTCGAAGCGATGGGCGTCACGCATATCTTGAGTTCGCGCACCCTCGATTTTGCCGAGCAGATCCGGCGCGCCACCGACGGCCGCGGGGTGACGATGGTGCTCAATTCGCTGAGCGGAAGCTTCATAGCCGCCAGCTTCGACGTGCTCGCGCCCGGCGGGCGTTTCCTCGAAATGGGGAAGATCGGCATTTGGGACGAGGCGCAGGCGCAGGCGCGCGACCCGCACGCGCTGTATCGCCCGTTCGATCTCGCCGCGGTTGCGCTCGAGGATCCGGCGAGCCTTGTCGCAATGTTCGAGCAGCTTCTCGTCGAGGTGGCGCAGGGGCGGCTGGAACCGTTGCCGGTCACGGTCTTCCCGATGGCCGAAGCGGAGGATGCGTTCCGGTTCATGGCGCAGGCGCGGCATATCGGGAAGATCGTACTGAGCCGCGAAGACGAAGCCCGCCGCACGCGGCTGGCGCGCGACGGGGTGGTGCGCGCGGATGCGCAGTATCTGATCACGGGCGGGCTCGGCGCGCTTGGCCTGTACGTGGCGCGGTGGCTGGTCGAATCGGGCGCGCGCCATCTGGTGCTGACCGGGCGCCGCGGCCCGACCGATGCGGCGCGCGCGGCGATCGAGGCGCTCGAGGCGGAGGGCGCTCAGGTGACGATCGTGGCGGGTGACGTCGCTGTGGCGGCGGATGTCGCTCGGATGGTGGCCGCCGCGGCGCATTTGCCGCTGGCCGGGGTATTCCACGCGGCCGGGCTGCTCGAGGACGGGATGATCGCCGACCTGGAACTTGCGCAACTCGACCGGATCCTCGCGCCCAAGGTGACCGGCGGGTGGCTGCTGCACCAGGCGACGCGGCATCTCGATCTCGACCTGTTCGTATGCTTCTCCTCGGTTGCCGCGATGATCGGCAATCTTGGCCAGGGTGGCTATGCCGCGGCCAATGCCGGGCTCGACGGTCTCGCGCTGTATCGGCGACGGCGGGGGCTGGCGGCTGTCAGCGTGAACTGGGGGCCATGGGCGGAAGCCGGCATGGCCGCGACGCTGGAGACCGATCGCTTCATCCTGCAGGGCATCCGCCAGATCGGGCCCACGCAGGCGTTGCGGACGATGGCCCGGCTGCTGGCCGATCCGCCGGTCCAGGCCGTCGTCGCGGATATCGACTGGGGGGCGTATGGGCGCGCGCACGGGCTCGACGATAGGGCTGGGCTGTTCGCGGCTTTGGTCGGCGCCAAGGAGACGGCAACGGTGCATGCCGCCGAGGACGCGGTCGCGCGCGATATCATCGCCGAGGTGCAGGCGGCGCTGGCCGGCGAACGCGAGGAGATGATGCGCCGCTACCTGCAGGACCTGGCGCGCCAGACGCTGGGCTATGCGCATGGCGAGCCGATCGCCGCGGACAAGCCGCTGGCCGACCAGGGGTTCGACAGCCTGATGTCGGTCGACATGCGCAACCGGCTCAATCGCGGGCTGGGGCGGACGCTGCCGGCATCGCTGCTGTTCGACTATCCGACGCTCGACCGGATCGGACGGCATCTGCTGGAGACCATGCTGCCGGTCGCGACGGCGGCGCCGCCGTCCGCGCCGGCTGCCAGTGCCGAAGACATACTGGACGAGATCGAGAGCCTGATCGGGGCGACGCCTACCTACGAACCAGCAGCGGAATAGCCCTTGCCCACCACTCTTTTTGCCCTGCTGGCGCGGGAAGCGGCAGGGTCGCGGCGTGATATCTTCCTTGCTGTGCTGGTGTCGGCGGCGGCGAATACCGCGATCCTGGTCATCATCAACAATGCCGCCGCTGCGCTCGGCAAGGGGGCGCCCGATCTACGCGACGTCGGCCTGTTTCTGGTGGCGCTCGCGCTCTACGTGCTGGGCCTGCGCTACACGTTCGATTCGGCGACGCGCATCTTCGAGCAGATGCTGGCGACGATCCGGATCCGGCTGATGGCGCAGATCGGGCATGCCGAACTGATGGCGCTGCAAAAGGTCGGCCGTGCGCGGATATTCCAGGCAATCACGCAGGACCTGGTGATCATTTCGGAGTCGCAGGGCTTGCTGGTGGCGGCTGCGCATTCGGCGGTCATGGTCAGCTGTACCGGCCTGTACGTTCTGACGCTGTCCATGCCCGCGTTCCTGATCATCGTCGGCGTCATCGGCGCGGGCGTGATGCTGTACCTGTCGCGCATGGCGGAGCTCAACCGCCTGATCACCGCGAGCACGACCGAGGAAATCGGGTTCATCGGCATGATGTCGGACCTGATCGACGGCGTGAAGGAAGTGAAGCTGAGCCATGCACGGCGCGAGGCCCTGTTGGCCGAGATCCGCAGCATCGCGGCGCGGTTGCGCAATATCAAGATGCAGACGACGAGCGTCTACAACAGCACGGCGCTGTTCTCGCAGTCCTTCTTCTACATGCTGCTTGGCCTGATCGTGTTTGCGCTGCCATCGCTGGTGAGCGGATTTGCCCAACATGCGCCGGAGATGGTGGCGACCGTGCTGTTCATTTTCGGACCGCTGTCGACGGTGATCACGGCGGTGCCGGCGATCAGCAAGGCGGATCGTGCCGCGGGATCGCTGATCGCGCTGGAAGGCGAGGTCAGTCGGATGGTGACCGTACCCGAGTCGATCCAGCCTCCCGCGCCGCTGAGTTTCCGGCGGACGCTGACGTGCAAGGCGATCGAGTTCAGCTATCCGGGCGAGGCGGGCGAGACCTTCCATATCGGTCCGATCGATCTGACCATCCGCCAGGGTGAGATCACGATGTTCGTCGGTGGCAATGGCAGCGGCAAGACGACGTTGCTCAAGGTGATGGCGGGTCTGTATCCGGCGCTGGCGGGGGCGCTGCTGATCGACGGGAAGCCGGTGGCGCCCGGGCGTCGACCGAATTTGCGCGAGCTGTTCGGCGGCATCTTCAGCGACTTCCACCTGTTTTCGAAACTCTATGGGATCACGCCCGATACCGACGCAATCGCGGCGCATCTCGACCGGATGCGGATCGCTGACAAGGTGGGGTATGACGACGGCTTCACGACGCGCGACCTGTCGACCGGACAGCGCAAGCGGGTCGCGATGCTCGTGACGTTGCTCGAGGATCGGCCCGTGTTGGTGTTCGATGAATGGGCGGCGGAACAGGATCCTGAATTCAGGCACTATTTCTACGAGGAACTGCTCCCCGAATTGAAGGCGGCGGGCAAGACCCTGCTCATTGCCACGCATGACGACCGGTACTTCGGCGTGGCCGATCTGGTCGTGAAGATGGAGATGGGCGTCGTCGCCTCGACCAGACGACGGAAGGCCATGGCATGAGCGTCGACGCGATACGCCCCACGATCCTGCGTCTGCACGGTCTGCACGGTCTGCCGCCGGCGCCGGCGATCGACGTGGCCGAGGCGCATGCCGCGCCGGCGGGACTGTCTGCTTATTTCAGCATGTCGAGGCGGCGGTTCCGGACGTTGCTCGGCGGGTTGCTTGCCTTATTCGTGCTGCTCGTCTTGTGGCGCGACATCTTCATCCCGGTCGGGTCGGGCAATGCCGGGGTGTTGTGGTCGCGGTTCGGGGGCGGGACGGTGATGGGGCGGCGCTATGATGAGGGGGAGCATGTCATCTGGCCGTGGGACCAGATGACGGTGTACGACATGCGGTTGCAGGAGATGCATGGCGCGGTCCCGCTGCTGACCAGCGACGGGCTTCAGGTCTCGATGCGAGTCACCGTTCGTTACGCGCCCAGGCCGAACGCGCTGACCGTCCTGCACCGCGACGTTGGGCCCGGCTACCGCGCGACGGTGGTCTGGCCCGATATGGTCGCAGCGGCGCGCCATATCGTCCGCCAGTTCAAGCCCGAAGACCTGAGCGTCGTCGGCGAAGCCGAACTGGCGGCGCGCGTCGAGGCGGCCGCACGGTCCGCCGTTGCGCGCCACTGGGTGACGCTCGACCGGGTCCTGATCACCGAGATCACGCTGCCACCGCGGGTGCAGGCGCAGATCCAGGAAAAGCTCGCCGATGAGCAGAAGGCGCTCGCGGGTCCGTTTTTGCTGCGCCAGGGCGAGCTCAAGCGGCAGGCCTGGGCGATCGAGGCCGAGGGCGTCCGCGCGTTTCAACGGCGCGCGGGCGTCTCGCTGGTGAAATGGCGCAGCGTCGATGCGATGGACAAGCTCGCCCAGTCCCCCAACAGCAAGATCGTCGTGCTGGGCGGCGGCGGGAACAGCCCGCTTTTGCTGGATCCGAGCCGCGACGATTCAGGCGCGGTCGGGCAGGCCAAACGCGTCGAGAAATAGTCCGAAGGTCAGCACCAGCATCAGGACGTCGGTGTCGAAGGTCGCGTTCGGGGGAGCGCCGCCCGACAGTTGCTGCGCGCGCAGGCGCTGGACGGCATCGGCATCGAAGTAATTCTGGCGACGCAGGCGATCCGGCGAGAGCAGGTCTTCGACCCAGTCGATCTTCTGCTGCAACAGATAGGCGGCGCCGGGCGCGACGAACCCGAATTTCTCGCGCCGGGCGAGTTCGGGCGGAAGATAGCGCGCTGCCACCTGCCGCAGCAGCCACTTTTCGCTGTTGTTGCGGACGAGCAGGCCCGGGGGGATCGTCCGCACGAAATCGATCAGTTCGGCATCCAGGAAGGGATAGCGCGCCTCGACCGAATGCGCATAGGCGACCCGGTCGCCGTGATCGGCGAGCAGGTGATCCGCCATCCGCAGCTTGAAATCGGCATAGGAGCGTTGGTGCAGTTTCGCGCGCCCCACCATCCGGCGGTGGTCGACCGCGGGTTCACGCGTCGCATCGAACGCGGCGAGACCGGCGGCGAGGGTGGGAGCGTAGAGTCCGACCTTTGCGTCGCGGAACAGGCAATAGTCGCGCTCGTAGAAGAAATCGGGATCGCCCCATAATTCGGCGCGCAGTTCCTCCTCGAGCAGCGCCTCGATGCCGTCGGTGACGCCGCGTGGCGATCCGCCCGCCGCGTCGAGCCGATAGCCGACATAGCCGCCGAACAGCTCGTCGGCGCCTTCGCCCGTCAGCACCACCTTGTGCCCGGTCTCGCGCACCAGCGCGGACAGCGC
>Ga0308169_10004013_pt1 | contig 13954 bp, 12 predicted proteins | sample PhyBR1_2_FD_202139 | JGI IMG/M metagenome (GOLD analysis project Ga0308169, IMG submission 202139) | Phyllosphere microbial communities from UC Gill Tract Community Farm, Albany, California, United States - DLSLSB.R1 | ecosystem: Host-associated > Plants > Phyllosphere > Unclassified | place...
GGAGCACGGTCAGTCAGCATCATCAAAGATTCAATGATAAAGGTCCCTGAACCACACATTGGATCTAAAATAATGTCAGGATTGCGTTTTTTTAATTGGGCTTTTTGCAGAATGGCTGCGGCAAGGTTTTCTTTTATCGGCGCGTCAGTCATGTAATGACGGTAACCACGTTTATGCAAAGAATCGCCAGATAAATCCAGGCAATAGGTGTGTGCAGTCTTGCCGGCAAGCACATATAAAGTAATTTCAGGCTGTTTGATGTCGATGCTTGGTCGTTTGCCCACCGCTTCCATAAAGGAATCCACCACACCGTCTTTTACCCTTAAGGTTGCGAACTGTGTATTGACCTTAATGTCACGTTCTACGTGTAAACGGATGGCAAATGTACTTTGTGGTGCAAAAATAAGCGACCAGTCAAAGTTGATTGCACCTTCATAGAGCTCTTCGGCAACATCACGTGCATCATGAGTAAATTCAAGTTCATGAACATGAATAGGGGTTAACACACGTGAAGCCAAACGTGACCACATGCAAATACGGTATGCGTCTGCCAATGTGCCTTTGAAAATCAAACGACCCGGTAACTGTTCAATATTTTGAACACCTAAACCTTCAATTTCCTCGCGGAGTAAGGTTTCAAGTCCATCTGCACAGGTGACCCAATATGTAGAAAGACGCGGTTTCGAATTCATGTAAATTTCCAAAGACAAATAAAGCAATCGGCTATTTTAACGTATTTTCTTCGTTTTGGGCGGACGATATTACGAAGTTCTTAGAGAAATTGTTCGCTCAAGCTCAGGTTTCAAGAGGCAGGTAAAGCGGGATGATTTGCGCTATATCGTTGAGTTTTATCAAGGATCAAGAAAAATTTAATCTTTATCTTTCACGTTATTGGTACATATTTTGCTAAATCCTGAATAGCATCCTGTTTTATCGGTGCTCAAACTGAGTGTAATTACACTTTTTATTTTTTAGAAATTGATAGTAATTAATGTTAGGGGGAATGATGAACAAGATTTTGAGCCATGGGGAAGTTTTTTCGATTGCAACTTTAATCTATGCACGTCTTCGCCGAGTTTCCGGTCGTGTAATTGACGCCATATATCTGGCTAAAAATATTGAATATGCACAGCATATTGTGGAACTGGCACAAGAAACTCAAGACCCTGAACTGTTGCGCCTAATTAGTCGTTTAAAAACGGTGTTGAATTTATCTTCACTTGACGAACCTGCCTTAGAAAACCCAATAGAAGAAAATGCAGAACTGCTTGTGGTCGAACCGACTGAAGATGATATTTATCGTGCCCAAGTTTCACATCATTATATTGGCGCTTTACGCTAATTAACTTCGGCTCTAAATGAGTTCACTGATTTAGAGTCGCCCTTTGCAGTTGAATTGTTGAATCATCATGTTGTTAAAAATTAATTTAAGATAGGGGTATTTATAACCGGTTTTGTGTTGTATTTATGAATTTGGTTTAAATTATCTCATTGAAATATTGGATAGCAATTTCAATATTGATTTTAATTATCGACCTGATTTTTGCATAATTGTTGAAAACTTCAACTGCCACAAATGGGGAATATCTGTATAATACGTTGACTTAACGTATAAGGAATCTCTCATGCACTTGGCGGCATTGCATACTCCGAGCCAGATTCAACTCAACCGAGATGGTAACTTAAAACACTTCCTCACCATCGATGGTCTTTCCAAAGAAACCCTCACAAAAATATTGGACACTGCGCAGTCCTTTTTTAATGACCAAAATCAGCTGATTACTAATAATCTGCTCGAAGGTCGTACGGTAATGAACCTGTTTTTCGAAAACTCGACCCGTACCCGTACCACTTTTGAGGCGGCTGCAAAGCGTCTGTCTGCCAATGTGCTTAACATTGATATTGCCCGTTCAAGTACTTCTAAAGGTGAAACCCTGCGTGACACGCTGTGGAACCTCGAAGCCATGGCAACGGACATTTTTGTGGTCCGTCATTCATCTTCAGGTGCGCCGCATTTTATTGCCAAAGATGTCTGCCCGAATGTCGCGATTATTAATGCCGGGGATGGCCGTCATGCACATCCGACACAAGCGATGCTGGACATGCTGACCATTCGCCGTGAAACCAAAAAGAATTTTGAAGATATCAGCATTGCCATTATCGGTGATATTAAACATTCACGTGTGGCGCGTTCAGATGTTGCCGCTTTACAGACTTTAGGTTGTAAAGATATCCGTGTGATTGCACCGAATACCTTGCTGCCTTATGGTTTCGCTGAATATGGTGAAGATGTTCGTCTGTTTAATAATATGGAAGATGGCATTAAAAATTGCGACGTGATTATTACTTTACGTATTCAAAACGAACGTATTGATTCACCTGCATTATCTTCACAAGCCGAATTCTACAAAATGTACGGCCTGAACAAAGAACGTCTGGCTATGGCGAAACCGGATTGCATCGTGATGCACCCGGGACCGATGAACCGTGGTGTGGAAATTGATTCCAGTATTGCCGATGGTACTCAGTCGGTGATTTTAAATCAGGTGACCAATGGTATTGCGGTACGTATGGCGGTACTGGCTTTGGCAATGCAAGGTCAGTTACAGGAAAAAGGTTTGTTAGAAGCGATTGCGGGATAAGAGAAAAGTCATGAGTATTGTAAAAATTGAAAATGTACGTGTCTTGGACCCCATCAACAAAACCGACAGCGTAGAAACGGTTTATCTTGAAAATGGCAAATTGGTTGCTGAATCAAATAATGTGACTGAAACCATTGATGGTCAAGGCAAATGGCTGATGCCGACCATGGTGGATCTGTGTGCACGTTTACGTGAACCGGGTCAGCAGCAGCATGGGACATTGAAGTCTGAAGGGAAGGCTGCACGTGCTAACGGGATTCTGCATGTGTTTACTCCACCGGACTCTAAACCGATTGTGCAAGACAATGGCGCACTCATTCACGGCCTGGTTGAAAAAGCCATGCTGGATGGCGGCATTTACCTGGAAGTGATTGGTGCGCAAACCCAAGGCTTGAAAGGCCATCAACCTGCCAATATGGCTGGCCTGAAAAAAGGTGGCTGTACCGCGGTATCCAATGCCAATGCACCGTTCGCTGATGATGATGTGGTAATTCGTACTTTAGAATATGCTGCGGGTCTAAATATGACGGTGGTGTTCTATGCGGAAGAACCACAAATTGCCAAAGATGGCTGTGTGCATGAAGGCTTTATTGCGTCACGTCAAGGTTTGCCGATGATTCCTGCCTTGGCAGAAACCGTTGCGATTGCTAAATACCTGCTGATGATTGAAGCAACAGGTGTGCGTGCCCACTTTGGCTTGTTGTCGTGTGGTGCTTCGGTTGAACTGATTAAAAATGCCAAAGCCAAAGGCTTGCCGGTGACCTGTGATGTGGCCATGCATCAGTTGCATCTGACAGACCAGCTGATTGATGGTTTCAATTCACTTGCCCATGTGCGTCCGCCTTTACGTTCGGAACAGGACAAAGCGTTGCTGCGTCAAGGCTTAAAAGATGGCGTCATTGATGCAATTTCTACCCATCATGAACCGCTGAGCAGCTCTGCGAAAATGGCGCCATTTGCTGAAACTCAGCCCGGTTTTACCGCATTCGATACTTTTGTCCCGTTTGGTCTTCAGCTCATTCATGAAGGCTTTTTTGAACCTTTAGAGTGGGTGGAAAAAGTAACGGTTGCTCCGGCAAAAGTGGCAAACATATTAGAGCGCTGGACTCAAGAAGCAGGCTGGGTTTTGCTTGATCCTGAGCTTGAATGGACCATCAGCAAAGAGAGCATTGTGTCTCAAGGTAAAAATACGCCACTAATTAACCAAAAAGTCGTGGGTAAAGTGTTACACACCTTTGCGGTTTAATTGATTTAACGTATTTTAAAAAATTTGAAAAGTCAGCTTCGGCTGGCTTTTTTTTGTGATCAAATTGTTATTTTTTGATGATTTTGTTTATAATTGTGTAAATAAAAGAGGGTATTTTAATGAAACTTAACAATAAAGCTGTTTTCTTAATTATTTCAACATTAGCTTTAGCGGGGTGTAATAATCCCTTTTCTAAACATGTGAAATGTGATGATGAGTCTGCAATTTCTTTGGTCACACAAGTATTACAAGATGATTTGAGCAGATCTTTAGAGCATGAACTTAAAACATTAATTAAAAATGGTGCGATTAAAGATTTAGATCCGACCAAGTTAAAGCTTTCAGCAAAAAATATCCAATTTTCTTTGGCAGATAGTCGAACAGATTTTATTGATCCAAATAGTCCAAAAACATCATGCTCAGTAGATTTAAACGTAGCTATTCCATCTGATTTGGTGAAAAAATCTGATGAGGCAAGAGCTAAAGTGAATGCTGTAAGTGTAGAGCAGCATGCAAATAATTTAGATGTAGATTATGAAAATAATAAGGTGCATTTAACACTTGAGTATGTTCTACAGCCAACAGATAAAGGTGATAAAGTTTTAGCTCTACTTAAAAATACAGCGAATATACAAACATTGCTTTCAGAAACTTTAACTTATGCTTTTTTAAAACCACAAATTGAAAAAAATCAAATAAGAAATCTGGAAGCGAGTAAATCAGCTGTGCAAAGAAATAATGCTGAGAATATTGCTTATTCAGCAAGCGATGAGGTTGTAGAGGCTGCAGATGCAGCAACAGAAGCCGCTGAGGCAGCGCAAGCTGCTCAAGTAGTACCTGATGAAAGTGCTTACGAAAATTATTAATCATTCGTATTACTGAAAATAAAGATGAATTGAAAAATAGGTTGATTATGAATTTTAGATTATTGGCATTGATGAGTTGTGCATTACTGGTTTCAGGTTGTAACAAAATACAATCAATCACAGGTAGCGCAGTAAAATGTGATAATGAAACTGCAAAACAGTTAGTTGTTGAAAGTTTTAGTAAGACGGTCAGTGATGTTTCTGCAGAACGTGTGAAAGAATTAATTGATACTGAAAACGTTACAATTGATATGGGGAAATTACGTAGTACACTTCAGCAAATTACCTTTAATGTCAATGATGTTCGTACCAATAATTCGGATCCGAATAGTAATAAGCAGTATTGCGTAACGGAATTTGTGGTAAAAGTTCCGGCTCAGATGATTAAAGATGCCGATGCAGCTCGTGCAGTTTATGATGAAAATAATACTGCGCAAGCTGCAGTTTTATCAGATTTGTCTTTTGAAGCTAATCAATTGAAAAGAGAAATTGAGTATTTAGTTCAGCCTACAGACGATGGTAAAAAGGTATATGTAACTTTAGAAAATCCAGATGTTCTAGCTTATTTTGTAAGAGATATCGCAGTTGACTCTTTGATTAAAAATGCACGTTTAAATGCTGTTGAAGTTGCGAAACAGGAAGAAATGAAACGTGTTGCAGAAGAGGAGGCTTCAGCACAGGAGTACCAATCGGTATTAGTTTCAGAAGCAAAAACAAATTTAGATAAAGCCAATGAAAATTTAAATCTTGTGTGGAATGCAACAACTAAGGAAGTGCGTGCTCAGCTTTTAGATGAACAAAGAATTTGGCTAAAAAAACGTGAGTTAGAATGTAAACTAGATAGTTCAAACGCTGATAATCCTGAAATCTATCGGATAAATTGTGAAACAAATATGACAGCCCAGCGAACTACAGAGTTGCGTCAAAAAATCTATTATTTGGAAGAATAATTTTTTTTAATAATAAAAAGTCAGCTTTTGCTGGCTTTTTTTGTGATTAAAAAATATTAGTATTCAAATAATACAATTATTTACATTGCGTGAAAAATGAACAGATAGACTAAAAAAATACTTAATAAAAAGAGAATAAGAGGAATAAGCAATGAATCTTAATCTGATTGAATTATTAAAGCAGAAGGTCACTCCAACAGTTCTTGAAGGAGAAACCACCTATCTGAGTGAGAAGAGTCAGGCATTAAGCAGTTTTCTGCCCATTTTATTATCCATCTTCAGATCTAAACCCGACCTTATTGCAAATTTACAGAGTCAATTAAATCCCAGATTGGGAGATATCTTTAACGTCAACCCGACTTTAAAGCAGGAGTTTCTGCAACAGGTTTCCGGTACGGTACCGCCTGAAACAATCGAGTTGACCTTAAATCGTTCTATAGCCCCAACTTTAGGAATATTGGAAGCGGAGGCTGGATCTTCCGAACCCAGCGCGATTGTCCATTTGATTGAAAGCCATTGGCCTGCAGTATTGAATGCTTTGCCACATTGGGCGCCAGTATTGTTAAGCGCTTTAGGTGTCAGTACGGCAGCAGAACAAAGTTTACATCAAGCGCCACCGGTTGATCCCTATCGGGTCACTGAGGAAAAAAAGAAATCAGGCTTTTTACTGCCTTTGATTGCGTTCATTGTTTTAGCCGCATTGTTAGCTTTAATTTTTAAATCATGTTCCGATAAGCAAGATACTGCTCCGGCAAGCGGTATACCGGCTGAAAACGCAAGTAGTGAACCCGCTAAATTGCAGTTAAGTACAGGTTCAACAGGCGATTTAATAACGTGTCAATTATATTCCGGCAATGCAAGTTACATCGATATTCTGCAGCAACAAATTAAACAAATTTTTAATCACAACATAGGTTGTGGCGTGGAAAACAATACCCGCTACCATTCAGAATTTATCGATCAGGATGCCATTCCAAGTGTATTAAAACTGGTCAAAGGTGTACCCAATGCTTCATTAACCTGGATGGGCGATCAGCTTTCTATTGTCACAGCTAATCCGACTGATGCTGAACAGCTGGTAGTGAAAATCAAGCCATTGGTTAAAAACATGACAGTGTTGACTCAGGCCGCAGCAATGAGCAGTGCGTCAGCATCGGTAGATAATCAGGCTGCAATTAATGAAGGTAATAGCAATGCAGAAAAAGCATTGGCAGCAATTAATCCGGAGCAGATTCGTGCACTGGATGTTGCTACCGCATTGAATATGCAGATTATTAATTTTGCTACCGCAAGTGCAGAGATTCCAGAGGCCAATAAACCCATTCTGGATCAAGCTGCGGCATTGATGAAACGCGCGCCACAAGTTCAATTAACGGTAAAAGGGCATACAGACGCCGTAGGCAATGCTGAGGCGAATAAAGCATTATCACAAAAACGTGCTCAAGCCATTATGGATTATCTGGTTAAACAGGGGGTAGATCCTGCCCAGTTGCAAGCTGTGGGATATGGTTCGGAACAACCTGTAGCGGATAATGCAACAGATGAAGGTCAGTTTAAAAACCGCCGTATTGAGTTTGAGGTATTAAATACCGAAACGGGCGTGGTGCGTGAAGTGGATGAGCAGGGCGTCAATAAACAGTAAATATACTGAAGACAGACCTTATCTCAGTTTAAAACAGTATGTATAACCATACTGTTTAAATCGCAATTAAATAAAAGGACGAATTGATTCGTCCTTTTATTCTTGGCATGCTTGAACTGAATTGTAAAACGTGAACTTAGCTATGCGAATCAGTTTTATTGGCGCAGGACGGGTAGCCCATCATCTGGCTATTGTTTTAAGCCAAAATCATCAAATTGTGCAGGTTTATAGCCGAACTTTAGCACATGCCCAGACGTTGGCGAGTCAGGTCGCTGCCATGGCCACGGTCAATATTGCAGAACTTGAAACAGATGTCGATTTGGTGATTATTGCCGTGAGCGATCAGGCCATTGCTGAGGTCATTCAACAGGTGCATGCACAATTAAGCGATGTCTTAATTGTGCATACCTCAGGCAGTACTGATATTCAAGTTCTGGCAAAGGTTCATGCACGTGCCGGGGTGTTTTATCCTTTACAGACCTTTAGTCTGGCCCGCGAAGTGAATTGGCAGAGCACGCCATTGTTTGTAGAAGTAAGCCAGGCGAATGATCTGGTGCAATTGTCCGAGCTGGCAAATAGCCTAAGTTCACGCGTCTATACCTATACATCGGCACAGCGTTTAAGCCTGCATTTGGCGGCTGTATTTGCCTGTAACTTTAGCAATTATTGTTATGACATGGCGAAGCAGATTGTCGATGCCAAACAGGTCGATTTCTCACTGCTTTATCCCTTAATTTTAGAAACAGCCCATAAAGCCGTACAGCATGACCCTAAGCAGATGCAGACCGGACCTGCAATGCGAGGCGATCAGAATATCCTGAATATGCATCAGCAGATGTTGAATGACGCCAAACGGGAAGATTTGAAAAATGTTTACAATTTGATGAGTCAGCAGATTTTGCAATCGCATCATGGTTAAGAGTGACTTAAACTTAAACAGATTGAGATCATGCATTGCAAAAGGAGGCGCGTATGGCCAAGGATTTTAACAGTCAGTATGTGGTTGATGGCTATGATGAACATATACGGAAGCTCATTCCCGGCTACGAAGTGGTACATCAACAAATTCGGGCTTTATTAAAAACATATGTGGATGAATATGCACATGTGCTGATTGTTGGCTGTGGTACCGGCTATGAACTGGGTCATCTGGTTCAGTTATTTCCTGACTGGACCTTTACTGCAACAGAGTTGTCGGAAAACATGCTGGATAAAGCCAGACACCATATCCATGCCTTAAATGCATCGCATCGGGTGGAGTTTGTCCTGGGTGATGTAGACCAGTTAAAAACAGGCCAATCTTTTGATGCAGCACTTTCCATTTTGGTCACGCATTTTGTGGACTTTAAAGATAAGCCCAATTTCTTTAAAGCTATTTCTTCGCGGTTAAAATCTCAAGGACTATTCCTGACCTTTGACTTAACCAAAATTAAGTCTACTCAGGAGCTACAAGCACTCAGATCTATATGTGAGGCAAATGGCTTAACGCCCTCACAGACTGCGGCGATGGTGGATCGTTTAGACGATGATTTTTTTCCACTCTCGAAGCAGGAAACATTTGAACAACTTAAAGGCTGTGGTTTTGATGCGGTAGAGCGCTTTACGCAAATTTTATCCTATCAGGGCTTTATGGCTAAAATGTAAAAGTCTGTCGTAAAGATGGTCTAATTACTGCACATTCATATATTTATTTAATTTGGATAAAAGACACTGCTGTTGCATCGCGTTCTATGTTATTAAAAGACATTATAAAACTAATCAATAAAAATAATGTTAAGGAATAAGAAAGATGCAGCAGGAATTCGATTATATCGTGATTGGCGGGGGCAGTGCCGGCAGTGTTTTGGCAAGTCGTTTAACTGAAGATCCAAACATTTCGGTATGTTTATTAGAAGCCGGGGGAAATGGGGAAAATTGGACCGTAAATATTCCAGCTGCAGCTGTGGTCAGCTTACCGACCAGAATTAACAACTGGGCTTTTGAGACTGTGCCACAGGCAGGGCTGAATGGACGCAAAGGTTATCAGCCACGTGGTAAAGGTTTGGGCGGTTCTTCCAATATTAATGCCATGATTTATATTCGCGGCAATCAGGCCGATTATGATCATTGGGCTTCTTTAGGCAATACTGGTTGGTCTTATCAAGAAGTGTTGCCTTATTTTATTAAATCTGAAAATAACGAACGCTTACAGAATCACTATCATGGCAACTCGGGGCCGCTTTCAGTTTCCGATATCCGTACCGATAATCCACTGCATCAGCGTTATATTGCTGCTGCCAAAGCTGAAGGCTACAAAATACTGGATGATTTTAACGGTGCGGAACAGGAAGGTTTGGGAGTTTATCAAGTTACGCATGTCAATGGTGAACGCTGCAGCGCTGCCCGTGCCTATTTATATCCACATTTGCAGCGTCCCAACCTGATCGTTTTAACCCACGCACTGACACAGAAAATTCTGATTGAACAGAAAACTGCACTAGGCGTAGAAGTGCAGCATGCGGGGCAAATCAAACAGCTACGTGCCCGGAAAGAGGTATTGCTGAGTGCCGGTGCAATCCAGTCTCCGCAAATTCTGATGCTGTCCGGCATTGGTGATCAGGCTGAGCTGACAGCACATAAAATTGAAGTGAAGCATCATTTACCGGGTGTAGGTAAAAATTTTCATGATCATCCAGACTTTATTTTTGGCTATAGCGTGAAAGATATACAGGGCACGTTTGGTGTGTCTATGTCCGGCTCACTGGATCTGTTTAAGCAGCTGGGACGTTATCGCAAGGAGCGCCGTGGCATGATTGCTTCAAACTTTGCCGAATGTGGCGGTTTTTTAAAAAGCGATCCTTCATTGACCATTCCAAACTTGCAGTTGCATTTTGTCGTGGCGCTGGTTGATGATCATGCACGTAAATTTCATCCCAGCCACGGCGTTTCCTGCCACGTTTGTCTGCTAAATCCACGCAGCCGCGGTTCGGTTCAGCTCAGCGGTAACAAGATTTCTGACCCATTAAAAATCGATCCTAACTTCCTGGGAGATGAGCAGGATCTGGAAGACTTGGTGCAAGGCTTTAAACTCACGAGAAAACTGATGCAGTCCCCTTCATTATCCGAAATTTATAAACGCGATCTGTTTACCGAGCATGTAAAAACCGATGATGATATTCGCCAGATTCTGCGTGAGCGGGCAGACACGGTTTATCATCCGGTGGGCAGCTGTAAAATGGGAATGGATGACATGGCGGTGGTTGACCCGCAATTACGGGTATATGGCATACAGAATTTACGTGTGGTGGATGCATCCATTATGCCGACTGTAGTGAATGGTAACACCAATGCGCCGGTGATCATGATTGCGGAAAAAGCGGTCGATTTGATTCGTCAAAGTGCTTTCACACAGTATGTGGCTTGAATAGACAAGGAATTGTACTGACATCAGCTGAAGTTTCATTTATGTTGTAAAACAAGAAAAATAGGAAATAAGACTATGGCGATGGAACAACATCAGCTTTTTGACAGCATCGATGAGTTTGGGGCAGAAGATTCTGACACAGCAGACCTGCAGTTGCAGCAGGTTTTTGAACTGCAAAAGCAGGCATTTAAAGCCCAGACCTATCCAGGTTTTGAGCAACGCAAGCAGCATTTACAAACCTTGTATCAAATGGTTGCGCAGCATCAGGATGAAATCGCGGCAGCCATCAGCCATGACTTTTCCAACCGCAGTTCAGATGAAACCCGTCTGTTTGAGGTGATGACCAGCTTGAATGGCATCAAACACAGTCTGAAGCATTTAAGAAAATGGATGAAGCCGAGTAAGCGTGAAGTCGGCATTTTGTTCCAGCCGGCCAGTGGCTATGTCATGTATCAGCCTTTAGGGGTTATTGGCGTGATTGTGCCCTGGAATTATCCTTTGTTTTTGGCGATCGGACCTTTGGCACAGGCTTTAGCTGCCGGCAACAACGTCATGCTGAAAATGAGCGAATACACGCCAACATTTTCTGAACTGTTTAAAAAGCTGATTGCGGAAAATTTTGCCCAAAGCCATGTCAATGTTATTACCGGTGATGCACAGACTGCACAAAAGTTTACGCAGCTGCCATTCGATCACCTGCTGTTTACAGGGGCAACTGCTATTGCACCACATGTGCTGCACGCGGCAGCTGACCATTTGACGCCCGTCACCTTGGAGCTTGGCGGAAAATCTCCAGCCATTGTGGCTCAAGATGCAGACTTAAAAGAAAGTGCACGCCGGATCGCTTTTGGCAAAACCATGAATGCAGGTCAAACCTGTGTAGCGCCGGATTATGCCCTGGTGCATCGCAGCCAGCAGGATGAATTCATTAAAGCCTATTTTGAAGTGATTCAGCAGTTTTATCCGGACAGTATTGCTGACAATCCCGATTACACGGCCATCGTCAATGAGCGTCAGTTCGCACGTTTGCAGCATTATTTGATGGATGCCCAGCAAAAAGGTGCACAGCTGATCCAGATTGAAGCAGAAGCAGAGGGTAGACGCATGCCGCATGCAGTCGTTACCGATGTGAATGACGATATGCAATTAATGCAGAATGAAATTTTTGGGCCTATTCTGCCGATTGTCTGCTATGAGCATATTAATGACGCGATTGAATATATCAACGCGCGTGAACGTCCATTGGCTTTGTATTACTTTGGCTATAACAAGGCTGAACAGCAGAAAGTGCTGAATGAAACCCACAGTGGCGGTGTTTGCCTGAATGAAACATTGATGACCGCAGGGATGGAAGATATGCCTTTTGGCGGCGTTGGTGCATCAGGCATGGGGCATTATCATGGTCATGAAGGCTTTAAAACTTTCAGTCATGCCAAATCTGTTTTTGTACGGCCAAAATTCAGTTTAATGAAATTGATTTATCCACCGTATGGAACATGGATTCAACAGCTGATTTACCGCTTATTTATACGCTAATCATCCAATAAAAAAGCGCTCAGAAGAGCGCTTTTTTATTGCCGATTTTAGGGAAATCAGCCAATTTTCTTGAACAGGAAGTCGTTAATTTTATGACCTTCTTCTAAACCACGACGTTCAAACTTAGTTTGCGGACGCCAGTCAGGGCGAGGGTAGCTATTGCCTTTGCCTGCCATATTTTCCAGATTTGGACGGTTATCCAAAACATCCAGCATCCATTCGGCATACGGTTCCCAGTCGGTTGCAGAGTGGAAAGTCCCGCCCATTTCCAGTTTCTGTTCAACCAGTGGCATACGGTCATGCGATACAAAGCGACGTTTGAAATGACGTTTCTTTTGCCATGGATCAGGGAAATAGAGTTGTATTGCGTTAATGCTATTGTCTGGCATTTCACGAAGCACCTGAATGGCATCGGCATCCAATAAGCGTAGATTGGTTAAGCCTGCCATGCCCGCTTCATACACACATTGCGCAATACCCGGAACATGCACTTCAATACCCACATAGTTGCGTTCAGGGTTGGCTTTGGCCATCAGTACTAACGAACGGCCCATACCGAAACCAATTTCTACAGTAAGCGGGCGTTCCGGATGTTCGAACTGCTGACGTAAATCACCCACCGGATATTCCAAAATTAGGTGACCATATTGTTCAAGCGCAGTACGTTGAGAGGTATTCAGCGGAGATGAACGACGCATAAAAGTGACAATTTCGCGATGTTCATTCAAGTTGTCCAGCTCTACGACTTGCTGGTCTAATTGATCGTTCGACATAACTTTGGCAAATGTAAAAAATTCGAATGCGGTATTTTAAGTCCTGAGCCTAACAAGTCAAACTTTTTCATTTTTAAGATGCAACAAAGAGCGCAGAGTCATGCTGTTGTTGCGGCATTATTTGCTGTAATAAAAGTTGAGACCTAAGAAATAACGGGATTAAGTCGTGAATATTAATTAATTTATAAAAAAAATATTGGCTTAGAGAATATAAAAGGAGGACTACATTATTTTATTGCAATGGTGAGCACGCCAAGCGCAATCAAGACAATGCCCAAATATTCTTGCAGGCTGGGTCGTTCACCTAAAAAAACAACGGCAAAAAGGGTGACTAAAACCACACTGAGTTTATCAATCGGTGCGACTTGTGAGGCTGGACCGAGTTGTAAGGCCCGAAAATAACACAGCCATGAGGCGCCAGTTGCTAAAGCCGACAAAGTTAAAAACAGCCAGGTTTTACATGAAAGTAATAAAGGATTCTGCCATTTGCCTAATCCCCAAACCATTAAAGCTAATACCACTACAATAATCACGGTACGAATAAGGGTGGCGAGATTAGAATCTACTTGTCGCAAACCCACTTTGGCAAATATGGCGGTTAAGGCCGCGAAGCAGGCAGATAATATTGCCCACATAAACCAATGATTTGTATTCATATGCTGGCCTGTCTATTTTTAGTTTTAGCTGCCCTCGCATTGGGAATCTATGCACGAGAGCAGTGATGCTGGCACTATCATTTTAATTAAAAGTTAAAGCGGATTATAGCGGTCAATTAGAGTACTACTGGCCTCATTTAATCCCATAATTTCGACTTGAATATTTTGATCTCTAAATTTCTGTACCACAGTATTCAACATATTGACTGAAGTAATGTCCCAAATATGAGCATGGGTCAG
>Ga0308169_10004014_pt1 | contig 13951 bp, 9 predicted proteins | sample PhyBR1_2_FD_202139 | JGI IMG/M metagenome (GOLD analysis project Ga0308169, IMG submission 202139) | Phyllosphere microbial communities from UC Gill Tract Community Farm, Albany, California, United States - DLSLSB.R1 | ecosystem: Host-associated > Plants > Phyllosphere > Unclassified | place...
AGAGGGCTCAGCAGGGGAGCGCTGGAGTAGTGAAGACGAGAGGGAGGCGTGGGAGGACGAGGCGACGACGAAGGCCGCTCCCTCGCCTCGTGGCTCGCCGTTGCCGTTCGGACGGGCAGGCTGAGCGCGTTGCTGTTCCTTGCAATTCGCTACACGCGCGCTCTCCTGCCAGCAGACCGTCACGGGGCGGACTCGTCCTCCTCGTCCGTCCCCACTCGGGAGCGAGGAGCGGCGGCGAGCAGGAGCTGGGCGTCCCGGTTTCATGGTCGACAATGCGCAGAGTATGCAGTGCGCGAGCGAGAGCGAGAAGCACGAGCTGCGAGCGAAGAGCGCTGGGAGAGGTCGCTCGGGCGAGGAGGGACAACAACACGCGCTTGATTCCAGAGCCCGCCGCACTTCTCGCTACGCCTGCACCCGCCTCGTCCCTGCGCTCCCGAGGACTCTCCGAGCGACGAGACCGAGAACGTCGACGCCTCGCAGGCGGCCGACGAGGATCGCAAGAGCGAGCACGACCGCCGCATCGCCGGCGATACGGCGCGCGCTCGACAGCAGCCCTGCGACGAGGCGCCAGACGAGCGACGCAAAGGTCGGTCGCTGAGCGGCGGTGCGCGTGCGCAGTGCGACGTTCGGCGAGCCGTTGCCGGCCGAGGAAGAAGCGCGCCGCCGCAGGTGAACGGCCTCGAGGAGACGGCGGACCGTCTCGACGACGAGCGCGAGCGCCGTGCTGCCGCCGCCCGGCGTCGGGGCACTCGGCCCGCCGCCCTCGAGAAGCGACAAGCGCTCGTGCAGCGCCGTGAGCGACAGCTGGATCCGCTCGAGGGCGGCGTCGAGCTGAGGTGGTGGCGCAGGCGGAAGAGGAGCGCTCGGCGTTGCCGCAGGCGAGGCGACGCTGCCAGGCACCGGTGCGAGCGCGGGCGGCGCTGCCCGCAAGGGCGCGACGGACGGCGGGCGGGACGAGACGGCGCGAAGGTTGCCCGCCGTGAGGGGGAGGGGCCCAGCGCCGGCGACCGAGGACCCGGCGACGCTCCGAGGCGGTGCGATGCGCGAAGGCACGGCGGACCGAGGCGCGTGCGAGTGCACCGAGGGCGGAACGCTGGCGACTGCCGGATGGAACTCGTCCTCCTCGCGCCGCGCCGACGAGCTCGACGAGTACGAGCGCTCTGACGGCGGGCGCTGCTCGCGCCGGACCGGCGTACGTACGGCATCGGCACGGGTGCGGGGAGGACCGTAGCCGGGCAAAGGGGGGGCGACGCCGGACGACGAAGGAGGTGGTCGGTGCGAGCGAGAGGATCGGGCGGCCGAGTGCGCCGACGCGTGGATCGGCGGGGGCGGCGGCATCGTGCGCCGGTCACGCGCGTCGTAGGACGCGGTGGAAGACGAGGTGGACGAGCTGCTCGAGTCGGATCGGAGGCGCAGGGCAGATCCTGCGGCGAGGAGGCGAGGATCAGCAGGAAGTCGAAGCGCACACAGCCGGCGCTCGCGGCAGGATGGACAGCGACAGGCCTCCCGTGAAAGCTCGACGCACCAGTGGGTCCTCGCAGAGGCGGGTCGAGGTCAAAGTCCTCGAGCTCGTGGAGAAGCTCGACGGCGAGCGGCCGGCTCGAAAAGCTGCGCAGGATCTGCGGACGAGAAGATAGAGAAGGCATCAGCAGCAGTTCTGTATCTGGTCGTGCTGCCGAGAGCGCGCAGGGGAAAGCAGCGCACCTTGATCAACGCGTCGACGTAGAGTCGCTCAGCCTCGAGCTGGCTCATGCCCTTGCGCTTGTTCCAGGCATCCCTGCGAGCGCGCACGTCACGGATGTCAGCTGAGGTTCGGTGAGTGGTACAGAGGCGCGGTAAAGAGAGTGCAGGACGCACCACTTTGCCCGTCCGAGGATGTCGAGGAGGCCAGGTCGCGCACCGCGGATGTCGCCCTCGGTAGCTGTAGGGATGGTCGGTGGGTCAGCGTGCCGGGCGAGCAGCTGAGTAGAGGACGCCGAGCTCACCTTGCTTGTACACGCTGCGAGAGGGCGGCAAAGAGCGTCAGCAACGGCGCAAGGAGGGACAGCCAGGACCGAGAGGACCAGAGGGAGGAGGACGCACGCATACAGCTCGAGCTTCTGGTCGTAGCTGGTCTGGATCGGCCCGCTCTTGGGCAAGCTGTGTGTGTGCGAGGCCAGGGTCAGCGAGTGCGCTGCAGCGGCCAAGAGCGCGGCGCAGGTGGGGGAGGACGAGGAGGCGAGCTGCCTCGCTCAGCAGGAGAGGATGGACGCACCTCTGAATGATGTCGACTGCTCGCTCAAACCGTCTGCGTGCAGCATCGACCGGATCAGCACCTTGCGCGAGGCGGGAGGGACCGAGGCGAGGGACGGACGCGTGGACCCAGGCCGGGTGGGCAGAGAGCGGGTGCGGTGGAGGGCGCGAACGCGTGCTGTACGAGCTGACAGAGGTCATGGTCGAGCTCGACGAGCTCGTCTCGCGGCAGGCTGGTGCTGAACGCGAGAGCGAGGTGGGGAGGAGCGGCAGCCTTGCCCGGCGCGAAGTCCGGCGACGAGACGCCGGTCCAGCTCTCGCTCTCGCTCGTTCTCTCGGTGCACTGCATGCCTGAGCAGCTGTGCAAGGTACTCAGAGGACTGCAAAGCTGCCGCGCACGACCGCGACGAACAGTAGTGAGAGTTGGGCTGGCGCCTCTCGCGCCGACTCTGCTCTCGAGTGCACGGCTATCACGAGCAAGGCCGCAGCGTCGCACCTCGCACACCGCACCCTGCTCTACAGCCCGAGGACCTCCCACCGTGCCCGAGCGCCGAGGTCGACCCCCTTGGTCCGCACCGCCCGCCCGACCGCCTCTCGCAGCGGCTTGGTCGCCTCGCCGTTGCCGCCGTCGAGCCCAGCCAGGAGCGCGACGAGGTCGAGCGCGCGCGCTTGCACGCCCGGCGACAGCTTGGTGAAGGGCCCGGGCATCGACCCTCGAGACGGGTGCGACAAGTGGAAGAAGGGCCCGAGCGTTGGGGCGAGGGCGACGAGGGTCTGCTTGTCGGCGAGCGCGAGAAGGGGCGGGGAAAGGGGTCGAGTCAGTACACGAGATATGAAGAGCACCTGCATACTGTGAGGGGGACGCACAGCTGAGGGGAAGAGGCCCTTGGGCGCCTGCTGGACCAGCTTGAGGAGCGTCGTGAGGACCATCTGCGCGCACACGCCGCCGTCAGCTCGTTGCTCGCGAGCGAGGGAGCAGTGAGAGACGACGCACCTCAGTCTCGCTCTCCCTCTGCGTGCCGAGCTCCCACAGCCACCTCGGCAGCTGCGCAAGCCATTTGCTGAGTGCGTTGGCCGACTGCTCGCGCGGCGACAGGCCCGCAAGCTGCGACGCGAGAGGTGACAGGCTGAACGGCGCAAGGTAGGACGGCGACGAGTGGATCTGCGTGCAGGCGGAGCCGAGTCAGGTCATGGCCGCTCGGGGTTGAGAGGGGGGAGGGAGAAGGGACGCACGAGAACGGCCAAGGCGACGAACTCGCCGCTCGCCTGCTTTGCCTCGCCTCCACCTGCCGCACCGGCTCGCGCAAAATAGTCGACGACGGCGGCAAAGACGTCGCCGGCCTGTGCGGCGGACGGCTGGTTGAGGAGCGACCACAGCGTAGGTCGGAGCGACGAGAAGGACCGGGCGGGGAGGGCGAGGCCGAGAGGGTGCGACGGCGAGGTGAGCTGCATGCACAGAGAGCAGTCGTCGTCAGTGCTGCTCCGACAAAGAGGCGCACAAGAAGAGAGGCGACGCACCTCGCCTCGCAAAGCCTGGACGACCCACTCCTGGACCCGCTCGAGCACGACGTCCTCGACCTTGTCCCTCGCCGCCTCGGCCGCGACGCCTTTGCCCGCCTTCTTGCCCTTGCCCTTGGCGACCCCGCGGGCGCTCCTCTCCTCGGCCGCGCTCGCGCTGGTCGACAGGACGAGGAGCGAGCTGAGCTCGGCAAACGCGAGGTTGAGCTCCATCCAGCGCTCCTCCTTGGCCGCCGCCTCGGCACGACTGCCCGCCGAACCGGCGCTCGTCGACGTCGGGAGCGTGTCGGCGCCGAAGGGAAAGTAGGGCGCGGCGTGACCGAGGAGGGCGAGGAGCATCTTGCGCGCGTCCCTCTTGCCCTTGGCCCTCGCCTGTGCAGCCTCGGCCACGCCGGCTCCCGCACCAGCACCGGCTGCGACGCCGAGCTCGCGCGCAAAGAGGGCCCTCGAGACGCTCAGGACGGCGTGCACCGTGTCGGCGTGCAGGGTCGCGCTCGAGCCCGAGGCCTGGACAGCGACGAGCGAGGGCGCGAACGCGGTCGGTGCCGAGTCGAGGAAGGACGACAGGAGGGTCGGGTGGAGGAGCTGCAGGGGGGTCGGCTGCTGCTGCCCGCCGACGTATGCCGGGACGGCGGTCGAGGTCGAGGCGGCGGGTGCGGGTGACGCCGGCGGCGTCGGGAGGCCGAACATGCCGACGGGCCCGAGGGCACCCTGCTCTGCGCCGAGCGCTCCTTCGGCGTTGAAGGCTCCGTCGAACTGCTCGACGGCCGCGCTTGTCGTCGAGCCGGATCCGGACGCCGGCGTGACGGGGACGACGTGCGCGCCTCGCCGGGGCTGGACGCCGGCGAGCCAGTCGGCGTACGCCTCGGGCGAGTCGAACGCGCCGGCGAGGAACCAGGGCTCGTCTGCGCCCTCGGGGCCGTCCATCGCAGCCGCCGCCGAGTCGGCGCGACGCTCGGCCGCAGCGAGGAAGCGCGCGAGCGTCTTGAGGACGGCGAGGCGGGCGGGCGGGCTCAGGTCCGACGCCGCACTCGCCGAGGTGAAGGTGCCGCTCGCCGCGGCGAGGGCGGCCGAGCGGATCTTGAGGAGGCCGAGGAGGGCGGCAACGACCTTTGTGCCGGTCGGCGCGTCCTCGGCGACGTCGACGGTCGGGCGGTACGGGTCGAAGCCGCGGGTGAGCTCGGCGGGGATGTGCGACAGGAGGAGGTCGAGGGTGGCGAGGGCGTCGATGCGGACCGGGTCGTCGAGCGACGAGAGGGCCGAGAGGGTGAAGAGGACGACGGCGGGCGAGACGCTGACGAAGCTCGCGTGCGGGAGCTGGTCGGCGACGGTCGACAGGAGGGTGCGCACTGCGGCGCGCACCGAGGCCGAGGGGTCGCCGACGAGGTGCGAGAGGGACGTGACGAGCGGGAGGAGGTGCTGAGAGAGGAGGAACGGGTGCTGCTCGACGAGCTGGCCGATCTCGTGGAGGGCCTCGCGCTTGACCGGGACCGAGTAGTGGCGCGAGTGGACGAGGAGCTCGGGGAGGGTGAGGTTGCGGCGCGAGACGGGTGCGCCCTTGGAGGTGGCGGCGAGCGACTGGGAGGGGAGGGCGATCGACTTTGCGGCGAACGACGTGTTGGTGGCGTTCTGGGCGACGACCTTGCCCTTGCCGAGCTTGAGCTTGGCTTTCTGCGGGCGGGTTGGCCGAGGTCAGCTTGGACTAGCTCGAGGACCGAGTGCGGCCGGCAGAGGAGAGAGCGTGAGACGCGCGGTGAAGTCGGCCTTGCGCTCCTTCTTGTGCTTGGAGGACTTGGGCCTGTGGTGTGCGAGGTGTCAGAGCACGTCCCTGACTGCTCGGAGGAGAGAGAGGGGACGGACATGGCGACGAGAGATGAAGGCGAGGGACGAGGCGAGCTTGACGACGACGGGGCGGGCTGGACCAAGACGAGGACGAGGGCGGTCGCAGAGAGCAGCAAGCCGAGTCGCGCTGGAGTACAGGGTGCACTGGCGGTAGCGACGACGAGGACGGGGCGAGAGAGCAACCCGGAGACGAAGCTCGACCAAGACCAAGTCGCCGCTCTCGCCCTCGACTCGCTCGGGCAGTTGCGCGACCACCGGTAACCGATTGGACGACCTCGACAACCCTACTCGACGTCCGACCGGCCCCTCTGGTGAGCCCAATCTCGCCCACCTCCCCCTCGTCCCCGTTGAGCGACCCGGGCCTCGACACGAGCCCACCGTGCGCGGCTCAATGCCGTGTAGCCGAGTGCTCGAAGCCCTGGCGAGCTGCCCTGCACCTGGAGCAGCGGCCCTTGCGGCGGAGCCGTGTGCGAGGTCGCCCTCGGCCCGTCACCCCTCATCGGCCCACCTCGACCCCGCCCAGCACCGCGCTAGGGCGACGCGTGCATCCGTCGAGGCCCTCTCGAGCTCTCTCTGCGTCGCTCACTGCGGTGCAGCGAGTCGACCGCGCTCGCGACCGGCCGCCTGCGCGACCACCAACACGCTCCCCCCTCTCCTCGCACTCGTCGCTGACTCTCTGCCTCTTGCGCACAGCAGACTACACGCACGGCACGCCCACCATGTCCTTCTCCTTCGGTGCGCCCCACCCTTCCCTCGCTCGGTTCTGCTCTCGTCGTGCTCATCTTGCCCTCCCCCTCGCTCCACAGGCGCACCCGCCGCCAAACCCGCCTCGACCGGCTTCAGTGCGTCCTGTGCACCTCAACCTCTTCCTCGGCATGTCCCCTAGACGATCCAGCTGACGCCCTCCTGCGCCCAGGCTTCGGCGCACCACCCGCCTCGTCCGCCCCGACCTCATCCCTCTTCGGCGGCGCCCCCGCTGCGTCCCAGCCCTCGGCCACCCCTTCCCTCTTCGGCGCAGCGTCGCAGCCGGCCGCCGCACCCTCCCTCTTCGGCCAGGCGCCCACCTCGCAGCCGACCGGCGGCCTCTTCGGCTCGACCCCGGCCCCGACCTCGCAGGCGCCGACCACGTCCCTCTTCGGCCAGCCCGCCGCCTCGCAGCCCGGCGCCGCGCCGTCCCTCTTCGGCAACGCGGCGCCAAAGCCTCCCGGCATGGGCTTGTTCGGCAGCACGACGACGCCCGTTCCGACGGGCGGCCTCTTCGGCCAGTCGTCCGCCGCGCCCACGAGCGGCGGCTTGTTCGGCAGCAGCGCCGCACCGCCGGCCGGCGGGCTGTTCGGCGCGTCGAGTGCGGCACCTGCGTCGGGCGGGCTCTTCGGCCAGCAGCCGCAGCAGCAGCAGCAGCAGCAGCAGCCACCACCGCCGTCGACGAGCCTCTTCGGCCAGTCGCAGTCGGCCGCAACGTCGTCCCTGTTTGGGTCCAAGCCCGCCTCGTCGACGCTCGGCGGCGGCCTGTTCGGCGCATCGACCTCGGCGCCCGCTCAGCAGCAGCAGCAGCAGCAGCAGCCCGCGGCGCCCGTCCCGCGCCTCGGCGACCCGCTCCCGCCGTCGCCCAACGAGCCGTCGATCGAGTCGCGCCTCGAGGCGATCAAGGCGGCGTGGGACCCGCAGTCCCCCAAGTGCCGGTTCCAGGCCTACTTCTACAACGAGCTGCCGCAGGGCCACTCGCGCGACATGTACGCGCGCCCGGCGCCGGGCACCGACGAGGCGAGGTGGGACAAGGCGAGGAGGGAGAACCCAGAGCCCGAGCGGTGCGTCCCTCTTCCTCTTCTGCGTCGTCTGCTGCGAGCGAGCGCCCGATCCGAGCGTCGTCGAGCCTCTCGCTGACGCTCTGCAACCTCTCCCTCCCTCGCCTCTACCACCGCTCGCAGCCTCGTACCCGCTCTCGCCGTCGGCTTCCCGGCGCTCGAGAAGCGCATCGCGGCCCAGTCGGCGCGGGCGTCGCAGCACGCGGCGCTCCTCGGCGAGCTGCACACGCACCTCGCGTCGCTCCAATCGACGCACACGCTCACGACGAGCCTGCGCACGTTGCGCGCGCAGCAGACGGCCGTCGCGCTGCACGCACGCCTGACGGCGCTCGTCGCGCGGGCGGCGGCGCTGTCGCCGGCGCGGGCGGCCGGCCTGCGCGCCGACGAGGACGCGCTCCGGGTCGAGCTCGAGCGCGCGCGGGGCGAGGTGGACCGGGTCCGGGCCAAGGCGGGCGAGCTGTGGGCCGGTGTCGGTGCGGTCAAGAAGCGGAAGGAGGAGGGCGACGGCGTCGAGTGGGCCGTGAGCGACGAGGAGGGTTTGCGCAGGGTGCTCGAGGTGCGTCCCCGTGTCTCTCTCCCTCTCGCCGCCAGGGCTACCCGGCCGCGTCCCTTACGCTTTCCCCCCCTCGTCGCGCAGATCCTGAGCAGTCAGCAGGCCGGGCTGGACCATGTGTCGCGCACGGTGCGCGGCATGGCGGGCGACGTCGACGTGATGAACCAGGCGTTTGGGCTGCCGGCGACGCGTGTGGTGGCGGGGACGACGGCGCGGGAAGGGCAGTAGCTTCTCTGCAGTAGGGGTCTGCGTGCAAGTATGGGTCCAGCTGTGCGACAAGCAGGAGAGACGGGCTTTGCTCTCTCGGTCGGCTCGCGCTCGCTCTGAGGAAGCCGGCCTCGAGCTCGCCTCGCTCGTCGTCACCTCGACACTGCGCCGCCCGTGCCTGTCACCAGCTTGCTACAGTGAGCTGCCACCCCTACAGCACCTCGGAACCTAGCACGCCCGTCGCGCCATCGTGCCAGCGAGCGAGTCCCCCCCCCCACCACGAGCCTCCGAGCCCTCCCGACCACGCACAGCTCGACTCGACCACTCGGCGCAGCTTCTGCATGGACCAAGAGCTATGTCGGATTCGCTCGACCACGTCTGGGCTGCGCGCGGGTCCCCTGCGGCCGTCGTCGCTGACGGCGAACAACGGCCGGCCGGGAGGAGCGGGAAGGGCTCGAAGGACGAGCGCCGCTCCTGAGGGGACACCGGCGCGGCGCAGTGCTTCGGCTAGGTGCACGAGCTGGGACCGGCCCTCTCTGCGCAGCCTGAGGTGCGCGCGCGACGAGGTACTGCTCGTCGCCCTCGTGCTCCCCTTCGAGGGACAGCAGCGCTGTCACGCGACCAGCATCCACCTGTGTCGGTGCACTCATGCTGATGGTCTCCTTATCTCCTACAGCTCGACGATGAACTCGCCCGCCGACTACCTCGACCGACCCTCGAACGGCGACGCCGACTCGTACCTCTCGTTCGACTCGCCGCCGACCCTTCCTCTCCCCTCGGGCACCTACACCCTCTTACCCCTCGTCGACCAGTGCGACAACGTCTCGCTTCCGACCGGGCCCTGGGCCGGCGCCGACTGCAAGAGCCGCTGGGAGCAGCACCTCGCCAAGGAGCGCAACGCGTTCGCGGAGGAGGACCTCTCGCACGCCCAGGGCGACTCGGCCTTGGCCGACGACGACGACGACGACGACGACGACGACGACGACGTCAAGCTCGAAGGCGCGGCCGCCTTCGACAAGGAGTTCCTCGTCCCCTTCTTCCTCACCCTCCCGACCCCTCCTCCGCCGTCCGCCTCGTCGAGCGGGGCCTCGCTCCGCCGCCGTTCCTCGACCGCCTCGGGCCGCCCATCCTTCTCTCGCCTCACCCCGATCCCGCGCCTGCGCGCCTCGTCCCCTACACCGTCCACCTCGTCGTTCGTCCGTGCGCGCGCCGACCCTTCGGCCGCCCTCGACGCGCCGCCGATCGGCTTCCTGCGCCCCGACATCGTGCGCGCCCTGATCGACGACAACCGCAGGCTCGTCGCCATGAACTGCAAGCCCGTGTGGTCGTTCCAGCCGGCCATCTCGTTCCCGCCGCCGGCGCGCCGCCCGAGCTACACGTCATCGCGCCCGGGCAGCCGCCGCTCGAGCGTGACGGCCAACACGGCGGCGAGCGCGCCGACGGGCGGCGGCAGCAGCGACGGCGAGCAGGGTATCCCGATGGACGACGTGCTCGAGGGCTTGCGGTCCCTCTCGATGGCGCAGAGCGCAGAGTCGGGCCCGTGGGCGATCGGGTTCGAGGACTGGGTCAACGAGGAGGGCGTCGACGCGAGGAGGGAGCACGTTGACCGCATCGTGCGAGGGTGGAAGCATGCGGGCATGTTCCCCGAGTGCCTCGGCGGTGCGTCTTCGCGCTCTCGTGCTCGTCCCGACCCGACGAGCAGTGCACTGACCCTCTCTTCGGCTTCGCCTCGCCCGCAACAGGTTGGCGCGACGAGCTCTACACGGTCTACGGCCCTCCACCGCCTCCTTCGCCCGAGGGCGACGACAACCCGCTCGCGACGGGCTCGAACGAGGCGTTCCGGATGGAGCGGTCGGCGTGCGCCCTCTTCGGCTTTGCGACGTTCGGCGTTCACTGCACTGGTGCGTCTCTTCCTTCTCTCTTCGTGCACCGATACTACGAGTGCGAGCGAGCGTGCGACCGAGCGAAGCTGACGAGCTCGAGCCTCGCATCGCAGCTTACGTCGAGGAGGAAGGCGAGCCGCTCAAGCTCTGGGTCCCTCGCCGCAGCGCAACCAAGCCAACGTACGTCCTGAGTCCTCTATCTGCCAGCAGCCCTGTTGCAGCGGGACGTGGGGCTGACCTCGAACGACCTGTCTCGCGCGCGCAGCTGGCCCTCGATGCTCGACAACACGGTCGCCGGCGGCATTACGGCGGGCGACTCGCCGCGCATGTCGATCATCCGCGAGTGCGCCGAGGAGGCGTCGCTCTCGCCTGCGTTCGTCGCGTCGCGCATCAAGCAGGTCGGCGTCCTCACCTACCACTACCGCACCTCGGCCGGGTTCCTCCAGCCCGAGGTCCAATACGTCTACGACCTGCGCCTGCCTGCTCCTGGGAGCGCGCACGCCGACGAGGGCACGCAGCCGAGCACGAATCCGGCCGACGGCGAGGTCGAGAGCTTCGAGCTCCTGTCGCTCGACGAGACGGTCCGCCGCATGTGCGACGGCGAGTTCAAGCCCAACTGCGCCCTGTACGTCCCTCTCCCTCTTACTCTCTGCGCGTTGTCGCTCAGTGCCGACGCTCATTTCGTTGCACTCGCTCGCAGCGTCCTCATCGACTTCTTCATGCGCCACGGCCTCCTCACGTGCGAGAGCGACACGCGCTTCCTCGAGATCGCCGCGAGGCTCAGGAAGCCGCTCGGCCTACCCGGCCCTGCGTGACTGCTTAGGACGGAGATCAGAGGTAGCGCGAGGGTGCAAGGATACAGCTGCAACCGAGGTTGTTTTCTCCGTGCGCGGCGAGAGCAGCATTTGCGGGAGCGGCTCGAGCGCGAGCAGAATGCAGAGCAGCATACCTTTCTTCCCAAGTCTCGCTGTCCATCCAAAAGAGAGCTCGGCAGAGATCGTGCAACATGGATTTGTGCAGGACAGAAGCGAGGCGACGAGGCGAGAAGGAGAAAGTGGGGGAGGGGGACGACAGCGACGAGAGGAGACCGACGAGGAGAAGAGAGGGGCAAGACAGACAGCCTCGACGAATCGCACAACTGGGGAGGGCGCACAGAGTATTAGGGGAGGAGGGAGAGGGGTATCAAAGAGCTAAAAAAGGGCTTCAAGACGCTGCGCTGCAGGCCGCTCCACCTCGCTCAGGCCCACTGCGCGACGACGACGACGTCGTTTCAGCCAGCGTTGACAGTCTCCTGGCTGCCCATACTACTCCTCCGCCTGCGCACGTTGCGCCCGCCGATCTTGCCTGCGAGCGGGACGGCGCTCGCCGGGTCGAAACCGCCTGCGCTCGACGCGACCGAGCCGGCGCGCGAGCCTGGCGCCGCCGACGAAACGGACGAGCTTGTGCTGCTGCTGCCCTGGCTCGACTCTCGAGCGGGCGCGGCGTCGCGCTTGCCGAGCACGCGCTGCGGGAGCTTGGTCGGGCTGTTTGGCGGCTGCGGCTGGTGCGCTCCCGCTGTCGCTGCTGCTGTGCCGCCCGACGAGCGCGTGTTGCGCAGCGGGTACCGCGACTGGCCTGCGGCGGACGAGTCGGCCTCGAAGACCGTGTTGAGGTTCTTGGCCGCCTTGGAGCGCGCGAGCCCGGCGCCGGCGCCGGCGCCCGAGGGAGACGGCGGCGCCTGGCCCGTGCGAGTCGACATGCGCGTGCCCTGCGACGTCGAGGCGAGGCGGTCGACGATGCGGTTGTCGGCGAGGGCGGAAAGGGGTCGGGCAGGTCGAGGAACCCGGGTCGGGCGCGTGCTGGTTGCCGCCGAGGGCGTCTTGGGCCTGCTCGCGGGCGGCGCGGCGGTCGACGTCGCCGCTCGTGCGCTCGCGCTGGCGGCGATGCTCGCTGCGGGCGCGAGGTGGAGCTTCTTGGGGCTGACGAGCGCGAGCGGGTCCTCGTCGTCGTCGGCCGCTCCTGCGCCGACGGCGTCCGCCATGCGGATCGGCGCCTTGCCCTTGCCCATGCCCGCTCCTGCTGCCCCGCCGACGTCGCTCGTGCGCTTCCTCGGGCTCGAGAGGACGACGCCCTCCATGCGCTCCTCCTCCATCTCGGCCTCGAGCCGCTCCTTCTCCTGCGGCGAGACCTCCTCGGGCTGCGCGACGGCGTGCCGAGAGCGACCCGGCGTCTTGCGCGGCTGCCCGGGCACATTGGCGCCCGTGCGACGCGGCGTGACGGGCGGGACGGCGCCTGGACCGGGCGTCGTCGAGGCGGGCGAAGCGGCGGCGCCGGCGCTGAGCTCGTCGGCAAGCGGTGTCGTCGGCCTGCGCTCCTGCGCCGATGACGACGCCTTTGCGGCGCCGAATGTTGTCCCGGCGAGGCCGTGCTGAGCGGCGAGCTCTGCGCGCAGGGCGTCCTGCGCCGACCACCGCACCCACTCGAGCTGGTTCTCGTAGAGGAAGTGCTGCTGCGGGCCGACGCACGACCCGGGGCGCATGAGGCGCATGAAGCCGATCGCTGTGGACGAGCGTCGAGTCAGCTTGTAGTCTCAAGGGACGAAACCCGAGCACGAGGGAGTGAGCGAAAGAGCTGGACGCACCTTCGTCGGCGGTGAAGCCGTGCTTGTAGATGAGGTAGGCGCCGATGAGCGTGCCCGTGCGCCCGAGACCGGCCTTGCAGTGCACGGCGACGGCGCCGCCGTTCGAGATGACGCCGTCGCTGAGGTCGATGAAGCGGCGGCACATGTCGAGCGTCGGGTTGGTGCCGTCGTCGAAGTACATCTCGACGTGCTCCATGTTGCGCGACGTAAAGTGCCCGGCGTCGTAGAGCTTCTTGTTGAGCCTGCGCGCAAGGGGAAGCGTCAGGGTCGGCGTCACCTAGCAAGCTCGAGCGGCTCGAGGGCCGTGCGAGCTCGCGGCGGACGGAGGAGAGCTCGACGCACCGGACGACGACCTTGACGCCCTTGGACTCGAACTCGTCGAGGACGTTGCGGAACGCCCTGTTGATCTTGGCGCCGGGGGCGCCGCCCTTCTTGGGCGTCTGCCCGCCGGCGCTCCAACCGGCCTCGACCGGGCTCGCGAACGCGACAAAGCCCGGCGTGATCCAGTTCCAGTCGCCCGTCTCGACCTTCTCGGCGGCCTCGTACGCCGCGAGGTCGAACGTCGACAGGTCGAGGAGCTGGTGCTGCAGGGCGCGGTGGACGCCGTAGAGGATGTGCTGAGGGTGGAGGTGATAGTCGGCGCGCGAGTAGCCAGCGTCTCGGTAAGGTTGCTGCGCGCGAGAATGAACGACTTGGGTCAGCCAAAGACGCACTCGAAGCCTGAGGAAGGCAGAAGGAAGGCCTGGACGCACAAGCTCGAGGCAGCTGAGAGGGTGTAGGACGTCGGCGACCGACCACCGCATGACGACCATCTGCAGGAAGGAAGACACGTCAGCTTACATCAATCGGCGTGCTCGTACGGGCCTCGCCTGCGCGACAGAACCGCACAGCGTGAGCGCTCGAGGGAGGGGACAGCGACGCACAGCGTAAAGGGCCATGAGGAGCGCAGCGTTGACCTTCTTGTCGGGCTCGTCGGACGAGTAGAGGAAGATGCGCTGGTGCGCATGCTCGGGCGCGTTGAGGAGCGAGTGCAGGTGCAGGCAGAATCGGCTGGCGGTGCGGAGGAGGAGCGAGGGCGATGTGCGGTGCCGAGGGCGAGGAGTGGCGAGGGACAGGTATGTCGCGCAGGGTGCGACGTAGTGTTGAGGTGAAAGCGCGAGGTACACCAGACGTGCAGGGACGAGGGCGAGAGGGAGGGAGAGGGGCCGAGACAGGAGAGGTGGGGGAGGGGTCAGCGAGGAGGCTCTCGAGCGAGTCGGTCGAGGTGGATGAAAGCGAACGCACTAGAGGC
>Ga0308169_10004016_pt1 | contig 13949 bp, 11 predicted proteins | sample PhyBR1_2_FD_202139 | JGI IMG/M metagenome (GOLD analysis project Ga0308169, IMG submission 202139) | Phyllosphere microbial communities from UC Gill Tract Community Farm, Albany, California, United States - DLSLSB.R1 | ecosystem: Host-associated > Plants > Phyllosphere > Unclassified | place...
CGAAGAAGCCGTTGTGCGTGGCCACCGCGAGCGCGGTGTGCAGCGCCCCGTCCCAGTGCTCGAAGGCCTCGATGGTCTCGGCCGCCTCCGACTGTTCGATGCAGTGCTGCATCGTCGCGAAGTCGGCCGCCGTGGCGTTGCGCACGATCAGTCCCGGCATCAGCGGCTCGATGAGGCGGCGCGCCACCATCAATTCGGCCGGACTGACATTGCCATCGGGCGATGTCGATGCGGTCGCCTCGCCCGTCGGCACGGGCGTCGGCGCCTGGGCCACGAAGGTGCCGCTGCCCACCGTCTGCGTGATGAGTCCACGCTCGCGGAAGCCCGCCAGCACGCGCCGCACCGCGCCGCGCGAGGCGCCGAAACGTTCGCTCAGTTCACGCTCCGCCGGCAGCTTCACGCCCACGCCCAGCGCGCCGCTGCCGATGCCTTCGCGCAGGTAGTGCGACAGGGCCTTCGCGCCCTGCGCCTTGGGCTCCACGGCCTCCCGGTCGTTCATCGGTTTCCTCTCCTTCGACTTGATAGTACCAATTGGTTATTTAATTTGCCGCATTGGTATTGATGATGGTCCATTTTGGTTCTACATTGCTTCGTCAGCGGACGTGTCGATTCTGACGCCACGGCTCACGCTTCCAGCGGCGCAACACAAGCCGCAAACCAAATGGTCCGCGAGACGCAGGACCAAGGAGACAAGAACATGCGGATGCAATGGATCGGCGGCTTCCTGGCCGCCACGCTGCTGGGAGCGCTGCCGACGGCAGGGGCGCAAGCGCAGGACTACCCGTCCCGCGTCGTGACCATCGTCGTGCCCTTCGGCGCCGGCGGCTCGGCCGACGTGTATGCGCGCGTGCTGGCCGAGAAGCTGGGCCACGACACCGGCAAGACCTTCATCGTGGAGAACCGCCCGGGCGCGGGCGCGGTGATCGGCACGCAGTACGTGGCCAAGTCGGCGCCCGACGGCTACACGCTGCTGATGATGTCGAACACGCAGACGGTGAACGAATCGCTGGTGCGCAACAAGCCCTATGCGCTGATGCGCGACTTCGTGGCGGTGGCCCCCGTCAACGAGGCGCCGCTGGTGCTGGTGGAGCGCACCACGCTCGCGCCCCGGACCTTGCCCGATCTGGTGCGCTACGCCAAGGCCAATCCGGGCAAGCTCAACTACGCGTCGTCGGGCACCGGCACGCCCTATCACATGGCCGGCGAGCTGTTCAAGGGCATGGCCGGGGTGGACATCGCGCACATCCCCTACAAGAGCAGCGGCGGCGCCCGCACCGACGTGCTGGGTGGCCAGGTCGACCTGATGTTCGATGCCGTCAGCACCATGACCGACCTGATCGCCACCCAGAAGGTGCGGCCGCTCGCGACCACCGGCAAGACGCGCTCGGCCGTGATGCCCGACGTGCCCACCATGGCCGAGTCGGGACTGCCCGACTACACCGCCACCATCTGGCTCGGCATCCTCGCGCCCAGGGGCACGCCCCAGCCGATCGTCGACCTGCTCAACCAGCGGATCGCCAAGGTCGTCAACGACCCGACCGTGAAGGCGCAGTGGGCCAGGAGCGGACTCGACGGCCTGACGATGACGCCGGCGGCCTTCACGCAGTTCCTCGAGCAGGACATCGCGAAATGGCAGCGGATCGTCGAGTCCGCGCGCATCACGGTGGAGTGAGCCGATGGCCGTCTCGATCACGGTGAACGGCGTGCGCCGCACGCTGGATGTCGATGCCGACCGCTCGCTGCTCGACGTGCTGCGCAACGAGCTGGACCTGCGGGCCAGCCATTTCGGCTGCGGCGTGGGCCAGTGCGGCGCCTGCATGGTGCTGCTCGACGGGCATGCCGTGCCGAGTTGCGACACGCCGCTGTGGTCCGCCGACGGCAAGGACGTGCGGACCGCCGAGGGCCTGGGCACGCGCGCCGCGCCGCATGCGCTGCAGCTCGCGTTCATCGAGGAGCAGGCGGCGCAGTGCGGCTACTGCACCTCGGGCATGTTGATCTCCGCCGCGGCGCTGCTGCGGCGCGACGCCGACCCGGACGAGGCGGCGATCCGCGCAGGCATGGCGCGCAACCTGTGCCGCTGCGGCACGCACCCCCGCGTGATGCGGGCCATCGTGCGCGTGGCGGCGCGGTCGCGGCCATGAGCACGGACGTGGGCCTGGCCGTGCTGCCGGCGAGCCTGCAGGCCAATCCGCGCCTGTCGACCTGGCTGCGCCTCACGCGCGACGGCCACGCGTGGGTCTCGTCGGGCAAGGTCGAACTGGGCCAGGGGATCCTCGGCGCCCTGTCGCAGATCGTGGCCGAGGAGCTGGGCATCCGCGTGGAGCGGGTGCGGATGACCGGCGCCGTCACGGGCGCGAGTCCCGACGAGGCCGTGACTTCGGGCAGCCTGTCGGTGCAGCATTCGGGCGCGGCGCTGCGCCATGTCTGCGCGCAGGCCCGGGCCCTCCATCTGGCGCGCGCCGCCGCGCTGCATGCGGTCGACGCGCAGGACGTCGCGGCCCTGGAGGTGGTGGATGGCGAGATCCGCCTGGGCGACCGGCGCCTGTCGAGCTACTGGGAGATTGCCGATGCCGACGCCGCTGCCGCTGCCGCTGCCGCTGCCGGACCCGGCCTGCTCGACGTCGACGCGGTGCCGGGCGTGGCGACGCGTCCGGCCGCGGCCTACACCGTGGTCGGCCGCGCGCAGCCGCGCGCCGACATCGCCGACAAGGTGTTCGGCGAGTTCGTCTTCATCCACGACCTGGTGCTGCCACGCATGGCGCACGGGCGCGTGGTGCGGCCGCCATCGCCGGACGCGGTGCTCGAGGCCTGCGACGAGGACGCCGCGCGCGCCCTGGATGGCGTGCTCGCGGTGCTGCGCGACGGCTCCCAGCTCGGCGTCGTCGCCGAGACCGAGACGCTCGCCGAACGCGCCGCCGCGAAGCTCGCCGCATCCTGCGCGTGGATCGAACGCGAGAGCCTGCCCGACGCGGACGCATTGCGGCCTTGGTTGCGCTCGCTGCCGTCGACGGCGCTGGAACTCCGCCAGGGCGAGCCGGCGCCCGGCGCGGTCCGCACGCTGCGCGCCTCCTACGACAAGCCCTTCATCCGCCATGCCGCCATCGGTCCGTCCTGCGCGCTGGCCCGCTCCGAGGGCGAGGCCCTGGAGGTCTGGACGCACAGCCAGGCCATCTACAACCTGCGCCGGGACCTGGGCCTGGCATTCGGGCTGCCGGCCGAGCGCATCCGCGTGCGCCATGTGCAGGGCGCCGGCTGCTATGGCCACAACGGCGCCGACGACGTCGCCTACGACGCCGCCTGGCTCGCCCGCGCCTGCCCCGGCCGCGCCGTGCGCGTGCAGTGGTCGCGCGCCGACGAGCTGTGCTGGTCGCCCGTCGGCCCGGCGATGGCCATCGACCTCGAAGCCGACGTCGACGCCGCCGGCCGGGTGCTCGCCTGGCGCCACAGCGCGTGGAGCCCCGGCCATGGCCTGCGTCCCGGCCGCGGCGCCACGCCGACGCTGCTGGGCAGCTGGTATCTGGCCGAGCCCTTCGAGCGCGTCGCCGCCGTCGACGCGCCGCGCGCGGCCGGCGGTGGCGGCGATCGCAACGCCGAGCCGCTCTATGCCTTCGCATCGCACGAGGTGGTGTGCCGGCGCGTGAGCGACGTGCCGATGCGGACCTCGGCGTTGCGCTCGCTCGGCGCCTTCGCGAACGTGTTCGCCATCGAATCGTTCATGGACGAGCTCGCGCTGGCGGCGGACGAGGATCCGCTGGCCTACCGCCTCGCGCAGCTCGACGACCCGCGGGGCCGGGCGGTCCTGCGGGCCGTGGCCGCGATGTCCGGCTGGACGCCGCGCGCGCGACCGGCGGGCGACGGCATCGGCCGCGGCCTCGGCTTCGCGCGCTACAAGGGCACGGGCGCCTGGTGCGCCGTCGTCGCCGAGGCGCGGGTCGAGGAGCGGGTGCGCGTGCTGCGCCTGCACATCGCCGTCGACGTCGGCCTGGCCGTCAATCCCGATGGCGTGCGCCAGCAGATCGAGGGCGGCGCGCTGCAGGCCACGAGCTGGACGCTGTTCGAGGAAGCCCACTTCGACCGCACGCGCATGCTGGACACCGACTGGGATGCCTATCCCATCCTGCGCTTCACCGACGCGCCGCGCATCGACGTCGAGCTGGTGCCGGGCGGCATGGCGTCGCTGGGGGCGGGGGAAGCCTCCCTCGGCCCCACCGCCGCCGCCATCGCCAACGCGGTGCACGACGCGCTCGGCGTGCGCGTGCGCGCGCTGCCGCTGCGGCCCGAACGCATCGTGCAGGCGATGGACGCCTGACCCCCATTCCCTTCCAACCCGTGACGAGAACCCCATGAAATTGCGACTCTTCAGCGGCGGTGCCGCGCAGGCCGTGGTGACCGGCCTGCAATCGACCTTCGAGACGACCCATGGCTGCACGCTGGAGCCGACCTTCGGCGCGGTCGGCACGATGCGCGACAAGCTGCTGGCGGGCGAGGCCTGCGACCTGCTGGTGCTGTCGGCGACCCTGATCGAGCAGCTCACGCGGCAGGGCCACCTGGTCGCGGGCAGCGCGCGCGACCTCGGCGCGGTGGCCACCGGCATCGCCCTGCCCGAAGGCGCGGCGCCGGTCGACGTGGGCACGTCCGAGGCGCTCCGGCAGCTGCTGTCGGCCGCGCGCGGCCTCTACGTGCCGCACCTGACGCAGTCGTCGGCCGGCATCCACATCGCCGGCATGCTGCGGATGCTCGGCCTGACGGAGCTGCTGGCCGACCGCATCAGGGAGTTCCCGAACGGCGCGACGGCCATGCGGGAACTGGCGGCGGCCGATGGCGAGGGCCTGGTCGGCTGCACGCAGGTGACCGAGATCCTCTACACGCCGGGCATCCGGCTGGTCGGCGAGCTGCCGGCGGAGCATGCGCTGCTCACCGTCTACACCGCGGCCGTCTGCGCCCGGGCGCGGGAACCGGAGCTCGCCGCGTCGCTGGCCGAACTGCTGGCCGACGAGGCATCGCTCGCCCTGCGCCGCCGGAGCGGTTTCACGATCTGACCCATTTCACAAGGAGACGAAGATGCATCAGCAGGCAACCGATCACCCGTCGGTCACATGGACCGGCGGCCAGGAACATTGGGTCGACAAGGGCGACGTCCGCCTGTTCCTGTGGGAGAAGAAGCGCAAGCCCGGCACCGCGCACGCGGGCACGGTGCTGTTCGTCCACGGCTCGTCCATGGCCTCGCAGCCGACCTTCGACCTGCACGTGCCCGGCCGACCCGATTCGTCGGTCATGGAGTGGTTCTCAGAACGCGGCTTCGACACCTGGACCATGGACAACGAGGGCTATGGCCGCTCCAGCAAGCACCGTCCGATCAACTGCGACATCGACAACGGCGCCGAGGACCTGGCCGCCGGCTCCGCCCACATCCTGGCGCAGGCGGCGCCCGGCACCCGCCTGCTGGTCTACGGCATCTCCTCGGGCGCCCTGAAGGCGGCGGTGTTCGCGCAGAACCATCCGGAGCGCATCGCCCGGCTGGCGCTCGACGCGTTCGTCTGGACCGGCGAGGGCAGCCCGACGCTCGTCGAGCGCGCCAAGCGCCTGCCCGAATTCAGGAAGATGCTGCGCCGGCCCATCGACCGCGCGTTCGTGCACAGCATCTTCACCCGCGACCACCCGGGCACCGCCGCCGAGGAGACGGTCGAGGCCTTCGCCGACGCCATCCTCACGCTCGACGATTCCATGCCCACCGGCACCTATGTCGACATGACCAGCCGCCTGCCGCTGGTGGATCCGCAGAAGCTCGACCTGCCGGTGCTGGTGATGCGCGGCGAATACGACGGCATCGCGTCGTTCGAGGACCTGATCGGCTTCTACAGCCGGCTGCCGAACATGGACAAGCAGTTCGTGACCATGCGCGGCATCTCGCACGCCAGCTTCCAGCAGAAGAACTACCTCATGGTCTACCACCTGCTGCATGCCTTCTTCACCCAGCCGGCGCCGGTCTACACGGGAGGCTGACATGAGCACGACCCGCAGCGTGCCGCGTCGCGCGGCATTGGCTTCCCTGTGCGCGCTGGCCGGCCTGCTGCCGGGCCTGGCCGCCGCGCAGGCGCACGCCGAGAGCTATCCCTCCCGCACGATCACGCTGGTCGTGCCGTTCGCGGCGGGCGGCTTCACCGACGTGGTGGCACGCGTCCTCGCGCAGGGCCTGGGCCGCAACCTGGGCCAGGCGGTCGTGATCGAGAACCGCCCCGGCGCCGGCTCCACGCTGGGCGCCGACATGGTCGCCAAGGCGGCGCCCGACGGCTACCGGCTGCTGATGGTCTCCACCACCCACGTCATCTCCGACGCCCTCTACAAGAACATCCCCTACGACCCGATCAAGGGCTTCGCGCCGATCGCCAAGATCGCCGAGGCGCCCTACGTGCTGGTGGTCAATGCCCAGGTCCCGGCCACGAACGTGGCCGAACTGGTGGCGCTGGCCAAGGCGCAGCCCGGCAAGCTGGACTACGCGTCGTCCGGCAACGGCAGCTCGCAGCACATGATGGCCGCGCTGTTCGCCACCATGGCGGGCGTGCGGGTCAACCACGTGCCCTATCGCGGCAGCGGCCAGGCCGCCACCGACCTGGCCGCGGGCACGGTGCAGTTCGGCTTCATGGGCACGCCGGTGGCCATCCAGCAGTCCCAGGCCGGTCGCACCCGGCCGCTGGCCGTCACCAGCGTCGGCCGCTCGCCGCAACTGCCGCAGGTCCCCACGCTCGACGAGTCCGGCCTGGCCGGCTACGACGCCAGCGTCTGGCTCGGCCTGCTCGCCCCGGCCGGCACGCCGAGCGCGATCGTCAAGCGCCTGCAGGACGAATCCATCCGGGTGATGCAGGCGAGCGAGACCCGCGACGCCCTCGTGAACGCCGGCGTCGAACCCAGCGTGCAGGGCTCGGCGGACTTCGCGCGACTCATGGACGCCGATCGGGTGAAGTGGGCGAAGCTGGTCAGGGACATCGGCGCCAAGGTCGATTGAGGCCACCTGCGGACGACCCCGCCGGCATGGTCCGGCCGTCCTGTTTTTTTTTCGATCCAAACCCCAAGGAGTGTCAGATGCGTTTCGCAACCCTCGAACTGGACGGCAAGGCCGTTCCCGTCCTCGTCTCGCCCGACGGCAACGGCTGGGCCGCCGTGCCCGAATGGCTCGGCGCCGATTTCGACGGCGACATGGCCGATCTGATCGGCCGCTGCCCGCAGCCGACCGGCCATGCCGCGCCCACCGCCTGGCGGCCGCTCGACGGCCTGCGCCTGCGCGCGCCGCTGGTGCCGCGCCGCAACGTGTTCTGCGTCGGCAAGAACTACCACGAGCACGCGGCGGAGTTCGCCCGCTCCGGCTTCGACACCTCGGCCGCCAAGGGCGAGACCGCGCCGGCCGCGCCGGTGGTCTTCACCAAGGCGCCCTCGACCGTCGTCGGCCCCGGCGACGAGGTGCTCCCGTTCACCGAACTCACGCGCCAGCTCGACTACGAGGCCGAACTGGCGGTGGTGATCGGCAAGCCGGGACGCGGCATCCGGCCGGAGGACGCCTGGAACCACGTCTGGGGCTACACCATCGTCAACGACGTGACGGCGCGCGACCTGCAGCAGAAGCACCGGCAGTGGTTCATCGGCAAGTCGATGGACACCTTCTGCCCGATGGGCCCGTGGATCGTGACGGCCGACGAGCTCGACGCCACCGATCTGGCGGTGAAGTGCTGGATCAACGACGAACTCCGCCAGGACGCCAACACCCGCGACCTGATCTTCGACATCCCGACCATCATCGCCACGCTGTCGGCCGGCATGACGCTGCAGCCCGGCGACGTCATCGCCACCGGCACGCCCGCGGGCGTGGGCATCGGCTTCAGCCCGCCGCGCTTCCTGGCGCCGGGCGATCGGATGAGGATCGAGATCGGTGGCATCGGTGTCCTCGAGAGCCGCATCGCCGGCTGACGCGGCCGGCCCGCAGGCACGAGACCGCCCCATGAACGACGCCAGCCGCCGCGCCGTCCTGCGCGCCCTCGCGCTGCCGGTCCTGGCCCCGCTGGGCCTGGGCGCGCGCGCCCAGGCGAGCTATCCCGACCGGCCGATCACCGTCGTCGTGCCGTTCCCGCCCGGCGGCGTGGCCGATGTCGTGGGACGTCCCGTGGCCGAGGCCATGGGGCGCCATCTCCAGCAGCCGATGGTGATCGAGAACCGGGGCGGTGCGGGCGGCGGCATCGGCATGGCGCAGGTGGCGCGGGCCCGGCCCGACGGCTACACCCTGTTGATGGCGCTGTCCTCCGTGGTGGTGCTGCCCGAGGCCGATCGGGTGCTGCGCCGAACGCCGATGTTCGAGCTGGACCAGCTGGTGCCGATCGCCCGCTTCACCGCCGATCCGACGATGCTGGTGGTGCGCGCCGACAGCCCCTGGAAGACCTACGAGGAATTCGCCGCGCACGCGAAATCGGCGCCGGGCCGGCTCACCTTCGGCTCGTCCGGCAACTACGGAACCATGCACGTGCCCATGGAGCAATGGAAGGCCGCCACCGGCAGCTATCTGCTGCACGTGCCCTATACCGGCGCGGGACCCGCGGTGGTCGCCCTGCTGGCCGGGCAGATCGATGCCGTCGCCACCGGACCGTCGAGCGTGCTGCAGCAGGTCAAGGCCGGTCGCCTGCGCGCCCTGGCGCATTGGGGCGAAGGCCGGCTGGCGGTGCTGCCGGAGGTTCCCAGCCTGCGCGAGCGCGGGGTACCCATCGGTTATTCGCAGTGGGCGGGCCTGTTCGCGCCGGCCGCGACGCCGCCGGCGGTGCTGGCGAGGCTCGGCGAGGCGGCGCGATCGGCCGCCCAGGATCCCCGGACGACGCAGGCCTTGAGCGCCGCCGGCAGCGTGGTGCAGTTCCAGGATGCGGCGGAGTTCGCCCGCTTCGTCCAGACCGATGCGCAGGCCATGGCGCGCGTGGTCCAGCGCATCGGCCGGATCGAGTGAGCGACGTGCCGCGCCGCGCCGTGCGCGGGATCGACCCGATGCTCAGTCCCGCGCGGGCGGTGCCGCGCTGCCGCGCGACGGGCTCGCGGCGGTCTGTGCCACGCCCGCCGGCGGCAGGATCGCCCAGCCCACCGTGACCTCGAACGGCCGGCCGAAGCGCCGCATCGCCAGGCGCAGCGGCGGCTGCACCTGCAATCCCGGAAAGCGCGCCCGCCAGTCGGCCGGCGCGGCGGCATCCGGCGTCTCCAGCACCTGGCCCGAGGCCGCCTCCCACACGAACACGGCGCCCTGCGCGCGCACCGCCGCGTCGTCGAGCCAGGCGGCCCGGCCGGGATCGGCATCGATGTAGACCGAGGGACGTCCGCCGGCCTGGGGCGGCGCGTACTGCGCGACATTGCCCGCCGGCCAGGCATGGCCGGCCACGATGCGCAGCGGCGCCTCCCGCCCCACCGCCCGGTGCCAGCCCTGCGCCACGTCCACGGCCAGCTCCCGGCCGGGATAGTGGATGCGGGAGAGCCGGCCGCGCGAGAGCGGCCCGCCGATGGCGATCAGCCCGTAGAGCAGCACCAGCACCAGCATCCAGATCGCGAAGGCCCAGGCGAAGCGCCGGGGATGGCGCAGGCGCAGGCCGAGCGCCGCCGCCAGCGCCGGCCCGATCACCAGGAACAAGGGCGAGCCCCACATGTCGTGCAGGTGGACCCCGGCCGCGCCGGCGACCAGGTAGATGAGCAGCGGGCCGCCGCCCATCGCCAGCAGCAGCCAGCCATCGCGCCCGCGCGGCGCGACCGTGCCCGGCGCCCGCGCGCCGCCGATATCGGCAGTGGCAGCGGCAGCGGCGTGCGCCTGCGCGGGCGACGTCGCGTCGGCGCGCCGGCGCCAGCCATGGGCGATCCACAGCAGCAGCGCCAGGGGCGCCACCGAGCCGGCCTGCGCGCCCAGGAAGGCGGCCAGGTCGCGCAGGCGGTCGCCCACCACGCCGCCGGAGCCGCCGCCCACCGCCTGGGCGCGCCCGACGGCATAGCGCAGCGTCGGGTAGTCGTTGGCATGCGCCCAGGCCAGGTGCGGCGCGAACATCGCCAGCGAGATGGCCAGGGTCAGCCAGGGTCCGGCGCCGCGCCAGTGGCCGCGCAGCGACGGCACCGCGATCAGCACCACGGCCATCGACACCGGCAATGTCAGGAACGAGTACTTGCCCAGCGCGCCCAAGCCGCAGGCCACGCCCAGCAGCACCCACCAGCCCAGGCCGGCGGCATCGCCGCCGCCGGGCGCGCGGCGGGCGGCGCGCCAGAAGGCCAGCGAGGCGATCGCCCAGCACGGGTACTGCACCACGTTGGCGTTGAATTCCAGGCCGGTGAGGTTGTAGTAGTTGACGCCCTCGAGCGCCATCACCGCCACCAGCGCCGTCCAGGGCGGCAGCAGGTCGCGCGCCAGTTCCCAGGCGGCCCAGAAGGCGGCGGCGATGGCCAGCTGCGACAGCAGGAACAGCGGCCAGTCGAGCGAGCCCCAGCGGAACAGCTCGGCCAGCCAGCCCGAGGCCGGCGGATGCTTGTAGTAGCCGGCCTGCCACTCGCGGCCCCAGCTCAGCGCCTCGATGGTGTCGAGCGGGAGGTTGGCGGCCAGCAGGCTCGGCAGGATGGTCCAGAGCAGGACGTGCAGCAGCGCGAAGAGCCCGAAGGCGGCGGCCGGCGACAGGGCGTGCGGGCGGGGAGTCCGGTCAGGGCGCATGGTGTTCGGCCGCGCGGGCGCGGCTGGCATGGGAGAAAAAGGACAGGGCGGCGGGCGGCGGCGGGTCGTCAGCGCGGACAATCGGAGACCCGCCACCGACGCCGGGCGACGCCGCGCGCGGGGGAACCGGCGCGGGCCGCGGACCTCCACCCGTCCCGGAGCGTGCGGATTATCCCCGCCGCACCGCCCCGCGGGCGGCGCGCCCGCGTCGCGCCACGTACATTGCATGGGCGACGCGGCGCCGCATGGCGCGCCCCGCCGGTCCATCGAAACGAACGAACATGTCCTTCTATCCACCTTCGCTGGAAGACTCGCCCGATCCGATCTCCCATGCCTCCTATGCCGCGCGGCTCGCGGGCGCCTTCGCCACGCCCGCCGGCTTCGCCGCGCTGCCCTCGGGCAAGGCCGGCGTCGCCACCGGCCGCGAGTCGCTGCGCCTGAGCTGCGTGGTGCCGGCCTACAACGAGGCCGGCCACCTGGCCGAGTTCCTGCTGGCGCTGCATGCCGCCCTCACCGCGCTCACGCCCGATGTCGAGATCATCGTCGTCAACGACGGCAGCCGGGACGCCACGCGCGAGATCGCCCACGCGCATGCCGAGTCGCTGGGCGTGCGCTACCTGGAGCTGTCGCGCAACTTCGGCAAGGAGGCGGCGCTGACCGCCGGCATCGCCCATGCGCGCGGCAACGCGGTGCTGCTGATCGACTCCGACTTCCAGCATCCGCTGGCGCTGGTGCCGGAGATGGCCCGGCTCTGGCGCGATGGCTACGACATGGTCTATGGCGTGATCGCCGAGCGCGATGCCGAGTCGTGGGGCAAGCGCGCGGGCAGCGGCCTGTTCTACGGCCTGCTGGGCCTGGGCAGCTCGCTCAACATCCCCAAGCACGCCGGCGATTTCCGCTGGATGGACCGCAAGGTGGTCGACGCGCTGCGTCGCCTGCCCGAGCGCAACCGCTTCATGAAGGGGCTCTACGCCTGGGTCGGCTTCCGCTCGGTGGCCCTGCCCTTCACGCCCGACGCGCGGCGCGGCGGCGAGTCGAGCTTCAGCCTGCGCAGCCTGGCCACGCTGGCGCTCGAGGGCCTCACCTCCTTCAGTTCGCTGCCCCTGCGGGTCTGGAGCGCGGCCGGGCTGATCATCTCGTTCCTGGCGATCTGCTACGGCCTCTACATCGCGCTGGGCGCCTGGCTGTATGGCAACCCGCTGCAGGGCTGGCCGACGCTGGCGGCGGGCCTGATGCTGTTCTCGGGCGTGCAGCTGCTGTCGATCGGCATCCTGGGCGAGTACATCGGTCGCATCTATGTCGAGATCAAGCGCCGGCCGCTGTATCTGCTGGCCGAGGACCTCGACCACAGTCCGCTCACCGACACGCACCATGCACCCGCGCCGGCACCCGCGCCCACCCCCGCGGCGCGGCCGGTGGCGCCCGAGCGGCCGGCAGGCGCCGCCGGCCACGACCCGGGACCGGCCCATGCCGGCTGAGCGGGGGCTGCTGGCCGGCACGGCGGCGCCCGAGCGCGCCCGCCGGCGCATCGCGCTGTGCGCCGACGACTTCGCGCTGCATCCGGCGGTCGACGACGCGGTGCTGCGCCTGGCCCACCAGGGCCGCCTGGGCGCGACCAGCTGCATGACCACCTCGCCGCGCTGGGCCGAGGCCGCGCGCGCCCTGCGCGCCGATGCGCCGCCGGGCCTGGCGACCGGCCTGCACCTGAACCTGACCGAGGGCCACGGCACGCACCAGGCCGCGACGCTGGGCGCGATCCTGCGCGACACCTACGCGCGGCGCCTGGCGCGCGAGGGCGCGCGACCCCACGTCGTGCGGCAGCTCGACGCCTTCGAGCAGGCGATGGGCCGGACGCCGGACTTCATCGACGGCCACCAGCACGTCCATCAGTTGCCCGGCGTGCGCGAGGCCCTGCTCGAGGTCATGGTGGAGCGCTATGGCGCGGACGCGGGGGCGGACGGCTCGTCCGCCGCCGCCGCGGACACGCCCGCGATGCCGGCCGTGCGCGCCACGGTGCCGGCGCATCGGCGCTGGGGCGCGGGCAAGGCCGGCGTGCTGGCCGTGCTGGGCGGCTGGTGGCTGCGCCGGCGGCTGGCCCGGCTCGGCATCCCGCACAACACGGGCTTCGCCGGTGTCTATGGCTTCGATGCGCCCACCACCGACGACTATGGCCGCCACATGGACCGCTGGCTCGACGGCAGCCCCGACGGCACGCTGATGATGTGCCACCCGGCGACGGCGCTGGTGCCGGGCGACGCCATCGCCGCTCAGCGCCTGGTGGAGTTCGCCTATCTGTCGTCGGCCGCCTTCGGCGAGAGCCTGGCGCGCCACCGGGTCGAGCTGATGCGCTTCGACGCGGGGATCGTGGCCGCCACCGACATCGCGCCGTGAGCGGATCCCGCCGCCCTCCGGCAAGCGGAGCCCGGAGTCCGGGGGACCGCGCCCTCAGGCGGGCGTCAGTTCCTGGTGCACGCTCGCCAGGATCTCGTAGGAGCGCAGTCGCGCCGCGTGGTCGAACACCTGCGAGGTCACCATCAGCTCGTCCGCGCCGGTGCGCTCGATGAAGGCGGCGACCTGCTCGCGCACCGTCTCGGGCGAACCCACGGCCGAGCACGACAGCACCGAATCCAGCAGCGCCCGTTCGGCCGGGCCGACGTTGTCGCGATAGCCCTGCACCGGCGGCGGCAGGCGGCCCGGCCGGCCGCTGCGCAGGTTGACGAAGGCCTGCTGCCACGAGCTGGCCTGGAAGCGGGCCTCGGCATCGGTGTCGGCCGCGAACACGTTGAAGCCGAGCATCACGTGCGGGCGCGCCAGCTGGGCCGAGGGCTTGAAGGTGTCGCGGTAGATGCGCACGGCCTGCATCATCTGCTGCGGCGCGAAGTGCGACGCGAAGGCATAGGGCAGGCCCAGGTGCGCCGCCAGCTGGGCGCCGAAGGTGCTGGAGCCCAGGATCCAGACCGGCACCTTCAGGCCCCGGCCCGGCACCGCCAGCACCGACTGGCGCGGCGTGTCGCTCATGAAGTCCATCAGCTCGATCACGTCCTGCGGGAACTGGTCGGCATCGGACTGCAGGTCGCGCCGCAGCGCCTGCGCCGTGCGCTGATCGGAACCCGGCGCGCGGCCCAGGCCGAGGTCGATGCGCCCCGGATACAGCGACTCCAGCGTGCCGAACTGCTCGGCGATCACCAGCGGCGAATGGTTCGGCAGCATCACGCCGCCCGCGCCGATGCGGATGGTGGACGTACCC
>Ga0308169_10004017_pt1 | contig 13948 bp, 11 predicted proteins | sample PhyBR1_2_FD_202139 | JGI IMG/M metagenome (GOLD analysis project Ga0308169, IMG submission 202139) | Phyllosphere microbial communities from UC Gill Tract Community Farm, Albany, California, United States - DLSLSB.R1 | ecosystem: Host-associated > Plants > Phyllosphere > Unclassified | place...
GCCGGTCGGATGCGCTGGCTCTGGGTCGGCGAGGCGGGAGAGGGCTGGCTCGAGCGGGGGTGACGACGAGGAGGAGATGAGGACGAGGTGCGGCGAGGCCGAGGTGTGGGCGGCTGAGCGGCGGCGCGTAGTGCTAGTCGAGCTGGTGCTGCAAGACTGAGGTGCTCAGAGTCGGAGCGTGAGCAGAGGTGAGGTCGAAACAAGAGGTGGAGCTCTCGCGGGCGTCGGGCGGAGCGGAACGAGCGACCTCTTGCTCTCGCACTCTCTCTTTCTGCGCTCTCCTCGCTTGTGCGGAAGATAGCATCGGTCGAGCTACCGAGAGGCGGCGAGGCATATGGGCGATTACAGGGCACAGCAGAACGAGGAAGGCAGCGAAGGTGGTACAAACAGGGGCGAGGAGGACCAAGGACGCCATCTACATCATGCCTGCGCACGCTCGACAGAGTCAGTGAAGCGCCGAGGAGGAAGGGGAGGGAGCGGGCGAGAGCGAGAAGGAGAGGAGGACGCACCGGCGTTGAGAAGGTTGTTGGCGAGGATCTGCTCCTGCACGGCGGCGAGCACGGTGCGGATCTGGGTCGTGTCTGCGTGAGGCTCGAGGTCAGTTGAGGCTCGACGAGCGGGTAGAAGGGGAGGGGAAAAGGGAGGGAGGAGGCAGGGGAGGAGAGAGGGAGGAAGGAGAGAGGGAGAGAGAGCCGCACGCACCTGTTGCGCAGGTGAGGTGCAGGATGAGAGCTCGCCGCTTGTTCTCGTACAGGCTGCTGAAGTGCTGCGACAGCCATAGCGTCGTCGCCTCGTAGCTGTTCGGGCCCGAGTACTCGGGCACGTAGTCGGCGAGCTTGTAGAGCTCGAGCTTGCTGCGGAAGAGATCAATCTGCGAGCGAGCGAGCGAGCGACGGCGACGATGTCAGCTCCTGAGGGGTGAAGGCGACGAGGAGGGGACGAGGCGGGAGAGGACCGAGGCGGGCGCGTCGAAGAGGAGGGAGAGGGACGAGGAGGGAGGGAGACGAGGAGGGAGAAGCAGGCGCACCTTGTTGAGGAAGAGGATCGTGCTCGCGTTGGCGAACCACTTCGAGTTGCTGACCGACTGCCACAGCGTCGTCGCCTCGGCGATTCGAGAGACGGACTCGTCCTCGTAAAGCATCTGGTTGAACTCGCTGATGGCGAGGACGAAGAGGAGGACCTCGACGTCGCTGAAGCAGTGCACCCACTTCTTGCGCTCGGAGCGCTGACCGCCGACGTCGCACATGCGGTAGATGGTACCGTGGATCGTGAGCTGGACCTCGGTGATGCCGGTCGACTTGACGCGCGAGCGTAGGATGTCCTGGTCGGACGGCATGTACCCGGGCGAGGCGAGGCGTGCGATGTTGGTGAAGTAGCTGCACGTGAAGCTTGAGTCAGCGAGAGATGAGGCCGGGCGAGAGAGGAGGAAGGCGACGCACTAGGGTGCCGAGCTGCGCACGAGAAAGACGATATCAGCGCGCGCTTCGACCGATCGAGTCGAGAGAGGGATGAAAGGACGCACTCGTTGAGCTGAAACTCGTGCGCCATGTCGACAGCCTCCTTTGCGCCCTCAAAGTCCCACAGCGCCATCAGCGCCTTGGCGACGTCCGGCAAGAGCTCGCCCGACGGCGCAGCAAGCTCAGGCTCGTCGCTGAACGACATGATGAGCTCGATGTGCGCGTTGAGTGCTGGCGGGACGTCGATGCCGAGCATGTCGAACGCGTCGACGACGACCTGCATCGAGCGGAGCGAGTTGTCGTAGATCACGTCGCGGAAGTCGAGGCGCTCCTGGTCCGAGAAGGGCTTGCCGTAGGCGAGCGAGAATTGCTGCGTGCAGGGACCCGAGTCAGCGTAGCTCACGTGCCAAGCGTGACGACGGGTGGGCGAAAGGAGAGGACCCGAGCGCACCTTCATGATCGTGCTCTTGCCCGACTCGCCTGCGCCGAGGAACAGCAGCTTGATCTCCCGCCGCATGTGCTCGCGGTCCTGCGCGAGCGTCTTCTCGATCGCCGCACTGTGTCGAGCACGAGAGCCAGGGTCAGCGACGGTGCCTCGGGCGAGAGGGAGGAGGACGACGGTGCCTCGGGCGAGAGGGAGGAGGACGACGGACGCACTTGCGAGCCTCTGCTTCGTGATCGACGGGCGTAGATCCTGCGCAGCCCATCTTATAGAGCGTCGAGAAGCGTCGGAGAAGGCCGGGCGAGGTGCTGAAGCGAGGAGGAGCAAAGAAGCGGGCGAGGAGGAGCCCGGCGAGCTGGGCGGTGCTCGAGAGCGCGCCGGATGCGCAGGCAAAGCAGCGCCGCGAGCGGGGACAGGCTCCTGAAGGGACCCTCGTCGCCGAAGCGTCTCGGGCACGCGCACACCATTGTCCAGGAGGAGCGGGCGCCCCGTCGACGCGAGCCTCGAGCGGCGACAGCACCCCTCGACGAGGAGCAGCCTCACCAGGCCGAGCCCTTCTTGCCGGCAGATCAGGAGGCCCGCCTCCGCTAACGGACGAGCGGTCTGGGCGAGGGCGGAGGGGGAGGAAGGGGAGGAAGACGAGGGCGAGCTGATGAGGGGTTGGCGCGAGTGAGGCGGCCGAGGGGCGATATGGCCGCTGTGGGCGTAGCAGTAGCCTCTGCGGGCAATCTCAGCTGCTCTTCTCTGGCGCAGGAGCGGTGTCGAGGCGTAGATGAGGCGAGTGCTTGCTCCGCCGCGGCCGCTCCACTCGCGAGTTGCTCTCCTCCTCGTCTGTCGACACCGCTGCGTGCGTGCTACTGCGCTGTCGCCTGAGCCTGTGCGAGCTTCGGCCCGCGCGCCACCGCTCTGTCGCCCCTCACCCGCTCGAACCGACCCACCGCTCCTCGTCCTCCTCATCCCCGAGCTTGTCTCGCGCATGCACCGCTCTGCGCGAGTCGCAGATCGTGGGAAATGCACAGGCTCGAGCCCTCGGTAACGGCGAGGGTCCCTCCCCCGCAACCGTGCTGCGCTTGGCCTCCTGTACTTCGTCAATCGAGCGCCACCGTTCGCCTCCTCGTCCGCTCCCCGAGCCTCGCCTTTCCTCCCGCTCTCGCTTCGCTTCGTCGACTCTGCTTCTGCTTCAGCCTCGCCGAGATCATGGCTTTCCACACGGAGCGGCCCTACGTCGACGAGCCGGTGACGGAGCAGGATATGAGGCGAGTCACGACCTCCTGGTCCTCTTCTCCTCGTCCACGCCGCGGCCAATCCTCCTGCGCTTCCTCGTCTTCCTCCTTTCGAGTCCCACTCTCTCGTCCTCGTCGACGCCACGGCGATCCTCCTCCGCTCCCACCTCGTCCTCCTCTCGAGTTCCACTCCTTCGTCCTCGACCTGACCATCCGCTCCCTCGCCTCGCAGGGTCGCCACGATCGCCTTCGCCTGGTGCCTCGGATTCGGCTGCTGGGTCACGGCGTCGGCCTGGGCGCAGACGCACAAGCTGTCGGTCTACACGGTCCTCATCTGGACCGAGTGGCTCGTGTGCCTACTCTTCGCCATCCTCTGCTGGCTCTACATGATCGAGGTCATCCCTCACTCGTTCACCTTCTTCTTCACGTGCGTCCTCCTCGTCTCCCTCCTCGACCTCCCCTCGTCGTCCTCCTCTCCAGTCCTCCTTTCACTCCTCCTCCTCTCCTCCTCGACTCGAACCGCGCCTGATGCCTCGCCTACCTCGCAGGATCCTCACACTGTGGGCGCTTCAGGTCCAGTGCCTGCTTCAGATCATCGTCAACCGCTTGAACCGTGCGTCGTCTCTCTCTCCCTCTCGACGCTCGCACCGCCGCCGCTGACTTGCCTCTCCTTCGCGCAGTCCTCGTCTCGGATCGGCGGCACCAGAACTACCTCAAGTACGGCGTCGCTGCGCTCATCACGGCCATCAACATCTCGGTCTACTGGTGCGTCGAGAAGACGAGCTGCGCTCTCTCTCAACTTGAGAAGGCTGAGCTGACCTTCTCACCCTCCTCCAGCATCTGGATCCCTGCACGTCTGCAGATCTCTGACAGGTTCATCAGGATTAACATGGTCTGGGACAGGTGCGTCCTCGTGTCCCTCACAACCCGCGGTCGAGCTGATCGCGTGCTTCTGCAGGTGCGAGAAGTGCATCTACCTCATCGTCGACGCGTTCCTCAACTGGCACTTCGTCCGGGTCGTCAAGGCGCGCCTCGTCCAGAACGGCCTCGACCGCTACCGCCCTCTGCTGCGCATGAACCAGCGCCTCATCATCCTGTCGATCTCGATGGACGTCCTCATCATCGGCATGATGTCCCTGCCGAACACGTTCGTCTACATGGCTATGCACCCAGTCGGATACCTCGTCAAGCTCCTGATCGAGCTGAGCCTGGCGAGCCTCATCGTCGACATCTCGTCCGCCAAACCTCAACGGAGCGGCGACCTGGCGGGCGCGTTCGAGGGCCTCAAGATCGCCGTCTCGACGCACACGACGACGACGGCCGTGCGCGTCGACGACGAGGAGGGCGGCGAGTACGCGCCCGCGATCCGGACGACGCGCACGCCGGCGCGCCCGGACCTCCAGCAGCGCCTCGACAAGATGCGGCGCGAGCGCAGGGAGCGCAAGGAGGCGAGGGCTCGCGGCGAGGACTCGGACGACGTCTTTATCGAGATGGGCGCGCGCGAGCCGTCGCGGCGAGGGTCGGACCCGTCGCTCGACGGCGACGCTGACGAGAAGGGCGACGTCGTCGACGACTGGCAGGGCAGCATCCACCACCTGCCGTCGCAGCGGTTGCCGTCGTCGGGTCGCGAGCAGCACGGTGTCAGGTTCGTCGTGTCGAACGAGTCGCTCGAAAAGGTGTAGTGATGCAGCTTGCAGTCGAGCGTTCTTTTTTCCGCTCGCTCGTTCGAGCCTCCTTCCTTCTTGGCTTTGGCTCAGATCCGTGAGCTACTTCTGCACAACGCTCAAGAGCAACCAGCGTCACCGAGAGAAGCGAGAGCGAGAGAGAGAGCGCGGCTGAAGCGGCTCGCAGGCGCGCGCACGGTCCTCCCCCTCGCCTCTCCTCCTCCTTGCTTCGGATTTCGGACCTCGGCCGAGCCTGTCTTACGTTGATTGCGTCAGATCTGCAGAGCGGAGCCAAACTTCGCTGGGCTCGACGGTGACAGGCGCGGCCGATCCTCACGCTCCCGGGCCGGGGTGAGCTCCGCCCTTCAAGTTGCCTCGAGGCCGCGCTCTCGCGCACCTCGGCCCCTCGCTCACCGCCTTTTCCCGGTCTCGAGGGCTCTCCTGCGCCAGAGCACAGCCATGCCGTACCTCGACGTGCCCAGCATCAACCTGTGCGTCTCCTCTCTCTCCCTCTCGCGAGCTCACCGCCCCGAGCTCGCTGCCGACGAGCCCCACACCTCCGTCGTCGTCGACCCACGCCGCTGGCCAGCGCGCTGACCCTGCCGTGGAGCCTGCAGGCGCACCTACTACACGATCAACCCGCGCTATGAAGACCTCGGCATGAGCATCAAGTCGCCCGCGCCCGCGAGCGACGAGGCCATTGACGACAGCAAGCCCATCCTCGTCTTCAACCACGCCGGCACCTCGTCGTCCAACTCGTTCATGCACCAGGTGCGCACCACGACTTCTCTCTCTCCACTGCGAGCCACCCTCGCCCGAGCCGAGCTGACCCTGAGGCTGGCTGTCCGCAGTTCCGGGATCCTCGGCTCAGGGAGGCGCTCAACCTCGTCTCGTTCGACTCGCGCTACTTTGGTCGGACAGGAGGCGAGCCTCTAGACCACTTTCAGACCCTCGAGGTGCGTCCCCTTTCTCGCCGTCGTGCAGAACAGGTGGCCGAGCCGAGCTGACGCATCCTCTCCCTCGCGCGCAGGAGCGAGCAGACGAGTTCATGGCCATGGTCGATGCTCTGCTGGGCGACCGACCATTCTCTTACTTCGGCGAGAGCTTTGTCGGCTCGCACGTCGGCACTTACCTCGCCGCCAAGCGACCACAGCAGGTGCGTCGCCCTCCTCTCGCCCGGACGGCTCTCTTCTTCCGCTCCCTGGCTGACGTGCTCTCACCCGCAGGTCAAGGCGATGGTCCTCGTCTCTCCATCCTTCGTCACCGAGTGCGTCTCCTCCTTCATCGCACTGCGCCGTCCTGACGACGTCCGAGAAGCTGACCCTCTGCGACTCGTCTCGCAGCCCGCCTCTCGTGTACGAGACGCTCAACGCCGAATGGCGACCAGCATGCACGGCGAACAAGGACGGCAACGGCGACGGCAGCGGGAGGATCCCTGACGAGGCGATGGCGGTCGTCGGTCCGTCCCCTTCAACTCCTTCGCCGTTCGCGATTGCGGCAGTGCTGACTTCTATTCTCGGCTCCGCGCAGGCGACTACTTCTTCAGCGGTGCGACGCACATGAAGGAGCGACAGGAGGCCTTCTTGGAGCAGTACCAGGAGATCAGTGCGTCCCTCTCTCGCTCCCACCTTCTCGACCTCGAGCTGACTCGGGCCCCTCCTCCTGCAGACGGCGAGGGCCAGGACATGTTCCGTCTCGACCAGCTCCTCTTCTGGTTCCGGCGCGAGGCGCCGTCGCCCGAGGTCTTTGCGGCGGTGCGGTGCCCGGTCCTGCTGCTCGGCGGCTCGTTGGACCGGACGGTCAGCTCGGAGGGGTCGCTCGAGGATTGGCGGGACCGTTTCCTGAATGGTACATCCTCTCTCACTCCCCGCCTGCTCTCCTGCACTGCGGCTGATGCACGGCTTGCGCAGTGCCCGACGAGGACAAGGTGTTCAAGACGATCGAGGGCGGCGCGCACCTCCTCGCGACGACCGATTCGAGCCTCGTCAGCCGGTTCGCGCTCACGTTCCTCCAGCGCTGTACGTCCTTCTCGCTCTCCTTATGATCTTCCTGACGTCCAGGGATTCCCTGCTGACGCTGGTGCCCTGCAGACAAGCTCGCTTGACGCGTCCCCCCTCCCTTCCCCCTCGCGACACCCTCTCCTCACATCGGCTCGCCGCTCTCCCAGCACATTCGCATCGTCACGGCCTGTATCGCCTACGCACATGCATCCACCTAGGGCTGCAGCAGCGCCATCATCCTCACAGCATCGAGTCCTGCCAATGCACCTTTCGTCGACAGCCTCGCTCGAAGGCGAAGTCAGAGCCCGCCGAGGGAGCCGAGGACGAGCGAGAAGTTCTTGCTGTCTGTGTGAGCTACGCCGTGGGCCCGAGAGAGGCTCTTCCTGCTTGGCTGAGCGGCCGAGAGCGAGCTGTCGAGGCGCACGGACCGTCGTCGAGGGGACCTGCGTCGTTGCGCCGCTCGCGCGTGGAGCCCAGCAGTGACGAGGCGACTTCATTTCGCTAGCGCTGTGCCTCGCAGAGTGAAAAGCAGAGACCCTGGTCGGCGACGTTGGCCGAGCTGCCCACGGTCGCGGCGCTGAGCCGGCGGCGGCGAGCGGAGGGGCGGCGCGACCTCGTTCGTCCTCACCACGCTCTCGCACCGCTGCAGAGCCCGCACTTGGCTTGCACTACCGATCTGCACCGAGTCGCACCGCCCACCATGTCTGCACCGCCCGTCGGGGCTCTCGCCACGACCGCGGGCTCCACTCCGTCAGGTCCGTCCCCTCTCCCTCGTCCTCTGAGCTGCTAGACGGAGCAGAGCTGACTCGAGCCCGCTCTACAGCTACCACTGAAGACAGCCTGAAGGCCTACAAGCTCCTCGAGGCGCTTCGCAAAGGTGCGAGGCCTCCTTCCCCCCTCTCGCCCTCATCATCATCATCGGCAGCACGCTGATCTTTCCCTCGCTCTTCTCGCCATGCAGGTGACGCCAGCCAGATCGTGCCCCTCTTGCAAGAGTCGGCGACCGCGCCCAAGGCCGACAGCGTAAGCGAGACTGGCGTCCTCAGCGGCGCAACGTCGCCGGGAACTGCGACGCCGCTCCACCTCGCTGTCCGAGTCGCCAAGTGTGCGTCCTGCGCTCACCGAATCTGGCTTTGAAGTGTACGAGCTGACTTGCTTGCGTCGCGCCCGCAGACCCGACCGTCGAGCTCGTCCTCAAGCATCAGCCGCGCACCCTCAACTCGCAGGACGGCCGAGGCCAGACGCCGCTTCACCTCGCCGCCGCCCTCGACCGCCGCGACGTCCTCACCCTCCTCCTCGAGCAAGACGAGGCCGACGACACGTCCCGGGACCAGAGCGGCAAGACCTGCCTCGAGGTCGCTGCGACGGCCGAGGCCGCCGGCATCATCTCCTGTGCGTCGACTTTCTCTCTTCAGTCCGGCTTTCAAGGTTCTCGGCTGACGTTCCCTGGACCCTACAGCGTCGCGCAACAAGTGGAACGAGATCTTCCTCGCGCATCTCGCCGCATACGTCGCCTCGCCGACCTCGGACTCGGCCTCGGCTTCGAATCGGGCTTCCACCCTCCTCTCGTCCTCCCCTCGGCTTTCGACCTCTTCGCAGCTCCAGCCTCCGCCAACTTCCGGCCAAGCGTCCTCGGGCCCGCCCGCGACCGGCTTTGCCGCCTCAGGCCCGCCTTCGACCGTCTCTGCCGCCTCGGGCCACGTCTCGAACGGCGCCGCCGAGCGCCTTTACCACTTCATCGCAAAGCCGCGCGCCGCCAGCTGCGACTTTTCGCTGCGCGACTCGTCGGGCACGACGATCCTGCACGAGGCCGTTCGCCGCAAGGACCTCGGCCTCATCAAGCTCGTCCTCGCGCGCGGCGGAGACGTCCTCGCGCGCGACCGCCGCGGCAAGATGCCGATCGACCTCGCCAAGGACGAGCGCATCCGCTCGGTCCTGCGCCAGAAGCTCAACTCGGAGGGCGTTGCGCTCCAGGCGGGCGCGGCAGCCGAGGTGCCGCAGGGTCCGCCGCCGGCGCTTAAGGGCTACTTGAGCAAGTGGGCGAGCGTCGCCAAGGGCGGCTACAAGCCTCGGTGGGTCGTGCTCGAGAACGGTGCGTCGGCTCTCCCTCTCTCCTCGAGCCTGGGAGCGTTCCTGCCCTCGAGCAAGTCGCTGACCCCGACCCGCTCTCCTTTTCGCAGGCGTCCTGTCGTACTACCGTCACCAGGAGGACGAGGGCCGCGCATCCCGCGGCTCGATCAGCATGGCGGTCGCCAAGCTCGACCCGCCGGGCAGCGACAAGCTCAAGTTCACGATCAGCAACAAGCTCGGCGGCAAGTCGGCGCCGGCGTTCTACCTCAAGGGCAACCGTGCGTCCTCTTCCTCTGCATGGCGCTCTCGACAAAAGGTCTCACACTGACGTGCTGCTCCCCCTGCAGATCCTGTCGAGGTCATGCGCTGGTGCGACGCCCTGCGGCAGAGCATCGACCTCGCGACCGGCGACGGCAACGGCCTCACTCGCTCGGCCACCGCAAACTCGCTGCAGGCGCCGCCCGCTCCGTCTGAAAGCGGTCGGCGGCCGTCATCGACCACGACGCTCGCCGACGGCCTCGGCTCGCCCGCCGAGTCGGACCGCGCAAACTCGATCGACGAGGACAACGACACGGTCGCCGACGACGACGACGTCGTGCCGCACGCCGACGACTTCCACCTCATGGAGCAGAGCACCAAGACGCAGCTCGAGCTCGCGCAGAAGCTCCTCGGCTCGCTCGGCTCGTCGTCGGGCGGTTCGGGCGATGCGCAGGACGCGCTGCGACGGTCGCTCGTCTCGCTCGACCAGCTCTTCGACGACTACGTCGGCGTCGTCAACGAGCGCGAGCGCTACTTCGCGCGGCGGTACGACAAGGAGGTGCACGCCAAGCGCATGTGGGAGGAGAGCATGAAGGAGGTCGCCGCGCAGCACGCCGCCATCGAGGTCGAGCTGCACAAGGCGTCGCGCGAGAACACTCGCCGCAAGCGCGCACTGCAGGAGGTGCGCGCCAATCTCGGCGCCGTCTCGCCAGGCCTGTCGCCCCGGCAGTCGATCGTCGGCGAGGACGAGCGGCCCGACTTGCGCTCGCTCCCCTCGAACGGCGACGCGCCGCTGCCGTCGCCGCTGCGCAGCCCGACCATCGTCGTCCCGCCCTCGCTGTCGCGCACGAGCTCGGCGACCGACACGCCGACGCGTAGGGCGCCTGTGTCGCTCTCGCCGACTCGGATGCGGTCGCGCGCGGCGACGATGCAGCCTCTCGCGCCCGCCGAGCTCGAGCAGATCGTCCAGGACGCGCTCGTCAACGAGGAGGGCGTCGAGTCGAGCGACGAGGACACGGACGACGAGTTCTTCGAGGCCGTCGAGGCGGGCAACCTGCCGATCGCGGGCGAGAACCAGGGCGGCGAGGGCGAGTCGAGCAGCGGCGGCGCGGCGAGCGAGCCGAGGCGGGCCGCACCGGCGCAGGAGCTCGTCGACAAGCTCGACATGGCGCCGTACAAGGGCTACGAGCAGCTGCGCGAGAAGCTTCCCATCACGAACGACGACCGCCCCGCCATGTCGCTCTGGTCGATCCTCAAGTCCAACATCGGCAAGGACCTCACCAAGATCTCGTTCCCGGTCAGCTTCAACGAGCCCGTCTCGATGCTCGAGCGCATGGCCGAGGACATGGAGTTCAGCGACTGCCGTGCGTCCCTCCTCTCCCTGATCAGCTCCTCCCCGCTCTTTCACTCGTCGCCCGTTCCTGCTCACTGACGCAGCTCCTCCCCTCGCAGTTGATGCTGCGGCCGCCGAGCGCGACTCGACCAAGCGCATCGCCTTCGTCGCCGCGTTCGCCATGTCCAACTACTCGTCGACCGTCGGGCGCATCGCCAAGCCGTTCAACCCGCTCCTCGGCGAAACGTTCGAGTACGTCGACGTGCGCAAGAAGTACCGCTACCAGTCTGAGCAGGTCTCGGTGCGTCCGCTTCTCTCTCGTCGGCGAGGCCGGAGAGGTCCGAGCGCGACCTGACGCCCTTTCGCCCTCCTCTTGCAGCACCACCCGCCCATGTCGGCCTGCTTCGGCCAGTCGCCCAGCTGGGACTACTTCGGCACGGTCGACGCCAAGTCGCGCTTCGGCGGCAAGAGCTTCGAGATCAAGCCGACCGGCGTCGCCCACTGCGTCCTGCGCATCCCGGACGAGTGGGTCGACTCGAGCTACCCGGCCAACAAGCAGCTGCCCGGCATGCGCGACGAGCACTACTCTTGGGTCAAGGTGCGTCCTTCTTTCGCCCTTTCGCTCTGAGAGACGCGCACTGACCCTCTCTCGCCGCTGCCGTGCCCGCAGGTCACGACGTCCGTCTCGAACTTCATCTTCGGCTCGCCCATCATCGACCACTACGGCGACATGATCATCACCAACCACCGCACGGGCGAGACGTGCACGCTCACGTTCAAGCCTCGCGGTTGGCGCGGCGGCAACGTCGGCGAGATCAAGGGCGACGTCAAGGACAAGGGCGGGCGCAAGCACTGGGATATCGCCGGCACGTGGACGTCGCAGCTCGTCGCCCGTCGTGCGGGAGCGGGCAAGGGCGACCTTGCGCCCGACGCGACCCTGCCGACCGACGGCAAGGGCGACGTCGCGCCCGAGTACATCCGCCTCTGGAAGAACTCGACCAAGCCGCCCGGCCTACCCTTCAACCTGTGCGTCCGACGTGCTCTTGACCATCATCTTCCGCACCTGAAGAGCTGCTGACCTCGCTGTGTCGCGCTCGCAGGACGCCGTACGCCATCACGCTCAACGACATCAACCCGGACCTCCAGCCGTGGCTGCCGCCGACCGACTGCCGCCTGCGTCCCGACCAGCACGCCTTCGAGTCGGGCAAGTTCGACCGCGCCAACGAGCTCAAGGCCGAGCTCGAGGAGCATCAGCGCGCCACGCGCCGGGCGCGCGAGCGCGGCGAGGTCCCGCCGCACACGCCCAGGTGGTTCTCGCGCTCGACCGACGCCGACACGGGCGAGGTGTACTGGCAGCCGGCCAAGACGGAGGACGACAAGCTCGAGTACTGGGAGGAGCGCCTGCGCGTCGGCAAGGCCAAGCTCGAGGGTCAAGATGTCGAGTGGCAAGGCGTCGTCCCTATCTGTGCGTCTTACCTTTCCTCCTTCCTCTTCGCGCGCTCTCTCTCCTGCCCAAATCGATCGATGACTGACTCATCTCTGTACTGCAGTCGGCGACATCCACGTCTGAGCCTGCTCTTCCCCTCCTGCGCGACCTCCTCCTCCCTCATCTGTGCCTCGCGCTCTCTCTCATTCTCGCATTCTTCCTACTCGCGTAATCTCTGTCCATTCGAGGCGCTGTAACTACTAGACTGCATCTACCTCTGTGCTACTCAAGAGAGCCCTCGAGAGCGCAGGACGCCCGCTACGACTCGGCCTTCCTCGCCCGCCGCTCCTTCCACTCGCGCAAGTCGCGCTCGACCTCCTCCTCGAGCTCCCTCTCCTCCCTCTCGACCCGCTCGCGCTCAGCCTCGCGCTCCTCGCTCGTCTCCTCGAACCGGCCTTGCGCCCGCGCCTGCTCGACCGGGTTCGCCGGCGCGCTCATGACGCCCGTGCGCTGCAACCGCTCGAACAGCGTGTACAGGCGCTCGGCCTCGCGCTCCTTGTCCTCGTCGGTCATGGGCGGCTCGTCATCGGCGGCGGCGGCGCTCGAGGACGGGTCGTACGCGCCCGTGATCGGGTTGACGCTCGGACCCTTCCCACCGGCGGCGGCGTCGTCGTCGACGGGCGGCGGCGGGATGAGCTCGCCGTGGCTCTGGAGGAAGCCCGAGGCGTTGCCGTACCCGATCGTGCGCGAGAGCTGCTCGGGCGAGCGGTCGCACAGGTTGTAGAGGAACTCGCCGACGCCGAACGACGTGTTGGGCAGGAGGATCGACGAGAGGAGGCGCACGAGGTGGCCAGCGAGGGTCGGGTGGCGGTCGACGGGCGTAGTGCGGTCCCTGCGCCGATGTAAAGATGCAGGCATCAGCTTGGCTCGTCGAGAGGACAAGAGCGACTCAAGGAGGGAGGAACGACTCGACGCACAGGTTTGGCGGGAAGAGAACGTTGCGGAACACGAACTGCGCCTCGCCGAGCATGCTCAGCTTGCGCAGGAGGAGCATGACGGGCCCGAGGATCTCGTCGACCTTTGCCGCCTCGCCCTCGCCCGTCGGAATCCACTCGTCGGGCCCGCACGGCGGCACGAGCGTCCTCCCCTCGTCGCGGTCGCGCGCCGAGTACGCCTTGGGGCTCGGCGGCGCGCGGTCGGCCGGGAAGTAGGCCTCGCACACGCCGTGGAGGAGCTCGACGAGGCGCTCGCCGAGCGAGCCGATGCCGCCGCCGCGCAGGACGGTGCCGTCGTCGGGCGAGATGCGCGGCGGGACGTACTGGAGCCACGAGGTGGACCACCCGGAGAGCTCCTCGAGCTCGACGGGGAAGTTGAGGAGCGTGTTGAGGGCGGCGCGAACGACGGGCGACGGGTCCTTGATCGGCGGGGCGGACGTCGTGCTTGCGGATGACGAGGCGGGCGCGGATGGGGCGGTGGTCGAAAGAGGAGGAAGGGTGACGGCGAGGGTAAGGTAGGGGCGGAAGAGCGGGAGGAAGAGCTGCGTCGCCGTGAGGCTGAGCGAGTCGGACGAGCCGCCCTCGGTCATCGCCGCCGCCGGTGCCTGAGCCGGCGCTGCGCCCGACGCGCTGGCCGGCTGCGAGCCGAGCTCTTTCGACGCGCCGAGCGACGGGCTGCCGGCCGGCGACGACGCTGCCGAGGCCGACGAGCCCTTGACGGCGTCGACGACCTTCTGCGCGAGCGAGCGCGGGCTCTTGCCGCCCTGCGCGCTCGCCGCCGCCGCCGATCCCGCATCGGACGCATCGTCTGCCGCGCCGAGTTCGGGTGAGCTCGAGTTGGACGCGCCGCTCTTCTCCCTCGAGCGCCAGAAGCGCTTCTTGCCCGTGCCGAGGCTGGCGCCGCTGGCGCTCGCGCTCGCCGAGGGCTTGCCGAACCCTTCGGGGACGATGGGCGGCGCGCGCGAGTACTGGAGCATGAGGTTGTAGGCGAGCTTGAGGTGCTCGCGGAGGATGTCGTCGAGGGAAGGGGTGCCGGCGGTGAGCTGAGGGCGGTGCGGCGCCGAGTCGTAGATGGCGAGG
>Ga0308169_10004024_pt1 | contig 13935 bp, 22 predicted proteins | sample PhyBR1_2_FD_202139 | JGI IMG/M metagenome (GOLD analysis project Ga0308169, IMG submission 202139) | Phyllosphere microbial communities from UC Gill Tract Community Farm, Albany, California, United States - DLSLSB.R1 | ecosystem: Host-associated > Plants > Phyllosphere > Unclassified | place...
GAAACACTCATGGCGCAGCAAGGATCTCCACCTTCCTGTTCTCTTAGCCTGTCGGGAGGCGACCGCGACACTTCCGTCCGCATACTGTCCGAGTATGAAGCACATGCATACCTTCACCACCTCATGATGCTGCCGCCTCTCCGCCTCCTTGTCGAGGAGGATCCGGTCCCACCTGCGAGAGCACGAAGAACGCCACACCAAGCAGCGGGAGCCAGTACTTCTGCAAGAACGATTTTTCGGGGACCGGTTCGGCGGCCTTGCCGGTCGATGGGTCGACCACGGGAGGAGGGGCGAGGTTGATCCTGCCGTGAGTGTGGGCTCCATGCGCGGGATGCCCACGATCGCTTCTCCGATCCCCTCTTGCCGAGCCCGTCTACATCGACAACCTCGCCATGCGGCATGCCCCTTTTCGACGCACCCCCGCCCATGACCAAACATTACATGGTCTTCATACAGTAGCCACACTCACTGCTTGGCCCTGGTTGGCACCTTGACGATCACCTCGGTGTTGATTGCCTTGGGCAGGACGAGGCTATCTCCGCTGGAGTGCCAACTCTTCGGGCACTTGCCATCCCGTCCTACATTGCCCAAGTCGAGATGAAGACCGGTGACTGTCGCGTCGGGGGTGCTGGATGATAAAGAGAGGGTGAAGCGGTATACCTGCGGGGCCGCGGTGTGACACTTCGGGTCAGCTCGCGCATCAACAGTGGGTAAGCGGAGACCGAAGGGTGGACAACGCTGCGTGGAATCTCCGGGAGCATGCAGAGATCATGATCAGGTAGATATCACTCAACACAACAGCAAGCGTCAAGGGACGGGCGAAGCGATGCAACAACGTACCGACCGCACAGAGCTGATATGCGACACCTCCCCCTCCTCATCTGCCAGTCCAACCTGATACCACCCCCGTCCATCGTCCACCTGCGCATCACCCCCTGCTCTCCGCTGTATCGTAGCTTGCGGCCCTGCCCCGCCGAAATCGAGCTGTATCATCCCGAACTCGGTCCATGGAGGGTCGATGGCTGATTGTCGGGGGTGAGGGAAGAAGCGGTGGTGTATCGTGTAGTTTGTCGCTGCTGCGGTAGCCAACAGAGGTATGCTCGCGAGCGTCAAAACGGACGCGAGAGTGACTCGCATGACTGGTTGAGATACACAAATACGCTCGAAGAGAGTGGACACGGTGCTAACAGCGGTCGGCGTTGGAAAGGTGACGTTGAATGGCCCCCGTATCGGCAACGGCGAGATAGCGAGCGGCGTGGGCCGCTGAGAGGTTCATAAGCAGGAAACAGTCCTCTTCCCCTCGAGCATGCTCAGTACCCGAGGAGTCCCTGTTCGACATATGCATGATGATGTATATCCACAGCGCCCTCCGCATGTGGACGTCTTGAGATCTTCTCACACGTTCATCTTCTGCTGTTCTGCGCCTGTGCCCATCGGCCTTGCCGCCTCGCTCACATGAACTCCTTGAGTCGGAGGAGTCGCTTTCCGGCGGCGTGCAGCAGCTCTGGGTCTTTGCACTGCGAATTAGCATTCGCTCGGGGCAGCTTTCCGCCTCGAGAACTCACGAAAGCGAAGCGAGCGAATCGCTCTCCGATGTTGGCATGCTCCGGGCAGTAGAACTACCATCAGCCAACGCACCATCAGGTCATAGCCCGCAGCAACTCACCTCGGAAGGAGGGATGGAAGCCACCTTGAGCTCCTGCGCAAGCCACCAGCACAGCTTGAAGTCCTTTCCTCGGCCCCTGCACGAGTCCGGGATTTCAAAGTCCTCCGGCACCTTGATGGGGGACATGTCAACGAGGACAAAGTACGAGCCCTCCGGTCGGGTGTACGAGAGGCCGAGCTGGTCAAAGTACGAGCAGAGGACGTCTCGGCGCTCCTTGTAGGCCTCGAGCTGGTCCTCGAAGAACCGGCGCTCGGCAGCCTGCTCCAGACCGATCGCGACGGCTTCTTGCATCGGCGAGTTTGTGCAGAACACGATTCGGCTGTGCGCGGCGGCGGTGGGAGTGACGAGCTTGGGAGGGCCGATCAGCCATCCGACTCGCCATCCGGTCGCGGCGAAGGACTCTGGAATCAGCGTCAACCCCTTTCCACAGACCGCGGTGCAACTCACTTCCACCCGACCCGACCGTCAACGTTCGCTCCCACATGCCCGGCAGCGTCGCAATTCGCACATGCTCCAAATCATCGTAGATCATGCAGTCGTACACCTCGTCCGCGAGCACCAGCACATTCTTCTCCACGCACACCTCGGCGATCTTGGTCAACTCCTCTCGGGTGAACACCTTTCCGACCGGGTTGTGCGGCGTGTTGACGATCACGATCTTCGTCTTATCCGTGAAGGCGGCCCTGAACTCGTCGATGTCAATCTTCCAGTCCTGGCCGGACTTGATGCCCTTGCCTTCAGCTGGCGGGTGGAGCGGGACGAAGACGGTATTGGCGCCCTGGAACCGGATGGACGCGTAGTACTGGTCAAAGTAGGGCTCGATCAGGATGACCTCGTCTCCGGGCTCCAGAAAGGCCGTCATGGCCGCGTGCATGCCTGCGGTCAGCACGGTTTACAGTACACGAGTATCAGGCAAGGGACCCACCGCAGTTGGCGCCGGCGGTAACGACGATCTCGTCCAGACCCAGCTCCCGGTTCTCCTTGACGAGGTTTTCGAAAAGGGGCGAGTAGTGCTTCGAGAGCGCCTTGAGCAGACGAGGTCGGCCTCGGGGGTGTGAGTAGTGGTTCGTCATGGTGTCCTGGTCCATGGCCTCGTGCGAGGCCTTTCGCAGCCAGTCGGGAGGGGACCAGTTCATGAATCCCTGCCCGAGGTTGATGCAGTCGGGCGGGACGTTGGCGGGGCTGGGGTCAGCACTGCTCGGAGCAAGGATGCTGCATGGCCCCAGAGTAAGTATCTTGCAGCCATGCCCCTTTCCTCCATGCCTGTCCTGCCTGCCCATTGCGGCCAAGCTCATCCTGGTCAAGACAGTGCCGGCCGACCGGCGCGGTCCTAATGACCTTTCTTACCGGTCGTCCTCTCTTCACCGTCACGGACACTCACGTGAAGATAGACCACACATCCAGCTTATCCGTTCCACCATCCTTCATCCTCTGCGCGAGGGCGAGTTCGTTTTGCGCAACCATCTTGATCGTCGTCGATGTGAAAGTTCGGCAGGGGTTGAGTCGAGGTACAGTTGTATTGAAGTGTTTTGACAGGTGGGAGATCGATCGCAGCACTGTCTGGCGCATGCAAGCAGTCTATGCGAGCCTTGGATGGATTTTCGGAGGAGCTCCTGGTGTGGGATGAGTCACGACTGGATAGAAGTTTACGGAAAAAGCGAGGGGTTGCGTTGTTGTCGATTGCGACATCTGGTCACTTTGAATTCCGACTCGGCCAAAGCCGTCCATTGCACCCTGGGGACTCGGCTACTACGGTCTATTTTGATCCCGTCTTGACTGTACCCCGCCTTGTGCCGAGACATCGTCCAGTCATCCGCGACTGGTCCTGGTTGGCTCAGCACTTGTGCATGCATCATGAAGAGTGCATGATGCATCGTAGGGGATGTAGCCATTTCTGTAAGAATACCACAGGCAGACACCAGCAAGGCTATTAGCGAGTTGATCAATCGTCATTCCGCGCACTGACCGCCTTGCCGACCCGCTTGGACCGCCTTCGCGACGGCTGTATATCATGAAGTACCTCGTCCCCTCCCATCCTTGGCATCCCTTCTCACACCTCGACATGTTCGCCACATCTGCACACCAAGACCTCCCTAGCCACTCTGGATCTTTTGCCTCTTTAACCGTCTCCGCAGCAGTCTCTGCTCCTTCGGCCGCACCGCCTCCACTCGCCCGGTCTCTGTCACCAGCTGATTTCGGCGGTCCCTCCCGACCTCGACGCCGTGAGGATTCGCTCGTCCTTAGCGATGGAGGCAGAGATGACAAAGGAACGGCCTACTATATCGTGGACGGGCTCGATGACAACCTCATTGCAGACGCATACAGCGACAACGAGCTAATTGAAGATGAAGGCGTCCTCCTGAGCGATGAGGAAAGTTGCCCGATGGCCAAGCTTACAGCTTCCACACCACCATCCCCCCGCCCTGGCCACCCTGCCGCTCACCCCTCAAGACATCCAGCCTCTGCCGAGTTGCTGGCAGACGAGTCCCTCGGTGCGGAAGAGGAGGAAGATGACGGGCTGGTCCTGGCTCAACTGATGAAGCGGGCCGAAGGCTTCCGCGACAGGCCACCATCACCGAAACGGCTTCGCGAGAGCCTAGAGTACTCTCCAGCTTCCTCACCCGAATCTCGATCGCAAACTCAGTCTCTTCTGTCCAACACGCAAGTCGGGTCAGCAGAATCATCAGCAGCATCGTCCAGCCCCGAAGAACGCAAGTGAGCATGCCAGCGAGTCTGCTCCTTCTACCTTACCTCTCTTAGTAAGGCTCACCGCCAGACTTCAAGCAGTTGCATACCTCGAATCACTCGTCATGTCCCTCCTCAACCAACTTCTCGCGTCTCAGACAGTTTTAAAGAGCCGCACGCTCGAAGCAAGGGCGAAGAGGACCAGGAAGACTGTCAAACCTTTGAAGAAGACCGACGGAGACGCGGTCAGGCAAGCGCAGAGTCGAGAAAGCCACGGGCGTCCATCAAGACAGAACCAAGAGAGTCAAACGAAGGCACGGAGGGGCAAGAAGAGCGAGCAAGGCGAGCGGGTTGGTGTGACAATCCGCATCAAGAACAGGAAAACGGGGTGAGTTGGAAGACTCGAGAAGTCAAGGAACAGTGGGCTGACGGGTAGACTTGATCAAGCCATCAGCTGGCCTGAAGATCCCGCTTCGTTCGACCCAGAAGACACCGACACGGCTATGGTCAAGCTCAGTGAGCTATCAGCCCAGCGGAGCGATCGAAAGTTGACGGGTAGCGAGGGTGTTTAGGATCGCGTCGCTGCTGCACGAGGCGATTCTGAGCGGAACAACCATGAACAAGCGGTCAGCGGTGGAAAACGGACAATGGTCCACAGCTGAACGTCAGAGATATCTACTACCATGACGTGCAGCTGTTCAAGCAGCAATCGATCTCGGACAAGGTAAGGCTCGGGCGGAATGCGTGGTTGCGGTCTGACCGCAGATCATTGACGATCTCGTCGCGTCTGCCAACTTGAAACGAGCCGATTTCAACGTCGTGGGTTTCCGCTTCGCGTTTGCACGGTGCTGAGCCTGGTGTGCGGCGTCCAAGGGGCTTGTGGCTTCAAGCACTCTCCGCATCGTCCTCAAGACCGGGGAAGAGCTGTCCATGTCGGCGGGCCTCGTAAGCCCACCGAGTCCGAGGGGCGAGCTTGACACCCAGGCGTCTCTCATCGTCCCTTTCGAGCGTATCGAGCGCTTCGAAGACCACGGGGACGTCGATTGGATCCTGCTTGTCGAGAAAGAGGTGGGCCGCCAGAGGCTTGCAGGTCGTTCACCTGATGAGAGGCCGTCTTCAATACCCTTTGTTCGGCAAAGTTGCTCGACCAGGAAGAAGTCGGCCCAGGTGTTCTCATCACGGTGAGCTGACCTGCATTCGTATGTGCAAAGCTGACCGGTAGGGCAAGGGATACCCAGACCTGTCTACAATCCAGCTGGTCGCCATGCTTGCTAAAGCTTGCCCCGAGTAAGCTGCGCGACGTTGTTGGCCAGGACCAGGTCTCACGATCGGTGCCAGGATCCACACGCTCGTCGATGGCGACCCCGACGGCCTCGAAATTCTCTCAACTTACACTTTCGGGTCCAAAGCGTCCAAGTATTCGCACGACCACGCAGGTCTTGCCCTCGGAGATCGCTTGCACTGGATGGGCGTGAAGATCAGCGAGCTCGACGTGTGGGTTCTTCTCATCGGCTGATGTTCTCCTGAGTCATGTCACATGCTGAGCCTGTGACAGGTGTGGACTAAACTATGAGCACCTACTGCCTCTGTCCGAGCGGGACGCTGGCAAGGTGAGCTTCCCCCATGTCCATTGTGAGGTCACAGCTCACGCTAGGCGCTGGCGATGCTCCGTAACCGCCCGGAACTTCCCTCCATGTGGCAGTAAGCTGGAGCGAATGGTCCTCGTCTACCAGCTAATGTCTAGGCGAGAGCTGTGCGAGATGTTGCACCTGAATCGCAAGGCCGAGATCGAGATCATCCAGTGCGGCCAGGAGAACGGGTCAGGTCAGAAAGAGGAGACGCAGTCGAGGCATAGGCTGGTCCAGTACATCGTGGACCGATTGCTATAGGGACCGTCAGTGCAGAACGCTGCGTGTCCTCCGCATGCGCAGTACGAGACAGCAGCAGGACACTGGTCGTGCTATTTCATGCATCCTGAGCAGTAGAGGCCCCCAGCCATTCCATTCCACACTCCTCCACCCGTGATCGGTTATGTCCGAAGGTGGAGGTGGGGTGGAGGCCGTCACGTCATCTCGCAGCGCGAAACAGCACAGGAGCAAGGCTGCACTCATCCTGCTCAAAAGAGCAGAGGGCCCGCTGCAGAGTGTTGTGTTTCCAGAAGCAACAGCCCGAACACGGATTCAGTCATGAGCGAGCAAAAAGTCACCAAAATCCCATACGGTAAGTATCCGGGGCAGATGGCCCCCGACGACGAGCTCACCGATCAGTCCGGCTCGGGAAGTCTGGCCTGAAGGTGTCCAAGATCATCCTGTAAGTCGCGCGCTCGTCCTTCTTCAGCCTGCTGACGAGCAGCGGGTGCATGTGTAAGCTATCCTTTGGGTTCCCATTGCCGCGCTGACGGACGTGAAGCTTATGGCGACCCCAGGTGAGTTCTCGTCCACCCCACAACTCTTGTGCCCGCCGAAGAAGTCGGGCGAATTGCTCACCGCAGCTGGCAAGGATGGGTGCTGGACGAGAAAGAAAGCATCGAGCACATTCGATACGCCTACGAGAACGGCATCAACACCTTTGAGTGGGTCGGCGATGTGGGCGCCCTTGCGTGTGATCGCTCACGGCAGCACGGCCAACGTCTACTCGGCGGGCAAGAGCGAGGTCGTGCTCGGTAACGCGCTCAAAGAGATCGGCGCGCCGCGCGAGAGCGTCGTGATCCTCACCAAGGTGTTCAACCCCGTGGGAGACGCCGCCCAGGGCCGGCCGGACGCGCTGAAGCTCGAGAGGGGGTACGTCAATGAGCAGGGCCTGAGCAGGAAGGTGCGTGCCATGATGCGGGTAAAGAGGACGAAAGTCGAGGAGGCGGCTGATGGGCAGCATATCTTCGATAGCGTCCAGGCTAGCTTGAAGCGACTGCAGCTCGACTACATCGACGTCTTGCAGTGTCATCGGTGAGTCTCGCACGGGTCGCGGACATCCGAGCGGCCATGAGGCTGACGGCTAGATTCGACTACGATACCCCGATCGAGGAGACTGTACGCTTCTTGCCGAGTTGCAAAGCATGCGACGGCCACTGACGCCAGATGCAAGCGCTGCATGACGTGGTGCAGAAGGGCTGGGTCAGGTACATCGGCATGTCCAGGTGAGTCCACCGCATCTTTGGATTTCTGAGCTGACGGAAGCTGCTGGGCGTACCAGGTACGCACGTCCGATTCGTTCAAGCTGACGCTGATGCGCTAGTTCCACGCGATGCAGAGTGAGTACCGAGGCCTTGGATGTGACGGGGGTCTGATACGCAGACTACGCGATCAACAACAAGCTCACGCCGTTCATCTCCATGCAGAACTTCCATAATGCTGCATACCGGGAGGAAGAGCGCGAGATGTTCCCGACGCTCAAGGTGAGTGCCCGCCTTCCTCTACCTCCCTCCATCCCGCTCGGTCGGCAGCTCGTGCACATCGATCCCACCAGGCCGACCCGTCGCCCCTCAGTGTGCCCCGCACGCCGCTTACGACAGCTCTTCGGCGCCGGCGCCATCCCCTGGTCCCCGCTGTGCCGAGGCTTCCTCGCCCGACCGTGGAAAGCCGAAGAGACCCTCCGCGTGAAGACCGACGCGAACTACAAGGCCCGCGGCATCCATCTGCCGGACAAATCCCGGCAGACGATCAATGAGCGGGTCGAGGAGATCGCCAACAAGCGGGGCCTGACGATGGCGCAGGTCGCGCTCGCGTGGAGCCTGGGCAACGAGGACATCACTGCGCCTATCGTTGGCACGACCAAGCTGGACAACCTCAAGGAGCTGATTGGTGCGTTGACCGATGGTGGTCAGACTTCGCTGATGACAGCTGCGCTGGATGTGGAGCTGACGCGGGAGGAGAGGAAGTACATCGAAGAGGCGTACGAGCCGAGGAGCATCGTGAGTCCTCTCAACGATGTGCTTGGTATCGAGGCTCATGCCAGTCTGGTCATTTTTGAGACAGCCCTGCATGCAGCAATCCTTGTCCTCTCTCCTGTTAGAAACGCGCTCCAATTACACGTGGTCCATCGTGGCCTGCCTATGATAGCGCAAAATAGACACGTTTCATGCCTCGTGTGTCCACTGCATCATGGACCACTTGAGCGATACACTGGTCCACGTTCTGTTACCCTGCTCGGCCACCTCCATACGGGGCCCCAGGTAACTCGAATCACCTGCGCTGACTCGAGCGTCGGCAGCTTGGTCCTGGACACACGACTTGGCTCCATTGTCGCGAGCATGAGGTTCCCTCGGGGGCGCAGTAACATCGACGGTGACACCGTTATGGTCTGCCTTGTCAGTACCTCCCGAGACCCATCGAGGGGGTCCAGAGTCGAGATATTTGCCCGGCGCGGAGACGCAGAGGTCAGCACATAAGTCGTCGGCAGGCGGGAACAGATTTCAGGGCTACTTCAGGCTTGTGAGCCACGCGGACGAAGCGCACGTCAAGGCGGCGGAAGTCGTCCGGTTTTGGCGGTCTCGGGAGAGCTTGGACAACGGAGCAAAGGCGTCGGGCACCGTCGGCAATGACAGGTAAGCGGCCGATTGGCAGTGTCATTCCCGGGGTGCAGTGTCTGATACTTCTCTTGCGCCTCTTTGGCGAACACAGTCGAGGCCGAGACCATCGTCAACGCGGAATTCGCTCAGCCCGGGGGCGGGGGCACATGCTGAATCAGCATCCACACTTCAGTTGCGGAACCGACGTCTTGGCACGTCCAAACGCCCAGATGTTAATTATGCAGGGACGTGCTGTGTGAGCAAGACTTTTGTACGATGACCGCGGCGATGCGTCCATGTGGACAATTGCAAGACCTCGGTTGGCTCTTCGCTCGCTTCGGTGAACGCCGCGCCAAGCAGCAGCCACATTCCGCCCGGCCGGACCATGCATGCTCGGTGTCGCGTTGTTGGATGGATCCCCATGCAGATCTGCCAGATCGCTGCTGCCGTGTTCGGCCCTTTGATAACCCTGACCGGTCCCAAATCGCAAATCGCGCACCGTGCATAAAGTCTTGGCGCCCGTGCGGGCCACAGAGCTGGGACGTACGCAGCCGCCAGGCTAAACCGAATCAAGCAATAAGCTGCCGTCGGGGGCGTGGATCCCACTCACGAATCCGCATGACCTCACTGACCGGTGGTGCTCTGGGCATTCTATCGACGGCTGCATGCCAAGCTTCTCACCTGGGCGCACACGGGAAAGGGGATGACCATCATATGGAGCGAGAAGATTCTCATCCACGGCTGGGCTGGGTGGAACGGTGATGACGCGCAGACGAGGAGCAGGGGGGGCGATAAGCACGCCGCCTGAGCAGGGGCCTTGCCTTTGATGTAGCATGCGGTGGGGTCATGTTATCGTGCTTCCTTTCCTCAAGCGGACTAGTCGCTCCAAAGAACGATATATCACCCGGACCCCTCAGCCTGCTCGCACACGCTATCGCCGCATCCCCACACCGTCGCACGAGCTGAGCAGACCTCTCACGTCCACACACACACCCAACACCGCTTCACCCACCACCGACTCAGTAGCACCACCGGCAACACAGTCAACAGTCGGACCACCATGTCCCGCTACACAGAGGACAACGACGTCCAGGTCGTGCAGCAGTCGTCGCCCGACAACTTTGGCAAGAACGAGAAGAACGACACGTACCGTAATGGCTACCCGGACGACGTGACGGTCTCGGGCGGGGAGGGCGTGCAGCCCAGAGAGGAGGAGACGCACCGGGCTCTGAAGCCCAGGCAGATCTCCATGATCGCCATCGGCGGTGCCATCGGTGCGTTGCGCGCGTGTTCGTGCGGGAGCGGTCGCTGACAACAGGTACCGGTCTGGTCATTGCTTCGGGACGATCCCTCGCGCGAAGTGGGCCCGGTAGTCTGTTCATCTCGTACATCGCCATGGGCGTTTGCTGTGAGTCGAGACGCTCCCCGCACGAGTTGCTTCGCCCTGACGGCAGGCTTCGGCGTCATGCTTGCCCTCGGGGAGATGTCGACCCGGTACCCGTCCAAGAAGGGTTTCGCGGGCCACGCGACCCGATGCGTCGACCCCGCTTTCGGCTTCGCTACTGCTCTCGTCTACCTCTGCAAGGTGCGGACGTCGACGGATGACAGACCCGAAACTCGGTCGGGGAGCTGATGGCAGTACCTCATCATCAGCCCGAACCAGATCGTCGCGGGCAGTCTGGTCATCCGGTACTGGAACAGGGACATCAACGGCGCCGTCTTCGTGACCATCTTCGTAGCGTTTGTGCGTCCGGCCCAAACTGTCCTTGCTGGTCGTGCTAGGGCTCACGCTTAGGTCATCGCGGTCAACTGCCTCGGAATCAAGTGGTTCGGCGAGGTCAGTCGTGCTCGTCCTCGCTCCGGGTGGGCAATGAGCAGAGGCTGACGGGCAGATCGAGTTCTGGCTCAGCTTCATCAAGATCATCACCCTCACCGGACTCATCCTCCTCGGTCTGATCATCGACCTCGGCGGCGTGCCGGGACAGGAGCGACTCGGGTTCCGGTACTGGAAAGACGGCAAGGCGTTCAAGGCTTGGAAGGTGCCTGGCGACCTGGGAAAGTTCCTGGGTTTCGTGAACGCTCTCGTCCTCGCTCTCTTTGCGTGAGTGCCGCTGCGGCGGTCCCGGTTCTGGAGGGGTCGACTTACATGCAGATACATGGGCACTGAGCTCGTCGGAGTCACCGTCGGCGAGGCCAAGGTGAGTTCTCCGCTTTGTGATTCGGTTCATTGGCTCGTCCATGGCTCACGGTAGAACCCGCGGAAGACCGTCCCGTCCGCGATCCGAAAGACCTTTTACCGAATCGTCTTCTTCTACATCATCGGCGTGCTCATCGTCGGTATGATCGTCGATTCCGAGTCGTGAGTCCAGGCGGGGCTGGGCGTGTCATGCCGTCACCGACGCTGACCGCAGGCCGCTGCTCGCGCAAGCCGCTGCACAGGGCACAGCCGGAGGAGCATCTGCGTCCCCCTTCGTCGTGGCGATCCAGTCGGCGGGGATCCGCGTTCTGCCGTCCATCATCAACGCCTGGTGAGATGCCAGTCACGTGTAGCTGGAGCTGCACCATCGCTAACAGCAGTCTCCTCCTGTTCACGCTCTCCGCGGCCAACTCGGACCAGTACATCGCGACGAGGACCCTGTACGGTATGGCCAAGGACGGAAACGCGCCGAGGATCTTCACCAAGTGCACCAAACGCGGTGTGCCATGGTGAGTCTTCCGCTTCTGATGTATCCGAGGGACGAGGCTGACGGCAGGGTGGCGTTCATGTTCACGGGCTGCTTCATGGGTCTCGCGTACCTCGTCGCTAGCAACGACGCGCTCAAGATCTTCGACTACTTTGTCTCCTCGGTCACGATCTTTGGATCGCTCACCTGGGTGAGCTGGACGGCGCACAGCCGAGAGAGATGCTGGTGCTGACGGCAGATCTCCATCCTGGCCAGCCATGTGGCGTTCATGCGGGGGATGAAGGCGCAGGGGATCCCGCGGGACACCCTCCCGTTCAAGGCGGTCAGTCGCCCTGGTCCTTCTGAGCGCCTAGCCCCGCTCACCCGCAGCCTTTCCAGCCCTACCTGACCTACTTCTCCCTCGTCTTCACCTGCCTGATCTCCTTCTTCAAGGGCTTCGACGCATTCATGCCCTTCGACTACAAGAACTTTATCACCTCGTACATCGGCATCCCCGTCTACGTCTTCGGCTACCTCGGGTACAAGCGTGAGTCTCCACGCAAACCATTGCTGCCGGTCGGCGCTGACAGCAGTGCTGCGAAGGACGTCGTACGTCCGCATCGAAGAGATGGACCTCACGTCCGGCGCGCGCGAGTTCCACGACATCGACAACGAGGAGGAAGAGGACGACGACGTCGCGTACAAGGCCATGAACTGGAAGCAGAAGGCTCTGTGGAACCTGAAGAACTGGTAGGCGCCGTGATGCACGCGCCCCGCCAACAAGTCTGGAAGGACCTTTGCCTCCGTAGCCTACTTTTACGTCGTCACCGAGCTCTATACTTCTCAGCGATTCCGCATCGCGCCCGACCTATGATTGTTATATGCCAAGCAGTACTTGAACAATGCATGAGGCTGTGTGATGATCGTAGGGCTGGCGCATTGAGGTACAGGCGATGGTTGTGCCTCCGTCCTATATGCATGGGTGTGGAAGAGGCACCAGGACGGGGATCATGACCCATACCGGGCGGGCTGGGACATGCAAATGACGGAACGGCCAGAGGGTGGACGCACATGCATCCCGCCACGACTGGTCCGCAAGCATCGGTGTTAACATTGTCCCTCGCCACCGAGCTGTGGCTTAAAGCCGACAAGGACTATCGGGCTTATCCGTTGCCCAGTCGAGTGTGGCGGTTTTTGCTCCCACCCGTTTTCACTGTGCGAGTCAGGACCCGCGTGCAGCCGGGGGCAGTGGCCGCCTGGGCTGGGCTGCTGGGTGCTCGCTCGCTCGCTCCCTCCCTGGCTGGCTGGCTGGGTCGCCCTGGCTCTGGCTCTGGCGGGGTCGGTGGATCGTTGGCCTGCTCGCTCGCTCACTCTCCGTGCGGGCTCTACGGTGGTGCGTGGCCAGTGATCATCGTCCTCGATCCCAAACACTCCAGCTCCTCATCCTTCAACACATCAAAACTCGTTAGTCGACCTGCTGCCGCTGCTGTGGGCATCACGCTGACATAGGTTCTTCTCTTCCATCGATTCTACACGCTGTTTTTCGCCCCTTGTCGAAACGAAACCTCTGCGACCGACACCCTCCTCGACAAACTTTGATATACCTATCTACCTCACCATTTTCCTTGCGCCGCCTGCTCTCGTTCACTGTACTGCGGAATGGAATCGCCCTGCTCGCCTGTTGACACCGCTCGCCCGCTCGTTACACCGACCTCTGCACAACAGGACAAAAATGAAAGACATCACCTCTGTCGAGACCCTGGACATCCCGTCCAACGTCACCGTCAACGTCAAGGCGAGGACGATCACCGTCGAGGGACCGCGAGGGAGCCTGACCAAGAACACTGGTCACATCCAGATGGACATCCAGGTCGTGAGTGGAGTTTTGCATCTGGTGCTGGGTCAAGGGGGTTTTCGGTGCAGGGTCCTGGCCGGGGTGGATGGGCCGGGGAGTGGATGTGGTGGATGCGCGCAGTCTGTTCATCGGCGGGAGATACGACGGGCGGACTGGCTGCACAGAGAGCGATGCGTGGACGACCCGAGGGACACGATATCGACGTGTGTAGAGATCAGACTAACCCCCAGATCAAGCGGGCCAAGGGCAACCAGGTCCACTTCACCGTCTTCCACGGTGCCCGAAAGCACGTCGCCTGTCTCCGAACCGTCAAGTCGCTCGTCGAGAACATGATCATCGGTGTGACCAAGGTGCGTTGCGGCTGCGATCGCGATTGCACATTTTCCCCCCCACCTTCCTCCCAAGGCAACGCGCGGGTGCTGTCCCGTGTCCCCTCTCCCCGCCCACACTCGCGCCGTCGCGCTCGCTCGCGCCCGGGTCCGGACTGACGTGCAGGGCTTCGTCTACAAGATGCGACTCGTCTACGCCCATTTCCCCATCAACGCCATCGTCGGTGACAACG
>Ga0308169_10004025_pt1 | contig 13935 bp, 14 predicted proteins | sample PhyBR1_2_FD_202139 | JGI IMG/M metagenome (GOLD analysis project Ga0308169, IMG submission 202139) | Phyllosphere microbial communities from UC Gill Tract Community Farm, Albany, California, United States - DLSLSB.R1 | ecosystem: Host-associated > Plants > Phyllosphere > Unclassified | place...
GGCGTCACGCGCGACGGGCCGGCAAAATCGACTTGGGCCACGGGCGTGCGGGCGCCGTGGATCAGGAAATGTCCCGCGCGCAGGGCGGTTCCGGCGGCGGCATTGCCCGGAAGCGTGTTGCTGACCGTGGCGAGCAGCCGGGTGCGGGCCTTCTTGCCCATCGGCGCCGAGAGCATGGTGCCGGGAATGCCCAGGCGATAGGCGAAGCGGATCAGCCGCTCGCCCGGCCCGACAGAAGGCGGCGAGAAGTCGGCCAGGGCCAGCGCCCGGCCGCCCTCGATCTGCGCGACTTCCACCTGGACTTCCGCGCGGGGCGGCAGGAGGTCGGAATCGTGGAAGTCGTCGCCAGTGAAGGCGGTGATATCGGTGATGTCGGTTTCGGAACGTGTCACGGCCGGCGATCCGGTAACGCTTTGATTCAAGACACCCTCCTCGTTACCGCCCTGAGGCCCGCCCCCCGACTTGCCTGTGAGCCCGCCTGCAAGCATGTCGCCCGACTCATCGGCTGCCTCACTTCCCGGGGAAATGGCCCGGAGCCCGTCCGGGTTCCCGTTTCGGGGACGCGGAGGGGTGTCTAGCTTCACCGCCTCAATCGAGCCCCTTCAGGGCGCGGATGTTGGCGGCATATTGCGAAGGGCCGCCGCGGAACGTGGCCGAACCGGCGACGAGCACGTCGGCACCCGCCGAAACGCAGAGAGGTGCGGTCTTGGCATCGACGCCGCCGTCCACTTCGAGGCGGATGTCGCGGCCCGACTTCTCGATCATCTTGCGCACGGCCTCGATCTTGCGAAGCTGGCTGGAGATGAAGCTCTGGCCGCCGAAACCGGGGTTGACGCTCATGATCAGGACGAGGTCGATATCGTCGATCAGGTAGTCCAGCATCTTGGCCGGGGTGGCCGGGTTCAGCGAGATACCCGCCTTCTTGCCCAGGCCGCGGATCGTCTGCACCGTGCGGTGGACGTGAGGGCCGGCTTCGGGATGCACGGTGATGTAGTCCGCACCGGCTTCGGCGAAGGCTTCGAGATAGCTGTCCACCGGCGAAATCATCAGGTGCACGTCGAAGACTTTGGCGGAATGCGGGCGCAACGCCTTCACCACGGCCGGGCCGATGGTGATGTTGGGTACGAAGTGGCCGTCCATGACGTCGACGTGGATCCAGTCGGCGCCGGCTTCGTCGATCGCGCGAACCTCTTCGCCCAGGCGGGCAAAGTCGGCGGAAAGGATGGAGGGCGAGATCAGCGGCGTGGTCATGGTTAAGAACGGTACTCCTCGATGCGAAGGATAGGCCACCATATCTGGGGGGTACAAGCGCGCTTGGCCCGTTTTCCACACGCCATATGGAGGAAGTTCCCTAAATCGACCGAGCGGACCGGGCCCCGCCCCCTGCAGCCGCTCCGGCGCGGTGCTTGTGGATCGCCAGTTCAGAGTGCATTCACGGCCTCGATGGCAGTGCGGCGCCAGACATTTCACGGGTTTGCTTCCCTGCAACCCTCGTGAACGAGTGACGGAACCGGAGATGAGATTGAAGTTCCCCAAGGCCCCCATCGCAGTTGCCGCCGGCCTGGCTGCGCTGGCCCTGTCGGCGCCGGCCGCGGCCCAGTATCGCGACGAAATCCGCAATGACATGAGCCAGTGCCGTTCCGGCGGCGGCCCCGCGATCATGGTTACGGTGGACGGCATCAAGTCGTCCCAGGGACGCCTGCGCGTCCAGTCCTACCGCGCCACGTCCGGCGAGTGGCTGGCGAAGGGCAAGTGGCTGAAGCGGATCGAAGTGGCCGCCAGGGCCGGCACCATGACGTTCTGCGTCCCCGTCCCGGCGGCGGGCACTTACGGCATCGCCGTGAGGCATGACGTCAACGGCAATGGCTCGACGGACATCAGCACTGACGGCGGCGCGATGTCGAACAACCCCTCGATCAATATCTTCAACCTCGGCAAGCCCAGCTACACCAAGGTCGGCGTGCCGGTGGGCAATGACGTGAAGTCGATCCGCATCCAGATGCGCTACATGTAACAGCCCGGATGGAATGCCCCCTCTGGGGCATTTCGGCGCGAGCGCGTTCTCAGGATCCGGCGGCGGCTTCGCGGCGCTCGGCCAGGATGGCGCGTGCGTCCAGGAGGTCGGAGGGCTTGTCGACGTCGACCGCCGCCAATCCGTCGCGCGCGGCGACGAGGCGGGCCTTGAGGCCGATCCGGGTTCCCAGTCGTGCAAGCGCGGCCGCCAGGGTCAGGCGGCCGAGCACATAGCTTGCCAACATGCCGAGCCCGAGCCTGGCGGCGATGCGCCAAGGGCGCTTGCGGTCCGCCTCCACCAGTTTCCAGGTCTCGATCGCGGCTTCGGCGCGGGCTGTCTTCAGCAGGAACAGGTTGCAGCCCGACCAGTGGCCGTCGGCAAAGCGCAGATAAGTGCGGCGCGATCCCGGCATGGCCGCTTCGATCGCCTGCCGCCGCGCCAGCAGCACGGAAACGTCGGCTTCCTCCGGGGTGTCGAGCAGGAAGTCCCGCACCCATTCGCCGCGCAGCAGCGCATGGTCGGAGGTCGTGACGAGCATCGGCGCGCCGAGCCGCGCGAAGCCCGCGGCCACGCTGGCGCTGGGACCGGCGGCGGCGGGGATCGTCTCGCAGCCCAGCAGTTCCGCGAGCGCGATCACGGCGGGATCGTTGGCGATCACCGCCAGGCGCGCGATGCCGGCATCGCGCAAGGCCTGGACGACATGGGCCAGCATCGGCCGGCCTTCCAGCTCTACCAAGGCCTTGTGGCTCAGGCCTTCGGCCGCTGCGACCGGATCGGGTGCGCCGGGGCGGGAACCTGCGAGAATCAGCGCGGCGGGCAAGGGAGAGGGGGTCATGCCGGTTTGCGCTCCATGGCCTTGCGGGTGCGCCAGACGTGCCAGAGCACACCGGGCGCGGAAAGCACCGGATGCCGCTCGCGCCAGGGCGTGATGGTGACCGGCACGCCGGTGTGGCGCTCGATCTTCCAGGCGGCATAGCGCGCGGCGCCTTCGAACGTGGTCGAGGCTTTCAGCAGGCGCAGGACGTTGTAGGGTTTGCCCAGCCGCTGGCGGCGCTTCCACCAGTCCAGCATCCGGGTGCGGTCGCGCTCGGAAAGTTCGGGGCGGAAGGCGCCGTTCGGCAGGCGCTCGAAGGCGATGTCGTCGGCGGCAAGGGCCAGCGGCAGCAAGCCGTCGAAATGTTCGCGGTTGACGGAAAGGATCGAATCCTCGCGCCCGGCCTTCTCCACCCGGAACTCGGCGGCGTAAGTCGCGCGGAACAGGGCGCGCCAGTAGTCCTCCGCAGTGCCCGTCGCCGGCCCGAGCGCCACGGCCAGCCTGGCGGCGGTGCGGGCCGCGCCCGATACGGCGGCGGTCACGCGGCCGAGCGCGGCCTCGTCACGCTGCCAGGCGATGCCGCTCGGCTGGACGAAGCGGGCCCAGATGGTGGTGTCCAGCCGCTCGCCGGCCGCAGCGGCGCGGAACGTATCCAGCGCCATGGTCGCCACTTTCGCGCGCAAGGGCACGCCTTCGAAGGTCCATTCGTGATAGCTGACGCGCGGCCAGATCTTCTCGGCCTGGGGGCCTTCGGTGAGGACGTAGAAGTCCAGCACGCCTTCCAGCGATCCGGTGCGCAAGTTCGAGCCGTAGAACAGCACGGCCACGGCATTGCCGGCAGCCAGCGCAAGGCGTTCCGCGAAAGCACGGACTTCGGGCACCACGGCGCGCTGCAGCGCCTGGCCAATGCGCCCTTCCAGGTCTTGGGTCATGAAAGCATGCTCGGGCACCGGCGTGGTAAAAGCAAGCATGCCGGTGCCACAAACCTGGCCAAAAAGTGAGAGGAGAGGAGCCGGATCCGGCGGATCAGGGGACCACGAAAGTCAGCTGCGGCCCTTCCTCGAGCAGGTAGTCGCCCGCAGGGAAAACCTCGCCATCGAGAATGAACGAGCCACCGATTTCCAGGTCAACCGCGCTGGCGCAGACGCGGTGGGTGCCGCGGCGTTCCAGGAACTTGCCGGAAAGGCCAAAGAGGATCGCCGGCAGCAGGGCCATGACCCAGCGCACCGGCCAGTCGATGACGCCCAGCTTCATCCCCGGGGCGACATCGCGGCCGAAGGGACGCGCGCCGAGCGGGAACTTCTCGAAAGTGGTGGCGACGACCATGAAGCGTTCGTCCGCACGGCCCGGCCCGTCATAGGGCAGGTCGCGGCCGGTGTGGCGATCGACCAGGCGCGTCGGGGTGCAGGCGCGCCACGGATTGCCGTCGCGGCCGAACAGGGACTGGATGATGCTCCAGAGGATGCTGAGGCCCACGGCAAAGCTGTTGAAGGCGCCGCGGCGGTGGGCTTCCTGGCCGGCCTCGGTCGCCAGCGTGAATACGCCGGTGCCCAGGATGAAGCCCTGCATGCAGCCGCTGCTGCCGTCATTGGCGGAAATGCGCAAGGGACGGCGCGTGAGGGTATTGCCCTTGTGCGCAGCCGCCAGCGCCTCTGCCAGCGACCAGTGGGTCGGCAGGCCGAGGTCTACGCCCAGCGCATTCGTCTTGCCCTTGGGCAGGATGATGAACGTGGGCCATTCGTCACCGAAGATGTCCGCGCCGCACGTCAGCACATCGCGAACGGTGCCATCGCCGCCGTCGACCACGAGATAGTCCACACCGCGACGGGCAAAGCCGTCAAGCACGCTGTAGAGTTCCGAGCGGGTGCGCGGGGTCTCGGTCAGGATGTTGGAGCAATCCTCCATCTCCGCCGCTCGGCCCTTGTTCCGGTGGCTACGAGGATTGCGAATGATGCCAACGAGAGGAACGGCGCGCCCACGACGCGCCACACGCGCAGGACCAGTGGCCTTGCGCTTGCCGTGCTCACCGAAGGTCGGCAGCGTTTCGAATTCGTAAATGGTTCCGTACACGGGCCCTATGTAGGGATGCCGCAGACGAAAATCATCAGGAAACATTCACTGACACATTAAGGTTACAGTTGTATGGCGTTTTTACGCCACTTGCAAGACCGGCAAAATCTGCCGCGTTTTCCGCAAGTCCCGCCGTTGCGTCACGCGGTTCCACGGATTACGGCCGAAAACATGGTCACTCAGGACACTCCCCCCCACGCCGCAACCATCGGCGCGAACCCCGTCCAGCTCTGGGGTTTGACGATGGCCGAGCGTGTTGCACGCATCGCCCGGGCGAACGGCGCCTCCTTCGGCAAGGACGCCTCGTCCGGCCCTTCCATCCTGTCCAATGCCGCCTTTGCGTGGGATCCGGCCTGGTTCAAATACGTCACAGCGCGGCCCGGCATGGTCCTGACGCTGGGCGGCATCCCCGCCCTGGCGCATGCGGCCGACGCCGGTCAGGCCGCGCGAATCACCGCCGCGATGGCCGCCGGAACGCCGCTCGCCGATACGGCGGGCCTCGATATCGTGACCTACGAAAGCGGGCCTACGATCGAGAACAAGACTCTCCGCAAGCGCGAGACGCCGTTCCTCATGGCGCTCACGCCCGAGACCGTCCGCACCATCGAGCGTGCCAGCTATTTCGGCGCCTACAAGGGCGTGACCGATGTGCTGACCAAGTACCTCTGGCCCGAATGGGCGCTGGTGCTGACGCGGATCTGCGCGAAACTGCACATCACCCCGAACATGGTGACGGCGGTGGGCGCGGCCTTCTGCGTGCTGGCCACGGTGCTCTTCGCTTACGGGCACTACTGGCTGGGCATGGCGCTGGGACTGGTGTTCATGGTGCTCGATACCGTGGACGGCAAGCTGGCGCGCTGCACGATCACATCCTCGGAATGGGGCAATGTGGCCGACCACGGCATGGACCTCGTCCATCCGCCGTTCTGGTGGTGGTTCTGGGCGACGGGCCTGGCGACCTGGGGCCTGGCCTACGATGACGCGACGTTCTGGTGGGTGCAGGGCGCGATCCAGGGCGGCTACGTGGTGCAGCGCCTGATCGAGGGCGTGTTCATGCGTCAGAACGGCCTCATGCACATCCACGTATGGCGCAAGTTCGACAGCCAGTTCCGCCTGATTACCGCGCGCCGCAACCCGAACATGGTCATCCTGTTCGTGGCGATGCTGTTCGCGCGTCCCGACATCGGCCTGATCGCGGTGGCCTGGTGGACGGCGATTTCCTGCCTCATCCACGCCGTGCGGCTGGTCCAGGCATGGATCGTGCGGGCGCGAGGCGGTACGATCACCTCCTGGCTCTCGGAAGCCTGAAGAAGGAACCGCCATGAACGCGATGCAGGGCAATGTCGCAGCCAATGCGACGATGGAAAAGTTCGGCTACCCGCATACCCTCGTCGCGGAATTCGCGCATTGGGTGGTGCTGGCCCGTCCGGCACAGCCGACGCTGGGATCGTTGGTGCTCGCGGCGAAATCCGATGCCACCGCCTTTGGGGATCTTCCGGGAGAGGCGCATGCCGAACTCAAGGTCGCCACGGCCGCGATCGAAGCGGCCCTGCGGGAGGGGGTCGGCTATGCCCGGCTCAACTATCTCATGCTGATGATGGTGGATCCCCATGTCCACTTCCACGTCATCCCCCGCTACGAAGGCGCGCGCGAGTGGCAGGGCCGCGAGTTCGTGGACTGCGGCTGGCCGAAAGTGCCCGATCTCGGCCATGCCGTGGCGCTGGAGGGGGATGACCTTTCAGCGCTCGTGGACTGGCTGAAGGGGCACTTCGGCTGATCGACCGCAAAGCATCGTCCCGGACATGATCCGGGACGATCAAAACCCTCGGCTCACCAGGTATCGGTGAGCTTCGTGGCGATTTCGATGTCGTTGAGGAAATCGACTTCGGCCCAGTCGAGGCCCTCGATGGAGACGGTGCCGACCTTGCCGGTGGGCGCGATCGAATCGATCACCTTGAGATACCAGTGCTGGACGCCTTCGGGCGTGCGCATGGCCTGGCGCACGGTCTCACGGAACAGGTCCGCCCCTTCGCCGCGGAAGGCGAGGAAGCCGATCGATTCGGAGTTGGACTGCCGGGCCGTCAGCGTCTTGCCGATATGCACGAGCCGGCCGTCCGCCTCGCGCTCCACTTTCATGTCGTCGCTGTCGTAGCCCTCGGCTTTCACGTCGACGGTGACGGTGATCGGCCAGGGCTTGCCGTTCGGATCGGTTGCGCCCTGCTGGACCTTCTTCACGATTTCCTCCGAAACGAGGGTATCGCCGTTCAGGATCAGGAAGTCGCCGCGCATGGCCTCGCGCGCGATCCAGCAGGAGCCGAGGTTGTCGGCCACCTTGAAGAACGGGTTGAAACGAACCGTCACTTCCACGCGCGGATCGTCGATGCGGTTCAGATGCTCTTCCAGCATGTCGGTCATGAAGCCGGTGACGACGTCGATCCGCTTCACCCCGCCGCGCGCGAGCATTTCGATCTGCCATTCGATCAGCGACTTGCCGGTGAAGTCGATCATGCACTTGGGCCGCTCGGCGGTGAGGGGGAGCAGGCGCGAGCCCTGGCCGGCGCTGAGGAGGATGGCGTGTTCGATCATGGATTTTCGCGCTTCGTCAAAGGGGGGAGATGCCCCGCATCTAGGGATTGCCGGCCAAAAGGAAAAGATGCGGCGGGAAAGGCTTGAGCCAGGGCCGCGGGTATTAATTCATTCAGCATGGGGACATCCCTGATCGGCACAGCTTGCAAGTCCCTTCCCCCTCGTTCACATGCAGCCGCGATGTCCGCCAAATTTCACCGCCGTGAGAGCAAATCTCCGCTAGGGCGGATACTCCAGAACACTGCCTGGCTGCTGGGCGGCAAAGGTTTCGGCGCCGTTTGCGGCATTGCCTACCTCGCCATCCAGACCCGTTCGCTGGGCCTCAAGGATTTCGGCCACTTTTCGCTGATCTTCGGAACGGCGCAGGCGCTGATCGCGCTGGCCAGCTTCCAGACCTGGCGCGTCGTCGTGCGCTACGGCAGCGAGCACGTCCATGAAAAGGACTGGGGCAAGCTGGGTCGCCTGGGCATGCTCTGCGGCCTGCTGGATGCGGTGGGCGCGATCATCGGCTGCGGGCTGGCGGCAGTCCTGATCTACGGCTTCGCCCATATGCTGGAGTTGAACCCGCACTTCATCGACGTGGCCTTCTGGTTCTGCGTGGGTTCGCTCTGGGCGCTGGTCTCCGCGCCCACCGGCATCGTCCGCGCGCTCAACCGCTTCGACATGGCCGTCTATGTAGAGGCGATCGTTCCCAGCGGCCGGCTGGCGGCGTCGCTCGTCATCTGGATGACCGGCCCCAGCGTCGGCCGGTTCCTGTTCGCCTGGGCCGCGATCGATATTCTCGAAGCGCTGCTCTACTGGATCATGGCGCGGCGGCTCTGCCCCGAAGCGGTGAACCTTTCGAACTTGCGCAACTGGCGCAAGGCGATCGACGAGAATCCCGGCGTCACGCGCTTCTTCATGCAGACTTACGTTGCGTCCACGCTGGATGCGGCGATGAAGAACGGCCCGCTGCTGATCGTCGGCGCCTGGGTCGGCACCAAGGCGGCCGGTCTCTATCGCCTCGCCTCGCAGCTGTCGCAGGCGCTGAGCAAGCTGTCCTCGCTGCTGACGCGCTCGGTCTATGCCGAAGTGGCGCGCGCGCGTGTCTCCTCGGCAGCGGCGGAGTTCCGCAAACTGGCGCTCCAGACCAGCAAGATCGCCGGCCTGGCCGGGATCGTGGTGGTCACGGTGGCGGTGCTGCTGGGCAAGCAGATGCTGGAAGTGATCGGCGGCGACGATTTCGAACAGGGCGCCGCGATCCTCGTGCCCCTGACGCTGGCGGCCAGTTTCGACCTTGCCAGTGTCGCCTTCGAACCGGTGCTCCATGCCACCGGCCGGGCGCGGCATTCGCTGGTGGCCCGCCTGATCGCGCTGATCGGCCTGGCGGTGGGGTTGGTGTTCCTGCTTCCGGTCGGCCCCAGCGGTGCGGCCTGGGCGGTCGCGGTGGGCGGCGCGGTGTCCTACATCGTCATGGGCCTTATGGCCTGGCGCACGCTCCAGCAGATCGACCGGAACGAGATCAGCATCATGCCCGATCCCGAGGGCGATCTGCCCGTGGCCGATTCGGCCGTGACCTGACGCTCGACAGGCGCGGCTGGAGGGGTATCATGCCCCGATGCTCTCTACCGCGAACACTCTGGCCAAGGAGGCTGCGGGCCTCGCCGATCGCATCGTCGCGCTGCGCCGCGCCATTCACGCCGAACCCGAGATCGGGCTGCACAACCCCAGGACGCGCGACAAGATCCGCGCGGCGCTGGCCCATCTCCCGCTCGAATGGCGCGAGGGGCCCTCGACCACGGGCCTTGTCGCCACGCTGAAGGGCGGCGCGGGAAGCGGGGGCTGTGTGCTTCTGCGCGGCGATACCGATGCCTTGCCCATGCCCGAGGAAACCGGGCTGGACTTCGCCTCGACCATGCCCGGCGTCATGCATGCCTGCGGGCACGACACTCATGTCGCCATGCTGGCGGGGGCGGCGGAAATCCTGGCCGCCCGCGCGGAAAGCCTGCCCGGCGAAGTGCGCTTCATGTTCCAGCCGGGGGAGGAAGGCCATCACGGCGCCCGCTTCATGCTGGAAGATGGGCTGCTGGGCGGCGAGGGGCAGGACCGGGCTCTGCCCGATACCGCCTTCGCGCTCCACATCATGCCCAATGCCCCGCATGGCGTCATCGGCGGGCGCGCCGGGCCGCTGATGGCGGCGGCCGACGAATTGCGCATCACCGTTAACGGGCGCGGCGGCCATGCCTCGATGCCGCATGACACGGCGGACCCCGTGCCCGTCGCCTGCGAAGTGGTCTCGGCGATCCAGACCATGGTGGCGCGGCGTTTCAGCGTGTTCGATCCGGTGGTGGTGACGATCGCCCGCATCGAGGCGGGCAGCGCCCACAACGTTATTCCCGACAGCGCGCGGCTGACCGGGACGATGCGCACGCTCTCGCGTGAGAATCGCACGCGGCTGAAGGACGAATTGCCGCGGCTGGTCGCGGGAATCGCCGGGGCGCATGGGCTGACCGGCGAGACGACGATCCTCGACGGCTTCCCGGTGACGATCTGCGATCCGCGCGCGGTGGCCTTGGGAGAGGGCGTGGCCCGGGACCTGTTCGGCAGCGAGGCGTTCCGGCGCCTGCCCGATCCGATCATGGGCGCGGAGGACTTCGCCTATGTGCTTGAAAAAGTGCCGGGCGCGATGTTCTTCCTTGGCGTTGCCCCGGAAGGCGCGGACTGGAAGCACTGCTGCGGCATCCATTCCACCCGCATGATGGTGGACGAAAGCGCCCTACCGCGCGGTTCGGCCTTCCTGGCCGGCCTCGCGCAGGACTGGCTCGCGCGCGGCTTCAGCTAAGGCAGAGACGCCCTCGGCCGAGGCATGCGCTCAGCGAATCAGGCCTTCACGTCTTCCCACTCGGGATGCCGCCGGAAGGCCGCGACCACGTAGCTGCACAAAGGGGCGATCTTGAAGTGGTTCTCCCGCGCGTCGGCGACCATCGCCTCGACCAGCCGTGCCGCCACGCCGCGATTGCCGATTTCCGAAGGAACGAAGGTGTGGTCGGCATAATGGACGCCGTCGCGAGTCTGCCAGGTCAGCTGGCCGGTGGCGTCGCTGTCCGCAAGGTGCACCTGGTATTCGCCGCCGGTTGCGGTCTCGTGCTTGGTGATGGTGACGCCTACCATGGACATGTCTCCTGAAAAGGTCCGCTTGACGGCGCGTGCGTCCGCTTACAGGGCATATGGTCATGAAATTCCTCTCCGACAACGCCGCAAGGGTCCACCCGAAGGTCTGGAAAGCCATGATGGCGGCAGACGCTCCCGATTCGCCTTACGACGGCGATGGGCTGAGCCAGGAGCTGGACGCGCGCTTTTCCGCGCTGTTCGGGCGTGACTGCGCGGCGCTCTGGGTGGCGACGGGAACGGCGGCGAACTGCCTGGCGCTCTCCGCCATGGTCGAGCCGCACGGCGCGGTGATCTGCCACCGTGAGGCCCATATCGAGATGGACGAGGGCGGCGCGCCGGGCTTCTATCTCCACGGCGCCAAGCTGCTGCTGGCCGGCGGAGAGGGCGCCAAGATCGCGCCCGATGCCATCGCCGAAGTGATCGACCCGATTCGCGACGGCGTGCACCAGGTGCAGCCCCATGCGATCTCGATCACTCAGGCCAGCGAATATGGCCGCGTCTACCGGCCGGACGAACTGGCGGCCCTTGCCGATTTCGCACGCGATCGGGGGCTGGGCCTGCATATGGACGGCGCCCGCTTCGCCAATGCCGCGGCGTTTCTCGGCGGCAGCGCGGAGACGACGGGGGGCGGCGTGGATGCGCTCAGCTTCGGCATGGTGAAGAACGGCGCCATGAGCGCGGAGGCCATCGTGTTCTTCGATCGCTCCATGGCCGAGAAAGTGCGCTTCCGCCGCAAGCGGGCAGGGCACCTGCAATCGAAGGGCCGCTACCTGGCGGCGCAGATCCTCGCCATGCTGGAAAGCGACCTCTGGCTGGACAATGCCCGCGCGGCCAATGCGGCTGCCGCCGAGATCGCCGTCGCCGCCGGGGCCCGCCTGCTGCATCCGGTGGAAGCCAACGAGATATTCCTGACGTCCACCGCGGCGGAGCGGCTGGCGCTGCGCGAACAGGGCTTCGCGTTCTACGACTGGGGCGATCACGCCGCCCGCCTCGTCACCGCCTGGGATTCGCGCGAAGACCATGTCGCGGCCCTCGCCCAAGCGATTGCCGGGCTGTGAGCGGCGCGGCCGAGCCTGTACCGGGCTTCATGAAGCCTGCCGTGGCGCTGCCGTTCCTGCTGGTCGCACTGATCTGGGGGTCGACCTGGTTCGTCATCACCGGGCAGATCGGGGAAGTGCCCGCCAGCTGGTCGGTCGCCTGGCGCTTCGTGCTGGCGACGCCGGCGATGTTCCTGGTGGCGGTGGTGATGAAGAAGAGCCTGAGGCTCGGCACCGCGGGCCAGTTGCTGGCTCTGGCCGTGGGCGTGGCGCAGTTCTGCGGGAACTACAACTTCGTCTACCGCGCCGAGATGCACCTCACTTCGGGTATCGTCGCGGTCATGATCGGGCTGCTGCTCGTGCCCAATGCGATCCTGGCGCGCCTCCTGCTGGGCCAGCCGATCACCTGGCGCTTTGCCATCGGCAGCGCGATCGCCATCGCCGGCCTGGCGCTGCTGCTGCTGCACGAAGCGCACGAGGCCCCGCTGGGCGGCAAGGTCCTGCTCGGCACCGTCTTCGCGCTGATCGCGATGATGTGCGCTTCGGTTTCGAACGTGATCCAGGCCAACGACACCGGCAAGGCGCTGCCGATGGTGAGCCTGCTGTCCTGGGCCATGCTCTACGGAACGCTGGCCGATGTCGCGATCGCCTGGGTTCTGGCCGGTCCGCCGGTGATCCCCGCCGATCCGAAATACTGGATGGGCACGGCCTATCTGGCCATTCTCGGTTCGGTGGTGACGTTCCCGCTCTATTACACGCTGATCCGCCAGCTGGGAGCGGGCAAGGCGGCCTACAACGGGGTGATGGTGATCATCATCGCCATGCTGATCTCGACCGCGTTCGAGGGCTATCGCTGGTCGCTGCTGGCGATTGCCGGGGCGGCGCTGGCGACGGTCGGGCTGGTCGTGGCGCTGAGGGCACGCAGCCCTTCGCGGTAAGTGGGGAAGCGCAGGCGCCAGCCAAGCACGCGTTTCGCCTTGCCGTTGGCTATGCGGCGGTTCTCGGCATAGAAGCCCCGCGCCATGGCCGACAGCCGGGCTTCCTCCACCGATTGCATCGGCGGCAGCGGCTGGCGGAGCAGGCGGCAGGCTTCCTCCACCAGGCTATTCTGGCTGCACGGCAGGTCGTCGGCCAGATTGTAGGCCCCGGCCGGTCCTTCCAAACCGGCGATCACGCCGGAAGCGATGTCTGCCACATGGACGCGGCTGAACACTTGCGCGGGCAGGGCGATCCGGTGCGCGCGGCCTTCGAGGACCCGGTCCAGTGCCGAGCGACCCGGACCATATATGCCGGGCAATCGGTAGACCCGCGCGCCCAGTTTCAGCCATTCGCCGTCCGCTTCGGCCCTGGCGGTGCGCCGCCCCGTGCCGACCGGCGCGCTCTCGTCCGCCCAGGCGCCGCCGGTGTCGCCGTAGACCCCGGTCGAGGAAAGATAGGAGAGCGCCAGCCCCTTCAAGGCATCTCCGTAGCGCTCCAGCACGGGATCGAGCGGCTCGCCCCGGCCTTCCTTGCCGGGCGGAACGGAGGACAGCACATGATCGGCATCGGCCAGGGCCAGGCGCACATTGCCCTCGTCTTCGAAGGAGAGCGTACCCTCGCTGCCGGTGGAGATCACTTCCCAGCCGCGGGCCGAGGCCTGATCCGCGATCACCCGCGCGGTATAGCCCAGCCCGAAGATGAACAGTCGCTTCGGTATCGCGGCGGGCATCGGCGGGGCACTCCTCTTGATTCGCGTGTGAATTCGTCGCGCCATGACTGGCATTCGATGCACAAGGCTCTAGTTTAGCGGCATGGACATTGCCAGCACCCCCGCCACGCCCGACGCCAATCCGCAGATCGCCGATGCTGCCCCCGCGCCCCAGGCGCCGCCGGTCATCCACCGGGAGGACTATCTGGCCCCGGCCTGGCTGGTGCCGCAGATCGCGCTCGATTTCCGCCTCGGCATCGACGAGACGCATGTGCTCTCCACGCTTTCGGTCCGCCGCAATCCGCAAGGCAACGGCACCGCGACCCTGCGCCTGAACGGCGACCAGCTCACCCCGCTGGCGATCCGCGTGGATGGCGAATCCGTGAACGACTGGCGCATGGACGGTGCCGACCTGCTGGTGGAACTCAGCGGCGAGGCGCACGAGCTGCAGATCGAGACCGCGGTCAATCCCGCGGCCAACAGCCAGCTCATGGGCCTCTATGCCTCGAACGGCATGCTCTGCACCCAGTGCGAAGCCGAAGGTTTCCGCCGCATCACCTTCTTCCCCGACCGGCCG
>Ga0308169_10004026_pt1 | contig 13931 bp, 17 predicted proteins | sample PhyBR1_2_FD_202139 | JGI IMG/M metagenome (GOLD analysis project Ga0308169, IMG submission 202139) | Phyllosphere microbial communities from UC Gill Tract Community Farm, Albany, California, United States - DLSLSB.R1 | ecosystem: Host-associated > Plants > Phyllosphere > Unclassified | place...
CCTGTCGATGCTGCCCCTCCGGAGATACTACTACGAGATCTTCCTGGTGACGCACATCCTGTTCGCCGCCGTGATCATCCCGCTGCTGTGGTACCACGTCGCGATCTTTGATGGGCAGTATGCGCCGTTCCTATGGGCGTGCATCGGAGTGTGGGTATTTGACCGCGTGCTCCGCTTGATCCGACTCAAGGTCTTGTCGGGCCACTCCTTCACCGGCAAGAACGCCGTTGCGACGCTCACCGGAAACGACAACGGCCTTATCCGCCTCACGGTCAACACGCCATTCAAGATCAGGCCCCAGCCGGGACAATACTTCTTCCTGTACAACCCCCGCTCGCTCACGCCGTGGGAGAACCACCCGTTCACGCTTGCCAGCTGGGAGCAGGAGGAGAAGAGCACCAAGCTGCACTTCCTGATCGCCGTGCAGTCGGGCGCCACCCGTCGACTCAAGCGCAAGATTAATCCATCCGTTCCCACCGAGATGAAGGTCTTGCTCGAGGGGCCGTACGGCCACACCGAACCCGTCGAGCGATACGAGCACGTCCTCTTCGTCGCCGGCGGATCGGGCATCACCGCCATGCTCCCGTACCTCCACTCGCTCAAGAACAACTTCTTCACTCGCACCGCGACTGTCGTCTGGGCTGTCAAGGACAACGCGTACGCCTCGGACGTGCTGGCCAACGAGCTGCGCTCTTCGGGAGCGGAGATCATCTTGCACGTCACCGAGGAGGAGCAGCCGGGTGTGGCGACACTGACGCGGGGTGACCAGCCGCTGAACGAGGCCGCGGAAGGCAGCGGCGAGAAGCACGTGCCGCCCGAGAACAAGTCGACGTCGTCCGGGTCGACCATCTCCATCAAGATGGGGCGACCGACCATGGAGACGCTTGTGAAAACCCACGCCGGACGCCTGGTCGGGAGTGAGCGACTTGCGATCGTGTCGTGTGGCCCCCCGGCGATGATGGACGACATGCGAAAGGCCGTGACGGACGTGTACGGGATCAAGGAGGGGCAGGTGAACGGATCAGCGGTAGACTACTACGAGGAGCTTTTTTCGTGGTAAGCGTCCAGGTATACAACAATATGCAAGTGGTACTCGTCGGGCAGAGCCGTGCCTCAGCAGGGAGCCTGTTCTGATATGTACGAGATAAAGCGTCGCTGGGCCCAAATTCCGGCTGGTCTTTCGGCACGGAGAAAAACACTCGGCAACACTCACCTACATAACCACAAGGTGCATCTATGATCTATTCGCCTCCTCTCAACTCCCGCTCAATGGCCCACAAAACCCCCTTCTCCACATCGTCATGCACAATCGTCGGCTCATGAGCGGGCTTCCCTCCTCGATACACCCCCGTCTTGACCAATATCGAGTTCCACCCATGTGCGTTCGCACCCGCAATATCCGACTCCGGGTTATCGCCCACCATGTACACGTTAAGCGGCGAGTCTGCAGGCTCTCCCGCCGAGACGAGGTGCCGTCGTAACATCGACTCCGCAAAGGCATACGTCGCCTTGTATGGTTTCCCGAATTGCGTGTACGGCAGGTCCGCGCCCGTCGTCGCCTGCCGTCAGCACACGGCTTGAAATTCATTCTCATGGTATGACTCACCTTGTAGACCGCTTCCAAGGCCAGCCGGAACGCGCCCATACCCAAGCGGGGTAACGGGTAATCGCTCCCCCATATCACGTCCGGGTTGGTCAAGATCAACGGCACCTCCGCGTCGGCGCCGCCTTGCCTGGCCTTGTACGTCCCCAACACACCACCTTGCGAGGTCAACACCTCGGTGATGACCTGCGTGGCCAGGCCCCAGTCCATCCCGTTATCGTGTATGACGAAGACGGCGCTGAATCCGATCTGCGAGAAATCAACATTGCGCTTGACGAACCCCTCTTCCTCGCTTGTGAGGTGGTATCGGTCCCATATGGCCGGGTTCCATGCTACGAGGTCTTGCAAGATGTAGGCGTGTTTCAGGCCGTACCTGAGGTTAGGCCACCGCAGCTGAGTGAACGCGGGCACTCACGACTCGGCCACGCGCCGCCCTGCGTCACCCACTCCGCCGACGACGAGGACCGGCTTGTCGGCGTAATCTTGGACATAGTCTTGGAGTGGCGTATGCGACTGGACGAGCTGGTTCGGACCGACCTGCCTGTGAGCTTGACCCCGAGCAAGTCGAAAGGGGAGCTACCTCGATCCCAAGCTCATGCGAGAGCGCTGCGCGCCGTTGCGCTTCAGTCACGCCCCCTCCGTTCGTGAGCATCAGATATGGAATCGGCCTGCGCGATCAGCCACTGCACACGCTGCACGCGGGCCATGTGCTCACCTAGGCAGCTTCCCGGAGTGGTTTGATAACAGCGATAACACGCGCTTGGCTTGCGGTAAGACATGTTCGCCTTGCTTGAGCACTCCGTCCTGTCTATCAGCACCGAGAAATGCGGCAGGGTACTCCTGACTCACGATATCGAAGGCGATGGCCAGTCTAGAGGGGAAAGGATCCGTCGATGCTGACTATCAGGTGTCCAGCTCTTGGACTATCCCAATGCGACTCACTGTTTAGATGTCTGGCCTGACGACACGACGATAAACGCGGCAGGCCTTGTCTCAAGACCCTGCACGAAGCTCCAGAGGGTCCCGCTACCATTGACATGTTTGATGGAAGTGGTGATAGACAGGGGAGACTTTCCAGAAGTCGCGACAAACAATGGACATGTACGTCATTTCAGTCCGAGGCGGATGATACCGCATTCAACATGCGGCAATCTCGCCAAGCCGATCTGTGTCAGCCGGGCTGTGGACGTTGGTAGGGTGGAGAAGCACCCAGGTGGTTCAAGCAAGAAGAGCACTTGGTGAGGAGTGGTATGCCCCTTGTGCCGAGGCGGTTCACGGATACATTCGATCATTTGTACGTGATGAGGTTGACCCCGGCGAGATCAATCTCCCAGCCGTACCCAGCCGCGCTTCCTGACCTCGGCGCCCAACCCATTCCACCAATCCTTCGCCGCCATCTCCTTCTTCCCCTCCGGCTTGACCCTCGTGACCTGCAGCCAAGATGCAGCGAGATCATCCGAGACGCGTGCACCGGACTCCCGGTCAATGGGCGGGCACCATACCCATATCCTCTGACCTTTGTCGTCCAGCCAAGCCGTGCCTTCAGGCCCCGCGCCCTTGTTCGCCTCGATCCTTGCGCGTACACTAGGCGGGGCATCCGCCGCCGTGGTCGGCTCCGCGTCGAGGAGCTGGATCGTCTTGCCGTCTACAGTCGTCCATATAGGATGCTATGATCAGCTCGGACGCCTGCCACGACGGGTTTCTGCGCGCGTACGTGGTAATGCAAAGCCCGGTGCATTCGAGCTATCTCCCCTGCCGAGTGATTGGTCCAGACGATACGAGATGTCTCTTTGCCGATTTTCGGGGCGCGTGTCTTCTGCGTCTCGTCCTGCTGGCGGGCCGTGCTCTGGCGTCAGGATACTCCTCGATTCAACGGCGAGATGACGCACCGTCCCAGCCATGATCTCCCGCAAACAGCGTACCAGCAGCTCCCCACCAAGCGGAGCCGTCTGCGCGATGAGATCGGGGAAGGTCGCCGACGGCGATATAGCCTGTGTCTCAGCTGGTGTCACGCAGCCATTATGCAGAGCTCACTATGCCCTCCTTGGTGCCGATCACTTCGCCCGCGTCGATGCCCTTTCCTTTCTCCACGAGCCTCTGCACGCTGATACCGAGCGACTCGTCCCCGTTCAGAATCGCCCATTGCAGCGGCGCTGCACCACGGTACTTTGGCAAGAGCGAGGGGTGGACGTTGAGCCGATGCGCGGGGTTGAACTTGTCAAGCAATGAGTTGGGGATGATGTGTCCAAACGACGCCGTGAGGAGAAGGTTTGAGTCGTCATATGTGTCGAAAGGCGGCATGGGCTGGTATGAGCTATGAGCCAGGCAGGTCCTGCCATCGAAAACCCACGGTCCAGGTAGCTAGTTCACTGCCTGCGGTGGGTGACGCTATGGCAGGCGAGGGAGGGGATGCGGTCCGAGACTTTGGTCTGCCTGCGGGCCAGGACGATGTGGACAGGCCAAGCTCCTCCGCGAAGACCTGCAAGACGCCTGCCAAGTGTGAGCCTTAAGGTTACGGCTTCGACGGAGGCCGACCCACTCTTGTGCTCTTCTCGCTTGTTCTTGCTACGCGAACCGCCTCGACCTGTCCTTTGCGGGGCAGGAGTCACCACATGGACACTCCTCCACACATCTGTACGTCAGCTAGGTGCGGAGATGTACATGAGTATCACACCTTTGGCGTCCAGAACGGCACGGAGGGATGCAATCGAGAATTCGTCCGAGCCGCAGAACAGCACGTTGAACGGTCCCCGAGCAGAAGTCGTGCTATATCGACAGGATCGGATCGCCCATTGTCGACGCGCTACCCGGATAGAGCGCAGCGCTAGCATGTGGACATGCTCGGACTTGTTCTGCTCGGCTCAGCCTTTACCCGACTGTCTTTGTCGTCGTCGGTATTCTTGGGCGAGACTGTTTGCGGCGATGTCCGCCACTGGCGTCATCGCCTCGCCGGGATGGTTCACTCAATGTTCAGTCAGATCCCCTTTTGCGGACACCACGACTTCCCCTGCCGCTGCCCGATCTGTCTCATTACACCTTTGCATCGACTGTCCGCCCCTCGTCTGGCTACAGCGATCCTGTTCGTACCTGACAGCATTCTCAACCCACGACCACATCGCTATTCCCCGCACTCCGCGCCATGGCGTTCCTCATATCGGGCCTGCTCAACTGGCTCCGATCGCTCTTCTTCGCGAAGCACCTCGAAGTGACGATCGTGGGGTTGCAGGTGAGGTTCTTCCCCGCCGAAACGTAGATCGAGCTGACCTTGTAGGCAAGTGGAAAGACCTCGTATGTCACATATCCTCAGACACAGACAAGCGTATCTGCTCTGAGCAGGGCTGATTGCGCAGTCTCGTCAATGTGCTCGGCTCCGATCAATGGTCCGAAGACGTAGTGCCCACCGTAGCGTTTAATCTCCGGCAAGTACGCAAAGGCAACGTCACCATGAAGGTCTGGGACGTGGCGGTGAGTCTGGTGCCGCTCATGAGGGTTGTCCTCCTGACGCCAGGGCCAACCCAAGTTCCGCGGGATGTGGGACCGGTACTGTCGTGGGGCAGACGCAATAGTGTGAGGTTGACCCTTCCCTTCACGTGTCACACAGCTGACGAGCAGATATGTCGTGGACGCCGCAGATGTGAGCTGATAGATTTGAACCAGACTTGATGCTTCGCTGACCCCAGCCCAAATCCCTGCCAACGGCCACTTCCGAACTGCACGCCCTGATCGCCCTCCCCGCGCTCGCCTCTGTCCCGCTCTTGGTCCTTGCGAACAAGAACGATCTACCAGAAGCAATCGGCGTAGACGATCTGATACGCGAAATGCGGCTAGGCGAGATCCGTGGGCGGGCGGTGTCGGTGAGTCCGCAACGGAGCTTAGGGAATGCGGATCGGTCCGCTGATCGTAGTGCTATTCAACCAGCAACAAGACGAAACACAACCTCGACATCGTCCTCGCGTGGCTCACCCAGCGAGCTCACTAGACTTCAAGCGTTGCTGCGGCCCCTTTTGGACGGGACAACCTCGACGCTTATATTGCCCCTATAATATCTATACTCCTTGTCTCGTTGTACTTGCTCGTCACCCCATTGCATGCACCCCGCTTCATGGCTCTTGCCGACACTCGTCGATGTGCGGTCCTAACAAATCGCCCCGACCACATGCCGCCTGATTGCCGACAGAAAGTGTCGAAGAAGAGGCCGCGCGCGGGCTGCTAGACCGAATGCAGGTCGGATGTGGCCGTCGATGCAATGCTGATATACATGATGATGGAGCCTGTATGTTGTGCCGTATACTCCCAACGCCCCTCCGCCCTCTGCTGTTTGCTGTCTGCTGCTGTACAACGCCCTTCCTCCTCCATTGCGCCCACTCGCCAACCTAGAACGACGTCGACCTGGCTGACGGCTCGGCGTACTCGATCGAGAATGGGTTTTCAGGCAGCAGTGTGCTCCTGTCCGTCAGCCTTGCTCGACTTCGGAACAACATCGCGGTCGGACGTACAGCTTGTTGCCCTTCTTGAGCATCGTCCAGCGGATGACCAACGGATCTCGGTTGAGCTGCTGGTCCATCTCCTTCAACATTGCCGGTGACGTGTCGAATTGCATCAAGAAATGGCTGGCATTAGCGAATGTCCTATACTACATCTCTCCCCCCACGACAACCGGTCTCGGAGACGGACGAAGCTGGAGCGGGAACGCCAGGGAAGCTGGGACCGGTATGGCCGCGCGACTCACTCTCCTCTCGTGTGGAATTGCTGCTGCCGCCGCACCCGCTTCGGCAGCGTCTTCCCAATGCCCAAGCTCTTGATGTCCCGCACGACACCGCCGTTGTTATGTATTTGCCGGGCGAGACCCTCGATCAGCTGTCGCAGGTTGACCTGGGATCAGCGGGTCGCTCACGAGGGTAGACCATCTCGGGCTTGCGAAACGACGCGGCGCGATCAGGTTCCTGGAGACGAGAACAAACGACATACCGGCGAAGTCGGGTTGTGGGCAGCGATGCAGAAGAGCTCGTACAGGGGCATTGTTGTCGATGTACGTGTTGCCGATATGAATGTCGAGAAGTCGAGAAACAGGTCCGAAAGGTCATGGAACTGGACGGGCGGAAGGCGACGGGATTAATCGGAAGAAATGAAGGGAAACAAAATTACTCGATCCCCCCTTCCTCTCCTGCTTGTCATTGATGGTACCATGAGTTCGTCTCAAGCACGGCTCTTTCTCTCGCAGAAATCATCGAAATCATGCAATGGTACTGAGGTGACTCGGGCGCGAGCTGATGCAGAGTACCTAGCAACGCAGACAACGATGTTCCCCGCAAAATCGGGTCAACTCAAGCCCGCCTAACCCGCTGGCACGCCCGGCCTGTTTCGCAGGGATGCATTGTTATCCAATACATACCCTCATCACCCTCCCATTTTGCTCTCATCTTAGGCCTTGGTCAAGCCAAACCTCTTCTCGAGCGACTTGGCAGTCTCCGCAATGGTGTCCTCGAGGGTCTGGTATTGAATGCCCAACACGTCCGTGGCCTTCTTGCCGATGAAGACGTTCGCGCCCTTGACGAGCTCGTCGTGCCTGCCCGGCTTGCCTACCGGCACGTGCGTCAAATTGGGGAAGGTCTTGTGCAGTGCCTGCAGATCAGCGATGCGCTCAGCTGTCCACCACATATATCGCGACGTACATCGACCACGTCCTGGCCGGCGAAGGGCCCTGCGCCGATGATGAACCGCTCTCCGGCCGCCTCGGGCACTTCGAATGCACGAACATGGCCCCGGGCCACTGCAAGTCAGCTCCGACCGACGACTGACGAGCGAGCACGCTTCAACTTGCCATCTCGGACGCTGACCCAGTTGCCGGCCACGACATCCAGGTCCTTCTCGTCCTTCTGTCCCGTGGCCCACGCGTATACCGCAGCTGTGGTCAGCGGACAGCGCATAGTGCAAGAGTCATGGAGATGGCAGAGGTCTCGCTCGTGTATCGGCACTCACCGACCGAAGTGTTCAGGCTCTCGGGCTTGCTGACCTGCTGGAGCGGCTCGCCGAGGACCTGTCGTCTTAGCGTTGCCCTTCTGGCCGGCACTGAACACGTACAAGCGGCGGGTTGATCGTCGCTGCGTCCCAGGACGGCTTCTCCTTCTCGATAAAGTCTGCCTATCAGTCTCGGTCCGCGTATGGTCCATCCGCCTACGCACCCCAGAGAGCCTTCTCCGCGAGCGTCTTGCTGGCCCTGTAGGACTGCGAGGGGGCCGTGTCCTTGCCCTTGGTCTCGACTTCCTTGACGCTGTCCTCGTTCCAGTCGGCCTCGGTGTACAGCGTGCCCGCCGGTCGGGACAGGTCGGACATGACCGCCGCGACGCTCGAAGTGACCACGACGCGCTTGACGTTGGGGCTGGCGTCAGCTCGAGCTCGGCGCAGACACCCACGGCCCATGAAGAGAGGGAAGGGGAGGGGCGGGGGTTGAACGCGGATCTCGATGGGGCAGACGGCGCGCCGAAGAAGGTTCAGGCAAGGCGGTCAGACTTGCTGTGTGCAGCAATGTCAGACACGTCGCAGGCACACCTCAACCCCGGCCCGCCCGACGCTATACAGCTCCGACTCACTTGTTCTTCTGGATGCTCTTCAAGATACCCGTCGTGCCCTTCACAGCCGGCTCGATGAGCTCCTGCGGGTCGGTGATGTTGAAGTGGAACGGGCTGGCGGTGTGCGCCACAGCATCCACGCCCTTGACCGCCTCGTCAAACACGCCGTCCTATGCTCAGCCGAGTCTACAACCCCACAGCGTCACGATCACTCACCTGCGTGATGTCCTCGGCGATGACGTACTCGAACGGCTGGCCCTTGAACAGGTCCTTCAAGTACTCGCCCTTGTCTTCCGATCGGACCGTTCCGCGGACCTTGTAGCCGGATTCGAGCAGGTCACGGACGACGTGACTGGAGGTCAGCTCGTCTTGCCTCGATCACGACGCGACCATTGTCAGCTCCTCCGGCTTCAATCTATCATCGACATGTCGTGACAGACCGCGATGGCACTCACACCGCGATAAAACCGCTCGCTCCAGTCACGAGGACAAGATCGCCTTTGGAAATGATGGTCATTTTGTATGTAGTTCTAATATGGATGCAAGAGGGAAAGAGGAGGGGGAGAGATTCAGGTGTGCGACGCTGCTTATCTATACTGCTGTGGCTTTGTGATCGTTGCCGCGACGGCCGGATGCTCGGATCAGGCCGGATCAGGCCGATCAACTGATTCGCTGGTTTGCCTCCACTCGCCTCCACTCACCTCCACTCGCCTCCACGCCCGTGCCCGCCCCCGTGCCCGCCGGCAAGTGTCACCGTGCACCAAGATGGCAGGGCCCGCAATCACGATAGATTGGGTGACCGAATCGCTTCGGAGGCACAAGATAGCAGCTCGCTTGGGCGCGCCGCACCATGAATTCCATATATGTAGCTACAGATGTGTATGTGTTCCGTGGCTGTGTCTTGATACAGTCGTTTGGCTGTTCCCAAGTCTTGTCGCACACAGCGGCGTCTCACTGTCTCGCCTGCGAGTCAAGCTGGCCGCTGAGTGCAGCCCTGGTCGCGAGCGATGATCGTCGGGTTGATTTCGCCTTTTACTTCCGATCCTTGTCTTCTCGCCTAGTACGTCTGCTTACCCTTTGTCTCGTACGGTAATGCAGCTATCGTCAGCCAATGATGACGCTCCACGTCAACTTGCTACACCGCATTGCACTCACCGATGGCCAGGGCTGAGACCCACGCCCCGCCCGCACCAAGCCACAACACCCCTGGCGAGTCGGCGCCGTTGTAGACCGTGTTGGTCGCTATGGGCGCGACGATTCCTGCGATACGGCCCAAAGTGGAGAGCATCCCGCACGCCGAACCCCTGAACGTCGCGGGGAACGCCTCAGGCGTGAACGCATACAGCAGCGCGTTATAGAGCGACTGGAACCAGTACTCCATCGCGTTGAAGCCGATACTGGCGGGGATGGTGTTGACGACCTGGTACAGCGCCAGCGACACGCCCATGAGCGCTGCGGAGATGAACATCGCCCACTTGCGGCCGAAGCGCGGAATCTCCATGATGGCCGCGGCGACAAACGTGGCGGTCACTCCGGGCAGGTAGATCCAGACGTAGGACCTGTACGTCTCCCCGACCGACTGCGAGCCGGTATCGACGCCCTTGGCGCGCAGGATGTAGGGCAAGAAGTAACCGGCGATGTTGAACGCCCACTACTGGTCAGCATCCATCCAATGAAATTACCGCGCAGCTCACAAAGTCGCTCATGTACCTGCTGGTCAGCCAAGGACCGGACGGACCCCAGGAGCACTCACGCGATGGCAAGCACGATGAACAGGTAAGTGTAGATCTTTTGCCTGAACAGGCCCCGCATGTGCCCAAAGATCGTCATGAATCCCGTCTTCGCGACCTTTGTCAACCTCTGCCACACACTCCTTCCCTCGCCAGGCGCAATAGGTCGCGCCGTCAACGGGGTGGCGCTGTTGATCGAGGACCTCGACGCCTCCTCAAATTCGAGCGCCTTGAAGTCGTCGTACGTTAGTCGCGGCTGTGGAGCGCCGTTGTACTCGGCGATGGCGTACACCACGTCGATCGCCGCGATGTCATGGCCCTTGGCCAGCAGGAACTTGGGCGACTCCCTGAACCGGAAGACGACAAAACGAAGGATGAAGATGGTGAGCGTGATGCAGCCGAGCACGATCATGACGTATCGCCTGGAACTCAGTTTACAGCACACCTGCGAGTACGACCCTAGCACGTACCAGCCCATGTTGTCGCTCTTCTCGCAGCAGGGCGTCTCGCCCGTGTTGCAAGCGGGCAGGTCGGCAGCGCAAGAGTTGCTTGGGATGAGGCCGTAGCTGATGACCGAGGTGACGACCACACCGATGGGCTGCGCGGTCAGTCTGCAAAGTCCACGCGGCATGAGTGCTGGACCCACCTGGAAGGAGCTCAACGCGGCGAGCAGGAATCGCCGGTTCTTTGGCAAGAATTCGAGCGTGATCGTCGCGTCAATGGGGATGTTACCGCCGACGCCAAAACCGAGCATGCAGTACATGAAGCAGATGGCGGCCCAGTTGGACGGCGCTGGATCGTCAACGCACGTTGCGTGCGTGTTCGTGCTGCTCGGGGCTTACCAGCAAAGAGAAAGCCAAATATCGAGGCGATAAGGCACGTCAGGTTGAAACACCATTTCCTGCCGACGACATCGACGAGGATGCCCCAGGTGAAGGCTCCGGTAGTGAGGCCGACGTTGAAGGCGGTGGAGAGGTCGCCGACTCGCGGGTCTGAAATGAGCACTGCGGCGACGGCTTGCGACCATCCGGTCAATCAATGGTCGAGCGGTGGATGATCTCTCACGCACTGGGCACACCGAGCTCTTGCTGGATGGCAGGCCCGACAAGACCTCCGGCCTGCGCCCATGTCAGATCGAGGAAGTACCTGTCGTCAGCGCCGTCGAAGCCCAGGCCCGACAGACAGGACATACCCGAAGCCGCACATGAAGAAGATCCACCACTGATACCGCCCCATGCCCATCGAGCTGCAGTCAGCGCCGGTCTCAACTCGCCATATCCACGATCGTCACCCACTCGAGCTCCTGATTGATCAATACACTCTTCTTCTCGTACAGGCTCAACTCGGCGAAACTCCTCGATCCGGCGATCGTCGAACTGTCGATCATGCCCGACAGCTCCTCCACGCGCACCTTGTACTGGTTCGATTTGGACGGGTCGACAGGCACAACGTCGCCCTCGTGTCCGACCACTCCCCTCGATTCAAAGTCGTCCCCCGGCATGCTGTCCACGTCAAAAATAGCGTCTGCGTCCGTCTCAAACTCGTTCAGCTCGAGCAAGCGGTGGCTTTCTGAGAGCTTGTCAAGCGGTAGACCGGTACGCGCGTCGAGGTGCGTGAGGGGGAGGAGGTGAGGTAGGGTGAAAATGTGCCGGAGCTCGAAAACGAGCTCGTCCAAGTAAGATATGGTGGATAGAGTCTTGCGCGGGCCGGGGTGAGGTGTAGTGAAGTTTGCTGTGGGTCGTCTTAAGCGAACGCCGATGTGCTGCAAGGAAAGCGGGCACGAGGGCAAAGAAGCAGGAGGGCAGGAAGGCACGAGTCGAGGGAGCGCAGTATCAAGCCCGATGCCAGGCCGAATCGTCATCAGTCGCGTCAACATGATTCCAGGTCTGCGACGCTGCTTCGATATCAAGGGTGCTCGCCCCGATCGCCCGGGCCAAGGGCAACGCGGTGATAACAGCGGCGAAAGGGGTTCCATGCGAGTCGGGCATCAGCTGCAAGGGGGAAAAGGGGGGGAGCATGTCATCTGCCCGATGCGACAATGCCTAACTATCGCGGGAATCGCCAGATCGAGAGAAGGCAACAATCAGTTCGATCGGTCTTGGCTCCTCGTGTCCCGGCTCAAGACGTCATCCTCGCATGGCAAAATTACCCATTCAGGCAGAGGGGGAAACAAGACCCAGGTTACGCGGCGAGAGCCGCCTCCCGTCACTGTCTAGTCTGGTCGAAGAAAAGCATGCCAAGTAGCCGGATGTCTGTCCACCTCGGGGCATCCGCAACTACCTGGTCCACTCAACACAATAATTCATACAAGATGCAAAGAGGAATAACAAATGTAAGACAGACGACCGCCCCTAAAGATGAACCACGATGACTAGTACGAAAATGGCGGGGGATGGGGGTTGTACACCCTCAAGAGTCGGCCTGGACGTCAGCTCGCACACCAGGTGTGAGTCGGCCGACTCACCTGGACCAGCCTTCATCTTGTACAAGAAGTTGACAATCGTCTCGCCCTCCTTGTTCTGCCCACCGCCTAGCCCTTTGACCCAGTGAGCATTTGCCTTCTCCGCCAGCGCTGCCCGGGCAGCGTGCACGTCTGACAACGTGATCACCCCGCGCTTGATCTCGGCTGGAGGGGTCGGCGGAGGTGTTGGCGTGGACACCTTGCGCTGCGGCGCCGTCTTCGAGCGGGTCGTAGGTGGGGCGGGAGTTTCCTCCTCCCCTTCGGCGGGTTCATCTCCCGCCGCAGCACCAGCGTTGTTAGCATCCGGGGTCGCGTTCGCGTTCGCGTTCGCGTTCGCGTTCGCGTTCGCGTTGGCGTTCGCAGCGGCGCCTTCGCTCGGCGGCACGGGATCTGAGTTGGCGTTCGCTGCACCGGACTCGGGAGGAACAGGAGGAGGGACTGGGGCATCTACAGCGGGCGGAGCGGGGTCCACGTCCATCACCTCGGCGGGTCGATCGACCGGCTCAGGCACGATAGGAATAGCTGGCGGAGGGGGTGCGAGGGTGTACAGTGCGTTTGCTGCGGCGTAAGCTAGACGGAAGCACACAACGGTCAGCTTACGCGGGGTGCAAGGTTTCTCCGACCATGGCGAGGCGTCCCACCGAGGGAGTAGATCATGGAGCTCGAGGTACCGGTACAGCGTTTCGTCGGGCAGCGTGTTGAAGTCGATCTGCCGTTAGCATGCCATCATGCACGTTTGCACGGGGGAAGATCGCTCCATGTGACACATTGAGCGCAACGCACCTTCGTGACGACATCGGCCGGCTCACCCCACTCGTCCTCCCTCCCTTTCACCATCCCCACCCCGAAGTTGACTGGATTCTTGCCTCGGCCCGCTCCCGCCCCAGCTCCTGTTTCATCCGCATCCGTCCCCTCCTCCGCCTTTCTCCGCTTGGTCCGTGACGATGAGCCCGCCGCGCCGGAGGTGGCCGCACTAGGTCGGGGCCGTTTGACGCCCGAGCCGGGCAGGTTGGACGGAGTGGGTGATGGCGCGTCGAGTGGTGCCATACCGACGACTCGAAGGGTGTTCTCGTATGCGTGAGGGTCGGTGTCCGTTCAATATACGTTCTGGTGGACAAGAAAGTCTCGTTGGCAGGTCGATGGCTCGGATGCGGGGCGGTAGGATGCTTCGAGATGGGCGCAGACGGGTGGTGCAAGGGGCTTTTTCCTTTTGGACCGGACGCGGAGCAGTCAAGTGGAGGTTCCATGTTGACATGGATCGCTATTTCTGACGTGGCCAGAGTGGAGCCCATATCATCCGCGGACTTCGGGGGGAATTCGTCAAATGCATCATCAGACTAACAGCTACACGGGCATTAAATCATATCAAACGCAGACCGAGATGTCATATATGGTCGTCCATGTCCATCCGTGGGATCACGCCGGGCTGATCGATACGCTCAAATCCCTCCCAGCTTCGCTCACCACCCCATTTCCCTCCACCCAGACCAACTTGGAGTCCCCCACGTCCTCGGCGTCCGCCCGAGCCTTCATGAGCGCCTCGAATCGGTTCGCCATACGCCGGCCAT
>Ga0308169_10004027_pt1 | contig 13929 bp, 8 predicted proteins | sample PhyBR1_2_FD_202139 | JGI IMG/M metagenome (GOLD analysis project Ga0308169, IMG submission 202139) | Phyllosphere microbial communities from UC Gill Tract Community Farm, Albany, California, United States - DLSLSB.R1 | ecosystem: Host-associated > Plants > Phyllosphere > Unclassified | place...
ACTTGGCCAGTGCTTCTTCGTAGCGGCGTTCGACTTCCGCCCAGTTGATGATGTTGAAGAAGGCCGCGATGTAGTCAGGGCGCTTGTTCTGGTATTGCAGGTAGTACGCGTGTTCCCACACGTCCAGACCCAGGATCGGCGTGCCGCCCGACATGCCGGCGAATTGGCCCATCAGCGGGCTGTCCTGGTTGGCGCTGCTTTCAACCAGCAGCTTGCCGTCCTTGCCGACGGTCAGCCAGGCCCAGCCGCTACCGAAGCGGGTCTGCGCTGCCTTGGTGAAGGCATCCTTGAATTTCTCGTAGCCGCCGAGGTCGTCTTCGATGGCCTGGGCAACCTTACCGGTCGGCTTGCCGCCTTCCGGGGTCAGCACGGTCCAGAACAGCGAGTGGTTGGCGTGACCGCCGCCATTGTTGCGCACGGCGCCCTGGACGGCTTGTGGCAGGCTGCCGATGTCGGCGATCAGCTGCTCGACTGGCATCTCGGCGACGCCGGCTTCGCCCAGCGCATTGTTGACGTTGGTGATGTAAGCCTGATGATGCTTCGTGTGGTGAATTTCCATCGTGCGCGAATCGAAATGCGGCTCGAGGGCATCGTAGGCGTAAGGCAGTGGTGGCAATGCGTATGGCATGATCATTCTCCGTTCAGATGGTTGGGAACACTGTTCCGGTATGAAGCGAGGCACCAGGGCCATGTTCGTCACGGCCCGGCGTCGTGCATGTGCTGGTCAATCTGGGATGGGCAACGCGCACCCCGGGGCACCCGCCGAATGTCTTCCGCGTGCGCCCTGACTTGTCCAGAATACCAGCATCTGCAATTGGCTGGCGCGCCGGGTGAGCGAAGGCGATTCCAGGCCACTGCCATCGACCCCACAGCCCGTTTAGCGCCCGGGGCGGATCTCGGTACTCTGCATCATCGTGTTGCGCCAGCCGTCCGCCTGCAATTGCCAGACGCGGACATAGCGGCCGCGAAACTCGCGCGCACGACCGGAGGGCGGCAGATCGGCCTGAAAGCGGCCCCGTACGATCGCCGTGCGGCCGCTGTCGAGCAACTGGATTTCCATGCTCACGTTGGTGTACGAACGAAACTCGTACTCGTCACGCGCCAGCAGTTGCAGAAATTCGCTGCGCGTACGCACGCGGCCATTGGTTTCGACGTGATAGTAATCGCTGGCGATGATGTCGCGCATGATATCGACGTCGCGTGCGGCAACGGCGTCGGCACGCCGGCGTTCGGCATCGCGCAGGGCTGTCAGCATTGCCGGTTGCGTCGTCGTGACGCTCGCACCGGGCAGGGCGCCACGTAGCGGCACTTGCGCCGGCGCGGCGGTCGTCGCAAGCGCAATCGGCATCAGCAGGATGGACAGCAAGGTGCGCATGATTAGTGCTTCATTCAACCTGGTTGGTCGTCGTCAAAGGTCGGTGTACAGCCTTGTCACCGCCGGTGTCGCCATTGTGGCACGCGGCGCGGCATTTGCCGCTTTTGTCGGGATGACAATAGGACTACACTGGCGGCTCCGGCACCAGCGGTCGGCCACGCACCAGGAGAACAGCATGAATATGGCAGGCAGCGGCGACGTCGGCACGAACGACGACCTGATGCGCGCATCGATGGGCATCGATGCAGTGCGCGTCGCGCTGGCGACGGCAATGATCCTGCTCGGTCCCCTGGTGGCGATGCAGTTCACCCACGGCGTGCAATGGACCGGCCTGGATTTCGGCGTGGCCGCCGTGCTGCTGGCCAGCGTCGGCTGGATCTGCCTGCGCACGGGCCGCCGCGTGGCGCGCCTGGCCGTCTGGCAGCGCGTCGCCATTGTGGGCGCTCTGGCACTGGTGTTTGCCGCATTGTGGATCGAACTCGCGGTCGGCGTGCTGTTCAACATCGGCAGCTGAATCCGGCGAGCGCCAGATTGTCTTGACCTTCCTATGGTGGCAAGGTTTATTCTTGACGCATGGATCACGAAAAACTCTCTCCAGCAACGCCGTCCGTTACCCTCTTGATTGACGGCATGACCTGCGCCTCGTGCGTGGCACGCGTGGAAAAAGCCCTGGCAAGCGTATCCGGTGTCACTGGCGCGAGTGTCAACCTGGCCACCGAAAAAGCCCGTATCGCTGGCGCTGCGCTGCCAGCAGCGCTGGTGGCCGCCGTGGCGGCTGCCGGTTACGCGGCCCGCGTCGAGACACCGGACGCCCCCGTCGCTGCCACTAAAACCGGTTCTGCCCCGTGGTGGCCCGTCGCCATCGCTGCACTCCTCAGTGCGCCGCTGGTATTGCCGATGTTGCTGGCGCCATTCGGTATCGACGCGATGCTGCCGGGCTGGCTGCAGTGGCTGCTTGCCACGCCGGTGCAGTTCTGGCTCGGCGCGCGTTTCTACCGCGCCGGCTGGGGCGCGCTGCGCGCCGGGGCCGGCAATATGGACTTGCTCGTTGCCATCGGCACGAGCGCTGCCTATGGCCTGTCGCTGTACCTGCTGCTTACGCCAAGCGGGCATGCATCCTCCCACCTGTATTTCGAATCGTCGGCCGTCGTCATCACGTTGGTGCTGCTTGGCAAATGGCTGGAAGGCCGCGCCCGGCGCCAGACCATCGAGGCGCTGGGCGCACTGGAGCGCCTGCAACCGGCCGATGCCGTCGTGCGCCGCGATGGAGCCGACGTCAGGGTGCTGCTGGCCGCCTTGCGGATGGGCGACCTCATGGTGGTCAAGCCCGGCGAACGGGTGCCGGCCGACGGCGTGGTCCTCGAAGGCCTGAGCCACGTCGACGAGTCGCTGCTGACCGGCGAAAGCCTGCCGCTGGCCAAGGGGCCGCTTGACGCTGTCGTTGGCGGCGCCGTCAACGCCGACGGTCTGCTGCTGGTGCGGGCCACGGCGGTCGGCAGCGCGACGATGCTCGCGCAGATCATCCGCATGGTCGAAGATGCACAGGCCGCCAAGGCGCCGATCCAGCGCCTGGTCGATCGGGTCAGCGCCGTGTTCGTGCCAGTGGTGCTGGCCATTTCCCTCGTCACGCTGCTGGCCTGGGGCATGACCACGGGTAACTGGCAGGGCGCGCTGCTCAATGCGGTGGCCGTGATGGTGATTGCCTGTCCGTGCGCGCTGGGCCTGGCCACGCCGACGGCAATCATGGTCGGCACCGGCGTGGCCGCGCGCCACGGCATCCTGATCAAGGACGCCGAGGCGCTGGAAACGGCGCATGCCGTCGATGTCGTCGTGTTCGACAAGACCGGTACCCTGACCGAGGGCCGCCCGCAGTTGCTGGCGCTCGACGGCCCGGATACGACGCGCCTGCTCACGCTGGCAGCCGCCGTCCAGCAAACCAGTGCGCATCCGCTGGCGCGCGCCGTGCTGGACGACGCGGCGCGGCGCGCGTTGACCGTGCCGCGCGCAAGCAACGCCAAAGCGCTGCCGGGGCGCGGTGTGCAGGCCGACGTCGATGGCGCGACGATCCTGCTTGGCAACCGGCGCCTGATGAATGACCTCGGCGTGCCGGCGGCCGGGGCAGAGGCGCATGAGGCGGCCGGGCGCACCGTGTCCTGGCTGGCCGAGCGGCGCGGCGACACCGTGCATGTGTTGGGTCTTCTTGCCTTCGGTGATGGGTTGAAGTCCGGCGCGCAGGACGCCGTCGCGCGGCTGGTCGCGCGCGGCATCACGCCGGTGCTGCTGACCGGCGACAGCGCCGGCGCCGCGCAAGTCGTGGCAGATGCGCTCGGCATCACGCGCGTGCATGCCGAGGTGCTCCCGGCGGACAAGGCCAACGTCATCACGGCGCTGCGCCAGGCTGGCCGCACGGTCGCCATGATTGGCGACGGCATCAACGACGCGCCGGCGCTGGCCGCGGCCGACGTCGGCATGGCGATGGCCACCGGGACCGACGTGGCAATGCACAGCGCCGGCATCACGCTGATGCGGGGCGATCCCATGCTGGTGGCCGACGCACTGGACGTTGCGCAGCGCACCTGGCGCAAGATTCGCCAGAACCTGGGCTGGGCCTTCGTGTATAACCTGATCGGCGTGCCGCTGGCCGCTTTCGGGCTGCTCAATCCCGTGCTGGCCGGCGCTGCGATGGCGCTCAGTTCGGTCAGCGTCGTGGCCAATGCACTACTGCTGCGCCGCTGGCGCGCGACGTCTCATTCCATTTCCACCACCACCGGGGCGTTCACACCTGTGCCTGCGCCCCCAATCAAAGGAGAATGTCACATGATTGAATTGACTGTTGCCGACATGACGTGCAAACACTGCGTTGGCCGCGTGACCGCCGCCGTCCATGCCGTCGATCCGGCGGCCAGCGTGACCATCGATCTGGCCAGCGGCAAGGTCCGCATCGACAGTACGGCTGCCGTGGCGCCGCTGGTGGCAGCCATCGACGGCGCCGGCTATCCGGTGACGACCGGCGCCTGAGGCAGCTTGGTGCCGCGGCCCGGTGCGTTTCCTGGACGATAAACGGATAAATACACCCCCGAACGATATTCATATGCGCTATATTTTGTAGAAAGATCAATACCGAACCCTGTGTATCTCCGACCGACCCAGTCAGCGGAATCCTCATGAGAGATGGTGTGCTCGCAGAACCGATCGACCTGGTCAGGCATCCGCCCGGCAGCGCGCAGTTGCGCAGCGCCGTGCTGGTGCTGGCGGCGCTGGCGCTGGGGTTCGCCGTGCTGGTGCCAGCGGCCGGCGTGCCGTTGCCGCGGGCGCCGGAATTCCTGCCGATCTATCTGTCGACGCTGATCGCCAGTAACTTCGTCACCGGCATCCTGCTGCTCGGTCATGTCCACACACGGCGTTCGCTGGCCCTGGGCATCCTCGCCCTTGGCTACCTGTTCACGGCGCTGATCGCCGGCGCCCACATGCTCACGTTCCACGGCCTGCTTGGCGACCGGGGCGTGCTCGGCGGTAATCCGCAGACCGCCGCCTGGCTGCACGCCATCTGGCACGCGCTGTATCCGCTGTTCGTGCTCGGCTACTCGCGCAGTGCGCGCGGACGCCTGGCGGGTGCGCCGTTGCCACCGCACTTCATGCGCATCGGCGCGCTGCTGACGGTGCTGTTCGTGTCGCTGCTGGTGCTGGTCGGGACGACCGGCGCGCCGTATCTGCCCAGACTGATCGACGGCACGCGCACGTTGCCGCTCTACCATGGCATCTCGGCCGGCATACTGGTCCTGTCGATCTACGTGCTGTACGCCACCGTGCAAAAGCGCCCGCGCACCGTGCTCGATGTCTGGCTGACCGTGGCGATGGCGGCCTGGGTGTTCGAAGTGGGCCTGTCGTGCGTGTTCAACACTGGCCTGTTCGACCTGGGGTTCTATGCCGGGCGCCTGTATGGCCTGTCCACGTCGCTGTTCGTGCTGGGCGCGCTGGCGATCGACAATATCGCGCTGCATGCACGCCTGCACGCGACGTTCCAGGAAATGATCGAAACGCGCGCCCATGCCCAGTGGCAAAGCCTGCTTGGCACCGTCCTGCGCCAGTTGCCCGACGGCGTGCTGATCGTCGACCGGGAGGGCCGCTGCGTGATGGCCAACGACCAGGCCACGCAGATGGCGCGCCACTTCGCGGCCGATGGCGTCGGGGGCATGCTCGACCTGGTCCGCGAGCCGGTGGCGCGCGCCATCGGCGGCCGGGCCTTTCACGATGCCATGATCGAGAGCGTGCAGGAGGGCGCTCGCCGCGTGTACGCGGTCAGCGGCGCACCGCTGCGCGAAAGCGCTGCCGAACTGGCGGCGGCCGTGATCGTCATCGACGATATCTCCGAGCGCACCGAAGCCAGTGCGGCGCTGGCCCGGGCGCTGGACCGGACCCGCTACCTGATCGAGAACACGCCGCTGGCCGTGATCGAATGGAACCGCGACCTGGTCATCACGCTGTGGAACCGCCGCGCCGAAGAATTGTTCGGCTGGCCTGCAGCCGATGCGATCGGCCGGCGGATCGACCGCATCGGCATGATCCACGAGGGCGACGCCGGCCAGGTCGATGCGATGATCGCGCGCCTGATCGACTCCGGCACGCGCTACGCCAAATCGGCCAACCGCAATCGCACCCGCGACGGGCGCGCGCTGTGCTGCGAATGGTATAACTCGGTGCTGGTCGACGAGGCAGGCGCGATCCAGACCGTGTTTTCGCTGGTGCTGGACGTGTCCGAACGCGAAGCGGCGATGCACAGCCTGCGCGAAGCCGACGGGCGCAAGGACGTCTACATCGCCACGCTCGCGCACGAATTGCGCAACCCGCTCGCGCCGATCGCCAACGCAGCCTCGCTCCTGCGCAGCAAGTCGCTCGCACCGGAACGCATCGCATGGATTGCGGCCATGGTGGCGCGCCAGACCGACCAGATGGCGCGCCTGCTCGACGACCTGCTGGACGTGTCGCGCATCAGCCGCGGCAAGATCGAACTGCGCCGCGTGCGCGTGGACCTGGGCCGTCTGCTACGCGAAACCCTGCAAACGAGCATGCCGCTGATCGAGGCCGGCCGCCACCAGGTGGCGCTGCGCGTGGCCGATGAGCCGCTCTGGGTCGATGCCGATCCGCTGCGCCTGACGCAGGTATTCGCCAACCTGATCACGAACGCGGCGAAATACACGCCACCGGGCGGCGGCCTCGAACTGGGCTTGCGGCGCGAAGACGACCAGGCCATTGCCTGGGTGGCCGACAGCGGCGTGGGGCTGGCACCCGACATGCTTGAACGCGTGTTCGATCCGTTCGTACAAGCCGGCAGCGCCAGCCACCTGGCGCAGGGCGGCCTGGGAATCGGTCTGTCGCTGGCGAAGGGATTCGTCGAACTGCATGGCGGCAGCATCTGGGCCGACAGCGACGGGCCGGGCCGCGGCGCGACCTTCCTGGTGCGCCTGCGCCTGTGCGGGGAGCCGGTCATGGCGCCGGGCGATGTGCTCCCTGTGCCCGATGGCGCGGCGCTGGGCAAGCATATCCTGGTCGCCGACGACAATGTGGATGCAGCGGAATCGCTGGCCTGGCTGCTGCGCTCGGAAGGCGCGACCGTGATGGTGGCGCACGATGGCGCCGAAGCGCTGCGCCTGCACCGTGAACGGCCGGCCCGCATTGCGGTGCTCGACCTTGGCATGCCGCACATGGATGGTCTGGAACTGGCGGGCATCCTGGCGCAGGACGCGCCGCGGCCCTACCTGGTGGCCGTGACGGGGCGTGGCCGCAAGGAAGACCGCGCCGCCTCGCTGGCCGCTGGCTTCGACGAGCACTTCACGAAGCCGGTCGCGCCGCCGCAGCTGATCGCGCTGCTGCGCGAGGTACCCGAAGCGCCCGAAGCCCCCGCCGCCGCCGGCTAGTGGTGCTCGTGCCCGGTCATGCCGTTCGCGCCGGGCTTGCGCGCATCCATCGCCTCACCGGCGGGCGCCGGGGCGGGGCGGGCGTCCGGTGCGCGTGGCGCTGACGGTAGCGTGCCGTCGCCGGTCCATTCGCGCGCCACCGTGCCGGCCGGATGCCGGTACCAGCCAGGGTCGCTGTAGTCGCCGCGTTTCAGGCCTTCGCGCACTTTCAGCACCGTAAACATGCCGCCCATTTCCAGGTTGCCGAACGGGCCGTCGCCGCTCATCATCGGCAGCGTGTTGGCTGGCAGCGGCATCTTCATGTCCCCCATCGAGCCGCCCTTGTCGCCCATGACCATATAGCCCGGCACCAGCTTGTTGATCTTCTCGGCCACGCCGCGATGGTCGACGCCGATGAGCGTTGGCACGTCATGGCCCATTGCATTCATCGTGTGGTGCGATTTGTGGCAGTGGAAGGCCCAGTCGCCCGGCGCATCGGCCACGAACTCGATCGCACGCATCTGGCCGACGGCGACGTCGGTCGTCACCTCGGGCCAGCGTGCCGATTTCGGCACCCAGCCGCCATCGGTGCCCGTCACCTCGAAGCGGTGTCCGTGCAGGTGGATCGGGTGGTTCGTCATCGTCAGGTTGCCGACGCGGATGCGCACCTTGTCGCCCAGGCGCGCGACCATCGGGTCCAGGCCCGGGAATACGCGGCTGTTGATGGTCCACAGGTTGAAGTCGAGCATCGTGTTGGTACGCGGCGTGTAGCTGCCCGGTTCGATGTCGTACGAGGACAGCAGCATCACGTAATCGCGGTCGACGGCGTGCTGGCGCGGATTCTTCGGGTGCGTGACCCAGAAACCCATCATCCCCATCGCCATCTGCTGCATCTCATCGGCATGCGGGTGGTACATGAAGGTGCCCGCGTGGCGCGCGACAAATTCGTAGACGAAGGTCTTGCCGGGCTGGATGCCGGGCTGGGTCAGGCCCGTCACGCCATCCATCCCGCACGGCAGCAACTGGCCGTGCCAGTGCACGCTGGTGTGTTCGGGCAGCTTGTTGGTGACGAAGATGCGCACGCGGTCGCCCTCGACCACTTCGATGGTCGGGCCCGGACTCTGGCCGTTGTAGCCCCACAGATTGACCTGCATGCCGGGCGCGAATTCGCGCACGACCGGTTCGGCCACCAGGTGGAATTCCTTGACGCCGTCCTTCATGCGCCACGGTAGCGTCCAGCCGTTGAGCGTGACGACGGGGTTGTACGGGCGCCCGCCCGTCGGGGCCAGCGGCGCGGCGGTGGCGCTGGATGTATGGGTCGGGGCTTCCGGCAGCGACGCCGCGCCGGCACGGCTCACGAGCGAGGCGCCCAGCGCCGTGATGCCGGCGCCGGCGCCGGTCAGGAACGATCTGCGGTTGGTCATGGTGCGGTGTCCTTCGTATCAGTGGTCGACGGCGCCGGCAGGCGCGTGCCGATGGCGGCTTCCAGGTCGACCTGGGCCAGCCAGAAATCCTTCAGCGCCTCGATGGTGGCGTGGACCGCCGCGGCCTGTTCGCGCGCGTCGGCCAGCAGCTCGAACGGGCTGGCCAGCATGCCGTTGTAGCGCAGCAGTGTCTCGTCCGAGATCTGTTTGCGCAGCGGGATCACGTGGTCGCGGTAGTGGCGCGCCACGTCGTAGCTGGCGCGGTAGCCGAGGTAGCCCGCACGCGCTTCGCTGCGGGCGTTGACCGCGACGTGCGCGACCTGGCCGAGCGACTGCATGTACACCGCTTCGGCGCGCGCCACGCGGGCGCCGCCCCAGTCGAACAGCGGCAGCTCCAGGCCAATCTCGTAGCCGTCACTTTTGGGTTCACCCGTCTCGCGCTTGTCTGCATAGCCCAGGTCGAGCACATTGACGAAGCGCGTGGTGCGCGTGAGGCCCAGGTCGGCAGCGGTGCCGCTGGCGGCGGCGCGCGCGGCCTGCACGTCCAGGCGCTGGCTCAGCGCCGTGCGCTCGATGCCGGTCAGTTCGACGGGCACCGCCGGCAGGTCGGGCAAGCGCTCTGGCAGCGTGTAGAGCGCCTGCGCACCCCACAGGCCGAGCTGGCGCGTCAGATGTTCGCGCGCAGCGTTGGCTAGGCGGTCGGCGCGCAGCACGCCGGCGCCGGCTTCGGCGTGGAAGGCCGACTCGCGCGCCAGGTCCAGCGCGCTGGCATTGCCGGCCTGGGTCATGCGCGCCATCAGTGCGCTTGACGCATCGGCGGCGTCGGCCACCTGACGCGCATAGGTCAGGGCCTGGCGCGCTGCCACGGCCTCGATCCAGGCGCGCCGGGTGGCGTTGACGTGACGCTCGATGGCGGCGGCCACGCGCAGCGTCGTTTCGTCAAGGCGCCGCGCGGCCATGCGCTGGCGCAGCGGCATCGTGAGCAGGCCCGCCAGATCGATCGAGACCGAGCGCTCGGTTTCCCGGTTGCCGCCACCATCCATGCGCGAGAAGCCGAAGCCGGGATTGCGCAGGCGCGCGGCCTGGGCCACATCGGCCTGGGCGATGCCGGCTTCCCAGTAGGTGGCTTGCAGGCCAGGGTGGTTCAGCGCGGCGATCTGCACGGCGGCGGATTGCGTGAGCGGCGCCTGCAGCAGCGTGTCGATCTCTGCCTGCAAGGCCTGGCGATCGGCATCGCTGCGCAATAGCCGCGCGTCGACGCCCGTGCGCGCCTGCGCGGCAGCGGCGCTGGCCTCGAAGGCGCGTTCGGGCGCGACGCTGGCGCAGCCGGCCAGCAGCAGGCCGCATGCGAGCACCGGTGCGGCGCGCCATACTATCGGGCGGGCCATCAGTGGTGCTCCTCATGCTTTGGCTGTGCAGGGGCAGGAGTGGATTCGTGGTGATGCGCGTGGTGATGCGCGTGCGGATCCGCCGCCGGTTTGCCGTGGCCGGCATGACCGGGCTGGCCCGCCACGATCCGGTTGTGTTCCTGCCACATTTGATTGGGCGTGGTCGTCATCGCGCCTGATGCAGCGGGTGCGCGCAGTACGTGCGCCGGCCGGTAGCGGGTTTCCGGTACGGCGGCGTCCGGATCGGTGACGCGGCTGGTCTGCGCTGTGGCAGGCGTCAAGGTGCTGCTAGCCAGCACGCAGGCCAGCAGCAGCGGCTGTCGTAGAAAGATGGTCGACATGATTCCTCGTTCGGTGAAATGCAGTGATGCCGCGCAGCGTGGCGCGGCGGCTTGCTGATTCAGGCGAGCGGGAAGCGGGGAGGTCGTTCGGGGAAAGCCAGGTCGACGGCCTCGAGGCGGCCGGTGGCCGTATCAGGCAGCCGCGTCGACCAGGTGTGCTGCGCGGCGGGAAGTGTTGGTGCGCCGGCCATGGCGGCGCCGATACAGCAGGCGGCGCAGGCGCTGCAGCGCTCCTGGTCATGGCTCGCGGATGCATGGTCCGTGGCCTTCGCGACCTGCGGCCCGGCCTCGTGACAATGCGCCGCGTTCGCCGCCGGGTGGTGCATGGCTGCCTGGGGTACAGCGACGCCATGCTGCATGGACGCGTGTGTGCACGCCAGCATGCCTGCCGACGCAATGCCCTGGAAGGGAATTGCCAGCAATAGCAGCCAGACAAACACGCGGCGCAGACAGACATGGACGGGATGATTCACGGGGCAATTTTAGCATGGCGTCGGCGCAACACTGTCGTCACGATGGCAACCGTGAGGCTTGCGGGGCAGGGGAGCGGCTGATAGCATGCCGGGTTGATTCAATGACAATTCAATGACAAGGGCAGGCATGGTGTTGATCGAGCGGCTGCTCGCTCTGCGGCGCAGGAAAAATCGGGAAGAAGTCGCGGACAGGGCGGCCGAAGTCATCGCACAGGTGTTGTTCGATGTCGGTGTCGACCGTTTCCTGAACGGCAGCATGCTGCTCGATCGCCAGTTCCGCGTGCGTTTCTACGCCGTGTTGCCGCCGGCGTCCGACGAGATGCTGGCGGCCGTGGCGCTGTGCGACCTGCCCGAAGCGCAGTGCATGCGCAGCTGCATGGCCGGGGTGGCATTCGATGCCGCCGTCGTGGCCTACCACACGCCGGGTCTGGCCGATGGCCTGATGCGCGAACTGCTGGCCCGTTCGGCGGCGCTGCGCGCACTGCCCGAGCGGCGCATCGGCGCGATATTCGCCTTCCGCTAGCTGCTGCATGGGATTTTGTGCGCGCGGCAGCGCGCCGTGGCGTTATGCTGGTGTTCCTTGACGCCACTGACGCAAAGGTCCCACCCATGTCGCATGTCGCCCGTCTTCCGATCCGCCCGGCCATGCCGCGCACCTCCCCGGTGCTTTCATGAGCGTCCGTAATCTGCAGCATCTGTTCGCGCCAAAGTCGGTAGCACTGATCGGCGCCTCGGCGCGCCCTGGCAGCATGGGCGCCACGCTGCTGGCCAATCTGCAGGGCGGCGGCTTCAAGGGCAAGCTGTTCGCCGTCAACCCCAAATACACGCAGCTGGGCGACCTGCCGTGTTATGCCAGCGTGGCCGACTTGCCCGAGGCGCCCGACCTGGCCGTTATCTGCACGCCGGCCCCCACCGTGCCGCAACTGGTGCGCCAGTTGGGTGAACGCGGCACGCGCGCAGCGGTGGTGCTCACCAGCGGCCTGGCGCGCGGGCGCGATGCGCGCGGGCGCAGCCTGCGCCAGGCCACGCTGGACGCGGCACACCCGTATCTGCTGCGTCTGCTCGGCGCGAACAGCGCGGGCCTGCTGGTCCCTGGCCTGGGCCTGAACGCCAGCGTGGCCCACAGCGGAGCGCTGCCGGGGCGGATTGCCTTCGTCTCGCAGTCCGGGTCATTGATGACGGGTGTGCTCGATTGGGCGCGCACGCGCGGCATCGGCTTTTCGCATTTCATCTCGCTGGGCGAATCGGCCGACGTCGACCTGGGCGACGTGCTCGACCACCTGGCCAGCGATGGCAACGCCGGCGCGATCCTGTTGTATGTCGACCAGCTGCGCTACGCGCGCAAGTTCATGTCGGCCGCACGCGCCGCCGCGCGCAGCAAGCCGGTGATCGTGCTCAAGTCGCGCAGCGATACCGAAGGCGCGCGCCCGGCCGCCAGCGAAAGCGGGGCGCTGGCCAGTGAAGACGACGTGTTCGATGCCGCGATCCGGCGCGCCGGCATGCTGCGCGTGCACACTACCGAGCAGTTGTTCGCAGCAGTCGAGACGCTGGCCTACGCGCGCGTGCTACATGGCGAGCGCCTGGCCATCGTCAGCAACGGCCTGGGGCCCGGCGTGCTGGCGCGCGACGCGTTGCGCTATGGCGGCGGCACGGCGGCGACACTGTCACCCGAATCGATCGCGCGGCTCGATGCCGTGCTGCCGGCCGGGTGGAATGGCGCGCAGCCCGGCAATCCAGTGCGTGCCAATCCGGTGAACCTGTCCGGCGGCGCGCCGCCCGAGCGCTACGCCGCCGCGCTCGACGTGCTGCTGGCCGATCCGCAGATCGATGCCGTGCTGGTCGTGCATTCGCCCACGGCAACCGTCGACAGCCGCGATGTGGCCAACGCGATCGCGCCACTGGCACGCGCCGCTTCGCGCCCGATCCTGTCGTGCTGGCTGGGCGGCGCGTCGGTCGTGGCCGCGCGCGCCATTGCGGCCGAGGCACGCATGCCCACGTACCGCACGCCCGAAGACGGCGTCAACGGCTTCCTGCAACTGGTCAATTACCGGCGTAACCAGAACCTGCTGATGGAAGTGCCGCCGTCGATGGCAGGCCATATGGCGCCCGATCGCAGTGCTGCGCGCGCGCTGGTGCGCGAAGCGATCGCCGCCAAGCGCCTGCTGCTGTCCGATCCCGAGACCAAGGCTATCCTGCGCGCGTATGGTCTGGCATTGGTCGAGACGCGCGCCGCCCTTGACGCCGACGCGGCCGTGGCGGCAGCGCGCGCGATCGGGTTCCCGGTCGCTGTCAAGATCCTCACCCCCGACGTGATGCACAAGTCCGATGTCGGCGGCGTGACGCTCGACCTCGATTCGGAAGACGCCGTGCGCGCCGCCGCGCTGCGCATGCGCGCGCGGCTGGGCGAGCTGTTCCCGCAGGCGCGTTTTGATGGCTTTTCGGTGCAGGCCATGTGCCGCCGCACGCACGGCCACGAACTGATCGTGGGCGCTGCGCTCGACCCGGTGTTCGGGCCGGTGCTGGTGTTCGGGCAGGGCGGTGTGGCGGTCGAAGTACTCGACGATTATTCGGTCGGCCTGCCGCCGCTGAATCTGGTGCTGGCGCGCGACCTGGTCGACCGCACGCGCGTGGCGCGTTTGCTGGCCGGCTACCGCAACCGGCCTGCCGCCAATCTCGACGCCGTGCTGGCGGTGCTGATCCAGGTGTCGCGCCTGATTTCCGATATTCCCGAAATCGTCGAGCTGGACATCAACCCGCTCGTCGTCGACAGCCGCGGCGCGATCGTGCTGGACGCGCGCATGCGGCTGGCGCTGGCCGACCGTTCGGGCAGCACGCTCGACCGGCTCGCGATCCGGCCCTATCCGCGTGAACTGGAAGAGACGATCGAGTGGCAGGGCGCGCCGCTCCTGCTGCGCCCGATCCGCCCGGAAGACGGCCCGGCGCACCTGGCGTTCTTCGACGCGCTCACGCCCGACGACGTGCGCTACCGGATGTTCGTGCGCATCCGCGAGCTGCAGCCGTCGCAGCTGGCGCG
>Ga0308169_10004029_pt1 | contig 13921 bp, 9 predicted proteins | sample PhyBR1_2_FD_202139 | JGI IMG/M metagenome (GOLD analysis project Ga0308169, IMG submission 202139) | Phyllosphere microbial communities from UC Gill Tract Community Farm, Albany, California, United States - DLSLSB.R1 | ecosystem: Host-associated > Plants > Phyllosphere > Unclassified | place...
GTCGTAGTTGCGCTTTTGCAGGTCACCCAGCAGCAGCGGCGATGCATAGATATTGTCGACCGGGATGTCGAAGAAGCCCTGGATCTGGTCGGCGTGCAAGTCCATGATCAGGACGCGCTCGACGCCGGCTTCTTCGAGCATGTTGGCAACGACCTTGGCCGAGATCGCGACACGCGCCGAGCGTGGGCGGCGGTCCTGGCGGGCGTAACCAAAGTAAGGGATGGCGGCGGTGATGCGGCCGGCCGAGGCGCGCTTGAGGGCGTCGACCATCAGCATGATTTCCATCAGGCTGTCGTTGGTCGGAGCACAGGTCGACTGCAGGACGAAGACATCCTTGCCGCGCACGTTCTCGTTGATTTCGACCATGACTTCGCCGTCGGAGAATTTCGAGACGACTGCCTTACCGAGAGGAATACCGAGGCTTTTTGCGACCCCTTCTGCTAGCGCCGGATTAGCGTTGCCGGTAAAAACCATCAGGTTTTCGTAAGCCATGGGAGTCCTGAGAGAAGAGCGTTGATACTTTGAAAAAGAATCAGCCGGGTGTACCGGCTGATTATGCGCTTAAAAGGCTGGACCGCGAGAGCGGTATCGCCTGAATCATCCGCTGGACACATACGCATCGACAGGCCGGATAAAACGAATGGCAGGGGAACAAGGATTCGAACCTTGGTATGCCGGAATCAAAATCCGGTGCCTTAACCAGCTTGGCGATTCCCCTACGCAACTTACAGCTTGCTGCAACACTTACCGACTTCGTCTTGTCGACTGATCGTCAAATCCTGCAACAGGCAAAATTTTATTCTACAACTCATTGTTTTGCAAGAGCGATTTCAGCGGATGTTGCCTCAAGGACCGGGCTTTCCATGCTTTCCAGTTGCCGGGAACTTGCCCCACCACCTGATCCGCCTGCGCCTCGCCGGGGACCGCGCAAAACACGCATGCTCCCGAACCAGTCATCCTTGCTGCACCGTATTGCCCCAGCCATTCGATCGCCTCTGCTACCGGCGGAAATAAACGGGACGCCACTGCTTGCAAATCATTTCTCCCGAACTCACTCAGCGCATGTTCTGCGTCGTGTGCTGCAGGAAAGTCCGCTATTCTAACGGGCTTCGTATCGCGCGTCAAATCCTCAGCCGTAAAAATTGCAGGCGTCGGCACCGAGACGCCCGGCTCGACCACGACATACCAGCAATCGGGCCCCTCGACCGGCTGCATCGCCTCCCCCACTCCCTCGACGAAGGCCGTGCGGCCATAGATGAAGAAAGGAATGTCGGCGCCCAGCGGCAGGCCGATCTCCATCAGCGCTGCGTCACTGAAACCGGCTCCCCACAAATGGTTCGCGGCCATCAGCGCGGTGGCCGCATCGGACGAACCGCCGCCCAGGCCGCCGCCCATCGGCAGGATTTTGTCGACGGCGACATCGATGCCGGGGACCAGGCGGCCGTGCCGCTTTTCATAAGCAGCGGCCAGGCGGCGCAGCGCGCGCACGATCAGGTCCGATTCTTCCGGCACGCCGGGGACATCGGTCGTGCGCCGGATGGCGCCATCGTCGCGCAGGTCGAAATGCAGCGTGTCGCCGCGGTCGATGAGTTGAAACACGCTTTGCAGCAGGTGGTAGCCGTCGGCGCGGCGGCCGACGACGTGCAGGAACAGATTCAGCTTGGCCGGAGCCGGGCAATTGTGCAGCGAACGCATTGGCAAGATTCCGTTCTTCAGGCGGCCGGGTCGAGGATGATCTGGATCGCCAGCTCGCCGCCGGCCGCGCCGGCGCCGCGCTCGGCCACGATATTCCTCGGCATCTGTGCGCCATCCTTGCCGGCTTGCCAGGACACGAAGCGCAGGCGCCAGCCGTCGTGGGTGAAGACGTTGTTGTTGGCTGGAGAAGCGGCAAAGCGCTTGCCGTCGGCGCCGGTGGCATAGCCCTGCAGCCAGTCGCGCAGGCCCGACACCGGCAGCGACCAGCCGAGCGCCTGCGCACTCAGGGTGTCGATGTCCTGCGCCGTGCGCGGCGCACGGCCGGCCTCGGTGAGCGTGGCCTGCTGCGGCGTGACGCTGATCGTGGCGACCGTCTGTTTCAATGGGCTGAGGAAGGCCACGTCGATCTGGCCGGGACGCTGCGACCACTCGAAGCCGCCATTGGTCGAACCGGGCTGGCCATCCTTCTGGTAAGTGACCTGCAGGCGGCCGCTCAGTTCGATGGTGTCGCGGTAGGGAGCGACCGCCTGGGAAACGCCGGGCGTGGCGCCTGGCGCCTGGGTGGCGGTGGTGGCGCAGCCGGCAAGCGCGGCTGCAAGAACGAAAAGGGAAAGTCGGCGGAGGATCGGCATCGGTCGCAAGAAGTGGACAATGAACAGTGGACAATGAAACAGTAGACAATGAAACGGCGGGCAGCATCGCGCCCGCCGTGCTAATCGGACATTATTTCACAGCGACAGCTTCAGGCGCGCCAGCGTGCTGCGCAGCGTGTCGTTCTGCGGATCTTTCGCGCGCGCTTCGCGCCACAGCTTCTGGGCGTCGGCCTGCTTGCCGCGCTGCCACAGCACCTCGCCCAGGTGGACGGCGATTTCGGGATCGCGGCGCAGGCCGTAGGCGCGGCGCAAATGGGCTTCGGCGGCGTCCAGGTTACCGATGCGATATTCCACCCAGCCCATGCTGTCCATGATGAAAGGATCGTCCGGCGCCATTCCCAATGCCTTTTCGATCAGCGCGCGGGCCTCGTCGAGGCGGACGTTGCGCTCGGCCAGCGAGTAGCCGAGGGCGTTGTAGGCGTGGTGGTTGTCGGGCGCCAGGCGTATCACTTCACGCAGGCTCTGTTCCATTACCTCGAGGTGCCCGGTCTTTTCGGCCAGCAGCGCGAAGTCGTAGAGCAGGTCCGGATTGTTCGGGAAGCGGCGGGTCGCGGCCTGCATCAGTGCAAATGCCTGCGCGTGCTGGCCGGCGTCGCGCAGCACTTGCGCTTCGGTGGCGGCGACCTGGGCCTGCGCGGCGGGGTCGCCCGGCTTCAGGGAAGCGAGCAGGCGCTGCGCCGCCGGCACGTCGCCGCCCTTGCCGAGCAGCTGGGCACGGCGCAGGCGAGCGCCGAAGGCGGCCTTTTCGTCGCCCTCGGGCAGTTTATCCAGCCAGCCGACGGCGGCCTTGATATCGCCGCGCTCCTCGGCCAGCTGCGACAGGATCAATAAAGCCTTCGAGGGATCGCGCTCGTCTTCCGGATTGCGGCCGAGGACATCGACGAAGCGCGCGAAATAGCGCTCGGCGCTGCCCGGGTCGTTCAGCTGGGTCGACAGCACGCCGAGCGCGTACAGGGTCGTGACGTTGTCCGGCTGCTGCTTGTCGAGCAGCAGGAATTCGGTGCGCGCAGCCTCGAACTGTTTTTCGTTGACGAGCAGACGTGCGCGCGCCGCACGCACTTCGCGCGCATCCGGATTGGCCGCCACGAATTTGGCCAGCAGCTCGCCCACCTGCGCCTCGTTGTCTCCCGCCTGCGCCAGCGTCAGCACGGCGATTTCGGAGTCCGGTTTCAGGGCGAGTGCGGCGCGCGCCTCGCGCTGCGCCCCGGCCTTGTCGCCGCGGCTGAGCGCGCCCTGGGCCAGCACCACGTGTCCCTCGAGCGTGTCGCCGTAGGGCGCGACCAGGCGCTCGAGCATGGCAGCGGCGGCGTCCTTGTCCTTGGCGCGAGACAGCAATTGCTGCACCTGGTAGAGCACGATGCCGCGCACCTTGGCGGGCGCGCCCTCGAGGCGCTTGCGGAAAATTTCTTCTGCGTCCGAGATATTGTCGGACAGGATAACCATCCCCAGATAGTACTGGGTCGCTTCGTCGGACGCGGGGTCGAGCTGGCGCCACTGGCGCACGGCGGCCAGCGTGTCCTCGGGTTGGCGGGCGGCCAGCGCCATTTCGGCGGCGCGGCGCGCCAGGCGCGGGTCGCGCGTCTGCTGCGCCAGGCTCAGCATCGTCAGGTAGGGGCCTTGCCAGTCGCCGGCACGGAACGCGAACTCGGCGCGCAGCAACTGGTTCAGCAGCTTGCTCGTCAGCTCGACTTTCGGCAGGCGCGCTTTCTCGGCGTCCGCCTCGGCTTTCGCATCGAGCTCGGCCTTTGCCTGCGCGTCGGCCTTGGCCTCGGCTTGCTGCTCGCTGGAGAGCTGCGCCGATTGCACAACAGCCTGCTGCCGCGGCGCCACGGCGCACGCCGAGAGCAAGCCGGAGAGGGTTACAATGACGAAAGCGTTTTTCAAGGCAAGTCCATGTGTGGAATGATGTTCGATTCTACGCCCAAGCCCCGTCCCACGTGGGCGCCCGCCCCAGGAATTTACAAGAATTTTGCCGGATTTTCATGCCTGAACTCCCCGAAGTAGAAGTGACCCGGCGCGGTGTCGCGCCCCACCTCGAAGGCCGCATCGTCACGCAGGTCGTGTTCCGGCGCGAAGGCCTGCGCTGGCCCTTCCCCGCCCATCTTGCCGAATCCCTGGTCGGCCAGCGGGTCACAGGCGTTGGCCGGCGCGGCAAATACCTGCTGATCGGGTTCGATTCCGGCACGCTGATCATTCACCTCGGCATGTCCGGACACTTGCGCGTGCTGCCGCCGGGAATTGAGCCGAAAAAGCACGACCACTTCGACCTGGTCGTCAGCGATGGCGCGCAGGTCCAGGTATTGCGCCTGCACGACCCGCGCCGCTTCGGCGCCGTGCTCTGGCATGCGCATGACGATGGCGACGTCGACCAGCACATCCTGCTGCGCGGCCTCGGCGTCGAACCGCTGGAAGACAAGTTCTCGGCCGAGCTGCTGCACAAGGCAACCCGCAACCGCAGCGCGCCGATCAAGCAGGTGTTGCTGTCCGGCGACATCGTGGTGGGGGTCGGGAATATCTACGCCTGCGAGAGCCTGTTCAAGGCCGGGATCAGCCCGAAGACGCCCGCTGCGCGCATCAGCCGGGCGCGCTACGACAAGCTGGCCGCTGCCATCCGCACCATCCTGGCCGAGGCAATCGTGCAGGGCGGCAGTACCTTGAAAGACTTTATTGCCGTGAATGGTCAATCTGGCTATTTTCAGCAGACATATTTCGTCTATGATCGTGCGGGAGTGCCTTGCAGAAACTGTGGCGCGCCGGTGCGCCAGATCAAGCAGGGGCAGCGGTCGACGTTCTATTGCGCGACCTGCCAGCGCTAAATAAAACGGACAGTGGGCGGAATATGCAAGACATTGAGCAATACGGCGCCTGGCGCGCATCGATCGCAGCGGCGCTGGACGCGTACCGCACTGCGCTGGCCGGCTTCGACCTCTCCGACGCGGCAACGACCCAGCGTGCGGCCCAGGCCGCGGCGCGGGTGCGCGACGACCGCCTGTCAGTCGCCTTTGTCGCCGAATTCTCGCGCGGTAAATCCGAGCTGATCAACGCGATATTCTTCGCCGACTACGGCCAGCGCATCCTGCCCTCCTCCGCCGGCCGCACGACCATGTGCCCGACCGAACTGCTGTACGACGATGCGTGGGAACCCTGCATCCGCCTGCTGCCGATCGAAACCCGTGCGCACCAGCTATCGACCAGCGACTATCGCGACGACGCCGCCGCCTGGACCGTGCTGGCGCTCGAACTCGATGCGCCCGAGCGCATGGCCGAAGCCTTCCGCCAGGTCAGCATGACGCGCCGCGTCCCGCCCGAGGAAGCGCAGCGCTACGGCCTGTACGATCCGGAAGACCCGGAACTGGCGGACGCGCTCGGGCCCGACGGCCTGGTCGAGATTTCGCAGTGGCGCCACGCGATCATCAACCTGCCGCACCCGCTGCTGAAACAAGGCCTGGTGATCCTCGACACACCGGGCCTGAACGCGATCGGCACCGAGCCCGAACTGACGCTGAACCTGATTCCGAACGCGCACGCGGTGCTGTTCGTGCTGGCCGCCGAAACGGGCGTCACGCGCAGCGACATCGAGGTCTGGCGCACGCATATCGGCGCCGGGCCGGGCCGCATCGTGGTGCTCAACAAGATCGATGCGATGTGGGACGCCTTGCGCAGCGACGCCGAAAACGACGCCGAGATCGCGCGCCAGCAGCATGGCGTGGCGCAGCAGCTCGGGCTGACGCCGGAGCAGGTGTATCCGGTGTCGGCGCAAAAGGCGCTGGTCGGCCGCATCCAGGGCGATATGGATTTGTTCGAACGCAGCCGGCTGGGCGAGCTGGAAGCGGCCCTGCTGCACGGCCTGATCCCGCAAAAGAAGGCGATCCTGGCCAGCGCGCTGCGCGAAGACCTCGCGGCGCTGGCGAGTGCGCAATCGAGCGCGCTGGCATCGCGCGGGCGCGGCCTGGTCGAGCAGCTGCAGGAACTGAAAAGCCTGCGCGGCAAGAACCAGAACGTGCTGGCGCACATGATGCGGCGCATCGAGGCCGAGCGGAAGGACTTCGATGCGGGCTTGCTGCGCCTGCAGGACGCAAGGACGCGCTTTGCCCGGCTGTCGACGGAGCTGTATTCGATTCTCGACATGGACGCCGTCGCGCGCCAGGCCGAGACGGTGCGCCTGGCGCTGCACGCGTCGCGCTTTGCAACCGGCATGCGCGCCCCGGTGCGCGCCTTTTTCGAGAACGTACGCGCCAGTATCGACGCCGCCAATGAGCAGGTCGCCGAGATCGGCAGGCTGATGGACACGATGATGCGCGGTTTCGCGGCCGAACACGGCCTCACGATGTCGCCGCCGGTGCCGCTGTCCCTCGCCCGCTACCGCGACGAGATCGATGCGGTGGAGGCGCTCTACGTCAGGCAGTTCGGCACCGCGACCCTGCTCATGACCAGCCGCAGCACCCTGCTCGAACGCTTCTTCGATTCGATCGTCTCGAGCGTGCGGCGCAGCTTCCGGGCCGCGAATGCCGATGCCGAGGGCTGGCTGAAGGTGATCATGGTGCCGCTCGAGACGCAGATCCGCCAGCACAAGGAACAGCTGCGCCACCGCCTCTCATCGATCCAGCGCATCCACGATGCGACCGACAGCCTGGAACAAAAGATCGCCGCCTTCGAAGCGGGCCAGGACGAACTCGAACAGCAGCGCCGGCGCCTGCTCGCGCTGAACGACGCCGTCGTCTTCGCGCTGGACGATGCTCCGCTGCGGGAGGCCGCATGAAGCGTCTGACCGAATTCGACGACCTGGCTGACCCGACATTTTCGCAGGCCGTCATCGACTGGCAGCGCGCGCACGGGCGCCACACGCTGCCGTGGCAGAACACGCGCGACGCCTACCGGGTCTGGCTGTCCGAGATCATGCTGCAGCAGACGCAGGTGGCCGCGGTGCTCGGCTACTACGCGCGCTTTCTGGAACGCTTCCCGACCGTGCACGACCTGGCCGCGGCGCCGATCGAGGACGTGATGGCGCACTGGAGCGGGCTCGGTTACTACACGCGGGCGCGCAACCTGCATGCCTGCGCGGTGCGCGTGGTGCGCGAGTACGACGGCGTGTTCCCGGCCGACCCGGCGCTGCTGGCCGACCTGCCAGGTATCGGACGATCGACTGCGGCGGCGATCACGGCGTTTTCGAACGGCACCCGCGCCGCGATTTTGGACGGAAACGTCAAACGCGTGTTCGCGCGGGTGTTCGGGGTCGAGGGCTATCCGGGCGAGAAGCGCATCGAGGATGGCTTGTGGCGGCGCGCCGATGCCCTGCTGCCGACTGAGGGAATCGAGTCGTACACGCAGGGGCTGATGGACCTGGGCGCGACCCTGTGCACGCGTTCGAAGCCGGACTGCGGGCGCTGTCCGCTGCAAGCGCGTTGCGTGGCGTTTGCCACCGGCCGGACGGATGAACTGCCGGTGCGCAAGCCGAAGAAGACGACGCCCGAGAAACGCGCGCAGATGCTGGTGGTCGTGCATGACGGCGACGTGCTGCTCGAGCAGCGGCCGGGGAGCGGGATCTGGGGCGGTTTATTGTCGTTGCCGGAAGTGGACGGGCATGTCGGCATCGAGGTCGCGCAGGATGGCGGCGTGGCGCTGGCGGCGAGCCTGCGCGCGCTGGGCGAGGTCGAGGAAGTGCAGGCGCTGCTGCCGCTGGTGCATGTGTTCACGCACTACAAATTGCACATGTACCCGCACAAGGTGACGCTGGCGGAGCGTGGGGCGACGCCGGGGAATCATGTGTGGGTAAAGCTGGACGTCATCGGAGACGCAGCCTTGCCCGCGCCGGTCAAGAAGTTGCTGCTGGAACTGACGCGGCCGAGTTTGTTTTAAGCGGCGGCACCATGTGGCGCCAACCTTGTGCATAGGGCGAACGCGTGGGCATGCCCACCCTACGTTACGCAGCCGCTAACGGTCGTGCACCGTAGGGTGGGCATGCCCACGCGTACGTGCCCCGGCATCCCACCACCATTCCAGCGCCAGCCCCGTTGGCGCGTGCATTACAACTCGTCGAGCGAAAAGATGCGCTTGTGCTCGCGGATCGCATACCGGTCCGTCATCCCCGCGATATAGTCGGCAATCTTGCGCGCCTGCTTCATCGTGTCGCCGGACGCCACCTGGTAATCCGGCGGCAGCAGCACCGGGTCCGTCATGAAGGCGTCGAACAGCTCGCGCACGATGCGGCTCGCCTTTACGCGCATGCGGTTGACCTTGAAGTGGCGGTACAGGTTCGCGTACAGGAAGCGTTTTAGTGCAGTCGTCTCGGCGCGCATCCCGTCGGAGAAGCGAATCAAAGGCGGCGCGCTGCGCACGTCGTCGATGCTGCCCGGAGCAGCGTCAAGCAGCAGCGCGGCCGAAGTCTCGACCAGGTCGGCCGTCATCGCCGTGATCATCAGGCGGATCGTCTCGTACAGCGCGCGCCGGCCCGGCAGGCCCGGATACTGGGCCTCGACCGCATTCCGATGGCGCGCGAACAACTCAACCTCCATCATCTGCTCCATCCCCAGCAGCCCCGAACGCAGGCCGTCGTCGATGTCGTGGTTGTTGTACGCGATCTCGTCGGCGAGATTGGTCAGCTGCGCTTCCAGGCTGGGCTGCGTTTTGTCGATGAAGCGCTGGCCCAGGTCGCCCAGCGTGCGCGCGTTGTTCAGCGAGCAGTGCTTCAAAATGCCTTCACGCGTCTCGAAGGTGAGATTGAGCCCATCGAAGGCGCCGTAGTGCTCTTCCAGATGATCCACCACGCGCAGGCTTTGCAGGTTGTGCTCGAAGCCGCCGTAATCCTTCATGCAGTCGTTGAGCACGTCCTGGCCCACGTGGCCGAAGGGCGTGTGCCCGAGGTCGTGCGCCAGCGCCGTCGCTTCGACCAGGTCTTCGTTCAGGCGCAGGCTGCGCGCCAGCGTGCGGCCGATCTGCGCCACCTCGATCGAGTGCGTCAGGCGGGTGCGGAACAGGTCGCCCTCGTGGTTGAGGAAGACTTGCGTCTTGTATTCGAGGCGGCGAAAGGCCGTCGAATGGATGATGCGGTCGCGGTCGCGCTGGAACTCGCTGCGCGAGCCCGGCGCCGGCTCCGTAAAGCGCCGCCCGCGCGACTTCGCCGAATGGGCCGCGTATGGGGCCAGGTTGCAGTCGAAGTCGATCACGCGCGGCTCCTCCTCAACGGATGCAGGCTTCCAGCGTGGCGCGCAGCATTTCCGGCGGCACGCTGGAGATGCTCGGGCTGCCCAGGGGTTTGAGCAGGATGAACTTGATCGCCCCGCCCTCGTTCTTCTTGTCCACTTCCATCAGCTCGATCCAGCGTTCGATGCCGAGATCCGGCGCTACCGTCGGCAGGCCGGCGGCGGCGACGAGGCCGCGCACGCGCTCGACGGCCGCGTCGTCGATCAGGCCGAGGCGGCGCGACAAATCGGCCGCCATCACCATGCCGCAGCCGACTGCTTCGCCGTGCAGCCAGGCGCCGTAGCCGAGGCCCGCTTCGATCGCGTGGCCGAAAGTGTGGCCGAAGTTGAGCACGGCGCGCAGGCCGCCCTCGCGTTCGTCCTTGCGCACGACCTCGGCCTTGATCTCGCAGGAGCGCGCGATCGCATGCGACAGCGCGGCCGGGTCGCGCGCCACCAGGCGGTCGATGTTCGCTTCGATCCAGTCGAAGAAGGCGGCGTCGAGGATGGCGCCATGCTTGATCACTTCGGCGAGACCGGCCGACAGCTCGCGGCTTGGCAAGGTGGACAGGGTGCTGGTATCGGCCAGCACCGCGCGCGGTTGATAGAACGCGCCGATCATGTTCTTGCCGAGCGGGTGGTTGATGCCGGTCTTGCCGCCGACCGAGGAATCGACCTGGGACAGCAAGGTCGTCGGGATCTGCACGAAAGGCACGCCGCGCATGTAGCTGGCGGCGGCGAAGCCCGTCAGGTCGCCGATCACGCCGCCGCCCAGGGCGATCAGCGTCGTCTTGCGGTCGCATTTGTTGGCCAGCAGCGCGTCGAAGACCAGCATCAGCGAGCTCCAGTTCTTGTGCTCCTCGCCGTCCGGCAGGACGATCTCGACGACCTCGCGCCCGGCCGCGCGCAGCGGCGCGGCGACCTTGTCCAGGTAGAGCGGCGCCACCGTCGTGTTGGTGACGATGGCCGCCTTGTTGCCGACGACCAGGCGCGCAAGCAGCGCGCCGTCGTCGATGACGCCGGGGCCGATCGCGATCGGGTAGCTGCGATCGCCCAGATCGACGTTGAGATTGATGTGTGCTGTTTGATTCATCGATGTCGCCCTTGCGCGCCGCGAACGCGCCGAGTTGAGCGCGTCCAGCTGGTCCAAAATTGTCTGAACCATCGATTGTACGTTAGGTCGGCCGGTATCGATGACGAGGTCCGCGATCTCGCGGTACAGCGGCTCCCGCTGCGCCAGCAATTCCTCGAGTTTCCGGCGCGGGTCGGCCGTCTGCAGCAGCGGACGGTTCTTGTCGTGCGAGGTGCGTTGCAGGATGCTGCCGATGCCGGCGCGCAGGTAGATGACGGTGCCGCGCTCGGCCAGATAGGCCCGGCTGGCGGCATCGAGGACGGCGCCGCCGCCGGTGGCCAGGATGATGCCGCGCTGGCTGGTGAGTTCGCGGATCATGTCCGCCTCGCGCCGGCGGAAGCTCGCCTCCCCCTCGATTTCAAAGATCCACGGGATCGTGGCGCCGGTACGCGCCTCGATCGCATGGTCGGAATCGACGAAGCGCTTGTTCAGCCGGCGCGCCAGCAGCCGGCCGATGGTGGTCTTGCCGGACCCCATCAGTCCGACAAGAAACACATTTTCGGATTTCACATCAGTTTGCGGTGAACTTGAATTCCGTAATCTTACCCTGTGGCGTCTTGGTCTGGAGGGTGAAATCACCTGCGGAGCATGTTGCGTCCGGCGTGACCGTCATTTGATGGATGGTGCCACCGAGGGCGCGGGTCGATGGAATCTTGGCCGGCGACACGGTCGAGACGGTCAATTTGGTGGCCGACACCACCGTGACATCGGTCTCGAAAGGCAGTGGATTGTTGTTCGCGTCGGTCAGGCGCACGGCCACCTGGCGCGCGGCGCAGCCCGCCCCGGCCAGGCCGCTCAGCGCAATGCTGGCGCCGCCGTTGTACGCGACGGGGATGCAGCTGCCGTCCGTGCACAGCTGGGTCATCCTGGCGAACGAGCCGCTGAACACGAGTTCGAGCGAGCCGCGCAGGTAGTTCAGGCCCCACTTGCCGTCGCCCTGGTTCGAGTACGAGGCGTGACCGTAAGGGAAGGACTTGTCGCCGCTGCTCGGGTCGAAGACGCCGTCGAGCTGGGTATCGAGGAAGGGGTCGGCCATGTCCTCGAAAGGCTCGCCGCCGCTCGGGCAGTCGTCGACCAGCGGCCGGTAAGTGCCGGCCGGACCGGTGAAGCCGGCGCAGCTGTACTGGCCGTCGCCATTGGTATCGGTGAAGTTCTCGATGCCCTGGGCAATCGCCAGCACCGTCACGCGGCCGTCCACCGGGCGATATGCCTGGGTGATCAGGTCGACGCCGCAGCCATCGCTTTCGGTGGTGCAGCCGCCCTGGGCCGGCGTACCGATGGCGCCGCCTTCGGTGACGAAGGTGACGGCCGTGCCGTCCGATACCTGGTTGCCGTACTGGTCGGCCATGCGCGCGGTGATGTGCACCTTGACGCCGTCGATGTCGCCGCCTTCGACGTTGTAGTGTTCGGCGCTGAGCGACATCGAGCGCTGGACCGGCAGGCCGGTCGAAATGATCAGCGTATCGGACAGCCCGCTGATGGTCTGGCCGTTGCGGCTGGCGGAGGCCAGCACGCGCACCGGCATCGGCGTGTTGCCGGACGAAACCGTCGTCTGGGCCACCCCGTTGGCGTCGGTCGTGGCGCGCGCCGGGCTGACGGTCAGCCCAGCGGGCGTGGTGGCATTGAAATCGACATCGACGCCGGCCAGGGGACTGCCCTGCTGGTCGACCACGCGGAAGCTCAGCTGGGCCGATTCCGAGCGGCCCAGGCCGCCCGAGCCCTTGAGCACGATCGAGGTCCCGCTCAGGCTGCTGCCGGTGAACTCGATGGTGCCGATGTTGGCCGCGCCGACGTCGATGCCGATGGTCTTGCTCGAGTTGCCGATCGAGGCAGTGATGACGTCGTGCACGCGGGTGCAGCCCTTGTTGGTGTAGGTCGCGACCTGCACGCCGTTGGCGAGCGCGCCCGGCACGATGGTGGCGGTGCCGTCGCCGACGCAGTCAGAAGTCAGGCTCAGGCCGGTCGATGCGGTGGCGGGCTGGCCGCCGCTGGTGACGGGAATGTTCAGGGCCACCGTGCTGAAGGCCGGCAGGCTGCCGCTGCGGGCCGACGCGAACGAGAGCGTGCCCACTTCCAGCGGCGCGGCGCCGATCGCGATGTTCAGGTTGCTGCTGCCGGTCTTGCCCTCGACCACCGAGGTCGCGGTCACGGCCAGCGCGCCCGCGGTCGTGTAGGAGGCCGGCTTGACCGTCACCACGGCCACGCCATTGGCGTCGGTCAGGGCCGAGCCGGTTCCCGGGGTGAAAACGATCATGCCGTCGGTCGCCGTGGCGAACTGGACGATCGCACCCGCTGCCGGCGCGCCGGACGGCGTCAGCACGGTTGCCTTCAGCGTGCCGCTCTGGCCGCCGGACAGGCTCGTCACGGCCTTGTTGGAACCGTCCATCAGCGCCAGGCTGACCTTGGTTTCGGCGGTGACGGTGGGGGTCGGCGTGGTCGTGCCAGTGCCAGTGCCGGTACCCGTGCCGGACGCCGCCGGCACCGCGCCGGGATTGCCGCCGCCACCGCCACAGGCGGACAACACCGCCGCGGCAACCAGGGTCAGGACTGCCACGCGTGCGGATGCGGGGGCAGCATTGCGGGTGGATACTTGCAGCATGTTGTTGTTCCTATTCTTTGTCGGCTGTAAAAAATGCCGGAACGTCGGCAGGACGGTCCGGCATGGGTGTCGTCAAGGCGGTGTGGGTCTCGCTCAGCGCGCCGCGCCCATGCGGTCGGCGACGATCTTCGGCGTAATGAAGACCAGCAGTTCGGTCTTCGTGTTCTCGCGGCCCTGGGTCTTGAACAGGTAGCCGAGCACCGGGACGTCGCCCAGCAGCGGCACCTTGCTCACGCTGCTGCGCTCGGTCTGCTGGTAGATACCGCCCAGTACCACGGTGCCGCCGTTTTCGACCATGACCTTGGTCTTGACGTGCTGGGTGTTGATGGCAAAGCCGGCGCGCGTCTCCTCGCCCTTCGAATCCTTGCTCACGTCCACTTCCAGCACCACGTTGCCGTCCGGCGTGATCTGCGGGATCACTTCCAGGCGCAGGTTGGCCTTCTTGAATTCGATCGAGGTCGCACCGCTGCTTGACGCCACCTGGTACGGCAGTTCGATACCCTGCTCGATCACGGCCACCATCTTGTCTTCGGTGACCACGCGCGGGCTGGAGATGATCTTGCCCTTGCCGTCCGCTTCCAGCGCCGACAGTTCCAGGTTCAGGAAGCGGTTGTCCGCCGACGAGAACAGACTAAACGCGATGCTCGACGGGTTGATGCCGTTG
>Ga0308169_10004030_pt1 | contig 13921 bp, 10 predicted proteins | sample PhyBR1_2_FD_202139 | JGI IMG/M metagenome (GOLD analysis project Ga0308169, IMG submission 202139) | Phyllosphere microbial communities from UC Gill Tract Community Farm, Albany, California, United States - DLSLSB.R1 | ecosystem: Host-associated > Plants > Phyllosphere > Unclassified | place...
GGTGATGGTGGGGCCGTCCTCGCGCAGTTCGAACAGCACGGTCTGCCGGCGTGAATCCAGGTACAGGCGTTCGAGCCTCTCGCCCGGGCGCCTGGCCGTGAACCGCACCGGCAGCGCCGTGCCGTCCGGCGCGACGAAACGCGCCACGACCCAGAAGCCGTCGGCGATCACCACCGACTTGACATTGCCCTTGTGGAGATACTGCCCGGCCGCGGCCTGCGCCTCGCCGAGGGCGGGTCCCGGCGACACCGTCACGCCCCGCAGGTAGCCCGCCGCCACCGGCACGTAGACATTCGTCGTCGCGGGCACGTCGACGCTGGCGCCGTCGATCAGCGCGGTCTGCGGCTCCTGCGACCGGTTGGCGATGGTCACGCCCGCCGCGCCCGGATGCTCGAACAGGCGGGTCGAGCCGACCACGCCGCGGTTCTCCCGCGTGAAGGCCGCTCCGGCGTCGGTCAGGGCATGGTCGAGCGAGAAGCCGGCCTGCAGCGAGGTGGTGTCGCGCCCCGCGCTCAGCGACGTGGTGTGGGCCACCGGACCGAGCTGGGCGTCGATGTGGCCCGCCGCGGCCCCGCCCTGCGTTCCCGCCGCGCCATCGCCCGGGCTGCGCGAGCCGCTCGCGCTGAGCGAGTAGGAGCGCAGCTGCGCGTGGCTCGCGGGGTCCAGCGAGCGCGAGTGCCCGACCGAGACCGCGGCGCCGCCGCGCAGGTCGGTCGATACCGAGCCGGTCAGCACCGAACCGCCCGCCTCCAGCGGCACGACCCACACGACCAGCAGCGACCTGGCCCGGGTGCCCGGCTCGTAGCCGAGCATCGCCAGCACGCTGCTCTGCCGCCCGGCGATGCGCACGCCCAGGCTCGCCTGCAGCGTGGCGCGCCGCAGCACGGCACCCTCCAGACGCGATTCGACGTAGGTCAGGCGCAGCGGCCAATCCCGATGGCCCAGTCCCCAGGTCGTCGAGCGGTAGTCGGTCGGCGCATAGCACCGCAGACCGTCGACGAGCAGGCGGCAATCGCCATCGCCCGCGCCCGGGGCACTCGCGGAGCGCGAGGTCCGGTAGTCGGTGAAGCTGACCGAGGGTTGCCAGCCGCTCTCCAGGACCGGCTGCAGGCTGCCGCCGATGCCCCGCTCGCCATGCGTGCCGAGCATCAGCGAACCCTGGATCGACAGCGTCGGGTCGGACAGCGCCGTGGCGATGCGGGTGAATCCCCTGCCGCCCTGCAGGCCCGAGCGCAGCCGGCCCCAGGTCCCGGCATAGGCATGGCCGAAGGACAGCACGGTCTGGTCGAGCACCTGGAAGCGTCGGTGGCGCGTGCCTTCCAGGGTGTCCTGCAACAGCGGGCGGCCGATGTCGACATAGAAGCCATGCGGGTCGCGCACCGGGTCGAAGGCCGGGGCATCGGCGGCGTCGGCCGGCAGCACCTCCACCCGCTGGCGCCGCTCCACGCCCAGGGCGTCGCGCACGATCACCTCCACGAACGGCTGGCCATAGCCGGGGAACGACACGATCCGCTCGCCCGGCTGCAGGGTGCCCTCGAACAGCTGGGCCCCCTGGGAGACGATGCGCACGTGGGATGGCGACAGCAGCTGCAGCCGCACGCGCTGCGTGCGCCCGAACGCGGAGATCCCGCCGCCGTCGGATTTCCAGGCCAATCCCACGATGGCCGGACTGACGAGGAACAGGTGGGCGCCGCTGCCACCGCCGCCATCCATGCCGATGTCGCTCTGGAACACGCCCGCGTAGGCGGTGCCGGCCTGGAGGCCCAGGCGCCGGCCCCATGCCAGGAGATTGACGTGCGCGCCGTTGCGGGGCCTGGCGCCGGCGCCGGTGGCGGCGATGGCGGCGATGGCGGCGGTGTCGGAGGGCTGGTGCGATGCGGTGACGTCGTACTGCAGCAGGCCGTCGCCCTTCGACAGCACGCCGCGCGCGGCGAGGTTCAGGTGGTGGGCGACGGTCGGGCCGCTCGGGTTGGCGCCCGCCGCGCTGCGCGTCGTGCCCAGCGACAGGTTCGTGGATCCGACCCAGGCCGGCGACGTCGTCGCCACGCCGGTCTCGACCAGCTGGCGCCGGGTGTCGTCGGCCAGCAGGACCAGCTCCTCCTGGCGCTGGCCCTGCGCATCGATGCCGTGCCGCGATCGCAGCCGCATGTCGATGCAGATCTGCGGCGTCGCCGCCAGGGCCAGGCAGGTCGCCCGCTCGAGTTCGAACACCGGCTGCTGCAGATAGGCGTCGACCGCCGCGCGCTCGAAGCCCAGGTCACGCAGGAGGTCGCGGAACGCGCGCGTGGCCGACGGGACCAGGATGTACGACGCCCGCGCGTCGCCCTCGGGCGCGCCGGGCCGGGTGACGAAGACGATCGCGCCCTTGCGCTCGCCGCGCCACACCAGGACCCGGTCGATCGTCAGGGTGCCCGGGCCGAAGGTCGGCGGCGGCTCGCGCTTCAGGCGCCCGACCCCCGGGCCCGCCACCGGCGCGGTCTCGACGGTCGTCGCGGTCTCGGCGGTCGTCGCGATCGATGGTGGCCGCTCGCCGGCCAGGCATGCCGCCACGGCCACGTGCAGCAGCACGCCATGCCAGGCCACGGACCGAGCGATCCGGAAGCCGCGCGACACCACCGGGGATGCTGCGAGCATGCCCATGGCGGCGGCGCTGGCGGCGGGAGGTCCGCATCGCGGTCCCCGGCCTATCGGGAGGCCGGTCGCGCCGGCAGGTAGACGACCTCGACACGGTCGCGCTGGCTCAGACCGGCATGCACCATCACGGCCACGAGATCCTCGGCGGCGGGCCGCAGCGGGGCGATCGGGAACCGCACGGTCTCGTCGGGCAGGAGCGACTGGCGCGGAAACTCGGGGAAGGCCTGGCAATCCACCAGCATCGGCCGGGACGGTGGACAGAGACCACCGCGATCCAGGTACAGGTGACGACCCGAGAGATTCGTCAGGGCATAGACGGCGTCGCCTTCGTCGCGCGCGAGCCGCAGCTGCGCCGCGCCGATCCGGGGCACCGGCGTCCGGTTGACGGTCACCAGCGCTTCGAATCCCAGCAGGTAGGCGCTCTGCACGCCGCCCTTGCCGAGTTCGTCGGCGCGGATGTCGGCGCTGTCCACGAACTTGACGTAGTAGCTGGCGCTGACGCCCGCCATCCGGTCGGGGTCGGCGACGAGCCGCGCCGTGAAGGCCTCGCCCGGGCGCAGCACGAACTCCTCGGGATAGACGCGCAGGGCGCCCTCCGGGATCGGCAGGCGGCGGCGCTCGCCATCGACGATGGCGACCCGCTCGGCGCTGCTGCGCACGTACACGATCGATTCGCCGGGATTGTTCAGCACGATCGATGCCGTGAACCGGGTCGAGGCATCCATGTTCATCATGCTGGTCTGGAGATGCCAGGTGTCGGATGGCGCCGTCGCGATGCCGTTGGGCGATGTCTGCGCCAGGGCGATCGATGGCAGCAGCGCGCCGATCGCGAGACCCCGCACGCAGGCGGCCACGGCCCGCCGCGCGGATCGCATCGTGGCCGAGCGATGCGATGGCGCGAGGCGCGGCGGCGCGCGCGGGACGGGCTCTTCCTGGCACATGGGCATCGGTACCTTCCGGGACGCCGGATCGGCGTCCGGCGGCAATGCACGAGCGGATGGCGGTGGCGCCATCGGGTCCGTGGATTCTGGAATCGAATCGGCGCCGGAACCATCGGACCCGCGTGCCGCGCGGCCCTTTTCAGAACCGGATCAGTTGGGCGACGCGAGCACCGTGATGACGGCGGTGAAGGTGTCGCTGCCGACGGCGAGCGCCGCGCCGTTGTTGAGGGAGATGCTCTTGGCCACGTTGCCCGAGCCGCAGGCGCCCGCCGACTGGACGACCTTGGTCGCCGGGACCACGAAGCCCGTCGTGTCCAGGTCGGTGATGCTCGACGCGCCGCCATCGATCATGAGGCTCTGGTTGAACACCAGCGTGGTGCCGGCCACCGACTTCGCGTTGTGCGCCAGGGCACTGGCGCGGCCGTGATTGCTCGTCAGGGTCAGCTTGACCGCCCCGCCATACGTGTCGACGACGCAGAACCGGTCGGTGACACCCGGCTTGCCGGTGACCACGGCATTGGTCACGTTGCCCGAGGTCGGCGTCATCGTGGCGTCCTTGAGATCGAGGACCTGCACCTGGCGCGGGGCCCCGGTGAAGGTGTTGGTGAACGTGCCGGTCGACGTGGCGCCCAGGGTGCCCTGGGTCGCCGCGCCCGCCATGCCCGACACCGCCGCCAGAGCCAGAAAAGCCATCTTGAGTTTTGTCATGACTACTCCCTTGTGAATCGGAAAGAGGAAACCTGCTCGATCGAAGGCGGATGGCGTCGGCCATCCGTCCCATCCCACCCGCCGATGCGACCACCGTCGGGAGAGATCACTGGGCCGGCGACGGGACGGGCTCGGCCGGTCGCGCCGTCGGCGTCACAACGGAGAAGCCACCACCGTGACGACATCCGTGAAATTTCCACTGCCCGCGGGACCGGCCTCGTGGGTCGGCACGACCGACTTGACGACGTTGCCGCGGCCGCAGTCGGGGCCGGCCAGGGCATGGCCGGCGGTCACCACGAAGGTCGACCGGCCCGGGCTCGAGACCTGGACCTCGTCGGTCAGGTCGGCATTGGAGACGAACTGCAGGTAGCTGAAGGGCATCCCGGCCTCGTTCCTGGCGATCCAGCTCCGGCCGTCGCCCGCCGGCCCGTGGGAGTTGCTGAAGGCCAGCTGCACGGCCGCGCGCGCCTCGGAAATCACGCAGAAACCGTCGCTGACGCGCAGCGGCGCGCGGGATTGCGAGCGCCCCGCCACCGGCCCGCGCGGATCGGACAGGCCCTTGATCTGCAGGCCGGCGGCCGTTGCGCCGGTCGGGCAGATCAAGCAGGTCACGCAGGTCGCGCAGACCGAGGCGATCGCCAGCGGATGCAGGAAGCGCGATCCGACGCCGCGTGGAGGATGGGATTCGATCAAGGGACGGGCGAGGTCAGGAGGAGACGATCGGTGTCATGAATCGAGAGCGAACGGGCATGGAAAATTATGGGTCGGTCGGGTGTCGGAGCGATCCGAATCACCATCGACCCCGATGCCTGGCGAACCCGGCGGGACGGGCGGACCTCAGGCCGCGCTCGCGGCCGCCGTGGCGCGTCGCCGGGCGGCCAGCTCGACATACCAGTCCAGGCAGCCCGGATTGGCCATGGCTTCACGGTTGACCACCTTCTCGATCGGCTGGCCCAGCAACAGCTTCTTGATCGGCAGCTCCTGCTTCTTGCCCGACAGCGTGCGCGGGATCTCGGCCACCTGGAACACCTCGTCGGGCACGAAGCGCGGCGACAGCGAGGTCCGGATGGCCCGGGCGATGCGCTCGCGCAGGGCGTCGTCGAGCGCGTGGCCCTCGCGCAGCACGACGAACAGCGGCATGTAGCTCTCGCGGCCCAGGTATTCGAGGTCGACCACCATCGAGTCGAGCACCTCCGGCAGGCGCTCGACGGCGCTGTAGATCTCGCTGGTGCCCATGCGCAGGCCCTGGCGGTTGATGGTGGCGTCGCTGCGGCCGTAGATGACGCAGCCGCCATCGGCGCCGATGCGGATCCAGTCGCCGTGGCGCCAGATGCCCGGATAGGTGTCGAAGTAGCTCGACAGGTAGCGCGCCCGGTCCGGGTCGTTCCAGAGGTAGAGCGGCATCGACGGGATCGGCTGCACGCAGACCAGCTCGCCGACCTCGCCGACGACCGGCCGGCCCTGCTCGTCCCAGGCCTCCACCGCGGCGCCGAGCTGGCGGCACTGCATCTGGCCGGGCACCTCGGGCAGCTCGCGGTGGCCGCCGACGAAGGCGCCGCAGAAATCGGTGCCGCCGGAGATGTTGCACCACCACACGGCCGGCGCGCCGGCCATCGCGAGCTGCGCGCTGCCCCAGCGCTGCACGTCCTCGGCCAGCGGCGAGCCGGTGCTGCCGAGCGCCCGCACGCGGGACAGGTCGCCGCAGGCGGCGACGTCGACACCGGCCTTCATGCAGTTGGCGAAGTAGGCCGCGCCGGCGCCGAAGAAGGTGACCCGGTGGCGCGCCACGAAGCGCCACAGCACGCCCCAGTCGGGCTGCTCGCGGCTGCCGGCCGGATGGCCGTCGTACAGCGCGATGGTCGCGCCCATCGCCAGGCCCGAGAGCTGCGAGTTCCACATCACCCAGCCGGTGGAGCTGTACCAGTGGTAGCGCTCGCCGGCGTTGTTGGCGCTGTAGGCCGCGCCGATGTCGTTGTGCAGCCCGCACGCGTACATCGTCAGGATGATGCCGCCCTGGCCGTGGACGATGGCCTTGGGCAGGCCGGTGGTGCCGCTGGAATAGAGGATCCAGATCGGGTGGTTGAACGGCAGCCATTCGGGCTCGAAGGCGGCGACGGCGGCATCGTCGCGCGCGCTGGCGGCGGCCCAGTCGGCCTCGGCGTCGAGCGTCCCGGTGGCGTAGCCGCTGCGCACCAGCAGCAGGCTGCGCACGCTGGGCAGCTGGGCGCGCAGTTCGCGCACCACGGCGCCACGGTCGAGCGGCCGGCCGCCATAGTGCACGCCATCGGTGGCGATCAGCACGACCGGCTCGATCTGGCGGAAGCGGTCGACCACGGCGGCGGCGCCCATGTCCGGGGCGCACACGCTCCAGACCGCGCCGATGCTGGAGCAGGCCAGGAAGGCGACGATGGTCTCGGGCACGTTGGGCAGGTAGGCCGCGACGCGGTCGCCGCGCCGCACGCCCAGCGCCCTGAGTTCGAGCGCGACCGAGGCGACCTGGCGCCGCAGCTCGGGCCAGGACATCTCGCGCACCGTGCCGCGCTCGTCCTCGCTGACGATCGCGGGCTGGCCGGCGGCATGCGCGGCATCGACGTGGCGCAGCACCTCGCGCGCGTAGTTCACCCGCGTGTCGGGAAACCACACCGCGCCCGGCATCCGGCGCTCGGCCAGCACCGTCGCGGGCGGCGCCGGCGACCGCACGTCCGCGTAGTCCCAGATGCTGCGCCAAAAGCCCTCCAGGTCGGTGACCGACCAGCGCCACAGGGCGTCGTAGTTGTCGAAGGACAGGCCGCGCGTGGCGCGCAGCCAGTCCTGGTAGAGGCGGATCAGGGGGATGTTCGGAGCGGTCATGGGATCGGCTGGAATTGAGGACGCGGCGGGGACGCCGGTGGGCGAGTCGACCGCAGGCCGGCCGGGCTGTCCATCGGCATGTGCCCGGATCGCGCCCCGCGCTGACGCCTGCGCGACGGCGCGCGTCTCACTTGCGGCTCTTGCCACCCCCGAACAGGCGCTCGATCTGCTGGCCGATGCGCGCGCCGATCGCGGTGCCGACGCCGGGCAGCACCGCCGTGCCGACCGCCGCGCCGGCCAGGGCGCCGCCGGTGAGCGACAGCTCGGGACTGTCGAGCGTGCCGCCGAGCTTGAGCGGCACGCCGACCACGCCGTCGATGATGTCCACCGCCACCTCGCCATCGAGGCGGCGGTTGAGGATGTGCGCGCTGCCCGTCGCGGTCAGCACGCCCGAGCGCGCCTTCATGTCGTGGTAGCGCAGCTCGATGCCGTCGTCGGTGGTCTGCGTGTCGAGCGTGCCGGTGAGCTGATCGAGCGGCGTGCGGCCGCCGCGCGTGGTGCCGGCGCTCCTGACGGCGCGCGCCAGATCGAAGCGCGTGAGCGTGGCCGGACTGACGTCGAAGCGCGTGCGCGTGTGCAGGTTCTGCCACAGGGCGGGCACGGTGGCGCCGGTGGCATCGAAGGTGGTGTCGCCGCGCAGCGTGCCCGCGACCGGGGCGCCGCGCCCGAAGGTCTGCAGCAGCAGTTCGAGGTCGATCTGCCGCGGCTCCAACCGCCCCGTCAGGCTCATGCGGCCCTGGGGCGCCGTCTCCAGGCTGGCCGCGCCATTCCAGGTGCCGCCGGCCAGGTCGACCAGCACGCGCCAGCGGTCGCTCTGCGGGTCCTCGCGCTCGATGCGGGCCCGCGCGGGCGGCTCGACCTCGCGCCGGCGGATCTCGGCGGTGCGCGGCCGCCAGTGCGGGTCGAATTCGACTTCGCCGTCGTAGCGCAGGGCGATGCCCCGGCGGTCGATCCACGTCAGGTCGGTGACGCGGGCGCGCGGCACGGGCGTGTCGGCCACCCGCCAGGCCCCGGTCGCTTCCGACAGGCCGGCGCCGCCCTTGCCCCGGAAGGCCCGGGCCGAGGCGCGCGGCAGGGTGATGCCATCGGCCTCGACCGTCTCGAGGCGGATCTCGCGCGCGAACACCGCGCGCCATGGCATCACGGCCGAGGCGCGGCGCACGAGGATGGGTTCGTCCTGGACCGTGGCGAGGTCCTCCACCACGACATTCGGACGCGGCCAGAGCGACCAGTGCAGGCGGCCGATGCTCAGCCCGATGCCGGTGCGCTCGTCGAACTCCCGGATCACGCGCGCGGCGACCTCGTCGTCGCCCGGCAGTGTCCAGACCACGACGCCCAGCGCGCCGCCGGCCGCGACCGCCAGCGTGAGCGCACCCAGGGCCAGTCGTCGTCGAACGGGTGATGTCATCCATACAGCTTAAGGGTTGGCGCCGGTCCCATGGGCACCTCGGCGACGCCGCCGGCCGCGGCGCTCGCTATAGTTTTGCGTCCGCCCCCTTCCCCCCTCAGGAGCCCGCATGGCCATCTGGCAAAAACCGATCTCGCTCGACCTGCTCGCCCAGGGCGCGCTGAACACCGCCATCTCGCGGCTGGGCATCGAATTCACCGAGATCGGCGACGATTTCCTGCGCGGCCGCGTGCCGGTCGACGAACGCACGGTCCAGCCCTATGGCCTGCTGCATGGCGGCGTGTCGGTGGTGCTGGCCGAGACGCTGGGCTCCAGCGGCGCCTACCATGCCGCGCCCGAGGGCCACCGCGCGGTCGGCCTGGACATCAACGCCAACCACCTGCGCGCGGCCACGGCCGGCTGGGTCACCGGCACCGCGCGGCCGGTGCATCGCGGGCGCACCACCCAGGTCTGGCAGATCGACATGACCAACGACGCCGGTGAACTCACCTGCGTCTCGCGCCTGACGGTGAGCATCCTGCTGCCCCGCAACATCAAGTGAACCGAGCCTCCGCCGCCCCGACATGACCTCCCTCTTCCAATGGCGCGAAGTCCGCGCGACCGCCGACGGCGCCGTCGTCGCCCCCGACGAACGCCTGCCCTGGCCGCAGACCGCCGTGATGGGCGTGCAGCACGTGATCGCCATGTTCGGCGCCACCGTGCTGGCGCCGATCCTGATGGGGTTCAACCCCAACATCGCCATCCTGATGAGCGGCATCGGCACGCTGATCTTCTTCTTCATCACCGGCGGGCGGGTCCCGAGCTACCTGGGGTCGAGCTTCGCCTTCATCGGCGTGGTGATCGCGGCGAGCGGCTATGCCGGCCCGGGGCCCAACGCCAACATCGCCGTCGCGCTCGGCGGCATCGTCGCCTGCGGCGCGCTCTACATCGCCATCGGCGCGCTGGTGCAGGCCGTGGGCACCGGCTGGATCGAGCGCTTCATGCCCCCGGTCGTGACCGGCGCGGTGGTGGCGGTGATCGGGCTGAACCTGGCGAACGTGCCGATCAAGAACATGGCCGCGGGCAACTTCGACGCCTGGATGCAGGCCATGACCTTCCTGTGCGTGGGGCTGGTGGCGGTGTTCGCGCGCGGGATGGTGCAGCGCCTGCTGATCCTGGTGGGTCTCGCCCTGGCGACGGCGGTCTATGCCGTGCTGACCAACGGCCTGGGCCTGGGCAAGCCGGTCGATCTCGCGGGCATCGCCAACGCCGCCTGGTTCGGCCTGCCGGCCTTCACGGCGCCGGTCTTCACCGGCAACGCCATGCTCCTGATCGCGCCGGTGGCCATCGTGCTGGTGGCCGAGAACCTGGGCCACCTGAAGGCCGTGACGGCCATGACCGGCCGCAACCTCGACCCGCTGATCGGCCGCGCCTTCATCGGCGATGGCGTGGCCACGGTGGTCAGCGGCATGGCCGGCGGCACCGGCGTGACCACCTATGCCGAGAACATCGGCGTCATGGCGGCCACGCGCATCTACTCGACGGCGGTGTTCGTGGTGGCGGCCGTGATCGCGCTGCTGCTGGGATTCAGTCCGAAATTCGGCGCGCTGATCCAGGCCATCCCATTGCCGGTGATGGGCGGCGTGAGCATCGTCGTCTTCGGCCTGATCGCGGTGGCCGGCGCCAAGATCTGGGTCGACAACCGGGTCGACTTCTCACAGAACCGCAATCTGATCGTCGCGGCCATCACCCTGATCATCGGAACCGGCGACTTCACGCTCAGATTCGGCCAATTCGCTCTGGGCGGCATCGGCACCGCCACCTTCGGCGCGCTGATCCTGTGGGCCTTGCTGGGCCGGACGAAGAACGCGTGATCTTGTCGACATGACTACTAAAGTTTAGATTTATTGGATTCGTATCCTCGCGGTGCCAGCCGCCCGACGTACAAGGCGCTATCGTCCGTCGGCCGGCGCCGTTAGACTTCTCCGCTTTTCGGACGAATTCATCCCATGGCCGATGCTTCCGCCGCGCGCACCAAGGCGGTTTTCGAATTCAAGAGCGCCACGCTGCCGCTGATCGCGGTGATTTTGAAGACGGCGGACCTCCCCCTGCTCGCTTCCGCACTGGAGGAACAACTGGCCGACTCGCCGGATTTCTTCGAACAGGAACCGGTCGTCATCGACCTGTCGCAACTGCCCGAGCACCTGGGCGGCGGACCGCCCGCCACCATCGATTTCCGCGCGCTGCGCGACCTGCTCGCGCGCTACCAGACCCAACCCATCGCCCTGCGCGGCGGCAGCGAGGCCCACAACGCCGCGGCGCGCGCCGCCGGCCTGTCGATCGCCACGATGCCCGTCGCCCCCGCTCCCGGCTCGCGCGCCCCGGCACCGGCGCCCGCCCCGGCCCCCGCGAGCGAGCCGGTGCAGATCGTGCGCGAGGTCCCGGTGCCCGGCAGCACCCTGGTCATCGACAAGCCGATGCGCTCCGGCCAGCAGGTGTACGCGCGCGGCGGCGACGTCATCGTGCTGGCGGTGGTGAACTTCGGCGCCGAGGTCATCGCCGACGGCAACGTCCACGTCTACGCGCCGCTGCGGGGCAAGGCCATCGCCGGCGCCCGGGGCGACACCAGCGCCCGCATCTTCACGACCTGCATGGAAGCCCAGCTCGTGGCCATCGCGGGCATCTACCGCACTTCCGAAGTCGACCTGCCCGCGCACCTGCAGGGCAAGGCGGTCCAGATCCATCTGGACGACAAGAAGCTCCTGATGGACGCCCTCCTCTGATGGCCCGTCCCAGAACAACCCAACAACCGAAAAAGCGTACAAGGAACAAATCGATGGCCAAGATAGTGGTGGTGACCTCGGGCAAGGGCGGCGTCGGCAAGACGACCACGAGCGCCAGCTTCTCGACAGGACTGGCGCTGGCCGGAAAGAAGACGGCGGTCATCGATTTCGACGTCGGTCTGCGCAACCTCGACCTGATCATGGGCTGCGAGCGCCGCGTGGTGTACGACCTCATCAACGTCATCCAGGGCGAGGCCAACCTCAGCCAGGCGCTGATCAAGGACAAGCAGTGCGACAACCTGTTCGTGCTGGCGGCCTCGCAGACGCGCGACAAGGACGCGCTCACGCAGGATGGTGTCGAGCGCGTGCTCAAGGAGCTGTCGGCCATGGACTTCGACTACATCGTGTGCGACTCGCCCGCCGGCATCGAGACCGGCGCCCTGATGGCGATGCACTTCGCCGACGAGGCGCTGATCGTCACCAACCCGGAGGTCTCCTCGGTGCGCGACTCCGATCGCATCCTGGGCATGCTCGGCAGCAAGACCAAGCGCGCCAAGGACGGCGGCGAGCCGATCAAGGAGCACCTGCTCATCACCCGCTACAACCCGCACCGCGTGGCCGGCGGCCAGATGCTGTCGCTGGAGGACATCCAGGACATCCTGCGCATCAAGCTCATCGGCGTCATCCCGGAATCCGAGACCGTGCTCAACGCCTCCAACCAGGGCGTGCCGGCCATCCACGACAAGGGCACCGACGTGTCCGAGGCCTACACCGACGTGGTGGCGCGGTTCCTGGGCGAGGATCGCCCGATGCGCTTCACGGAAGCCGAGAAGCCCGGCTTCTTCAAGCGCCTGTTCGGAGGCAAGTAAGCCATGTCCTTCCTCTCCTTCCTTCTGGGCGAAAAGAAAAAAACCGCCACGGTCGCCAAGGAGCGGCTGCAGATCATCCTCGCCCACGAACGCTCCGGCCTGAGCGGCACCAAGCGGCCCGACTACCTGCCCGATCTCCAGCGCGAGCTGATGGCGGTCATCTCCAAGTACGTCTCGATCAACCCCGAGGACATCAAGGTTCATCTGGAGCGGCAGGACGATCTCGAAGTGCTCGACATCAAGATCGAACTTCCCGAAAGCGTGCCCGCGCCCGCGCGCTGACCCTTTCCCCTGCTCGCGGCTCCAGGTCGCGCAATCCTTGGAGTGCATCGATGAGCGAGTCGAAATCGCTGGACCGGAACGTGACCGCCGCCCCCGTCCCGGGCGCCGAGGGCATCGGCAACGCCCTGTCGTCGGGCATCGTCACCACCCCCGACGAACTGCTGCGCGCCATCGCGCGCCAGGCGCGCATGCCCATGGTGCGCATCGGCGAGGCGCTGGTCTCGCTGGGCATGATCACGCCCGAGCAGCTGACCGAGGCGCTGTCGCGCCAGCAGCTCGACCGGCGCGTGCCGGTGGGCGAGCTGCTGGTCAACAGCGGCGCCGTCTCGCGCGCCGAGCTCCAGATCGCGCTGCGGCGCAAGATGGGCTATCCGCTGGTCGACGTCGATGCCTTCCAGCCCGAGCCCGAGGCCCTGCGCAAGCTCAGCTACACCACGGCGCAGCGGCTGGAGATCATGCCGCTGCTGGTGCACGAGGGCCGGCTGGTCATCGCCATGGACGATCCGTCCAACCGCCACAGCGCCATCGACGAGGCCGAGTTCAACGCGCAGATGAAGATCGTGCCGGTGCTGGCCCAGTGCCGCGACCTCAATCGCGCGCTGCACGCGGCCTACGACCGCATCGGCGCCCTGGCCGACAACCGCTTCGGCAACGCCACGCTGCAGCCGCTGGAGTTCGCGCCCAGCAACACCGAGGACCTGCTGCTCACGCTGGAGAAGGAAGGCACCAAGGACGGCGCCGACGAGGACGAGTCGATCGAGCAGTCGGACAACTCGCTGGTGCGCATGATCAACCGCATGATCATCGACGCCCACGAGAGCGGCGTCTCCGACATCCACATCGAGAGCTATCCGGGGCGCGAGAAGATCCGCATCCGCTTCCGCAAGGACGGCCAGCTGCGCAGCCACCTGGAGCTGCCGCCCAACTACCGCAACGCGCTGATCGCCCGCATCAAGATCATGTGCGACCTCGACATCAGCGAGAAGCGCAAGCCGCAGGACGGCAAGATCAACTTCGCCAAGTTCTCGCCGCAGCACAAGATCGAGCTGCGCGTGGCCACCATCCCCACCAACAACGGCCTGGAGGACGTGGTGATGCGGATCCTGGCCTCGGCCAAGCCCATCCCGCTGGAGAAGCTGGGCCTGTCGGTGAGCAACATGGAGCGCCTGAAGCGCGCGGTGGAGCGGCCCTACGGCATGGTGCTGTGCGTCGGTCCCACCGGCTCGGGCAAGACCACCACGCTGCACTCGGCGCTCAGCCACATCAACCAGCCCGAGCGCAAGATCTGGACCGCCGAGGACCCGGTGGAGATCACCCAGGCCGGCCTGCGCCAGGTGCAGATCAACCCGCGCATCGACTGGACCTTCGCCAAGGCGCTGCGGGCCTTCCTGCGGGCCGACCCGGACGTGATCATGGTCGGCGAGATCCGCGACGAGGAGACCGCCAAGACCGCCGTGGAGGCCTCGC
>Ga0308169_10004031_pt1 | contig 13920 bp, 9 predicted proteins | sample PhyBR1_2_FD_202139 | JGI IMG/M metagenome (GOLD analysis project Ga0308169, IMG submission 202139) | Phyllosphere microbial communities from UC Gill Tract Community Farm, Albany, California, United States - DLSLSB.R1 | ecosystem: Host-associated > Plants > Phyllosphere > Unclassified | place...
ACCTGATCGCGCGCGGGATCGACGGGGGCAAGATCATGGTGTCGCCAAACGGCGTCGACCTGACATTGTTCGGCGCGGTGCCGCCGCGCGACGACGCGCTGGCGGCGACGCTGGGGCTCGACGGCAAGGACGTGGTCGGCTTCATCGGCAGCTTCTACGACTACGAAGGGCTGGACGACCTGATCGCCGCCATGCCGCTGCTGCTGGAACGCCAGCCCTTGGCGCGGCTGCTGCTGGTGGGCGGCGGCCCGCGCGAGGAGGCGCTGCGGGCGCAGGCGCTGGTTTCTCCCGCTGCCGGCGCGATCCGCTTCATCGGCCGCGTGCCGCATCAGGAAGTGGAGCGCTATTACGCCCTGGCCGACGTGATGGCCTATCCGCGCAAGAAGAGCCGGCTGACGGACCTCGTCACGCCGCTCAAGCCGCTGGAGGCCATGGCGCAGGGCAAGCTCGTGGCCGCCAGCGACGTGGGCGGACACCGCGAACTGGTCACTCACGGCAAGACCGGCACTCTCTTCGCGCCAGACGATCCCGCCGACTGCGCCGCCGCACTTGCGGGCTTGCTGGAGGCGCGCGAATCGTGGGATGCCTACCGCCAGGCCGGGCTCCAACATGTCCGGGAACGGCACGATTGGGCCGTCAATGCCGGTCGTTATCGAGACGTTTACCAAATGGTGGCACCTCTCGATGCGCGAAAAAGGCTGGAAACCGCTGCCTGAGCTGGCGGCTTCCGCTCAAACAGATCTGAGAACGGGGTTTAGAAACGTGGCGAAACCAGAGAACAGGAAGCCCCAGCCGATCAGCCGTCATCCCTTGTTCCCCGCCATCGTGGCCTTGTGGTTCGCGGCCCTGTTCGGCCTGGGTTCGATCATCGTCAGTCCGGCGCTGATCGAGCATATCGTCCTGTCGACCGGCATTGCCAAGCTGGTGCCCATGGCCGCGCCCCCGCTGGGGACGACCGCCCGCATCCTGTTCGCCCTGGGGCTTACCGGCCTGGGCGGACTGATCGGCCTGGTGGCCGCCCGCCGCGTGGCCCAGACCGCCGAAGCGCAGACCTCGCAAAGCGGCACGGCGCGCATGCCCTTCGCCGGGCTGGAACCTGCGGAAACCGATCTCGAACCTGAAGCCGACCCGGCGCAGGATCGCAAGTCCGCCGCCATGCCGCGCCGCCGCCGTGCTTTCGCGCTGGTGGCCGAGGAAGCGCCCCGGCTGGAAGAGGCCGATGCCGCAGCCGAAACCGACGCCGAAGTTTCCGGGAACGGGCAGCCGCCGATTCTCAACCTCTCCGATCTCGACCTGGAAGGCATCGAGGCCGCCGGCCTGACCGACCCGGCGCTCCCGCCCGAGCAGCACGCCTATCGCCAACCGACCCTGGCCGAGAGCGACCTCGACACCGCCGGCGCTCTCGAAACCGCCGAGATGCCCGAATCGCACATGCCCGAATCGCTGGCCGCCGAATGGTCTGTCGCGAACGAGGACGAAGCCGAAATCGCTTCCGAGGCCCGCGCTGAGGATGTCACGCCGGAAACCATCGGCCAGGTCGTTCCTGGCCCAGACGGTTTTGCCGAAGACGATCACGGCCCCTTCGGCCGCATCCCGGAATGGCTCGAACCGCGCCAAGAAACCCACACCTTCTCGCCGGCCGCCTGGGCCGTCTCGCAGGACGATGTCCCCGAGCCCGCGGCATCCGCACCGGCGCCCGAAACCCTGAACAACCGCCTGTTCGAAGCCTATTCGCGCTCCTTGTCGGAAGTGGCCGAAACCCCGGCTTCCGAAGGCCGGCCGCTGTTTTCCCCCGAAACGGCGGAGACGGCCGATATCGCCGTGTCCTTCCGGGCCGCAGAAGAGCTGCCGCAGGCTGCGGAGCGGATTGCCGGCGCCGACCTTGAAGACCTTTCGCAAGTCGAACTGCTCGAACGCCTGGCGCTGGCCATGGAGCAGCAGCGCAGGCGCCGTCTTCAGGCCGCCACTCCTGACAGCGCGCCGTCCGACGGCACGGCTTCAGAAATCACCGCGCCCAACGGCACCGCAACCGCCGAAATGCCGGCGCCGCTTTTCGATCCCGCATCGCCGGGCACCGAGACCATCGCTTTCCCCGCGCCTGCCACTTCCCTCTCCACGCTCCCGCGCCTTGCCTCGGTAGCGCCGTTCACGGCGCCCCTGCGCCCGGTCCCGGACGAAGCATCGCCGGATCGGGAATCGCCGGAGCAGGACATCGTCCCTTCCGCCACCACCCGCATCCCCGCGGCCCTGCGTCCGGTGGGCTTCGATGCCTTCGGCCATGACGAAGCCGAGGACGCACTGCCCGGCTACGTCCCGCCCCGCCACATCGGCCTGGCGCCGGCCCGCCCGATCTCGGTCCTGGCCCGCACCCTGGCGGAGGCGGAAGAGGCGGAACGGCTTGGTGATGAGGCCGAGGCCGACGATCTCGGCAAATATGCCGCCTTCGACCCGCTCTCCCAGGACTTCGACTATGCCGAGGCTCCCGAGGACGACGAACAGGAGGCCGTGCTCGAGCAGGGTTACTCCTCGCTGCTCAACCTCTCGCGCCAGGCGCCCCGCCAGAACTTCGTGCGCTTCGACGAGAACGCCGCCCCCGCCGAGGCTTTCGGCGAGGACTCAGGCCCGGTGGAAGAGGCGCACCTTGCCGAGGACGGTGGGCACCGCCCGTTCGACCCGCCCGCGCGCCCCGATCCCAGCGAAACAGAAAAGGCCCTGCGCGCCGCGCTTGCCACGCTCCAGCGCATGAGCGGGGCCGCCTGAACGGTCGGTCCCGGGGGCTGGCCTTTGAGCAGCCGGCCCCTGCCAAAACGCGTTCCACGCAACTGAAACACGTTTTCGCATAACAAAATTCCCTTTTTTCCCGCGCACACGCACTAAATTTTGCGCGCACCCCTGCCTTCACCATTGCAAAAGCGTCCCGCAATCGTCATGGGGGCGCGAGGGACCACCATGACGCGCACCGGCGCCGCACGATTCGTGCGCGGCGGGGCGTGGACAGGTCCCCGGCAAAAAATGACAGGATGGGTTTATATCGATGGGATTTCCTAAGCCCCAGGGCCTTTATGATGCGCGTAACGAACACGACTCCTGTGGTGTGGGCTTCGTAGCCCATATCAAAGGCCAGAAAACGCATGCTATCATTACTCAGGCGCTGGAAATCCTGAAAAATATCGACCACCGCGGTGCGGTGGGTGCCGACCCGCTGCTGGGTGACGGTGCAGGAATCCTGACTCAGCTTCCCGATGGCCTGTTCCGCAGCTGGGCCGCCGCCACCGGCGTCGCGCTGCCGCAGCCGGGCGACTATGCCGTCGCCATGTGCTTCCTGCCGCAGGACGAGGCCAGCCGTGACCTCATCACGCAGACATTCGAGAAGTTCATCGCCAAGGAAGGCCAGCACCTGATCGGCTGGCGCGACGTGCCCGTCACGCTCGATGGCCTGGGCAAGACCGTCATCAACTCGATGCCGGTGATCCGCCAGTGCTTCGTCGGCCGCGGCGACAATTGCGCCGACCAGGACGCTTTCGAGCGCAAGATCCTGGCGATCCGCAAGCAGACGCAGAACCCGCTCAAGGCCATGGCCGAAAAGCACAAGCTGCCCGGCCTGACCGAGCTCTACATGCCGAGCTTCTCCAGCCGCACGATCGTCTACAAGGGCCTGCTGCTGGCGACCCAGGTCGGCTCGTTCTACGACGACCTGCGCAACCCAGAGTTCGTCTCGGCGCTCGGCCTCGTGCACCAGCGCTTCTCGACCAACACCTTCCCGAGCTGGAAGCTGGCGCATCCGTTCCGCTTCATGGCCCACAACGGCGAGATCAATACGGTTCGCGGCAACGTGAACTGGATGAACGCGCGCCGCCGCACCATGGAATCGGAGCTGCTCGGCGCCGATCTCGACAAGATGTGGCCGCTGATCCCGCATGGCCAGTCGGACACCGCCTGCCTCGACAACGCTTTCGAACTGCTGCTGGCGGGCGGCTATTCGCTCAGCCACGCGATGATGATGCTGATTCCGGAAGCATGGGCGGGCAACCCGCTGATGACGCCGGAACGCCGCGCCTTCTACGAATACCACGCTGCCTTGATGGAGCCCTGGGACGGTCCGGCCGCCGTGGCCTTCACCGACGGCCGCCAGATCGGCGCCACGCTCGACCGTAACGGGCTGCGCCCCGCGCGCTTCCTCGTCACTGACGACGACATCTGCGTCATGGCGTCGGAATCCGGCGTGCTTCCGATCAAGGAAGACAACATCGTCCGCAAGTGGCGCCTCCAGCCCGGCAGGATGCTCCTGATCGACTTCGATCAGGGCCGCATCATCGAGGACGAGGAAATCAAGACCCAGCTTGCCAATGAAGAGCCCTACGAGAAGTGGCTCGACCAGGCGCAGTACAAGCTGGCCGATCTCGACGTGATCGAACCCGAACTGGCCGAGCTGCCCGCCCCCACGGGCACGCTGCTCGATCGCCAGCAGGTCTTCGGTTACACCCAGGAAGACGTCAGCCGCTTCCTGGAGCCGATGGCCGTCGCTGCCGACGATCCGCTCGGCTCGATGGGCACCGACACGCCGATCCCGGTGCTGTCGAACAAGGCCCGCCTGCTTTACGACTACTTCAAGCAGAACTTCGCGCAGGTCACCAACCCGCCGATCGACCCGATCCGCGAGGAACTGGTCATGAGCCTCGTCTCGATGATCGGCCCGCGCCCGAACCTGCTCGGCCACGATGCCGGCACGCACAAGCGCCTGGAAGTCAGCCAGCCGATCCTGACCGACCTTGGCCTCGCCAAGATCCGTTCGGTGGAAGCCGCGCTCGACGGCGCCTTCCGCACCGCCACCATCGACATGACCTGGGACGCCAAGACCGGCGCCGCGGGCATCGAAATGGCGATCAAGGAAATGTGCTGGGCCGCGACCGAGGCGGTGCTGGCGGACAAGAACATTCTCGTCCTGTCCGACCGTGCCCAAGGCCCCGACCGTATCCCGATGCCGGCCCTGCTGGCGACGGCCGCCGTGCACCACCACCTCGTTCGCCAGGGCCTGCGCATGCAGACCGGCCTCGTCGTGGAAACCGGCGAAGCGCGTGAAGTCCACCACTTCTGCGCGCTGGCGGGCTTCGGCGCCGAAGCGATCAACCCCTACCTCGCCTTCGAGACCATCGAGGCCGTGCGCGTTCGCAAGAACCTGCCGGTGACGGCGGAGCAGGCGGCGAAGAACTACGTCTATGCCGTCGGCAAGGGCATCCGCAAGGTCATGTCCAAGATGGGCATCTCGACCTATCAGTCGTACTGCGGCGCGCAGATCTTCGACGCGGTCGGCCTCTCGACCGCCTTCGTGGACAAGTACTTCACCGGAACCGCCACCACCATCGAAGGCGCAGGCCTGACCGAGATCGCGGAAGAAGCCGTCCGCCGCCACGATGCGGCCTATGGCGACAACCCGATCTACGCCAGCATGCTCGACGTCGGCGGCATCTACGGCTCGCGCGTCCGCGGCGAGGAACACGCCTGGACGTCCGAGAACATCGGCGCGCTCCAGCACGCCGTGCGCGGCAATATCCCCGCCAAGTACGAGGAATTCGCCCGCACCATCAACGACCAGTCGACCCGGATGCTCACCATCCGCGGGCTGATGGAGTTCGTTCCCGGCCAGGCGATCCACATTTCCGAAGTGGAACCTGCCAGCGAGATCGTGAAGCGCTTCGCCACCGGCGCGATGAGCTACGGCTCGATCTCGTGGGAAGCGCATACCACGCTGGCAATGGCGATGAACCGCATCGGCGGCAAGTCGAACACCGGCGAAGGCGGCGAGGATCCCTCGCGCTTCAAGCCCCTGCCGGGCGGCGATTCCATGCGTTCGTCGATCAAGCAGGTCGCCTCGGGCCGCTTCGGCGTGACCACCGAGTACCTCGTCAACGCCGACGACATCCAGATCAAGATGGCCCAGGGCGCCAAGCCCGGCGAAGGCGGCCAGCTGCCGGGTGACAAGGTGGACAAGACCATCGGCGCCACCCGTCACTCGACGCCCGGCGTCGGCCTGATCTCGCCGCCGCCGCACCACGACATCTACTCGATCGAAGACATCGCGCAGCTCATTCACGATCTCAAGAACGTGAACCCGACCAGCCGCGTCTCGGTCAAGCTGGTGTCCGAAGTGGGCGTGGGCACGGTTGCCGCGGGCGTTTCCAAGGCGCGCGCGGACCACATCACGATCTCGGGCTACGAAGGCGGCACCGGCGCTTCGCCGCTCACCTCGCTGACGCACGCGGGTTCGCCCTGGGAAATCGGCCTGGCCGAAACCCAGCAGACCCTGCTGCTCAACAACTTGCGCAGCCGCGTGGTGGTCCAGGCCGACGGCGGCCTGCGTACCGGCCGTGACGTTGCCGTGGCCGCGCTGCTCGGCGCGGAAGAATTCGGCTTCGCCACTGCGCCGCTGATCGCGGCCGGCTGCATCATGATGCGCAAGTGCCACCTCAACACCTGCCCGGTCGGCGTCGCCACCCAGGACCCCGTCCTGCGCGCCCGCTTCACCGGCCAGCCCGAGCATGTGGTCAACTACTTCTTCTTCGTCGCCGAGGAACTGCGCGCGATCATGGCCGAACTCGGCTTCCGCACGATCGCGGAAATGGTCGGCCGGGTCGACAAGCTCGACATGAAGAAGGCCGTCCAGCACTGGAAGGCCAAGGGTGTCGACCTGTCCAAGGTGCTCTACCAGGCACCGCTGGGCGACAGCCCCTCGCTGGGCTGGAGCGAAGCGCAGGACCACGGTCTTGAGAACGCGCTCGACAACGAGCTGATCGCCGCTTCGGGCGACGCCCTGGACAACCGCCAGGCCGTTCGCATCGAAAAGAGCGTCATCAACGTCAACCGCACGGTCGGCGCGATGCTCTCGGGCGAAGTGGCCCGTCGCTACGGCCATGACGGCTTGCCCGACAACACGATCAACGTGAAGCTCACCGGCGTCGCCGGCCAGAGCTTCGCCGCCTGGCTTGCCCACGGCGTCACGCTCGACCTGACCGGCGATGCCAACGACTATGTCGGCAAGGGCCTGTCCGGCGGCCGCGTGATCGTGCGCCAGCCCGGCCATGTGAACCGCGATCCGCTCAAGAACATCATCGTCGGCAACACCGTGCTTTACGGCGCGATTTCCGGCGAGGCGTTCTTCAACGGCGTCGGCGGCGAGCGCTTCGCAGTCCGCAACTCGGGCGCGATCGCGGTCGTCGAAGGCTGCGGCGACCACGGCTGCGAATACATGACCGGCGGCGTCGTCACGGTGCTAGGCAAGACCGGCCGCAACTTCGCGGCAGGCATGTCCGGCGGCATCGCCTACGTCTACGACGAGGACGGCGAGTTCGAGAAGCTGGTGAACCCGGCGATGGTCGACCTCATCCGCATCTCGGCCGAAGACGAAGACGAAGAGGGAACCGGCCGTCCCCAGCAGCGCACCGTCTCGGTCCGCGACCTGGGCATGGGCGACATGCTGCGCCACGATGCGGAGCGCCTGCGCATCCTTCTCGAACGCCACCACCTGCACACCGGCTCGAAAAGAGCCCGCGCGCTGCTCGACGACTGGTCGAACGCGCTGGGCAAGTTCGTCAAGGTGATGCCGCGCGACTATGCGAAGGCTCTGCGCCAGCAGGAGGCGGAACGCCTCGAAGCCGCCTCGGTCGCAGCAGAATAAGATCTAGGAACGTATCAAGATGGGCAAGGAAACCGGCTTCCTCGAACTGGACCGCCAGGATCGCACTTACGGCGACGCCACCGAGCGCCTGAAGAACTACAACGAATTCGTCGTCCCGCTGTCGACGGAAGCGCTGAAGGACCAGGCATCGCGCTGCATGAACTGCGGCGTGCCGCACTGCCATACCGGCTGTCCGGTCAACAACATCATCCCCGACTGGAACCACCTGGTCTACGAGGACGACTTCAGGAACGCGCTGGAAGTCCTCCACTCGACCAACAACTTCCCCGAGTTCACCGGCCGCATCTGCCCCGCCCCGTGCGAGGCCGCGTGCACGCTGAACATCATCGACCAGCCGGTCACCATCAAGTCGATCGAATGCGCGATCGTCGACAAGGGCTGGCAGGAAGGCTGGATCACGCCGAAGCCTGCCGAGAAGAAGACCGGCAAGTCGGTGGCCGTGGTCGGTTCCGGCCCGGCAGGCATGGCCTGCGCGCAGCAGCTGGCCCGCGCCGGCCACTCGGTGACCCTGTTCGAGAAGAACGACCGGGTCGGCGGCCTGCTTCGCTACGGCATTCCCGACTTCAAGATGGAAAAGCACCTCATCAACCGCCGCCTGGTGCAGATGATGGCTGAAGGCGTGGAATTCCGCACCTCCACCGAAGTGGGCGTGACGGTCTCGGTCGCCTCGCTCAAGGAAAACTTCGACGCTGTGGTGTTCTCCGGCGGTGCCGAAGATCCCCGTCCGCTGAACATCCCCGGCTTCGAACTGCCGGGCGTGCGCTTCGCGATGGAATTCCTGACCCAGCAGAACAAGCGCAACGCGGGCGACGACGAACTCCGCGCCGCTCCGCGCGGCACGCTCTCGGCCACCGGCAAGCACGTCATCGTCATCGGCGGCGGCGACACCGGTTCGGACTGCGTCGGTACTTCCAACCGCCAGGGCGCCGCTTCGGTGACTCAGCTGGAAATCATGCCCAAGCCGCCGCTTCACGAGAACAAGGCGATGTCCTGGCCGAACTGGCCGCTCAAGCTGCGCACCTCGTCCAGCCACGAAGAAGGCGTCGATCGCGACTGGGCGGTGCTGACCAAGCGTGTCGTCGGCGACAACGACGTCCGTGCCCTCGAATGCGTCCGCGTCGAGTGGAAGGACGGCAAGATGCAGGAAGTGGAAGGCAGCGAGTTCACGCTCCAGGCCGACCTCATCCTGCTCGCCATGGGCTTCGTCGGCCCCCGCAAGGCCGGCATGCTCGACCAGTCGGGCGTCGATCTGGACGCACGCGGCAACGTCAAGGCCACCATGGTCGATTACCGCACCAGCGACCCGGCCATCTGGTCCTGCGGCGACATGCGCCGCGGCCAGTCGCTGGTGGTCTGGGCGATCCGCGAAGGCCGCCAGTGCGCCCGCGCCGTGGACGAAGCACTCATGGGCGCTTCCGAACTGCCGCGCTGAAGCTGGCCGGTCCGCTGAATTGAAAAGGGGCGTTCCGCAAGGAGCGCCCCTTTTTCATGCTGGCATTCCGTCCGGGCGATCACTCTTGGCCGGCGATTGACCCAAGGCCGGGACGCGGCGAGGCTCGCTCGTCCCTGTCCCCCGGAGAACGCCCGAATGCTGCTGGAAATCGCCGAGATCGAAGTGCGTCCGGGCGCCGAGGACGCTTTCGCCGCGGCCATGAACGAAGACGGGCTGGCGCAGCTCGCCGCTTGCGAAGGCGTCGTCTCCGTCCGATTCGGCCGGGGCGTGGAGAATCCGTCGAAATTCACCTTCAACGTCGTGTGGACATCGATGGAAGCCCACGAGGCTGCCCGCGCGCTGGACAGCTTTACCCGCTTCCGCGCCGCCTTCGGCGACATGGGCGTGGGCGGGGCGATGAGCCATTACGTCATGGACGAGGCCATATCCGGCGTCTCCGCGTGAACGCGCTGCTGTGACGCGGCGCCAGCGGCCTACCAGTCGATCCGGCCGCGACCGTTGGCCTCCAGAAAGGCATTGGCCTGGCTGAAGGGCCGGCTGCCGAAGAATCCGGCATGGGCAGACAGCGGGCTGGGATGCGGCGCGGTCAGCACGAGGTGATGGCTTGAGGCCAGACCCGGCACCCGCATGGCCTTCTTCTTCGCGTGATTGCCCCAGAGCAGGAACACGCAGGGCTCCGCTTTCGCGGCGACGGCGGCCACGGCAGCATCGGTGATCGCCTCCCAGCCCTTTTTCTGGTGAGACCCGGCCTGGCCCTCCTCCACTGTCAGCGCATTGTTGAGTAGCAGGACGCCCTGCCGCGCCCAGTGCTCCAGGTTGCCGTGTCCCGGCGCCGTGACGCCGCAATCGGTCGCCAGTTCCTTGTACATGTTAGCCAACGAAGGCGGCACCCGCACGCCATGCGCCACCGAGAACGCCAGGCCATGCGCCTGTCCGGCCCCGTGATAGGGATCCTGCCCCAGGATGACCACGCGCACTTCGTCCAGCGGCGTCAGTTCCAGGGCGCTGAGGCGGCTGCCGCGCGGCGGATATATCCGCTTTCCGGCGTCTTCCTCGGCCTGAAGCCAGCCGCCGAGATGGCGCGATTCGGGGGAATCGAGTACCGGTCCTAGCGCGGCCTGCCAGGATGGTGGCACGCCCTGCATGGCTCCTGAAGCGTCCACTTGCGGCTTACTCCCGATCTGTCGGCGGCCATCGGCGTCCCGGACTTGTGCGTTCGGATCAAACTCCGGCCGCCTTGGCCATTGCCTAACTCAGGCCCAGTCCCTAAGCATTTCCGGACCATGGCTGTCTATCTCCACGAAGAAGATCTCCCCGAAGGCGTGCTTGCGCCGGGACCCGTCGCCGTCGACACCGAGACGATGGGCTTGATCACCCCGCGCGACCGCCTTTGCGTGGTCCAGATTTCCGACGGACAGGGCGACGAGCATCTCGTCCGCTTTGCGCCCGGCAGCGACTTTGCCGCGCCGAACCTGAAAGCGGTGCTGGCCGATCCGGCGCGCCTGAAACTCTATCACTTCGCGCGGTTCGACCTCGCGGCGATCGAGCACTACCTGGGCGTCACCGCCGCACCGGTATTCTGCACCAAGATCGCCAGCAAGCTCGTGCGGACCTACACCGATCGACACGGGTTGAAGGACCTGGTGCGCGAACTGCTGGGCAAGGAAGTCTCCAAGCAGCAGCAGTCCAGCGACTGGGGCGCCGCCGAACTGACCGAGGCGCAGAAGGACTATGCCGCCTCGGACGTGCGATACCTTCATGCGATGCACCAGATCCTGGTGATGCGCCTTGCCCGCGAGAATCGCAGCGACATCGCCCAGGCCTGTTTCGACTTCCTGCCCGCCCGCGCCCGGCTCGACCTGGCCGGCTGGCCGGACCACGATATCTTCAGCCACGAAGCCGCCTGATCGGAGCGTAAACAGGCATGTCGGTCGAAGCCAACCAGGTCCGCAACCGCCGCCGGCACTTTGCCGCGCCCGGCGGCTCGCACGATCGCATGGTGGCCTTCCTTGCCAAGGCCCTGCCCGCGGGCATCGGGCTCGTGGCGGCCGTCATGATCCTGGTGCCGCTCTCCCCGCGGGGCGAGATCAGCTTCCTGCTCGACCGTAACAAGGTGGCGACCACCGACGAGCGTATCGCCGTCGACAACGCCGCCTATCGCGGCCAGGACAACCAGGGCCGCGATTTCGTGGTCACGGCCGGCACCGCGGTGCAGCGCTCGCCCGAAATCCCCATCGTCGAGATGCAGAAGCTCATCGCCAGGATGAACTTGCGCGACGGCCCGGCCGACATCGCCGCGCCGCGCGGTGCCTACAATTTCGACAATGACACCATGGCGGTGGACGGCCCGGTCAACTTCAAGTCGTCCGACGGCTATACGATGACCACCAGCAAGGTGGACGTCGACATCAAGGAGAAGACGGCGGTCGCATCGGGCGGTGTCCAGGGCACCGTGCCCTCCGGCACCTTCAAGGCCGACAAGATGCACGCCGATCTCGACACCCGCAATATTACGCTCGAAGGCAATGCCCGGATGCGCATTACGCCCGGCAAGCTGAGGATGCCGCAATGACCCCCCGCGCCAAAATGACCTTCCGAGCCAGCCTGCCCAAATCGGGCCTGCTCCAGTCCCGCCTGTTCCGCGCCGCCATCGCGGCCCCGGTGGCCGGGCTGGCCCTGTTCGCCGCCGGCCAGCAGCTGGGCGCGCAGGCGATCTCGGGCCACAATTCGAATGCGCCCGTCGATTTCGGTGCAGACCGCATCGAGCTGCAGGACAAGCAGAACCGGGTCGTGCTGACCGGCAATGTCGACATTACCCAGGCCGACCTGCGCCTGCGCGGCGCGCGCACGGTGATCGACTTCACCAAGGGCGACCAGACCCAGGTGCAGCGCATCACCGCCAGTGGCAATGTCGTCGTCACCCGTCAGGACCAGGTGGCCACCGGCGATACCGCCATCTACGACTTCAACCAGCGCATCATCACGATGGTCGGCAATGCCAGCCTCAAGCGCGGCACCGGCGATACCCTGCACGGCGGCCGCTTCGTGATGGACCTCAAGAGCGGCGTCTCCTCGGCCTCGGGAGGCCGCGTCAAGGGCACCTTCAACGTCCCCAAGAAGACCAACTGACGCCGAAGGGTCGATACGTCTCAGGGCACCCCCAAGACGAAAGCGCATTCAGCAGGCACAGCAAAAAGGCCGGTCACGACCCTGGGGTCATGACCGGCCTTTTTGCTGTGCCTGGACCTTCTTCCGGGCGGAGGCGGCCTTCGGGAAAGGCCGCGCTCCGCGCCGGGTCAGAAGGCGCGATCGTGGACGAGAACCCGCAGGGTGAGGAACATGATGTGCAGGTCGCGCATGATGGTCCAGCCTTCGAGATATTCGAGATCGGACTGGAGGCGATTGATCAGGTCCGATTCCTGGTCCGTGGCGCCGCGATAGCCGCGCACCTGCGCCAGGCCGCTCAGGCCCGGCTTCAGGCAGTGGCGCTGCCAGTAGCGGCGATCCACTTCCCAGAACAGCTTCTCGCCCGCCAGCGAGCCCGTGGCGTGGGGACGCGGCCCGACCAGGCTCATGTCGCCCAGCAGCACGTTGAAGAGCTGGGGCAGCTCGTCGATGCTGGTGCCGCGAATGAAGCGGCCGACCCGGGTGATGCGCTGGTCCTCTTTGGAGGCCGAGACGTTGCCGTTCGTGTCGCACAAGGCCTGCGTCATGCTGCGGAACTTGTACATGTTGAAGAAGCGGTTGCCCCGGCCCATCCGGCGCTGGACGAAGAACACCGGTCCGCCGTCCTGCAGCTTCACGGCCAGTGCCACGACCAGCAGCAGCGGCGAGAGCGCCAGGATCGCCGCGCCGGAGAAGGCGACGTCGAAGATGCGCTTGATGGCGCGCTCGCGTATTCCGAGCGGCCCTGCCGAGACGAGCAGCAGGCCGTGCTGACCCGTGACGCGCGCACCCTGGGCACCCAGACGGGCAACTTCGTCGTCCAGCACTTCACCATCGACATTGGCACCCTTGAGCACCATGGCCCATTCCGCGCGGCGGTCGGCCGGGCAGCTCACCACGACCCGGTCGATGTTGCGCAGCACGAGGCCGACGCGGTCGAGCGAATCGGGGTCCTTGAGGTTGGGCCGCAGCCCCATGGCTGCCGCCGAGACGCGGATCGCGCCCGGCATGCGCAGCTGCGGACCGCCATCATCGATGATCAGCTCATTGATGACATTGGCACCGCAGCGCCAGTGGACGAAGCTGCGAAGCTGCAGGCGCGACCAGGCGATAAAGCCCATGGCGCAGATCACCCCGCCGCTGAACGCCCCGCGGGACAGTTCGGCGGAGGACTTCATGAGGAACTGCACGAAGACGACGACGACGACCGCCACCACCATCGACACTTCCGCACGGAAGATACCTCGCCAGCCGTCGCGAAGCGCGTCGGTGGAGTAGGCGGCATTGTACAAGGCCAATGTGAGGAAAATCGGCAAGAGCACTTGTCCGTAGACGAGTGCCATCTGAAATCCCCGGCCGGTATCATAAAGCCAGCCAGCCAGTGCGAAGCCAGCCAGCAGGGCCACAAGGTCCCCAACCAGCAAGGCAAGATAACATTGAAGCCGTCTACGTTCGAGCGAAGGTGCGACGAGAAGTTCGTCTGCTTCGGAGCGCTGAACGGCTTGGGTCGATACTGCAAATGGCGCATTCATGCGTTCAACACTCCCGAATTGTCGAACTCATGCCCCCCGGATCCCCTCGTCCTGTCCTACCACCAATGCCACGAATG
>Ga0308169_10004034_pt1 | contig 13915 bp, 13 predicted proteins | sample PhyBR1_2_FD_202139 | JGI IMG/M metagenome (GOLD analysis project Ga0308169, IMG submission 202139) | Phyllosphere microbial communities from UC Gill Tract Community Farm, Albany, California, United States - DLSLSB.R1 | ecosystem: Host-associated > Plants > Phyllosphere > Unclassified | place...
CTGGGCTGCAAGCGACTTCTGCCGAGCCGAGCGCTGACGCCGCCCGCTCGGACCCCTCCTTGTGCAGAAGCTCTCGGCGGCCTCCTCACCGGCGGCAACTTGTTCAACCCGCGCGCCCTCGTCGAGCTCGCGTCGAGGAGCATGCCGTCATGGACCGAGACGATGACCGACGCCAAGCTCGTGCGTCCTGCCTGCTCTCGTTCACCGTGCCCTCCACCGCCGCTCGAGACTGACCCCCCTCGCTCTCGCTGCCCGCAGGACCTCGACGTCGCCCTCAAGCGCGCGTGCGAGTCGCTGATCCGCTCGTCGTCAACGGCCCTCACGTCGGCCCTGCGCTCGTTCCTCGACCAGTGCACCGCCTTCCTCTCGTCGCCGTCACCTCTCGCTCGCGGCGGCCTCGTCGAGCAAGAGTGGGCGTCGCCCGAGCGGGTCCTGGAGCTGCACTCGACGTTCAGGGACGGCCTCGAGGAGCGTGCGGCGGGCGTCGTGCGGCGCATGAGGGTGTTTCTCGTCGAGGGGAAGACGGTCGGCGTCTTGCTCCCGCCTCTCTGGGTGCGCTCTCCCTCCTTCTCTTCGCCCTCCCGCTCCCTTTGTGCCTCTCCTGACTCTCACTCTCGTGCGCAGGAGGACGTCCTCGAGACCTACTCGACCTTCTACAACCGTACGTCGTCCGCTCCTACCCCTCCCCTGCTCCTCGAGCGTGCCTTTGCGCCGTCGCCTCGTTCGGGCGCCGACTCCTGCCCCCCTGTCCTGCTCTGACGCTCTTCCTCTCGATGCACGCAGTCATTCGCTCCGAGTACGGGTTTGCGACGAGCTCGTCGCTGAGCGCGCCTGACGAGGTGCGAGAGGTGGTCGAGCGGGCCGGGCGCAGCGTGTAGGCGAGGTGCAATGCCGATGAGGTCTTTTGTAGCACTGCAATTCGGCTCTCGGCTTGGAGTCTAGGCTCAGTGACAGCGAGGGAGCGCTCGGCCCGGCGCGCACCTCGAGCGCCCCGACTTGAGAAGGCCAATTGGCCCTCGAGACGGGCTCCCTCTCGAGGCGCTCGTCGAGCCGGCGGCGACTCGCAGCCGTCCTGCAGGAAGGTGCTGCACTGACCTCAGTGCTTAAGCGCTCGACCTTCATACTCTCGACTTGTCGCAAAAGAAAAGCGCGAGGCCGAGGCGAGCCGAGCGCAAAAAGAGAGAAAGCGCGAGGCGCAAAGTGACTGCATAGGCATCCTACAGCGAGGCACCTTCGACCGGAGCCACACCGGGAAGTCGTCCAACGCTGCACAGAGCTAAGGTGTCGTTGAGCGGACGGTCCTGTAGCAGGAAAGCCTCCGCTCTGGTGGCATGCTGAGAGAGAGCCGATGAACCCAGGGTGAACAAACAAGGAAAGTGCCACTTTGCAGAACGACGCCGTACGCATGGTCGACCGGCCTCGCCGGCTCTCCTCCTTCACCCTCTGCACTGCTCGACTTGGGAAGGTCGCGAGCGTCTCGAGTACACCCTGCAGCAGGCCTCGACGAGCGGTAGCGCTCCCAGACGAAGAGGGCGACGAGCGAGAGCCGAGAGAGCGGTGCGAGCCCGGGAGCGCGCGCGGCGCGTCGACGCGCTCGCTCGCCCTCCTCACCTCTTTCTTGCTCGTGCGCCCGCTCCTTTCATGCTCACAGTCGCACAGGACGAGCTACATGGAGACACGAGCCGCTCGAGAAGGGTAGCGAAGCGAGGCGACGGCGAAACAGGACGATTTGCCTCGAGACGAGGGGAAGGACAGGCTGCGCAGTCGAGTTGAGCTCTCTCTTCGGCTCGTAAGCTTCGCATTCGCCCTGCCAGCAGCACTCGAGCACAGTAAGAGAGGCTCAGATACGGCTCGAGCGTCGAGACGAGGCGAGCCGTCGCGCCGAACAGGCCAAAGCGCCGCCGCCTCCTCCCGCTCGGCTACTTTCGCGCGCAGGTCTCGCCTCTCGAGCGTGGTCGTGCAGCTCTGTAGAAGCGTGTACGAGAGCGTACGATCGTGCTTAGCTCGGCAGGGTCGCAGGGAGTTGCCTCTCTCTGCCGCTTCTCAGCGCGAACGCGAACACTTGCCGGCGACGTTGTCTGCGCGCCGCACTCTCAAGACCAGGCAAGAGTCACGCAGAAGTTGCAAGTGGTACGAAAGACGGCGCGCGAGAGTGTCTGTACATGCAGGCAGGGGATCTGTAGCGAGAGAAGAAGGCGAGCTGGGCGAGGCAGCCTGCTCACTTCTCGACGGCGCGCCCGATGCGCATGCCGACGCGCACAAGCGTCTCGATCTGCAGGAAGAGAACGAAAGCAGAAAGATTCAGCTAGCTGCTCGGGGCATGCTTGAGCGCTGCAGAGAGAGACGGTCTGCGACGCACCGAGTTTCTCGAGTTCTCGAGGAGGTCGGCGTCGAACTTGACGGTGTTGGGCTTGAAGAGGAGGACTGTCGTGCTGCCGCCGAAGGAGAAGCGACCGAGCTGCGAGGGAGGACGTCAGCTCATGAGTGAAAGAACGGAGAGGAGGCGAGCTGTGCGAGAGGACGCACATCGTCGCCGCGCTTGACGTCCTCGCCCTCGAACTTGTGCATCGTGATGCCGGCCACCATCATAGCGCCGACCCAGCTGCAGGAGAGGGAAGTCGTGAGCTCGGCGCGACAGCCTCGGACGCGCAGAGGACGAGGGAGCGGACGTACACGTTCATGACCTCGCCAAAGACAGGGCTGTCGATGCTCGCGACGAGCCGAACGTTCTCGCTGTACACCGAGACGTTCGAGCGGATGGCTGCGACGAGCAAGGAGCTCAGAGTTAGTGCTCACCGAGAGGGGAGAGGGAGAGAGAGAGGGCGTACCCATCGGGTTGACTGCGAGACGGTGTCGAGGGACGAGTCAGCAGTTGCGAGACAGCTCGGACAAGCAGAACTTGACGTACCGGTGTAGTACTGGCCGGTGATGTAGTCCTGGTGGCCCATGGTACCATCGACGGGCTGCGCGCAGAGGAGGGGAGTCAGCCAAAGATCCGGCTGCCGACGACGACGACGAACGGCGAGGGCGGACCGAGTGGAAGCGGTGGTAGTCTGCAGGATACTATTGATCAGCATGAGCGAGCAGACAAGAAGGAGAGGCTGAGCGCACCTTGCGGGGCGAGGCGGAAGATGGCGAGGCTGCCGCCCTCGTACTCGGCGGCCTTCTTGCCGTACGACTCGCCGAGCATCTTGGCAACGGTGAACTCGCGACCCTTGATCCAGATCGACGTCGCGTCGCTGACCGTGTCGAAGAACATGGCGCGGCACTGCGGGCGAGGGTGACAGAGAGCGTCAGCAACGCCTCTAGGGGAGCGGGTGCACGGACCGCCGCCGCTTCAAGGGCCTGCACGGCGAGCTGCCTGCGCCGCTGCGCCCCGACGAAGACATACGAGGACGATGAGAAAGTGGAGGACTCACGTCGGCAGCAGAGACGGCCGTGCGAGGGTCGTCCGGGTCGGCGACGGGTCGGGCGTCGGGCTTGAGCTTGCGCTGCGAGCACGGCGAGAGCGTCAGCGAGAGTGCGACGACGCAGACTGAGGGGGAGCGAGACGCACGTAGAAGAACTCGTTGAAGGTCTTGAAGGACGAGACTGGGTCGAGCACCTCGTCCTGCGAGGCCGAGCCGAGTCAGCTCCGCCGTGAGGAAGGGAGAGGAGAGAGCGAGACGCACCATGTTGAGGTTGTGGAACTTGATGAAGGGCTCGATCTCGCGAGCCGACGCCGGGCTGTCGTACTTGGCGCCCTGCTTCTTGGTGAGCGAGTCGAGAAGGCGGCGAACTGCGAAGGTAAGGGAGGATCAGCTTCAGCTCACGCGCTCGACGACAACGAGATAAGGACGCACTGCGCGCTCCCTCCATGTTGCCGCTCATGCCCTTGTACATGAGCCGGATGCCGAGTCGCTGCGAGCGAGGGAGGCGCACGTCAGCGTCCTGTTCTCGCTCGACGTCGACCGAGAGAGGGGGACGCACAACGTAGACGGCCATCTTCTCCTCCTGCAGCGCACCGGTGAGGCGGTCCTGGACGATCTGTGAGAGGTGCGAGCGTCAGTGGGAGGCTCGATGGGCGAGCGAGACGGCGAGAGCTGGACGCACGATGTTGGCCGAATCGGCGCCGAGGTTGTACTTGCCCTTCATGACCTTGGAGAACACCTGTGGCGGCGCAAGGAGGATGTGAGCGCTGCACACCTGAGGAGGAAGAGCGAGAGGGACGAGCGCACCTTGTTGAGGAGCTTGCGCTGCGCCTGCGACGCCGTGACGAAGTTGGTGACGAGGACGCGGTTGACCTTGGTCGGGTCGGTCGACGCGCACACGCCGAGGTGCGTGATGATGCTGACCTCGCCCTTCTTGTTGAGGCGCGGCTTGCGGCACAGCGGGCACTCCTTGATGTTGATGACTGCGAACGAGAGGGAGGGTCAGCACGGTCCGTTCCCACTCGGAGTGGGCGACGACCCAACGAAACGAGAGAGAGGGACGCACCTCGCTCAATGTTGCTCCCGCTCGTGCCGTCGTCGGAAGAGGGCTCGATCGAGTTGGTGCGCGACGGCTCCTTGGCCATGGCGTGCGGCCTCGGCGCCGTGACGACCGTGCCCTTCTGGGGGTCGGTCAAGACGTCGGTCCCCCTGCAGGAGTGGCTCAACATCAGCGACGGGAAGGCAGAGAGAGGAAGCAGGAAAAGCTCGAGAGAGGGAGAGAGGGGACGCACGGCGCGAGCGTCTTCATGTCGGACGAGAGGTCCGTGCCACCCTCGTACTCGCTCGGCTCGAGCTGCTGCATCTCGGCAAACTCGCCCGCGCTCGGCCCTGCTCCCGGACCCGCCGGCGTGTTCATGCCCGTGCCCGAGCCCGTGTCAGTGCCGTTGTCGTCGACGTGGTGGCGCTGCTCCTTGGGCTTGCGCACCTCCTCCTCGAGGCAGATGACGACCTCCTCGACCGTGAGCTCGTCGTCGACCGTCTTGCCGTGCCGCGTGAAGAACGAGTCGAGCGTGTCCTTGGTGAGGGTCGAGCCGAGCGAGTCGAGCATCGAGAAGAGCTCGACCTGCGAGAGCGTGCCGTTGGCGTTCAGGTCGTAGTTGGCGGCGTACACCCTGCGGACGCGGCAGTGTGAGGGTCAGTGCAGGCTCGGGAAGGGGAAGAGAGGCGCGAGAGGGCGAGCCGAGGGCGAGCATGAAGGTGTAGAGGGACGGCGCACGCACCTCCAGAACTGCTGACGCAGCGCGGCGTAGGGCGTGTACTTGGCGCGGATCTTGAGCGTCGGCTTTGCGCCGTTGGCCTCGCGCTCGACCTTGTCGCCCATGACGAGCGGCAGGTCGTGCTCGTGAAAGTCGTCGCCGACGAGCTTGCCGTCCTGCGCGGCCGGGTACAGGCCGCGCGCGTCGTGCTGGATGCTCGTCCCGAGGAGCTGCTCGAGCGGGACGGCGACGTCGCCGACGTGGTCGTTGCCCGACATCTTGTCCCAGTCGCTGACGGTGAAGCCGATCGTCCAGTGCGTCTCGGCCTCGCCGACGTGGAACCACAGGCGCTCGCTCCACACCGGGTTGAGCGAGTGGCGGATCACGCGCGTGCGGAAGATCTTCTTGCCGAACGAGATGACGCAGAACGGGTCCATGTCGTAGCTCGTGCGCAGCGCGTTCTTGAGCCGCGGGAGGTCGTGCGCGCCCGTGATCTCGACCTGGACGAGCCCGGCGATGGCCTCGTCGTCGTCGTACGTGAAGCCCGCCGCGGCACGCTTGCGCGACTTGGCCGAGCGCTTCTTCTTCTTGATCTTCTTGTCGCCGGGGAGCTTGTCGCCCTTGGACCGACGCCGACGCCGGCGCCGCTTGCCGCCCTCGTCCTCGCCGCCCGCGCCGTCGTCGAGCGCAGGCGTCGTCGCCCTCGAGATGCCGACGCCGCCGGCGACGAGGCTCATCTCGACGATGTCGTCGGCGATGCCGCTCGGCGTGTCGGACCCGCCCGACTTTTTGCCGCGCCGGCGCGCAAAGCGGCGCTTGCGGCCCGAGTCGGGCGCGCTCGACGACGACGCGCCGCCGCCCTCGAGGTCGGTGAGGGCGAGGTCCGACTCGGCGGCGACGGCCGAGGGCGTCGGCGGCTGCGACGACATGAGCGACGGCGACGCCGAGCCGCTCTGGGTCGAGAACCGGCGCTTGACGAACCCGGGCAGGCCCAAGCCGCGACGGCCCGACGGCTGCGGCGTCGAGGCGGGGAAGGCGTGGTCCTGGACGATGATGTCGGGCACCGGCGACTGGACCATCGCAGCCGGGGTCGTGGTCGACGAGCTGCTCGTCGGGCGCAGGTCGAAGTAGCCCCTCGGCGGTTCTGGTGCCGCAGGAGCGAGATCGTCGTCGTCGGCCGAGGTCGACGCGTCGTCGTCGTCGTCGTCGTCGCCCGTCTCGGACTCGCTCTCCTCGCCGGTCGCGACCGAGTCGTCGTCCGACGAGGACGACTCGCTGTCGGGGTCGGCGATCGTGTCGCCGAGCGGCGCGAGGTCGTCTGCGGGGCTCGTGCCGACCGTCTCAGTCTGCGTGCGAAGGGCGAGCGTCAGCGACCTTGCGAGCGAAGGTGCAAGACGAGGAAAAGGACGGACCGGCGCTGCGAGAAAAACCCTCTCCTCCCTGCTCGCCCGCCTCGCGTGCTCCTGCTCGTCCGCGACGCGATGAAGTGCGCCGAGGATACGCTCGCGCTGCTGCGGCGAGAGGCGGCGCTCGCCGCCGGGCTCGGCGGGGACGAAGCCGATCTGGACGAGGAGGGCGCCCGAGACGGTCGAGCGGGACCTTGACGAGCGGAGCGTGTGCCAGACGGGCTGCAGGAGGGAGGGAGAGTCAATTGGGAGCTTTGAGAAGGATGACTGGCAGGAGAGAAGGAGCGGGGACGCACCTGGTTCTCGGGGTCGTGGAAGCCGACCGGCGGCTGGCCGTCCCTCCACTGGCTCCTGTCCCTGCCCCACCACTCGTCGAGCGCGACACTGATCTCACCCAGGTACTCGGACCCGAGGCGGTCGCGGTCCCAGCACACGACCTCGACGCGCTCCTGGCCGAGGGCGAGGCAGTCGTGCAGCTTGAGCTCGAGTTTGGCTTCGCCGCCGACGCCCGTCATGTCGCCCGCCTCGCCGCCGGGGCCCCAGACCGGGTTGAGCGACTTGGGGACGGTCGGGCTCGTGACCTGTGAGCGGGCAAGACGGTCGCAGGGTCAGCAAGGGGGAGCGAGGGGAAGGAGGGGAGGGGCGAGAGAAAGGGCGGACGGACCCTCGACGAGCCGTAGCGGATGACGACGTAGGGGTCGCTGAAGCCGTTCTTGTCCTTTGCGACGAGGTCGCGGCCTGCGTGGATGCGGACGACGAGGGTGCCGAGCGGGTCGTCGCCGTCGACGAGCGGGTCGAAGAGGGTCTGGCGGCGGCGGGCGATCCTCCTCGGGCCGGGGATGCGCTTGAGCTGCTTGACGGGGAGCTTTGAGAGGAACGAGCGCTTGGTCGACATGGCGGGCGGTGGTGGAGGGTGGGACGAGGGGGACGAGGCGAGCGAGGCGGGCGGAGGCTGTGCAGGCGACGACGAGGACCCGGGGGTCGGCACCTCGACAGGTTGAGACGGCGCCCTGCAGTGGGGAGTGAGTCAGCTGTGTCGAGTGCACTGGGAATGCGGGCGAGGACGCACATGGTCGTGGGCGACGGCGAGCGCAAGCCGAACGAGGGCCGAGGTGGAGCCAGCGGGGACGAGAGCCGACGACGGCGCAGGGGGTGCGGGTGTGAACGGGCGGTGCTGTGTGATGGCTGTGCGGAGGCTGGTCGGGTCGGTGCAGCAGTTGAAGCTGCGCGTGAGGGCGAGAGCGACGAGGTCGAGGCGCGAGGTGCGATGAGGCGCGCCAACGACGGCGTCGCCCCTCTCGGCAGCACAGAGTGGCGCAGCAGAGTGTCGCAGGGCTGAACCATGCACTCTTGCGTGACTTGAGCCCGTCCACGCAGCTGCTCGAGCTGTGGGCGACTCGGTGCGTGCCGGCTTCCCCGCTCGCTCCCTCTGCCGCGCCTTCTCGCCGTCCCTCCTCGCTCCTCTCGCTCTTGCTTGCCCGGGCCGCACCTCTACCACCAGCATGGGCGACCTGCGCCTCCAGCTGCGTGACCGCACCCGCCCCATCAGCCCCGCTCAGTACCAGGCCGCCCAGAAGCCGCGCCCTCCTCGCCCTCTGCCGCCACCACCACCACCACCACCTCGAGCGCCTCTACACGACCACGAGCACGATCACACAGATCCACCAGCCAAGCGGCGCAAGTACGAGCCCCTCAGGCAGCCCGGCCGCGCCGACTTCCTCGTCCCCGACGACGACCTCAAGTCTCGCCGCCGCGGCTTCGTCGTTCAAGACTTCTCGACGCCCTGGGCGACCGAACAGCAGGTCCAGCAATGGCTCGACAAGTACCCGGCGGTGCGTCTCGGCTCCCCCTGGCCATCTCGTCCCGGACGTCCTCCTCGCGCACCCGCTGACGACCCCTTGCCCCTCCCTGTGCGCAGCTCGGCAAGCGCAACTTCTACATCGTGCAGGACCATCGCGCGACGAGCTGGCACCACGACCTGCGCCTCCAGCTCGACGGCCAGACCGTCTCGTGGGCCATCCCGCGCGGCCTGCACCGCCCCGACCGCGGCCACCGCCGCCTCGCCGTCGAGACGCAGCCGCACTCGATCGCGTGGAGCCTGTGGGAGGGCCCAACCGTCAGGAGCGTCGACAAACCCACGGGCGTGTGGGACATCGGGACGTACACGGTGCGTCGAGCTCCCTCGGACCCTTTCCCCTTCCTCGCGACCCTGGCCGACCCTCGCCCTCACGCCGTGCGCAGATCCACGAGACCAAGGCGTCGATCAAGCGGCGAGCACCGACCTCGACCTCGACGCTGTACGCCGAGGAGACCCCGACGTCGCAGATGTCGGAGGACGAGGACGAGGAGCAAGAGACCCGGTTTCGAAACGGTGCGTCCCCCTCCTCCCCTCGTCGCTCTTCTCTCCCTCGTTCGAGATCCTGACCCTCTTCTTTCCCCGCAGCTTATCATTCTGCGGCGGGCCTCGCGACACCTGCAGCGCCCGGCACACCCGGCCTGCCGGTCAAGGACGTGTCGGGCCACAAGCGCGGCTTCGTCGTCGAGCTTGTGCGTGCCGCCCTCCTTCTTCTCGAGCGCGCTGTTGCTCAAACTGAAGCTCGATACCTCATGATGATGCAGAACGGCGAGCGCTGGCGCGGCCTCAAGCTCCACTTTGTCCACGACCCGTACGACTTCAAGATCTCGAGGTGCGCTTCCTCCTCTCCCACTCGTCCTGCAGCTCTATAAACCTCGACTCTGACGCTCAATCACTCGCTCGCAGGTCGAGAGAGGCCGGCAACGCTCTCGTGCGGGCGGCTCAGGTTCGTGCACGAGCCCCGTCGGCTCTCTCGCTCCTCACCGCCGCGCTCTCCTCCCTCGCCCGCCTGACAAGCTGACCCTCCGCCCGCACGTGCGCAGTGGTTTTTTACCTTCAGCTCGGCCAATCCCTCGACCCACCTGCGCGACACCGAGTCGGCCTCGCTCGACCCGACCCGCTCCCTCCTCACCAACCGCACGCTCGACGAGATCGTCGCCGACAGCATCGTCCACCTCGCCAAGGCGGGCGCGCTGCGCGGCAGGTCGTACGACAGCGAGGCGTACCGGCGGTACAGGAAGATGGGCAAGGGGAGGGCGGTTGCGGTCGAGGAGGAGGAGGGCGACGAGATGACGCAGGCGCAGTGGCAGTACTTCTCGCAGGCCGACGACGGCATTCGGGAGCGGGATCGAGATCGAGATCGACGAGGTGCAAGGGAGCGTAGCTGAGTCGAGCGGCTCGAAGATGAGAATGCAGTGCACGTTCCTCCTCGTCGACTCGTCCGCTCGAGAGCCTCTCTTGCAAAGGCCTCTCTCGCTAGCGCTCGCACACTTTCGAGAGCGACGAGAACGTGATGTTTCTACAGCCTCTACAGCTTCTCTCCTGCTCCTCGCCGCCGCGAGCTCTACCACGCCGCCCAGCCCGCGAAGGCGTCTGCCGCGCCGACGTCGCCCTGCCCCTCGCCGCCTGCGCCCGCACCGAGAAGCTGCGCGAGCTGCTCGGGCGAGAACGTCGGCATAGCCTGCGTGCCGAACGCCGCCGTCGGGTCGAACGTGCCCGGCTCGAGGCCGCCGAGGCCGAACGGCGCGCTCGGCGCCATCTGCGCGTCCAGGCTCGCCGCCACCGCCGAGGTCGACAGGCCCTGCATGGGCACGTGCGCTGACGGTGTGCTCGCTGCGGCGAGAGGGTGCGTCGCGTCGGGCGAGTTCTCGGCAGAGTTGGTGAGCTCGCTCAGGAAGGCGAAGTCGAACGGCCGGGCGGCGGCGGCGGTGGCGAAGGGGGCGGGAGGTGCGCCGAAGGAGGCCGAGGGGCTGAGCTGGGACGAGGTCTGGGAGCGGTAGGCGGCGACGTGCGCCTCGACGCGGTCGATGAGGGCGTCGATGAAGCTCGACGAGTACGAGTAGCCCGAGATCTTGGCGAGGTCCGACACCCTGCGCACACGGAGCAGCTGTTCAGCATGAAGCTCGAGAGACTTTGGCGAGGAGAGGAGAAGGCACGCACTTGGTGAAGAGCATGGCAACGTTGTCGTCGAGCGTGATCGCGCCGCACTCGACCTCCTCCAGCAGGACCGAGCCCCAGTCGACGACGCCGATCTTGCGGAGCGTCGCCGTGAGGAGGGTGCTAGGCCCGCGCTCGAGCGACTCGAGGAGGGCGGAGAGAGACGAGAGGAAGACGCGCTTGAACTGGCGCACGACGAGCTCGAGCCGCTCGACGAGGGCCTGCTGCTCCTCGCGCTCGACGCCCTGCATGTCGCCCTGCGCGTCCTGCGCTTCGACGAGTCGGCGGCGGAGCTCGCGGTACAGCGGGACGACGATGATGGGCCCCGTCATGGCGGCAAAGCCGCGAGTTGCGCGCAGGGCCATCTGGGTCGTGAAGCGGACGCGCTTGGGCGTCGCGTGCTGGAAGAGGGGCCGGTCGTCGAGCTCGATGAACTTGTCGAGGAGGTCGACGAGGAGGGCCGAAACGGTGCGGAAGCGGTTGAGCCGCGTGAGGAAGTGGGCGAGCGCGGCCTCGTCGAGGGGTTGTCGCCGAGCGTGAGCTGTTTCGGCGCACAAGGACGAGTCAGAACGACTGCACAGCGTGCGAGAAGCCCATATGGATGAAGAAGGAGGAAAGAGAAGCGACGCACTCGACAAGATCTTCGAGGCGAGCTCTCGACAGACCGAGAGGTGAGCGAGGGCGACTGTAGGGGCACTGAGTCAGCGGCTGTCGTGAACGGCCGAGCCGAGCACATGGAGAGAGGACGCACGAGGTCGGAGAGATGCGCGCATGACGTCGTGCAGTTGAGGCTTGGGCATCCAGCTGCGAAGCTCGGCCTCGAACGCCTCGATATCGACGTCGAGCGCGCCGACGAGAGCGAGCTGGTCGGCAGGGGTTCTGCAAGGGAGCTTTGAGCGTCAGGCGGTGCGTGGAGCGAGGGAGAAGGCCGCAGGGGACGCACGAGGTGAGCCGGCCCGAGGCGATCTGCGAGCGCGGCGAGGGAGAAGGCGAGGCGCAGGACGTCAGCCAGGTTTCGGGCCCAAGTACGAGCGCACAGAGAAGAAAGGAAGTGCGGGCGCACCTCGGTGAGCATGTCGTGCGAGAGGCCCATCGCCCAGACCGTCTTCAGGGCGTCGTCGCTGTCGAGCTCGCCCGAGTCGCACAAGACGCGCACGTGCGACATGAAGCCGCCGAGGAAGGGCCGATTTGGCGGCACGACGTCACCTGCGAGCGGTAGTGAGGGCGTCAGCGCTGGTGGAAAGGGAGGGAGAGGCCGCGGCAGGGTCGACGAGCGGGTGCAGAAAAAGGGGGACGCACTCGTGCCCGTGAGGTAGTCGAGCAGGACGCACGACATGGCGTTGAGCTTCGACGGCTCAAGGAGGACGTCGGCCTCCCTCGCCATCTTGAGCGCGTGGTCGCGCATCGTCTCGAACGCCGCGCGCCGCCGACGGCCGAACGGGCGCAAGTCCTTGAGCTCGCCGGCGAGCGTCTCCATGGCCTTGAACGACGTGGTGCAGGGTCCTTCGCCGAGGATGACGGCGTCGTGCGACATGAGGCTGCCGACGGCGAGGGCGACGTAGACGCAGACCCGGGCCTGGACGTCGAGCCGGTCGAGGTCGAAGTCGTCCGTCTCGAGCATCTCCTGGAAGTTGACGGTGCGCCCGAGCGGATGGTCCCACAGCGACGTGTTGCGGTAGCACTCGAGGAGGTGCCGTGCGAGCTGCGGCGAGGGGTGCGTGAGGTGGCGGCCTGGAGAGCTCGGCGGGTACGAGTTGAGGGTGAGGGCGGTCGACGTGTACGGGATCTGGCTTGTCGATGCGACGAGGGGCGGTCCAAAAGCTGCCGAGGTGTTGAACGAGGCTGGTGGCTGGGCGGAGAACCCGTAGGGGAGGAGGGGATCGTGTGGTGGAGGAGGTGGGGGTGCGGTAGTAGCTGACGGCGGTGCTGGAGCGAAGGCCGCCGACGTCTCATGCGGGAGAGCACAGTCGGCGAAGGTCGGTAAGGCGTGCGTCTCGGCGGCGGGTAGAGGCGCGGTGCTCGAAGATGGGGCGAGGAGCGAGGCGGACGTCGAGCTGCTCGAGGTTGCGGTGGTCGGCTCGACGCTCGACTCGACAGACCCATCCGGGTACTGCTTCTTGCGTGTCGGCTTGCGACGGACGACGGGCGTGGTAGTACAGCTGCAGGAGGCCTGGAGGAGTCAGCCAGCGCCTCGACGAGTGGGGACGAGGGGGAGGAGGAGGGAGTGACGCACGCGATGCCCTTCTCCAAGCACCTCGGACAGCCTCGTGCGCTCGGGTGGCACAGCACCCGCTTGGCCTGTAGCGAGAGGGAGCTGATGAGCTTCTGGCGCGGCGGGCAAGCCTGATCAGAGGAGGGGGACGCACCTTGCAATAGTCGCACGCAGGCGGCTTCTTGTTGCGCTTGGCGGCGTCGCTCATGGCGCTCTGTCTCCTGCCTTTGGCGGCGTGCGAGAGCCGAGAAGTTGGGCGACGACGGGTGGTGCCGACGAGGATGAGGGGCGGACGCGAGGTGGGTGCTGCCGGCAAGGAAGGGATGACGGCGCGGTGCTGAAGTGTCCCTTGACGGGCTGTCGTGAGGATGGCGTGCCGCAGGAGCTCAGGAATGCGCTGAGCGAGGCGGGAGCAGACGAGGAAGGACGCGGCTCTCCTCCTCGGCTCGCTCGTGTTGGCCAAGGCGGAGGCCCATTGCACCTCGTGCCCGCCAGCTTCTCGACAGTCCTTCTCTGCAGCGCAGCTCTGTGAGAAGACATCGTCCGTCTATTGCACTCGGTCGAGACCGAGGACGACCTCAAACTGCGCTGCGCCCGGTCCGCTCCACTACCTCTCGCACCTCGTCCGGCGCACTCAGCGACGAGCTCGTCGCAAACCCGTACTCGGAGCGAATGACTTCCGTGCGACAAGAGGAAAAGCGTCAGTGCCGGACAGGGGGTCAGGAGTCGGCGCCCGAACGAGGCGACGGCGCGGAGGCACGCTCGAAGAGCAGGAAGGGGAGGGAGCGGACGACGCACGATTGTAGAAGGTCGAGTAGGTCTCGAGGACGTCCTCCTGCGCACGAAGATGGTCGTGAGGAGAGGCACGAAGGGAGCGGGAGGGCGAAGAGAAGGAGGGAGAGCGCACCCAGAGAGGCGGGAGCAAGACGCCGACCGTCTTTTCCTCGACGAGAAACACCCTCATGCGCCGCACGACGCCCGCCGCACGGTCCTCGAGGCCGTCCCTGAACGTCGAGTGCAGCTTGAGGATCCGCTCGGGCGACGCCCACTCTTGCTCGACGAGGCCGCCGCGAGCGAGAGGTGACGGCGACGAGAGGAAGGCGGTGCACTGGTCGAGG
>Ga0308169_10004036_pt1 | contig 13908 bp, 8 predicted proteins | sample PhyBR1_2_FD_202139 | JGI IMG/M metagenome (GOLD analysis project Ga0308169, IMG submission 202139) | Phyllosphere microbial communities from UC Gill Tract Community Farm, Albany, California, United States - DLSLSB.R1 | ecosystem: Host-associated > Plants > Phyllosphere > Unclassified | place...
GAGAGTGTGCGAAGCAGTCGGGGTGAAGCTCGATGCGGAACGAGGAGGTCGAGGCGGACGAGCGCAGGAGTCGGCCGTACTTGAGGGCGAGGGTCGGGGCGAACGTCGACGGGTCGAGCTCGAGAACCTGCAAGTCAAACTGCATCAGCTGGCGCTCGAGGCAGTCGAGGAGGCGAGCTCGATGATGGGAAAGATGAGAGAGGGGAGACGCACCCTGACCGCAACTCGTGCACCCTCCTTTGCCGCAGCGTCGCCCTGCTTCAACGGGCGCAGCTTGTCCCACCCGCGCTCGACCTCCTCGGCGCCGTGCCATCCTTCCCACCCTGCACCTCTGCTCTGAACCTCCCCCTCGACCTCGCTCGTAATGTCCTGCACCGGCACCTCGACCGCGCGCGCCGTCGTCGCCGGCGCGACCCACTCGCGGCTCGTCCCCTTGACGACACGGCCCAAGCCGGGCTCCCACCCGGCCGCCTCGACGTTGACGCTCGTGATGACGAGGTTGGGCGGGAGGTCGGTGCGCTTCGAGGGCGGGACGAAGCGCGGCGCGCGAGGCTGCGCCGGCCCGTCGGGATGGGCGGGCGTCGTCGCAGGCGCGCGCGTGGGCGTCGCGGCAGGCTCGTCGTCGAGCGCCGTCGGCGGCGAGAAGGCCGGCGACGTCGGCGTGTACACCGGGCTGCCCTGCGTCGCGAGCGCGGGCTCGCCCTGCGCCGCCGACGAGCGCTCTCGCGCGGCCGCGCCGCCGATGCCGACGACCGCCGGCTGCGGCTCGCGGTAGAAGCCGCGCTTCTGCGCCTTGCTGACGCCCGCGCGCGAGCCCGCTGCGCCGCGCTCGGACGAGGGCGTGTTGCGCGTGCCGGCGCTCACGAGCGAGATGCCCGGCTCGCCGCCGGTCGAGTACTTGCGGGCAGGAGGAGAGAGCGAGGGTACGGCGAGGTCGAGCGACGGACGAGCGAGGGAGGGGGACGTGGCGGCTCGAGGGCCCGCGACGGCGAGCGCTTTGTGCGGCGAGGCCGATTTTGAGGGCGAAGAGGGCTGGGTCGGTGCGGCGAGCGCGGGGACCGGTCCTGCAACGCCGCCCTTCTTGTCCTCGCGTACCGTGCCGGCGTCCACCGCGGCAGAGCCTGCGGGCGCCGTGCCGAGCGCGCGCTCGCGCTTCCTCGCCGCCTTGAGCACACGCTTGCGCTGGTTGCGCTTGCGCGTGCGGCGCTTGCCCTCGCCCGGCGGGACGAGCGCCGCAAGGGCACGGCGGGGCGACACCGGCGTGTCGGCGTCGGACGCAGTCGAGTCGCTGTCGCTGTCGCTGTCGGACGACGAAGAGGAAGAGCTGGAGGACGACGAGTCGGACGAGGACGAGCTTGATGAGGAGGAAGAGGACGATGACAAGGGGGATGCGGTGCGCTGCCGCTTTGTCGGACGCTCGTCGCCGTCTGGTGCAGGCGCCTCGGCGAGCCCGTGCCCGTTGGCGAGAGCGAGCGGCCGCTTCGAGGGGAGGACCTCGGGGGCGTCGTCGCCGTCGTCGTCGCTCGACTCGTCCATGTCCGAGAACGAGTCGGCATCCGAGCTGGTGTCGGTGTCGGTGCCGAGCGAGCTCGAGGGCGGAAGTGGGACGGCGGCGGCTTGTGCGGCGGGAGCGACGGAGGGAGGGATGACGGGCGGGGCGAGGATGTCGGGAAAAGGCGGGAGGGGAGCGGCGGCGACCTTGATACTGTTGCGTGAAGTCAAGGGTCAGCTCAATCCAGCACACAGATGGCTCGCGGGAGCACGGCGCACTCGAGGATGTCGTTGACCTGCGTGAGGTCGAGGACGAGGTCAGCTCGGCGGCGACGGGGGGAACAGAGGGAGGAAGGACGGACCGGATCGAGCACGCTCAGTGGCGAGTCTGTGAGCACGGTGAAGCCTGCACAGGAGCAAACGCGAGGGAGGGAGGTGGGTTCATCAGTCGGCGTCCTCGACGAGGCCGAGGAGAGGCGGGGGACGCACCCTGGATCTCGCAGGCGATGTCGGTGCGGCCCTGGAGCAGCCTGCTCACTGCTGCGAGGACGTCTGCGACGACTGGCGGGCGGTGGAGCGAGGCCGGGCTCGGGAGCGGCAGCCAGGCTCGCAGCGGGGCCAAGGGCGGGTGCGCCACGACCCGGATGCGCGCAGGCGGCACAGGCGACGCGCTGTACTGGCTCGAGGCCATCGTAGGCGGGCAGGCAGCCGGTGCGAGCCGCGAGCGTCGGACGAGGACGAGCGAGCCTTCGTCGCCCGCTCGCTCGCTCGCTCGACCAAGGTCAAGCTCTTGCTTCTCTCTCCCTCGCGCAGCACTTGCTCAAGTCAGAGGGCCCGATCTGCATCTTTGTTGCAGGGAGGCGCGCTACCGAAGAAGAGAAGGTCCCACGGAGACTCTAGACCAAGAGCGAGGCAGGGTACTGATCAAACGACGACGACGAGCAAGAAGGGGGGTAAAGCTGCGAGTGCGAGGGGTTTTGCGAGGATCGGTCGTGCGAAGAGAGGGTCGTAAGGTAGAGAAGGAAAGGGTATCGAGAAGGGGAGGACCGGAAAGAGGAAGAGCAAGCGCGAAAGGGGAAAAGTGTCTGTGGCCGTCGGGGTCTCGTCGACGAGCTCGCCGGCGTGAGGTAGGTGCTCGCGCGCTCGACCGAGCGCTACGTGTTGACCTCGAACTGGAGGTTGATCGCGTTGACCCACTGCAGCGCCTCCTTGCGCGCCTTGACCGGGTCGGCGCCCGGGATCTGGAGGCAGAGAATCGCTTTGTCGCCGACGCGCAGGCGCAACACTGCGAGCCGAGGCAAGGAGGGTCGTCGATGGCGTGTCAGCACACCGTCGCAGTGAGAGGAGGAAGCGCGCGCGAGAGGGAGAGAGAGAGCGACGCACTGTCCTCGCCGCCAAACAAGCTCGCCGGCGAGTCGCCTCGCCCCGCCGGGCTTCCGAGCACAGGCTGCGGGCTGTTGAGCCTCAGGACCGTGTACAGCTCGACGGGCGCCATCGGGTCTTGGTCGAGCGGCGCGAGCGGCGCCTTGACGAGGACGAGGAGGTCGGTGCACAGGAGGCCGATCTGCGAGCGGTCGAGGCTGGAGGTCAGCTTCGCTTTGGCAGCGTCGATGACGAGGAGGGCGATGAGTGGACGCACCAGGTGCACCTGCTTCGTCTCCTGGAAGAGCGTCGGAATCTCCTCGGGCTCGACCGGCGACGAGCCGCCGGCGCTCCGATACAGGTTGGGCTGCGCCGGATCGGCGGGCGCCGTCGAGCGCTTGACCGAGCGAACGAGGGTCTGCGCACAGCACAAAGAGGAGCATCATCAGCTGCTGTGCGACGCGGCGAGGTGCAAACGAGGAAGAGGGAGCACGCACCAGGTTGCCGCTGCGGAGGAGGGTCCGGTGCGGCTGCACGAGCGGGCTCTTGAACCTCGTCGTGAGCCGGTTCTGCCACATGACGAGCTGCGCACGCCCCTCGTTCTCGCGCTTGCTCTCGTTGAGCGCGACGGCGACCTCGTCCATCTCTTGCACCGCCTGGGCGATCTGGGTGTGCGGGTCGAGCAGGGCGGCGAGCGTCGACGGGTCGGGCGCGACCGGCGGCGGCGGCGTGCACGACAGGAGCGTCTCGAGGAGGAGCCGGTACCGAGGGATGCGCTGGATCGGGAGGAGGAGGTACGACTCGAGCGAGATTTGCGAGTGCGAAGGGTGGGCTCGGGCGCGCTGCAGGACCGAGTCTCGAGTCAGCTCGGCGCGCAAGGGGAGGAGCCAGGAAAAGGGGACGCACCTTGAGCCAGCTCTTGATGCGCTTCTTCTGACTCGACGAAAGCGTCGACGAGACGCCGGCCGTCGCGTCGAACATGGTCGCAGAGGCGAGCGCCGGTGAGCTGCCGGGCGGCCCGCTCGCCGTGTTGCTCCTCGAGCGTGTCGTCGCAGTCGTCTTGGCCCACGTCTGGATGCGGGCGAGCGCGTCGTCGAAGGCGTTGATGTACTGCGTGTAGATCCTGCAAGGGCGGGGGTGAACGTCAGCAGGCTTCCTCGGCAGCGCACGACGAGGAGCGAGAGAATCGAGCAGACGCACTTCATGAACGAGGCGTGCTGCACAAAGACGTCGCCGACCTTGCCTGCGACAACGTCCGACTCGCCGCCGCCACGCACGGCCGCGAGCAGGTCGGGCAAGAGCACTCGGCGGTGGAAGTCGCGGATCGCCTCCTGCAGGGTCAACAGAGGCTGCGTCAGCGCTCGGTGCTCCTGGGGCAGGCGCGCACGAGGACAAGAGCGAAAGATGGACGCACAATGTTGCTAAAGACGGCCCTGCGCTCGGCCGAGGGCAAGACCGTGTCCCTGCGGCCGCCGTTGGCGCTGCTCGACACTGGCACGCTCGCGCTGTCGACGTAGATGCCGCACAGCTCTTCGAGGCCGCGCAGGTACGTCTGCTCCGTCTCGACGATCTCCTTGAGCACGGCCTCGCGCTTGGTCGGGTCGTCGGCCGACTTCTTGGCGCCGCCGTGGTCGGGCGCGACGAGCGGGCACGGCGTCGGCGAGCGGCCCGAGGGGTCCGGCGACGAATCGTCGTACGCCTGCGACGTGCGGAACGACGCCGATGACGAGCGGAACGCGCTCGACGAGCCCGAACCGTACGAAGGCAGGCGGCGCGTGCTCTGAGCTCGCCGAACGGCGCCGGCGGCGCTTGAGGACGGCGATCCGGGCCGCGCGCCGAGCGCGCCGAGCGACGGCGAGTGGCGGAGAGGCGACGAGGGCGCGTCGAGCGGGATGGCGGGGAGGGACACGTCGGGCGAGAGGTCGTCGAGGTCGCGCAGGTAGGCGAGGACCGAGCGCAGTGCGACCGAGTGGTTCTGCGGCGCGATAGGCGGAGCCGGCAGGGTGGAAGACGTCCCGAGACCGGTCGGCGACGAGGTAAAGGCGTCGAGGAGGAGGAACGACCTGCGTTTGCTCGGCGGCGCCGTCCTCGCGCCGTGGAGCGCCATGCCCGCCGCCGCGAAGCTCGGGTCCTTGGACCGCTTCTTCAGCTTGCGCCCGACCGACCCAAACATCCTCGCGCCTGCGCCGCCGCCGAAGCTGCTGCCCTCGCCGGCCTTGCCCTCGACCTCGGACTCCTCGCCGCGCGTGACCGGCTGCGAGAACGTTCTCGAGTCGCCGGCGAGCGCGCCCGGCCGAAGCGGGATCGACGGCGGCGGCGGCTTGGAGCCCGAGCGGAGCCGGGTGCCCGACACTTTCTTGAGGAGCGCGCGGCCCCACTTGCGCTTGTCCTTCTTCTCGTTGACCTCGGGCTCGGGCGGCGGCGGCGGCGACGAGGCGGCGGCGGGCAGACCGACGACCGGTAGCGACTCGACGAGCGCAGGCGTGAGCGCAGGGGCGAAGGCCGGCGTGAGGGAGGGCGTGAGCGCCGGCGTGAGGGAGGGGAAAGTGCCCGACGAGGCGTCCCACCCGCGCAGGTCGGCGTGCACGCTTTCGAGCGCCGCCGCGAGCTCGGGTCCGCTCGGCACGACGCCCGATGCGGCGAGGGGCGGGGTTGAAAAGGCGGCGAAGATGGGCGTGCCGGCCATCGAGTGGAAGGTCGGCGGGCTGGCCAGCGGCGGGGACGGGGCGGTCGTGTTGATCGGCGGCGGAGGGAGCGGCGACCCTCGACGCGAGGCGGGTACCGGTGCTGTGCCGGCGGGCGAGTCGTGCGGGAGAGGCGGTAGGGGCGAGCCGAGGCGGGACGACGGCACGGCAAGGTCGGCGTCCCTTGCGGCGGCGGCCTGGACGAAAAGGGGCCGTACCACGCTCTGGACCTGCCAGTGGAACGGGTTGTCGTCGATGAGGAGCGTGTCGAGGGCGCCGAGGCGGGCGAGCCACGCCGGGAGGGCCCGCAGGCGGTTGCCGCGCACCGTGAGTGTGTGCAGGCGGCCGAGTTGGGCGAGCGACGAAGGGAGGGTCGAGAGGTTGCACGAGTCGGCGAGGAGGACGTTGAGCGCTGGTAGAGTGCCGAGGAAGGAGGGGAGGGAGCCGGTGGCGAGGGGGTTGCCGCTGACCGAGAGCTCCTCGAGGAAGCAGCACGAGGCGATGGCGGACGGCACCTCGGACAGGCCGCAGTCCCTGCGAGCGTGAGGATACGTCAGCGTGAGTCGAGCGCATCGAGGGAAGCTGTAGGGAGAGGAAGAAGGACGCACGAGATGTCGAGGACGACGAGGCCGTTGGCGAGCGTCGGCACGGCGAGTGACAGGAGCGGTGCGATCTGGAACGGTGTCCTGCACCGCCTCAAGATGAGGTGCGTCGTCTCTGCGAAGAGAGGAAAGGGGTTAGGCTCGCTCGAGCCGTGCAAGGGGGAGGGAAGACAGGGAGAGAGGGACGTACCGGCCGGCAGCTCCTTCTTCTCGATCGCCCTGTCGCTCCAGTCGACGACGTCCTCCTCGGGCGCGCCGAGCATGACGTGGATCGGCTCCCCGCCGACGCCGAACTGCCCGTACCCGGCCGCGCCCGCCGCGACGGCCCACGCAGGGGCGTCCTCGTTCCACAGGCTGTCGGCCCTCCCTCTCCCGCCGCCGCTCACGACCCTCGTCGAGTTCGGCGTCGCGCTCGTGCTCGCAGCCGACGACGAGGCCGTCGCGCTCGTCGCAAAGCTCGACTCGGCCGTCAAGGGCTGCGCGAACGAGCGGTAGCCTGCCGGCGCGGCGGCGCCTCCTCCGGCCGCCGCGCGACGGATCATGAGCCCGAACGAGTCGTCCTCGTCGTCGTCGTCGTCGGCGTCGACGTCGGTCGACATGAAGTCGGTCTCCTCGCCCATCGACGGGTAGTACGCCTCGCTGCCCTCGGTCGCCGCCGGGCTCGCGAGGCGGTCGAGCGACGCCTGGCTGCGGAGCGCGCCGCCCACCGAGGGGAACCCGCCCAACGGAATGTGCAGGAGGGACGGCCGGCGCGACGACGTGACGGACGAGGTCGTCCAGGTCGATTGAGCGCTCGGCTCGCGAGGGCGAGGGGCGAAGGCGGGGAGGAGGGGCGGCGGAGCAGGAAGCGGCGGCGCGGCGGCGTCGAGGACGGCGTGCGGGCGCGTCGACACGACGAGCGTGCGGTCGTCTGGGGGGGACAGCTGCGCCGGCGACGAGCGTAACCCGAGGCCCTGCTGACCGGCCTCGTCACGATCGGGCGCGCGCTCGCCGCACCACTCGCCGACGGCGTGCGAAAGCGTCGTGATGCCCGGTAGCGGGCTCGGCAGGCTCTGCGCGAACGCCGACAGGCGATCGAGGTTGCGCCCAAAGTCGCCGTCGCCGTCAAAGCTCGGCCGGCTGCTCGACGGCGGCTGCGACTGCGGGTCGTGGGCGCCGGTGCCGGCCGAGGGCGAGTCGAAGGCGATGCCGAGCCCGTCGAGGCGCGACGGTGGAGGTCCAAGCCCGATGCCGGCCCCAGTGCGCGACGACGAGAAGGACGGCTGATCGAAGTGGAGCGGCGGGACGGGGTGCTGCCGCTTGTACCCGGCCGGCAGCAGCGACGGCGACCCCTCGGCGGCCGACGAGTAGTCGGCCGTTGTCGCAGGCGTGCCGAGCCAGCTGCTGTCGCCGCCGGTCGTCATGCCGCCCTCCTCGGACGAGCTGAGGAAGCCGCTCGAGCGGAGGGCGCCGGTCGAGGGCGTGTAGACGCTGCTGTTGGTGCGCGACGAGGCCTGCGAGCGCGACGGCGGGCGCGGGCGCGCGTTGGCGAGGCTCGACGCGAGGCCGCTCGGCGTGCTCGTGACGGCGAGGAGCGCGCCGTCGTCGAGGACGGCCGACACCGGGCGCGAGTGGCCGGCGCTGCCGGCCGTGCTGCCGTCGGCGCCGCCGAGCCCGCCGTTGCTGCTCGAGCGGCTGCGCGACGAGTAGGTCGACGCGCGCGAGAGGCGCGCCGAGTTCTTGGGCGGGATCGGCGGGCGAGGGCGGGCGGGCGAGTCGGCGAGGGCGGCGAGGGCGGCCGAGCTGAGCGAGCGCGAGTTGGGGCGCGAGGGATGGGCCGAGGGCGGGGACGAGGACGAGGGAACGGGTGGCTGATTGGCGAGGTTGGACAGGGCGGTGGGAGGGTCGTCGTCGTCGTCGGGCGAGGCGACTTGCGGCGAGGCGGTGCTCGACGACGCGCGGCGCTGGGTCGGGGTCGTGTGGTGCGAGTCGAGGTACGCCGCGGTAGGCGCGCCCGTGCTGTCGGGGCTGGCGAGCGGCGTCTGCTGCGCGCTGATCGACCTCGATCCGCTCGCCGAGGCCGGACCCGGCGGCGCGTGGGCCTCGAGAGCCCGGACCCTCGCGAGCACGGTGCCGCCCTGGGCGTGCGACTGCATGCTGCCCGACTTGGGGCTCGACGAGCGCGATGCAGCGGCTCGGGCTGCGCCGCGGATGGCGGGCTGCGGGCCCACAGCCGAGGTCGCGAGAGGGACACGGGTGGAGGGAGGCGAGTCGGCGAGGAGGTTGGACGCCGTTGGCGGGGGCGGGGGCGAGGGTGAATGTGGACGAGGTGGAGGGTCGTCCATGCAGCCCAGAGGGGTTGCCGCCGTGTTGTGGTCGAGAGACGGCGGGACGAGATGAGGAGTGGAGGGGGAGCGGGCGCGGGCGGTGCGAGAGCTGCTGCGCCTCGAGGAGCGGCTCTGGCGCGGTCGGGTGGCTGCCAGGCGGTGGCTGCTGTCCTTGTCGAGGCTGGTCGGGTGTGAGGAGCCGAGAGCGGCGGCGGGCTGGTGTCTGCCTTCGCGGTGGCGAGCTCTCGCTCAACCCGCTCCCAGCCTCGCCCACTCAGCGCTCAGTTGGGGTGGGAGTGCTCGGCATTATGCTCCAGAGCCATGCTGCTGCCCGCTGTGCGCGCTAGCCGCTCGAAAACGTGCCGTCCTGCTACCGCGACCTCGTCGAGCCAAGTCGTCACGCAGCACCCGCTCGCGCGAGCCCCTCGGCGCCTGGGACGAGCTTGCGAGGCGACCAGATGCTCTCAAAGCGCTATCGGGTGCAGCTATGGCGTGCGAACAGGCCCCGCGGCTGCCCCATCAGCTGGCGTTCCGCTTCTTCGCGCTCCTCCACCCTCGCCGCCTCCCTGTGCTAAGTTACGAGAGCTCGCATCGAGGCTCTCGCAGCTAAGTGCCATCGAGCGTACATTCCACGAGCGCTGCGGGCGATACGGCCTCGTGAGCTCCTCGTGCAGATCCGGTCCGTCCTCCCTCGCCTCCTCCCGGATCCTGGTCGACTACGTGCTGACGGCGAGGATGCACGTACAGGCCGACCTTCCTCGCGCTGCTGCGATACTCAAGACGCACGTCGCCTTCCCCCCCCTCTACGAGCGCCACCTAGCCCGCCTTCGCCCAGGCTTACCACGGCCTCCTCGAGCGGCCGACCATGCCGACGCCCTCTCGCTCGTGCGGCACGATGCCCGACTCGAGCCTCGGCGCCCGGGCCCTTCGAGTACCGCTACGGCACCGTGCCTCGTGCAGCAGGGCGTCGAGGTGCGCCTCTCGAGGCTTAACCCTATCGGCGCCCTCGAGTCCGGCTTCCACGGTCGCGCGTGACCTGCTGCCGCCTCGAGGCGGCCTCACACCCGCTCTCGTATCGCACAGCACCGCCTCGAGCGCAGGAGCGCTTGCGCGAGCTGGCAGTCGGCGACGAGGCCGCGGCAGCGCAAGCCCGATCGACCTTGCCCTCCTCCGCACCGACGCTAGCCGTTCCTTGACCAATCGCGGTGCGTTGCCGTCCTCATCTCCGCCGTCTCGCCTGACCTCGTCCTCGACGCTAACGACCGCTCACCGCGTTTTCTATCGGCGCAGAGCCCGCTCGAGTGAGTTGCGGGGACGCGCACGGCCCCAGAGGCGCGCTTGGCCCGGTCGTTGGCTGATACTCCTCGTCGCACAGATCCTGCAGCTTCTCCTCCTCTCTACACCTCGCTCTCTTCGACTCTCCCTCATCTCGACGACCGATCCCTCCCCTCCTTCACCCCGAGCCTGCTCAACATGGTCGCCCTCTCTCTCCTCGCCGCACTCGCTTCGACCCTCTCGCTCGCCGCCGCCGCGCCGACGGGCGCTCTCGTCGAGCGTGCCGACACGTCGGCTTGCACGACGGGCTCGGCCATCCACATCATCGTCGCGCGCGGCTCGAACGAGGCTCAGGGCGAGGGTCCGTCCTCCTTCCTTCGTCTCGCTCGACACGGCTTGGGCGTGAGCTCACGCCTCCCTTTCCTCCTCCAGGCGTCCTCGGCCAGATCGCGACCATGGTCAAGTCGCAGCTCCCCGGCTCGACGAGCGAGGGCATCGTCTGTGCGTCCCGCCGCTCGGTCCTCCTCCTCCTCCCGGCTCCTTCCTCCCTTTTCCTCCGCGTCCTGCGCCCCTCCTCGCCTCGCCTTACCCTCGTACAGCTCGAGTTGACCTGACCCTGGACTGTGCCCCGCAGACCCGGCCACCCTCATCCCGTACGCCTCGTCCGAGGCTGCCGGCGTCGCCGCCATGACGAGCGCGATCCAGGCGTACACCACCCGCTGCCCCTCTTCCCGTATCGCACTTGCAGGATATAGCCAAGTACGTGGGCTCCCTCCTGCTCATTCTCCGCCCCCTCCCCTTTCCTCAGCTCCCTCGGACCGCCGCCCGCTCTTCCACCTTCCCAAACTCCGTCACGCCGACTTCTTCGCTACTTCCTCGGTCTGCACGACGTGCGCTGACTCGCATATCGTCCACAGGGAGCTCACGCCCTCGGCGACACGCTGTGTGGCTCGTTCGGCCTCTTCGGTCGCTCGACCGAGGACTTCAGCGCTATCGAGGCGCTTGACGCCGGCAGCGACTGGCAGTACCAGGGCCTCTCGGACGACGAGATCAGCTCGTTCAACGTCGACGAGCCGACTTTGTCGGAGCGCGCCATCTCGGCGACGGCCAACAAGAACCTCGTCGCGATCCTCATGACGGGCGACCCGACCTGGGTCCCGGGCCAGTCGTACAACGCCGGCACCTCGACGCGCCGGGGCATCTTCCCTCGTCCCAGCTCGGGCCTGCAGTGCCTCAACACGTTCGCGAGCCGCACGAGGAGCTACTGCGACGCCAACGACAGCGTCTGCGCCAGTCCGTCCCTTTCACTCTCTCGAGCGCTCGGACCCTCTCGCACGGCTGCTGACGAGCTACTCGCTCTGCAGGTGGCTTCTCGACTCTCGTTCACCTCAACTACGTCAACAAGTACGGCAAGGAGGCCGCCGCGTTCATCGTCAACAAGGCTCGCGCGTGAGCTGTCGCCCTCGTCCCCTCTCTCTTCCGCCATCAACGTTTCGTTTCTCGGTTCTTCCTTCTCTTCGATCTCGAGTTCTTTTGTAGTAGCTACGTGCCAAAGGAAGCCTCCCTCCGTGCTCGTCGACTGCGAGCGAGCGTAAGGGGAGCAGGGTTCGGGACGCGTTTCACCTGCTCGCTCGGCAGATGTCGGCGCTCGTGCAGGCCGTTCACGCTTCTACAGAAGTCGGACAACACGATGAGCAGGCTAACCAGACACACACGTAGCCGCTCCTCCACCTCGGAGCCATCCTCGCGATCGTTCGTCCTTGCCAGCTCGCAACCTCACCAACCCCTGGTTTCGGCGACTCGCCGCTTCTGCCTCGCGCAGGAGCTCCCTTCTCGCCGACTGCGCCCCTTTGGGCTACCACGAGTCGTCGAGCCGAGCGCATGTCGACGCTTGGAGGCCGAGCGGAGGGGCGAGCGCGCGCGCGAAGTCAACCAGGTTGACCTCTCTGCCTCCGCGCTAGGACCTCTCGGGCCAAGCGCTGCGTCGGCCTCTCCGCGCACGGCGTGCAGCCGGGCTCGTCTCCGTCCTCGCCTGCGCTAAGGGAGCTGGCCGAACGCCTCGATCGCGGTGGACGAGCGCCGCCAGTGCGGCTCAAGGTCGGGAAGCGGCGCGCCTACGTCGGCGCTTTTTGCAGCATCACTCTCGCTCTCGGTCGCTGTACATACATACATAGCACGCTCTCGCGCTTTCTCCTTTCTCTTCTCTCCCCTCCTCGAGTCGCCCTCGACCACCCTCAAAGCCATGGTCGCCCTGTCCCTCCTTGCCCTGCTCGCCTCGACGTGCTCTCTCGCCGCCGCCGCGCCCGCTCTCGACCTCGTGGCTCGAGACAGCTCTGCGTGCACTACCGGAGATGCTGTGCACATCATCGTCGCACGTGCTTCGACGGAGCTTCCGGGCGAGGGTGCGTCGCCCTCCTTTCCTTGACCCCGCTTCGTCGACGACGCGCTGACTGGCTCTCCATCGTCATCCTCTTCCTCTTCCTCGCACCTCGCACCTTGTTCACCTCGCGCAGGCATCATCGGTCAGGTCGCGACGATGATCAAGTCGCAGCTCCCAGGCTCGACGAGCGAAGCCGTCTCCTGTGCGGCGCTTTGACCCCTTCTCCCTCGTCATGGCTCGAGCTGACCCTCTCCTCGACCGACGCAGACCCGGCGACGCTCTACCCGTACCTCTCGTCCGAGGCTGCTGGTGTCTCGGCCATGACCTCGCTCGTGCAGTCGTACGCTGCTCGCTGCCCTTCCTCAAAGATTATCGTCGCGGGATACAGCCAATTAAGTCGCTCCTGCTGTGCTCATCCGTCGCTAGCACCGAGAACTAACACCTTTCACGACTGCAGGGCGCTCAAGTCGTCGGCGACACGCTGTGCGGGTCGTCGGGCCTGTTCGGCGGCTTCTCGGTTCCGAGCGGCTTTGGCTCATCGACTTCCTCGCCCTGGTCGTTCTCAGGCCTCTCGAAGCGCGACCTCCACTCGTTCTCCGCCTCGAACGAGAGCGCCCTCGTCGAGCGCCAGCTCTCGAGCTCGGTGTCAGCCAACATCGTCGCCGCCATCCAGATGGGCGACCCGTCCTTCGTCCCCGGTCAGAGCTTCGACGCCGGCACGTCGCGCACGACGGGCCTCTTCCCTCGCTCGAATTCGGGCGTGCAGTGCCTACAAGGCTTCGCCGACCGCCTCAAGAGCTACTGCGACACGGGCGACGAGTTTTGCGCTAGTACGTCCTTTTGACTACCTCGGTCGACGGCCGAGCTGATGCAGCTCCTTTCTCATGGACAGGTGGATACTCTCTCGCCGTCCATCTTTCGTACGTTCAGAAGTACGGCGCCGAGGCGGCGTCGTTCGCCGTCAGCAAGGCTCGCGCTTAGGCCCCTTCGTCGACCTTCCCAAGTCGACCCCTCCCCTTCCCTCTCGCCCTCTCTCGCGCTCTCGTCTCAAAACCTCTCGTCGGTTCCTGCGGACCATCTCCCAGATAGCTTCTCTTCGTCTCGTGGAACCCGCTTGCATAGAGCAGGCCATTCCGAGGCGATGCGGACGAGAGAGAGGGAGAGCGAAAAGCGACCGCCGAGGTCAAAGTTGCAATGCACAGGCCTCGTGCCTTCTCGCCCGCCGGACCCAGCTCTTCGAGATGCTCTGCTACAGTACCCTGACGACGACGACCTCGCGCTCGCACAGTGCGACGACCGCCTTCTCGCCGCCCTCGAGCTCGACCGCCGCGACGCCGACGAGCGCGCCTGCGCCCGGCCCGCCGACCCGAAGCACCATCTGCGCGCCCGTGCGTGCTCGAGTGCCGGCAGCTGGCACCGGCGGCGAGAGGTAGACGAAGCAGTTGGCGCCGTCTCGGGTCGAGACGCTCGCGCCGCCCGAGGTCGGGAGTGCCGGGGCGTCAAAGGCGAGGACGGCGCCGGTCGACGACGTTGACGAGGCGGTCAAGGAGGCGGAAGAGGAGAGGGACGAGGGGAGGAGGTGGTGCACGAAGCGGGTGTCGCGCTTGGTCGCGAGGACGAAGGCGAGAGCGGGGAAAGTCGAGGCGTGGGACCACTCGTAGGCGCCGGTCGAGGCAGGAGGAGGGGTGAAGAGGAGGCCGTCGACGTCGTGCTTGACGGTGATGCCGTCGAACGAGGGCGTGAGGGAGGAGGTCGAGGAGGAGGGGCTGATGGCGAGCGGGAACGGCGTCGAGAGGAGCTCGTACGGC